>Ga0181583_10003261_pt1 | contig 11907 bp, 7 predicted proteins | sample 071ome_31_FD_132461 | JGI IMG/M metagenome (GOLD analysis project Ga0181583, IMG submission 132461) | Coastal salt marsh microbial communities from the Groves Creek Marsh, Skidaway Island, Georgia - 071405CT metaG (megahit assembly) | ecosystem: Environmental > Aquatic > Marine > Intertidal zone... | reverse complement strand
GTCCCGGATCTTAAGGTGAAGGTCTTCGGTGAACCGAAGTGCACCTTGGCCATCTTTGGCCATCCGCCGCTTTAAAACAAGGTCAGCAAAATTATCGTGGCCAAGGAGAGCCGCTTTTTCTTTGCGCAGGCGAAGAATCTCCCAGATCAGTTGGGTATTATCACTCTCTCCTCCATTGCCAATCGTGCATCCTCCCTCCCAAATCTCTTTGCGTAACTGATCGTCAGTCGCGTATTGCATCACCGGATACATGGAAGGAAATTGTTGAGTGAAGCGCCACTGGCCTTCTTTTCCTTTTGCTTTCGCATCCTCAGCAGCGGATGTTTTTGCCGACTCAGGGAGACCACTTAGACGAGACTCTTCGGAGATAAAGAGCTCCCAGGCGTTGGTGGAATCTAAGACATTCTCTCCAAATTTTTGGGTGACTTTTGCCAAGGCGCTGTTGATCTCGAACATGCGCCTCTTTGATTCTTCATTAAGGTCCGCCCCGGCAGATTGGAACTCTTCACACGTTTCACTAACATAGCGTTTTTGAATGTCACTCAGACTGTCAGCAGCATGCGAGTGGGCGAATGATTTTAAGACATTCCATAGCTGTTGATCGAGGGAGATCGAGGACGAGAATTCCGAAACAAGGGGCAACATTTCATTGAGCGCTTTGCGAAGTTCGTCGGAATTTGAGACGGAATCAAGGTGGTTGACCCGCCCCCAACTTCTATCCAGATCTGCGGTGGCAGATTCTAGGGCTCCAAAGGTGTTTTCAAAAGTAGCTTCCTCAGGCGTGACGGCTTTGATCGTCTCGATGTTTGCTCTTCCTGTCTCGATTGCCAGAGAAACGTCAGCAATGATGTGATCAGGGGTAAGTTTCGACCATTCGATGTGAAAATCGCGGCACAAAAAGGGGTGTGATGAACTCATGGAGGTGATTTAGACCAACTAATAGGAAATTGCAAAGGTCGTCAAAAAAGATCGTCGAAGCCCCCCAGCTCGGTGAGCTTTTTTAATTGTTGATTAGTTCTTTTCGGTCGCCACGGGTGCTTTTCGAAACCAAAAAAGAGACTTTCCAGCCTTGAGGGGAAAGTCAGTGATTTTTCCTCCCTGGACTAGAATGGGGTTTTCGCCATTTATTTTACCCGATTGGAGGTTCATTGAATAGGCGTAGAAGGGTTCTTTCTCTTCGCTGAGGTCAATTTGTAAAGACGACGATTCAGTGGGATTTGAGTAGATTAAGCCTCCAACCCCTTGACCCCAAAGCCCCCAGAGATGATTGCTTTGATTCTGCAAAGAAGGCTGCATCGAAGCAATGAGTTTTAGGAGCTCGGGAGGGGTGGTGGCAGGGAGATTTGGCAGCGATCCTCCGGCACAGAGGTAGGCCCATCCCGCTTGCTCAAAATGACACATGATTGCTTTTTCGGGGAATCGTTTCCGATAGTCTGTGGCCATTAAAGCAAGCGTTTCGTCTGTGGGTCTTCCTCCTTTCCAAAGTCTTTCATGCTGTCGGGGAGCCAAGTTGAGACCACCCTCCGGAGCAAATAGTCCCTTTGGTGAGATCCACCAGTATTTAAAATCAATGACATCAATCAGAGAGGATCGATGAGGGTCTGCTAAAAGGCAGTCTTGAACATTTTTGGGAACACTGAGGCCGATCAATGGCTTCTCTCCATTCTCGCGGGACCATTGGGTAACCGTATCAAGCCAAAATGTCGCGAATGAAAGAGGCCCAGAGTATTCTTCTCCAATGAGGTGGATCACATTAGGTGATTTTTTGAGGTTTTGGAGCGAGTGACGGATAAAGGCTTGATGGAGAGGCCGCCTTACTGGGTGTTGGGAGTCATAAAACTCTTCGGCCATGAAGATGCGTTTGCCGTTCGCATAAGGTGGTGGTTCGGGGAAGCCTGTCTCGTTAATATTGTTGGCAGGCCTCCAAGGGTAGTCAGCCCAGTGGGCGCCTGCTTCGAGAATGTTGTGTTGAAAATACATCGCGTTGATAAAGACCAAACCGCGTTGGTGGCAAATCTCTGCAAAGGTGTGGAGCCTTTTAAAATACCATGGATTAAACTTGGTCAAATCGTATTTACTCAGCCCATCCCACGCTTTTTCTAGGCCAGATCGTGCCCATGGTTGTTCGTAGAATGGGGGCCAAACATCTCCATCGATGCGACGAATCATTTCATGGTCGTCTCGTCGTCGATCATACCAAAGCCCTGGATGGTGCCTCAGCCCAACTGCCCTGCTTTTCTCGAGTGATCGGCCGAGCTCATCAAGATCATCGGTAAGGCCCCGACCTCGGAGTCCGGGCGCAAAACGGGTGAGATTGATTCCAAATTCTTCAGCTCGACTTGAAGATTGATGCCCTCTCCACCAAGTGATTCCTGGTTGGCGTCCGGCTGCTAGTTGATCCCCAATGAGCAACCAACCATTTGCCAATTTGAGTGACGGTGGATTGATTTTCTGCGGCTTCTTTTTTGAGGAGGGCTTTGGCTTCCAAACAGGTGCTGTTTCTGGTTTGAAAGAGGTTTGTTCGAGAGTGTCGAGAGCTTCGGCTCCGAGACGTTCTTGCAGTTGCTGTCGATAGAGGCTCTTCGGATTGACGAATTGATTTGAAGATCTCCAGTGACCATTGCCAACAAATTGCCCCCAGCAACCGATCGCCCAGTTTTGAGATCCGGGCGGAGATCGGTTGACGATGATTGGTGCGCTACATTGCCAGAAAACTGAATTTGCCGCAGCCCACCCGACGCCGTTGTCCCAGATTTCGCGATGGTCAAAAGACAATGCACCTCCATCCATCTTCACATTATCCATCAAGACGCCGGTAGACCAACTCTCAGTGGGGCCGCTAAAGTCATAAGAACCAAGAGTTTCACACGAAAGGAAGACATTGGGGCCGGCTGCGCGCCAACCTGTCGAAAAGTCATGGCGACCCTTTTCGCTGAAACAACGAACAAAGAGAGTCTGCTGGCCAGCGGTGTGAAAGGCATGCCTACGGTAGCCTCCAAGCTCAGAAACAGGGTTGAGATTTTGACAATCGATCACGGTGATTCGGCAGCTCTTTTCTCCCAAGCTGACCGCGGAAGTCACAAAGCCTTGAGCCGTCACGTTTCGTATCCAGCAATCCTCGGCATGATCTATCATCACGGCCATCCAGGCATGCTCTTCGTCCATAGGATGGTCCGGTCGAGATCTCGAGATCAACGTCAGGTTCTCGATACCAAGTTTTTTGATGCGCCCGATAGGTTGGTAGGGCCGGACCGATCCGCCTTCGTAATGATGATCCAGGGAGCAAGTCAGCGGAGCATCCAAGACGATTTTATTTTCCTCAATTGAGGAAATTCTTCGCTCCCAGAGGATATTGAGTGAACCTTCTTTCCAAGTGGGACTCGGACGATTTTGGACAGAACTCATCCCCATCGAATCAATCCAATTCTGTGGGCTTGGCCTCGTAATTTGGATTCGCTCTCCCACTTTCAATGAGTCGGTATGGGCGAGGTTGAAACTTGTTGCTCCAACTGGAACGTAACGGTCGGTGATTGCGACGGGTGCTCCGAGCTCTTCGTGAGCTTGTCCCTCAATACGAATGAGTGCGCGCCGATCTTGACCGGTGGCGACAAGTTGGGTTTCGAGTCGTTTTTGCCCACCACCTCGAATGACCACTCCACTGGCGTGAAGGTGAAGTTGCCCTTCGATTTCGTAGCTTCCCGGTCCTAATAAAAGCGCTCCTCGGTAACCTTGGGAGTCGGGCTCAAGCGAGGAAAGATGGTCGATTGCTGATTGAATGGCGAGTCCATCATCTCCGTCTCGTGGCTGGAGCATGATGGTTGCGGGGACAACCGGAAGCTTCACTCCACCTCCCCGGTAGCCGGCAGAGGAAAAATCGGGGATGTGGTCTCCCTGCACGTTTTTTTCATAAATCAGGCGTCCTTGAGCATTGAGGTCGACCCAGCGTTCTTGAGCATTCAGCAAAAGGCAGAAAGGGAATGGAAAGCTCCCTAAAACCAGATTGCGCCCCCATCGCCGAAGGCTAGAGGCGAGCTCTGAGCCCCTTTGCTTGGATGAGATCAGCGTGATTGGATTAGTGGTTGTTTTTGAGGTCACGATAGTCGATGAATTCTCGAGGATTTGTCTGATTGATGAATTCCTCGATGTTGGTGTAACCATCCTGGTCGGCGTCTTTGCTCGCATCTCCCAAATGATGAGGGTCGAGCTGATGCTCCCTTTCCCACTTGTCAGGTATTCCGTCTTGATCTGAATCTTGGTAGGGGTCGCCTTGATAGTGAGGATAACCTCCGACTTGTTCGGGGTGTGTGATGATCCCTTGAGAAATTTGTTCGATCATTTTTTCGATCAAGTCTGCGTGGAAATTGGGATTTTCTAAGCTCTTTTTCGTTCGCGGTTTGACCTTGGCGCTCGTGATGCCACTGCGCACGGTTTCAATGATTCGGCGGTCGACGTCGTCTTGTGCAGGAAGTCTCGCTCCCACCTTGGCTAGGACATGAAGGTAAGCGTCTTGTGCATTCTCAATAGGAATTGGAGCATGGGGATAGGGCTCTGTAGCGCGAATCTCAGAAAGGATTTTCTCTTGAGGTGCAACGGAGTTTGGTTGCACTCCACCCTTCCAGTTGTCTTGAGAGATTATTGGAAAGCCTTCGACAAAATTACCTTCGACGTAGGCTTTCCCAAAGTGATCTTGGACGGTTTTACTTCGTTCGGATTCTGGTTTTAAAATGCGGTAAGCGATGGATTGATCTTTCGGTGTGACCGGTCCAGGTCGGAAGTAGTTGTTGATGATATTGTAGAAGCTTCGGTGGTCTCCTCCATCGATGGTCCGATGTCTCCAATTAAAAATGACGTTGTTTGCGAAGGTGAAATCACCATACATCCCAACACTGGCATTGCGTCCTGTGTTGCAGGCCCAAAGGTTGTGGTGAAAGGTGCTATTGAGACCTCCTATGGTGCTTCCGAATGCATGATGGAAGGTATTGAGAGCTTCACTAAAAATGGAGTGTTGGATGGTAATATTGACCGTCGGGAGTTTGAGCTCTGGGGTGTCGGGATTGGAATCATGATCGAACATATGTCGATACATCGACATATTCTCATCGAGCCCCCAACTCGCAGAGACATGGTCGATGATAATATTTCCCACAGGGTTTCCTCCGAGGGAATCGTTTCGGTCTCCAACCCAAGTTGATCCACGACGAAAGCGCAGATGACGAATGATGACGTCATGAGTCTCGAGCTCAACGGTATCGCCCGCGATACAGACACCATTTCCGGGAGCGGTCGCGCCGGAAATCGTGATATAGGGTGCGCGAATCCGCAGAACCTCTTTGAGGGTGATAATCCCCGCCACATTAAAAACGACGATTCTTGGACCTCCCGCTTCGCAGGCCTCGCGGAAACTGCCAGGTCCTCGATCGTTGAGATTCTTCACCACAAAGACACGTCCTCCGCGACCACCAAAGGTATACATTCCTCCTCCCCAAGCACCTGGAAACGCTGGAATTTCTGATTGAGGGAGCTCTTGAGGCCTTGCCGCCCCAGGGAGGTATGGTTTCCCTCGTTTTGACCAAGATTCAATGTCGGGTTGTGCCTTTAGAAACGCGGCATCGGAACGTTGATCCTCACTTAAGAATTTGGCTTGAGCCTGCGCGAAGTCCTTTTTGCTAACTTTTGGATACTGACCGTGTGAGTTTGCAGTGAGGCCCAAAGTCCATAAGAGACAGAAACTAAAACTTAGGAGATTAGGGGCGCTCTTTCTTAATAAGGTGCTCAATTGATTTCGAAATCTAATTAGAAACACCCTCCGGATCAAAAGAAGCACACGTCAGGTTAGTGAAAGCAATGAAGGGTTAAAAGGGCTAATTTAGTTGCCTTCGGCAGTCCTTCGTCTCAGTCGGCAGGGAAGGGGTCAGCGCTGAAGCGAAGATGAGCTTCAATGGATACAGGAATCTGGAGTTGTTGAGGGTCTGTAAGAGAGGCTGGGGAAAACTCCACAAGACTGAGGGCAATCGCAGAGCTCGCGCTCAAGCACAGAGAGGTGGTTAGGAGTTTCGAATGGCTTTGTTTGTAAGAGAGTCGAAGGATTCGGTCGCGGAGTGGAGCGTGTTCGGCCATTGCCAACGAACAAGTTGGTTTAGACGCGCACTGAGCAACATCGCACAGAGCGTGAGCATATTCTCTGGGGTTCGTTCCTTCTCTAATGAGATGAGCATCGCAGGCATACTCGCATTGCGAGAGTAGGGTGCGCCGCAACCACCATACCGCTGGATTAAACCAGTGAAGAAGGCAAACTAAGTGAGCGAGCGATGCCATCCAAAGATCCCGCCTTTGGATATGGCAAAGTTCGTGGAGCAAAGCCATTCGCAGGGTTTGAGAAGACCATGTTCGATAAGTTTTTGGTAAATAAATCACAGGGTGAAATAATCCTGCAACGACCGGTGATCGAAGCTCTGGATGGACACGAATTTCAATCTGAGCGTTCTCCTTTAAATCTTGGCAGAGTTCGACAAGGGGTGACCGATCGGGGATCGGTGATGAGCGTTTTTTCCATTTTCTAAAAACGCTCAGGCTACTTCGTGTTCGGGCCAATCCGAGGCCAAGACCGCTGATCCAAATGGTAAAGAACAGCCCAAGATATTCTGGACCCTGGTTGCCGAGTTGCTGAGGAAGCAAGGGTGTCTCCGTCATGACAAACTTCGGAGCAAAGCTCATCAAGGGTAAGGCAAGTAAGATCATCAGGGCCGCCAAGGTGATCCTAGGATCACTTGCGGGATTGCGACGTCTCGCAAGCCAGAGTAAGGCCGTTGTCAGCAATGAGAAGACAATGGAAGACGCCAACATCGTTTATTGGATGAGTTTTCTAATTTCTGCGATTTCTGCTTCCGTCAATTGCTGATCGTTGGGATCAAGAAGAGCGGCCACGAGATTTTCGGGTTTTCCCTTGAAGAACGTTCCAAGGAGGTTGCGCAGAGCCGTGCGCTTTGCGCTTTTGGCGTTGATCAGAGGGCTGTAGAGATAGCGACGCCCCGCTTTGCTGTGTTTGACCATCTCTTTATACTCGAGCGTAGAGAGTAGAGCTCGCACTGCCGAATAAGATGGTGGATTAGGGAGCTCATTTTGAACCTCTTGGGCCGTCGCTTCACCCAGTCGGTAGAGAATATCGAGGATCTGCCTTTCTCGCCGAGAGAGATCTCCTTTTTCGAGACGATTCATCGAATGAGGCTAACTCCAGATTAAAAGGGGCGCAACTCAAATGTTGGAATTTTAGCATTGAGTGATGGCTATTGTCTTTCGGCGGACAAGCGAGTACTGAGGAGTGTGATTTCGTTGGGTGGAGGTAATTCGTTTGGTGACGAAATGAGAATGATCTTTTCAGAGAATGGATTGCTTTCGAAATCACCGGATTTTGAATACCGCGCCGAGCAGCAGCAGATGGCCGGGGCGGTTGCCGAGGCGCTCGATGAAGAACGCTGCCTCGTTGTCGAGGCGGGAACCGGTGTTGGGAAGTCTCTGGCCTATCTTATTCCCGCAGTCGAGTATGCCCTTCGAGAGGGGAAAAAAGCGATCATCTCAACCCATACGATCAATTTGCAGGAGCAGCTCGTTGGCAAGGATTTGCCGATTGTTCAGAAACTGTTGCCTGAGCCATTTGACGTCGCCCTGCTCAAGGGACGGCAAAACTATTTGTGCCCCTTAAGACTCCGAAGAGCGATGGATCACGGAGGGGATTTGTTTACTTCCAGTGAGCGAGAAGAGTTGATGGAAATCTGGAAATGGGCGGAGGCAACAAGAGACGGAACGCGAAGCGATCTTGACTTTGAGCCTTCGCTGAAGGTTTGGTTGCAGGTGTGTAGTGAGTCTCATTCGTGCACGCAACGGATCTGTGGGCCTCGAGGTCATTGTTTCTTTCAGGAAGCACGCAAACGAGCGCAAAGCGCCCGGGTGATTGTGGTGAATCACAGCTTGTTTTTTTCGCTTCTGAATCCTGAAGAGGAGCTGCTTGAGAATGATTCAGGGTTTTTAGTGCCCAATGACTTCGTCATCTTTGATGAGGCTCATACCTTAGAGGCTGTTGCCGCAAAGGCCCTTGGTTTGCGTCTCAGTCAAAGCGGTCTTCGCTTTGATTTGCAGCGTCTCTATCACCCAAAAACTAAGAAGGGAATTTTGAAGTATGCCAAAGCTGAGAGAGCGATGGAGTGGATTGAACGCCTCTTAGACGAAGCCGATGATTTTTTCGAAAGTGTTGGAGAAGCGGTGAGTTTTGGTCAATGGGCAAAGGAGTGTCGTGTCCGCCAACCCGAGCTTGTGGAGAATACTCTTGCGAACCCCTTGCGAGAATGTTGGAGCGCGATTGAGGAGGTCGCAGAAGAGATCGAGGATGAATCTCGCAAAAATGAATTGATGGACTCTGCACGGCGGTTGCGTGAAATGCATGGGGGCCTTAAAATGTTTCTCGATCAGGAGGATGGGGGAAGCGTTTATTGGGTAGAAAAAGGAGGTTCTGAAGGAACTTCTTATATTTTAAATGCTGCTCCAGTGAACGTCGCTCATCGCTTGCGCTCACTTCTCTTTGGACAAGAGAAGATTTGTATTGCGACCAGTGCCACGTTGGGAACAGGTGACAATCAGCTGCAGTATTTTCGTGAGAGGGTGGGTGCAAATCACGTGCCGGCGGTGAGGATCGGTAGCCCCTTCGATTTTGAAAAACAGATGTCAGTTTATGTCATCAAATCAATGCCTGACCCCCGAGACGAGGATTACGAGGAGATGCTCATTCATTGGATTGAGCGTGTTCTCATCAAGACGGAAGGGAAAGCCTTCGTCTTATTTACGAGCCATCGTCTCTTGCGCTCGGTGGCTGAATCGATGGAAGACTTTTTTGATGAACGTGGCTGGACCCTTCTCGTTCAGGGGACAGGGATGCAACGTCAAAAGATGGTTGAGAGATTCCGAGAAGACGTCAATAGCGTCCTTTTTGGGACTGAGAGTTTTTGGGCGGGAGTTGATGTGCCCGGAGAAGCTTTGAGTAATGTCATCATCACTCGTTTGCCTTTTGCAGTTCCCGATCATCCACTGACGGCGGCTCGCTTAGAGGAAATCGAAGCCGAGGGCGGAAATGCATTTATGGAATACTCGGTTCCAGAGGCGGTCATTAAATTGCGCCAAGGTGTGGGCCGCTTGATCCGGACCAAAAAAGATCAAGGAATGGTGGTCATTCTTGATAACCGAGTTGTCACCAAGAGATATGGCAAATCGTTTTTGGCCGCGCTTCCTCCAGCTCCCGTGAAGATTATTTCTTAGATGTTCAGAGCCTGTTGGAGGAGACTCGCGGGCCATTGGTTGGGTGCTGTGGGAGTTGATCCCAAAAATCCGTAGTTAAGAACTGATCCCGCTTTAGCCATGAGGGGGCGTGAGGCGGCTCCAAGTGGCCCCATCCCCATGACGGAGAGGGGGCGACCCGAGAAGAGTTCAATGAGTTCAAGATGACGCTCAATACATTTGGGTGAGTTTGTCATCAGGGCAAACTTATGAATATCAGCGAGCTCATGGATGCTCTGACTAAGTTCAGCCACCGTTGGAGTCTGGGTAAAATTATGGTAGGATCCGACCACGGTGATTTCTCGTTGTTTGGCCTCAGAGAGGAGTTTGGTAAAATCGTTAAAGTCTCGGAGTTCAAGATCGATCGCTGAGGCAAAGTCCAAGAGTTGGAAGTAGGCATTTTGCCTTTCGGGTGCTTGCCAATCGGCTTGCCCTCCCTCGGCTTGTCCTCGAGCAGTGATTAAAAGTGGCAAGTCACAATTCTTTGCAAAGGATACGACGTCATCACCTGTGCCGAGCGAATCAAGACGAAGCTCGACGAGATCACACCCGCTGGGGCGGGTGTGAAGTGCCAGAGGATCGGCGATGGCTCCCACCGTTAGGGGCTTTGCGGCCTTGAGAGCTTCCTGAAAACGTTGGCGCGGAGTCATGGTCAGAGCATGTCGTGGGTGCTTGCTACTTGTCAAAAGCCTTCGTTCGGAAATCGCGAACGTTGTCAATTGCTAAAAAATATCAGCAAATTGGCACTTTTTTCCTAGCCGCCCCCCACCTTGGTTTCCTAGCTTCGCTGAAAGTCCGAAAACGTAGTCGTATAGTTATGCAAATCTCATTCAAAAATCTTCTCACCGCTGCTTGTTCTCTAGCACTGAGCGGAAGTGCTTTGGCTCAGCTCGAAATGAGCAAGAAAAACTCCTTCGATGTCGGCAAACCCGCTTTCGATAATCTGCAGTCTCCGAACGTTCCTACGGGAAACAGCAAGAAGTCCTCACCTAAAGATTGGCTTGAGTGTGAGGTGAAGATCAAAGTCAATAAGTTGGGTGTGGAACCCAAAGACAAATACCTCGATCAGTTCAAGGTGAATTGGTACGTGGTGGTGAAAGGCCAGGATGGGAAAGGTTATCTCATGACCAAGACCATTACTCACGTCAACCTCCCCATTGATGAGGAGGCTTATGTGTCCGTTTACCTCTCCCCAAATTCATTGCGTCGCATTACTGGGAATGCCCGCGCTGGCAAGAGTGATCTCGAGGCGATCGGTGGAGAAATTGAATACGCGGGTGAAATGGTTGGATTCTTTAGCCACGGAGAGCGCGCCGGTTGGTGGAGAAAAGAACTCAAAAACATTGAGCGAACAGAAAAGTTTCCCCTCCTTGATAAGTCTCAGACCCCATTTGCACCATTTTGGTATGACCGCTATGCGGAACTGCTACCCAAGAACGGAAATTAAGAGAAATCGAATCAGTTGATTGAAGTGAACAGCGTCAGAAGCTGTCACCAAGCGGATTCTAGCTTTATCGAATAAGAAATCTTCTAACTCATTTTTTAAAACCACTACACCACAACTACCATGGCTGACCAACAGTCTATTATCGCACTTAACATTGGCTCCCAGCGAATCGCGATGGGCGTCTTTTCTCCGACCAAGTCCGGGCTTGTTCTCAAAAAGTATGGCGCTACCAGCATCTTGGCTGACCCAGCAACCGAGGCCGCCCGAGTTCCGCAGGTTCAGCTCGCGATTAAAGAGCTCGCTCAAAGTCTCAAGGTTGGAAAGCAGAAGGCTGCTTATGCTCTCTCCGGCCAATCTGTCTTTGTCCGTTTTGTGAAGCTTCCCCCACTTGAGGCGGAAGATATGGGTGAGCTTGTCAAATTTGAAGCTCAGCAGAATGTTCCTTTCCCAATTGATGAAGTTGTTTGGGACTGGGAGAAGCTCGAAACAGAAGGCATCGATAACGAGGTGGTTCTCGTGGCAATCAAATCTGATTCGCTCAACGATCTCAACTCGGTGGTGGCTGAAACGGGTCTCGGGACTCAGCTTGTGGACTGTGCACCGACCGCCCTCTACAACTCCTATCGCTTTAACTACCCAGAATCCACGGAGTGCGCTCTCTTACTTGATATCGGGGCAAAAACTTCGAACCTCATCTATGCAGACGGAGCGAAGTTCTTCACGCGTGGGGTGTCTGTGGGTGGAGCGGTTCTTACCAGCTCGATTGCCAAGGAATACAATGTTTCCTTCGCGGATGCTGAGAATAGCAAATTGACGTCAGGTCTGGTGACTCTGGCAGGGCACGCAGGCCAGCTTGATGAAGCGACAGCGGCCCTCGGCACCGTCATTCGCAATGCTCTCGGCCGCCTGACCTCAGAAATTCAGCGCACAACGACTCTCTTCCGCAGCCAGCAGGGAGGAAGAGCTCCCGAGAAGATTCTTCTCGCAGGTGGAACGGCTGGGCTCCCTTACCTGAAGGAGTTCTTGGAAGAAACGCTGAAATTGCCTGTCGAGGTGTTTAATCCGTTACAGCGGGTTTCTGTTGGTAAAGGTGTCGACGTTGACGCCTTGTCTCAAGAAGCTCATCAGCTCGGCGAGCT
>Ga0181583_10003250_pt1 | contig 11918 bp, 12 predicted proteins | sample 071ome_31_FD_132461 | JGI IMG/M metagenome (GOLD analysis project Ga0181583, IMG submission 132461) | Coastal salt marsh microbial communities from the Groves Creek Marsh, Skidaway Island, Georgia - 071405CT metaG (megahit assembly) | ecosystem: Environmental > Aquatic > Marine > Intertidal... | reverse complement strand
TACGTCAAAAGAGTGTATCAGATTCATTCGGTCAGCAGCAGCAGCAGTCCCTCCGCTTCAGCTTCAGCTCGCCTCCTCTGCCGTCCCCGTCGCCCGTCGCCGAAGCTTGGCCTGTGCCGACGTGGAGAACGAGTCGAGCTCGCCTTCGACCCAGTTCGCCAGGGGAGGCAAGGGCGTACCGTTGGGCAGCGTGACGCCGGGCTCGAAGAGAGAGTCGAAGAAGGCGTGCGCCATGGCGTCGCCGGCCGTTATCCGCTTGACCGGGTCGTACACCAGCATCTTCGACAGCAGGTCGATCGTGTCCGGGCAGGCCTTTTTATTGGCCGAGAAAACCTTGGACCACGGACTCGGGTTTATGAACGGGAACTTGAAGTCCGTGTAGTGCGGGTTCATGGCGAAGATCTCCTGCTTGGACGGCGTCCCCAGCACCTTGATGATCTCCACCAGCTGGTCGATACCTGACTCCCCGGGGAACAGCGGCTTGCCCAGGATGAGCTCCGCGAACACGCAACCCAAGCTCCAAACGTCAATCAGCGGCGTGTAGTTTGCCGCGCCGAATATGAGCTCGGGCGCCCGGTAGTACCTCGAGCAGATGTACGAGATGTTGGACTCCTCTGGCCGCAGGATCTTGGCCGAACCGAAGTCACAAAGCTTCAACGCATGTGTCTGAACGTCCACCAACAGGTTCTGCGGCTTGATATCCCGGTGACAGATGCCCTGGCTGTGGATGTGCGCCAGCGACCGGAGCATCTGGTACACGTACAGCTTGACCAGGAAGATCGGCACGCGCTCGTTCGCCCGCACATAATGCTTGTTGATCTTGTACACGGTGTCGGGAACGTACTCGAGGACCAGGTTGAGGTACAGGTCGTCCGAGTTTCCGTTGGTCGTCGACGTCTTGTTCGAAGCCGGCTTGGACGACGAGGACGGCGACGACATCGGCGGCGGCCCGCCAGAAGAGTAGAAACAGTGCTTCAGCAGCACCACGTTTGGATGGTTCAGCTTTCGTATGATCTGCAGCTCCCGGTTCTTGAACCGCCTGTCCTGGAGCACCTTCTTTATCGCCACAATCTCGTCCGTATCCACGCACTTCGCCTGGAACACCACCCCAAACGACCCATTACCCACAACTTTAAGGGTCTTGTATCGTATGGTCTTCACGACGCCCCCGTTGTAGAGCCTGTCTGTGCTGTACGTCGTGATTGTCGTCTCGGGCCCGGTCGGGTCGCCCTCCGTCACCTTGCCCTCCCACACCGACTCCCGCCCCTCCCGCTGTGCCGTCGATAGCGTCAGCTTCCCCATGCCGATCGGCAAGCTGTCGACCGTGTCGGTGTTTCCCCCGTCGGGTTTGCTGGGGCTCAGGCCCTTGGAGTTGAAACTTGTGCTCGCAGCCGTCGCCTCTTTCCCCTCGCCCGTTCCGTGTGTTCCCATGCGTCAGTCGTGTCGATAGCGGTGGCGGAATCGGGAAGGGACGAGGGACGCGAGAGATGGAATGAGATTTTCAGGTTAGGCACGTGAATGACGTTCCGGGTTTGCGTGTGGGGTCTCGCCGGGTCTCGTGCGTCTTCGGTCCCGTTTACCGATTTCTCCTCAAGCGGGTCGTTCCCGCCTGCTGGTTTTGAGTCTGTCTGTCGTCCACCGAGTTTTTGCTCGACGGGAGAAGGCCGGATCTGGCGCGGTCCGGACCGCGCCAGAAATCAGTCGGTATACAGAGGGATCTTTGATTCGATCGCCGCGCGTGCCAACGAGACCAGTACTACTACAGACTACAACCGCCGATGATGATGCAGACCGCGACTGCGTGCCGCTTCAGCGCAATTCCGAATCAGAGGAGAGGACTTGAGGTCAAGACGAGGGCTGTGCGGCCCACGGGCGTCACCGTCAGCGACGTCAAGAGTGCCGACGGAGGGAGGATGGTTGTCGAGGTCGACGGACAGAAGGTACGTGTTGTCAGAAGCAGACCCGTGCGCGAGGTCGAACCCTGTGCGCTCGAGCTGGTGCTCACAACTGGTCGACCCGACACCTGCAGGTGCTCCTCGCGGCCGACGGCGGCGAGGTCTACGCGCTGTCGAACAAGTGTGCCCATATGGGGATCAGGTACGTGATGGGACGACGTCGACCCGGTGTCGTTCACCTCACCTTACCCGCTCGCTCGTTCAACCTGACAGCCTGGTGGGCAAGACGAAATTGCTTCAGGTGCGTCGATTTGACTCGACCGGCGGACACGCCCTCTATGCCCCTTACGCCCTCTACGTGCGCACGCTCCTGCCGCTTCCCCTCGCTTCCCCTCACTCGCGCTACGCGCTTCGTCTGGCCGCCAGGGCGAAGTTTCCGGCGGATGCATCACCTGTCCCGCGCACGGTACCAAGTTTGCCCTGAAAAATGGAGAGGTCCAGGGGCCCTGGTGTCCGAACCTCCCGGAGCTGCCGTTTGTGGGCAAGATTGGGAACCCGCCTTGCAGCCAGCCGACCTTTGCGGTCTCCGTCGACGAGTCTGGTGCCGTCTCGGTGGACCTCTAGGCTGGAACATCTCTGATGATTCTCTCGATTCTTGATTCTCGATTCTTGATTAATTAAAGTTCCATTGAAAGGGGGAAAAAAAGAAGAAGACTCAGCCATCGCGAGGGCAATTCGTACTACTCAGGCAGAGGCACACAGCTTGCAATGGACGATCCCGTGCTCGCACCTCACCTCGTGCGACTTCCTGTCTCGCCTCTCGGCCGCCGCCTCCGCACGGCGTCGGTCAGTCCTCGCACGTCGCGTGTCGTGGCCGGTCATTCGTTCCTCCTTCAGCATTCTGCCGTGCTCCGCGCGGCTCTCTTGCTTGGCCTGTTTGGCCGCGGCAAGCTCCAATTTCCTCGCCTCCTTGAGCTCCTTCTCCCTGAGCTTCGTCTAGGTGGGCGAACGAACGAGCGCGAAGCGCGAGTGAGTGAGGGTCGGAGCGTGCGAGGAAGCGCACGCGGGTGGCGATCGTTATCGATTCGTACCTGGGCGAGCTTGTCGCGCGTCGAACTCGCCGGTGGCTTTCCTTTGGACGATATCGAATCGATAAGAGACACCTTCATGGTCCCGCTGATTGGTGGTGGTGGTGCAAATGATACGATAGTTTCGGACTCGAGTCCGAAACTATCGTTAACGTATGCGGAATTTACCTGCGCAGGTGCATGCACTACCGAATCCTAGGCTAGTCCCTGTACTTCCTCGGCGTCGGAGACCGTCCGCGAGCAGGGGAGCGACTCTTCGACCTCGATCGCCTCGGCGGCGGCGACCTACTGTCGCGTTTCGGCGACCTCGATCTGCGACTTTGCCGGCGACGGTACGGCGACCTGCTGCCGCGCCTGGGCGACCTGCCATCGCGCCTGGGCGACCTGCCATCGCGCCTGGGCGACCTGCTGCCGCGCCTGGGCGACCTGCCATCGCGCCTGGGCGACCTGCCATCGCGCCTGGGCGACCTGCCATCGCGCCTGGGCGACCTTGATCGGCGACGCTGGTACGGTGACCTCGACCTCCCCCGACGTGACGCGTGCGGGGAGCGAGAGCGACGACGGTACGGGCTTGCATCGCGCGGCCTGTTGTTGAAACGACCCGGCGAGATCGACCTTCGCCTCCTGTACGGGTTATCGCGCGGGCTGCGGCTTCGCCTGCGATTCCTGTACCGATCGACGTCACGGTCCCTGCGACCACCATCCCTCCTGCCGTCCCTGCCGTCCTTACCCCTGTCGCCACGATCGCGATCCCTGCCCCTTCCGCCGTCTCGCTTTCGGTCGCCGTCGCGCCTTCCTCGGCCCTTGTTCCGCGCAAACTGCACATTCACCCTCTGTCCGTCAATCTGACCGTCGTTCATGAACTTCTGCGCCTCGATACCCTGCTCCTCGGTCTCGAACGTCAGCGTGAAGTTGTGCTCGACCGACGTCTTGCTCTTTTCAATCTCCACTGAGACGGGGCCAAACGTGCCCATGATCTCCTTCATGTGCGCGACGCTCACGTTGCGAGAGACGCCAGGCAGCCACAGGATGTTGCGGCCGATGTCCCTCGGTACACCACTGTTCGCCTCGCTCTTCTCTCTCTCGCTCCTTTCGTTCTTGGTCGCGGCGGTGTCTGCCGCCTTGGTCTCGGGACCCGGGGACCGATCCCTGCTCCTGTCCTCGTCGGACTGCATCCACGAGGGTGCGGGGCTCCTGCGTGCGTGCGTGAGGGTTCGCGCGAGGCGAGGCGAGGTGAGTGCACCGGTGCAGAGAATGAACCGGCGCTGCCGGTTCTCCCGGTTGCTCGTCGATATACCGTTTCGCGACGCAAACGTACTCTGATTCACTCATACTTCAACTTAAGTATGCACGAAGACGGCACGAAGACGGCACGAAGACGGCCGAATGAAGAGAGAGACCGATTTGTTTTTCTTCTCGTTTCTGCTCCTCCAGCAGCAACCTGCTGGCAGCAGAGGCAATAGCAATGCCCGGGCATCGTCATCGTCAGCAGCACACACACATGGTACGAGGATCCGTCGCACGATCCGCGTGGCACCCACGCCAACGGGCCTCCTCCAACTCCCTCCGATGCCGCCCTGTTGCTGCTCACGCCCAAGGACGAGGAGAGGGACGAGACCGCACACCCGACGCCGACTCGGCGTTGCGGATCCGCTTCCAGCCGAGCAATATCGAGACAGTCGCGACGCCGGGCCTGATGCTCGCGCAGGTCGCCGAGGACGCCGGCGTGCCGATCAGCTCCGGCTGCGGGGAGGGCCAGTGCGGGGCCTGCGAAGTCGAGATACGGAAGGGTGGCGGCTTGGAAGACGGCTTTGTCGTCCGCTCGTGCGTCACACCGGTGCCGCGGGCGGAACTCGTCGCCGAGGGGGGCGAGCTCTGGGAGGTGTCGACGGACTTTTGTGACTTGGGCGGCGTCTGGTGAGCCACAGCTTTACATCATGGGTTCATTTGTTGTCATCATGAGCCAGCAAAACAACGCACTCAACTCTCTCAGGGATTCACGCGCGTCGCATGCCAGGTCCCGTCGACCTTTTCGAAATCCACCCGTTCGTTCGACTTCAGAGAGAGCAGCGACACCCGGTCAACCTCGACGCAACACAGGCAGAACGCGGGCGCCACCGGATCGTCCTTCGTGGGGAGCCCTGCGGCGTCGACGTTGTACTGGGCCTCGCCGTTACCGTCGCCCGTTCTCGCGACCCCGGGCTCGGGCCACAGGAACTGCTGCCGTCCCGGATCCGACATGTTGCGCCATGCCATCGTCCGCGCCTTGCCGAGCGCCGCGTCGGTCGTCTCATCAGTGACGACCCGCACCTTGCCGCTGATCCTGTACTGTTCCCGCGTCGCCGGCATGTACCACGCAACCTCGGTCCAAGGCACCCGCTGGAAGTGCAAGACCTTCTCGCTCCGCCTGTCCGTCACGAATGTAAGCACGTTCTCATCCACACGACCGTCCGGCGTGGGCAGGAAGCCGCGGTAGACGACGGTCCGGTTCGTGGGCCTGCCTTGCGAGTCGACACTCGCAACCTGAAAGTAGCGAGACTCCCTCGCCCTCTCGTTCTTCTTGAGCGATTGCCGCAGGCTCGCGTACCACGTAGATTCCATGATCCGCGAGGGGCCGGACGACGCAGCGATCACGATCGCCGAGCGCATTTCTAGCGAGTTTCCCGTTTGAGGTTCATTCGTTCATTCACCTCAAAATTATCCATGTGTCAGTCGCTGGCGCCCATCCCCACCAGGAGCACTCCAGCGACGCGTCGTCGGGTGACGCGGGCGACGCGGGCGACGCGTCGCTCGTCGCGGAAGCCGGTTTTCAACGCCTCAGCCTCCCTCGCGGCCAACGTCGACAACGAAGTGGAGCTCCGGCCTGGGACGTTCGAAGGCTTCACGTCGTTCCGCGGGCACAAGATCCGGTACCAGCGGGCGCACGGGCCCTCCACCTCGTCGCCGTCGTCGCCGACCGTCCTTCTCGTGCACGGCTTTGGCGGGAACTCCGACCACTTCAGAAAGAACATTGACGAGCTCGCCCAACGTGGTAACCGCGTGTATGCCATCGATCTTCTGGGCTATGGCTACTCGGACAAACCAGACCCCCGCCAGGCCGAGACGAACGCCATCTACAACTTTGATACGTGGTCGGACCAGATTCTCGAGTTTGCTGACGCGGTGGCCCCGGGCGAGAAGGTGCTCATCTGCACCAACAGCGTCGGCGGCATCGCTGGCCTCGAGGCGGCGATCAAGCGGCCAGACAAGGTGGCGTCGGTGATGCTCATGAACGTGAGCCTGCGGATGTTGCACGAGAAGAAACAATCTGCGTTTGCCAAGCCGTTTGTGGCAGCCCTGCAGAAAACGCTGCGGACGACCGAACTAGGCCCGTGGTTCTTCTCGCAGATTGCCACGACAAAGGGCGTGGGCAACGTGCTCCGCCAGTGCTACCACGACGCGTCGGCGGTGACGGACGAGCTCGTGGACTACATCCTACGGCCCGGTCTGGAGCCCAATGCCGTGAGGGTGTTTTTGGACTTTATCTCCTACAGCGGGTACGTCGTCTTTTTCGTCGTCTTTGTTTGGTCTCTCGAACATTGGTTGTCACTCGTTCTCTCTCGTACCCACGCACACCGCCAGGGGCCCGCTGCCCGAAGAGCTGCTCGAGAAATGTACGGTCCCCGTGGAAATCGTCTGGGGCCGGCACGATCCGTGGGAGAAGGTCGAATGGGGAAGAGAGCTCGCCGCGTACCCCTGCGTCCAAGGGCCGATGGTCGAGCTCGACGCCGGCCACTGCCCGCAGGACGAAGCGCCGGCGCTGGTCAATCCTGTCATCGCCAAATGGATCTCCCGCCACGCGTGAAGTACCCGTGTCGATATTCATTGCTCATATTCGTTTTGATTTAATTTCTCCGACGAGGCTGCGACGGGACGACCCGACGCGAAGAATGCACGCGACAGCCCGGCGCGCCGAGCGACCCGACCCGCCCTCGCTATCCGACCCGACCCGACCCAATCCGATCCGATCCGACCCGACCCGCTGCCGCAGCCATACGCGAACGCAGGGAACAGAGCGGTGCCGATCTGCTGGTGGTGGTTCCTTCCCACTCGGCCTTTTCAATTTCATCTTTCGCCACCATGTTCATGCCTGACAGTCTGTACGCACCCACGAGCTTGAAGTCGCTGCTGACGGCCAGGGAATCGCAGCTGTACGACTCGGTCGCCTCGGAGACGTCGTCCAGTCTCAAGACGATGCGCGCTCCCATGGTGCACAGCTCGGCGGAGCCGAAGATCCAGCTGTACAGCGGGGAGGTACGGTCGATTTGATACGTCACCAGTCGGTCCGGAGGCGGCGGATTCCAATCGGTTGAGCTGCGAGGCGTGCGGTTGGATTCTGTTTTTCCCTTCGCTTCTTTTCTCGGCCCGTGCTGCCCGGGGGAGGGCGCCGGCGCCGCGTATCGGAAGGATCGGCGTGCTGTCGTCGGTGCCTGGCGGTGCGATGGCGACTGGGGATGGGAGGTGGACGGTGGGGGAGTGATCATCGTCGCATTCTCTCAACCCAAGGTAAAGGCGAGGGAGGAGGCGCAAGGGCGCCGCCGACGGCGGAGACGACGACAGCCGAGGCGTGGTGGCGCACCTGCTGCCGCCGGCGCCGCTTGCACCGTGGACCCACCCGTCGCCGACTGGTCCACTCGCCGGTCCACTTGCCGGTCCACTTGCCGGTCCACTTGCCGGTCCACTCGCCGGTCCACTCGCCGGTCCACTCGCCGGTCCACTCGCTCACTCGCGCACTCGCGCACTCGCGCACTCGTCCATTTGGCTCGTCAACTACTACTCGACAGTACTATAAAGCGTGCGCGATCGGTACGTGATTGATACCTCCGACTCGTCCCCCCCTCGTTTACCCTCACTCGCGTCGGCCGTTCGTTCGTTCGTTCGTTCGTTTGTTCGTTTGTTCGTATGTTGCAGGTGGCATCTTGGCGTGTGGCCTCACCCATACTGCCGTCACCCCCCTCGATGTGGTCAAGTGTACGTCACGGAGTATCTCTTTCGCCGCAGCCACTCTGTCGAATGCTCACCGTCCTCGTCGTCCTTTGTCGTCGTCGTCGTTCACCGCAGGCAACATGCAGATTGACCCCAAGAACTTCCCGGGCATTGGCGCCGGATTCTCGCGCATCGCCAGTACGCAGGGAATTGGCGGTCTCTTCAAGGGATGGTTCCCGACGCTGCTCGGATACAGGTACGTGGTCGTTGTGTTGGGGTGAACGGGTCGCCACGCTTCTCGCTGCTCCCCCCCGCTTCCCCCCGTAACTGCTACTACCTATTGCCGCTATTACCCGATCGTTGTTGTTCGTCTTCCCGACAGCGCACAAGGATGCGGTAAGTTCGGACTCTACGAGTACTTCAAGAAGACCTACGCCGATGCCGCCGGACCGGAGCTGACTGCCAGGTACCAGAACCTCATCTTCCTGGCCGGATCTGCGTCCGCCGAGTTCTTCGCGGATATCGCCCTCTGTCCGTTTGAGGCCGTCAAGGTCAAGGTGCAGACCGTGCCCGGCTACGCCAAGGGCTTCAGCGACGGTCTCCCCAAGTTTGTCGCCCAGGAGGGCGTCGGCGGTCTGTTCAAGGGACTGACGCCGCTGTGGGCCAGGCAGATTCCGTACACCATGATGAAGTTCGGCGCGTTTGAAAACACGGTCCAGGCCCTGTACAAATACGTCGTGCCGAAGCCCAAGGAGGAGTGCAACAAGACCGAGCAGCTCGGAGTCAGTTTCGCTGCCGGATACATTGCCGGCGTGTTCTGTGCCGCGGTGTCCCACCCGGCCGACCTGCTCGTCTCTCAGCTTAACGCCCGCAAGGGAGTTAGCGCGGGACAGATCATCAACGAGATGGGATGGGTCGCCCTGTTCACCCGCGGACTGCCCCTCCGTATTGTCATGATCGGAACCCTGACCGGCCTCCAGTGGGGTATCTACGACGGCTACAAGGCCTACGTCGGCCTGCCAACCAGCGGTGGCGGCGCCCCCCCGCCCGCCCCCAAGTGATGAGCAGAGCGAGACTGACGCATTGACGACTTTGATCGTATTCATTACAGCGTAAATGAGAGACACACACGGATCAAAAGGGGCAAAAAATCCATCTATGCGATGTATCGGTACAGGTTTCGGTCGTTCTGGTCCCTTTCCAGGTACTCGCGCTCGATCAACGACTCGATCCGGCGCTTGATCGCAGCCGGGCTGGGCGCGAAGCGGTTCGACAGCTGCTGCGTGACGGACGCGATGACGTCGTTGTGATGCAAAACTTTTCGGCTCTTCATCAACCGCACGACGGCCGCCTCGATCTGCGGCCGCCGATCCTCCTCGACCTTTTCCCGCGTCTCGATGGCCCCGGCGTCCGACTCCCTGCTCGCCGCGCTCGTCCCGATCTTGACCTTGAAGAGCTTGGACGAGAAGGAGTCATTGACCGAGAACGCGTCATCCATCGCGATGTCCTTCGAGTCGGTGTAGTCCGGCGTCTTCTTGAGCACGTTCTTGCCCTTGACGATCGTCATGCTCTGCATCACCCGCTTGAGCTCTGCATCCGGAATGCCCGAGTGCTCGGCGATTTCCCGGTACGTAAGGCTCTCGGCGTCGTTGAGCAGCATCAGTACGATCATTTGATGCGTGCTGCACGAGATCTCGTGCTTCTTCTCGCCGAACGTCGCGCGGATTTCGGCCGTGCCCATGTTGGTCTGCCACGCCAGCTTCCTGCCCGAGTGCGCCGTGTTGTAGAACTCCTTGAACTGCTCGCAGCACGACACAAGATTGCGAGGAATGTTGCACGCACTCTGACCGTTGGCTGGCCACGCACCCGTCGTGAGCACCTGCACCGACAGGTCGACCGACGAGGACGGGGCCTCCCGCTGGTCGCGGTCCTGCGCTTCGTGCGCTCCGTGCGCTCCGTGCTCGCCTTCCTGCCAGCTCTTAAACTCGACCATCATCTCCCTGCTGGTGCGAATGTCGTTGAACATGTTCTCCAGCTTGGACGTGAACTGGTAGCCGCACTCGACCTTGAGCTTGCTCAGCAGCGACCGCTCCAGGTCGTCCGAGGACGACTTGCCGTTGAGCAGCCTCTTGGCCAGATGCTGCTTGTAGTACTTCTCGAAGAGGTCCTTCTCCGACAGGTACCTGAACAGGACGATGGCGTGCTCGAGCGACTCCTCGACCTCCTCCTCCGTGCCCCCCTTGGACCCCTTGCGGAGCTTGCTGTCCATGAACAGCGAGATGTACTCGGGAGACCTGGGGTTCTTGTTGACGAAGAACTCGAACGCATTGTTCAGCGCCTGGCTGAAGCTCTTGTCCGAGTTCAGCCCCTTGGTCAGCATATCGTCGCACTTGTGCCGGAGGTCCAGCAGCGAGCAGACGAGCGAGTCGGCGCCGTCTTGCAGGTTTCCGGCGGCTGTATCAACGATCTTCACTCCCAGATCCTTGACGTACGACGAGAAGGCGGTCTTCAGGCAGTCAATGCACTTGACTTTCACAAACAGCCTGTACATCCGCTCGAGGTCCTCGTAGTTGCCATTCTCAAAGATGTGGATGGCGCCCGTGGAGCTGTCGATCAGCGTATGGGCATGGCATGCGACCACTCTGTTCTCGACTACCTCGGCGAGCTTGGGTCCGGTCGTCTTGTGCAGGTACGCCTCGACCCTGTCGACCTCCTGCTTGAGCCGGTTCTCGGCGTGCTGCAAATACTCGGGGCTGTTCAGGGTGTCGATCAGGGAGGCTGCCTCCCGCTCATAGTAGTTCTTCGTCGCCTCCAGGAAGGGCGTCTCGAAATCCTTGATGTAGACCTCGGCTCCGAGGTCCACCAGCATCACGACGATGGACCGCGTCAACATGACGTCGGAGATCTCGCCGTTGCGCTCGTTTTCAATCATCTCCAGGATGGTGCTGATCATCCGAGAGAGAATGGCGGGCCTGCGCACCACCCGGGTTCTCCACGAGTCCAGCCCGAGCTCGTACGTGGATTTGTACTGCCGCTGCTTGGCGTTGCTCCGGTCCAGGTGCATCAGGATCTCCCTGATGATCGAGAAGCTCTTCTTGTGGCGCTCGTACTCGTGCTCCAGCTGCTTAAGCATCGCCTCGCCGTTCAGCTTCTCGATAGAATCGGCGACCTTCCTCAGATGCTCCTCGGTGGTCTTCTTCAGGCCGTTGTAGAGCCGGGGTCCGTACTTGTTGACCACCATGTTGTAGGCGTTCCGATGCAGCTCCTCGAAGCTCAGGCCCGAGGAGCGATCGGCGTTGATTTCTTTGATGGCATTCTCCAACAGATGCCACGTCTTCTCCGGATACTCCGGGTCGAGCTTCAGCGGGTGCCGGAACGCTGCGGCGAGTAAAGCGGAACGAGGGTGAGCGAGCGAGCGAGGTGGTGGGTGTGGACAGAGGGCGGAGGGCGGAGGACGTACGCTCGATCTTGAACTTGGTCAGCCTTCCGGACATTGCTCCGTCCTGCGTGAAAGGGAATGGCGAGCCGTGATGAGTGAGTGAGTGAGTCGTCGGTGCGTGCGAGCTTGATCGGGTGGCGATTCGGAACATGAAACCCCTCGAGGCAGTCCTACGGCGCTCTGCGTACGTACTTTCCCACCCGCGGGCTGTTCGAGAGGCTCGCGTACACTACACGCTCTCCCTATCCGACCGACTCTGGTAGGGGAGACACGGGCGACGCTCAAGCGGTCCGTGCGTGTCCGATTTCAAGTTTCAAATCAGGCAGCGAATTCGCGCTCAGCAGGACATCTCCGCAATGACAGTGATCAGGGTGGATCCCGCTACAACCGCTAGGGGGCAAGAGATGATGGATTGGAATGGGACTCGAGTTCCCGATCCGAGCGAACGCCCTCCGAGTGAGGACTCGGCACCACGATCGCCTTGCCTCGTCGCGACCAGGCACGTCGACACACGCAGCTCCTCACTCACAT
>Ga0181583_10003246_pt1 | contig 11925 bp, 9 predicted proteins | sample 071ome_31_FD_132461 | JGI IMG/M metagenome (GOLD analysis project Ga0181583, IMG submission 132461) | Coastal salt marsh microbial communities from the Groves Creek Marsh, Skidaway Island, Georgia - 071405CT metaG (megahit assembly) | ecosystem: Environmental > Aquatic > Marine > Intertidal zone... | reverse complement strand
CCGCTAAATGGCCATAATAAATGCACCCAGGATGAAAAATTCCCTGAATCCATCGTCAGAATAACCTCATCGCCAAGCTGGGCAGAAAGCGCGTCCACCACATAGGAAAAATCTATCCCGTCCCCGGGCGTTTTTGGCGTATAGCTGCGAAATTCCCGCATAAAATCCTTGATTTCCTTCACCCAGCCTGCCCGGGCGTCCAGCTTTTGCGGGGTATGTTTGGCCAGCGCATGACAGAAATCTGCCGGATGGCTGACAATCCCCAGATGGGTTGGAAAGACCCGGCCAATAACCTGAGCATCCTCTGCGATATGAATGATGGGCGCATCCGGGTTTGGCAGGCGTGGCACCTGGTAATTTTGCGTAGGGGTATCGCCAAGGCGCGTACCAAGCGCAATCAGCAAATCATGTTTTTGCAAACAGGCCAGATGAGCGGGCGGTATTTTAAAGCCCAGATGGCCGGCAAATAAATCCGAGCGATTATCGAAAATCTGCTGGTGCTTGAAAGTGGTCGCAACCGGTATCTGACAGGCCTCTGCAAAGGCTTTCAAAGCGGGACGTGCCTCTGGCGCATCAAAGCCGCCGCCAGCAATAATCAGGGGGCGTTCAGCCTGTTCTATCGCCTCTATGACCTGTTGAACATGGCGCGCATCCACCCCGCAAACAGGCGGCTTTAAAACAGGGAAATTTGCGATATTGCTCTCTGCACATAGCATATCTTCCATGACAGAGATAATCACTGGCCCTTTGGTCGGGGTCTGTGCATCGCAAAAGGCACGGGAAATGGTTTCCGATAATTTATCCGGGTTGGATACTTCAAAAACAGATTTGGCGATTTGGCCAAACATGGCGGTATAATCGACTTCCTGAAAACTACCGCGCCCGCGTTCATGTTCGGCAACCTGGCCAACAAAAATCACCAGAGGCACGCCGTCCTGTTCTGCCAGATGGGCGGCAATAGAAACATTGGTTGCCCCGGGCCCGCGGCTGACAAATACCACGCCCGGCTTTTTGGTCAGCTTGGCATCTGCCACCGCCATAAAGCCTGCCCCGCCTTCATGGCGAGAGGTGACCACATCAATTCCTGTTTCTTCATACAGGCTGTCCAGTACCGCAAGATAGCTCTCGCCCGGAACCAGAAACAGGCGGTCAACCCCATGTCGGGACAGGCATTCTACCAGAATATCTGCCGCACGTTTTGCCTTTGCGGCAGATGGTTTAGTCGGCATATTCTCTCAACTTTATTTCTTCTTCTGACGGCAGAGGGTCTCTGGTCAATACATCATCTTTGTTACTTGTCAGCCATAAGGCCAGTATCAGCAAGATGGTCAGGCCGAACAGACTGGCCGCCCATGTAACAAAATGGATGACGTGAAACATATAGCTTCCAGCCAGATAACCAATAGGCACAACCAGCCCTATCAAAATCCAATGGACAGCTTTGCCAATGAAAAATTTTTCCATCATGATTGATATCCTATCGTTTGTATTCGTCTCTGGAATACCAAAATGGCTGAAAGGATTAACCCACCAATACAAAAGATATAGCTTTCAGTCCCTGCTATGATGATATTAGGCGGAAGCAGTAATCCGACCGCGCCAATTGCCAGACCAGCGCGTTGATAGCCTATTAATTTGCCGCGATACCAGCCTTCCATCGCCAGCGATAACACCCATAGACCTGTTAATGCCTGAACCGCAGAAATCATGGTCAGCCATAAAGGCCCGACAAATAGCAGTGATGGATTATACACAAAAATCAGCGGCGCCAGATATTTGGCAATCCCTACCCTGGTTGATTCCAGCGCCGTTGCCATAGGCGGGGTTTTGGCAATGGCCGCAGCGGCAAAGGAGGCGAGTGCAACCGGCGGGGTTATGGTGGAGACCACGCCAAAATAAAAGGCGAACATATGAGCCGCTATCGGTTCCACCCCTGCCTTGATCACCGCTGGCACAATCAGCGCGGCCACAGTGATATAAACAGCTGTTGTGGTAATGCCCATCCCCAGAATGATGGCCGCTACCCCGGTCAGAGAGAGCAGCATCAGCAAATTCCCCCCGGATAATTCAATCACCGATTGGGTGAACTTTAATCCCAGCCCGGAAACAAATACCGCCCCGATAATCAGCCCCGCACAGGCACAGGCAATGGAAACCGGCACTGTAGCGCGTATCCCGCTTTCAAGTGACGCCAGAATATCTACCGGGCTGAGGCGGGTGCCTGCCCGAATAAAGCTGAGACCGATGAGTGCCACAATGCCAAAAAAGGCAGAACGCATCGGCGTATAGCCTGCCAGCAACATACCAACCAGAACCGCAAGCGCCAATAACAGATACCAGCCACGTTTAAAGACCTCGCCAAAATTGGGCAAATTATCTTTTGCAAGCCTGCCAACCCCTTCTTTTTCTGCTTCCAGATGCACCATAAAATAAATAGTGGCAAAATAGAGCAGCGCCGGAATGGCGGCGGCGATAATAATTTGCGTGTAAGGCACGCCTAAAAATTCGGCAATGATAAAAGCGGCCGCGCCCATAATAGGCGGGGTAATCTGGCCACCTGAGGAGGCACAAGCCTCTACTGCTGCGGCAAATTTTGGCCGATAGCCAACTTTTGACATCAATGGAATGGTAAACGATCCTGTGGTCACCACATTGGCGACAGCCGAGCCGGACACCGTGCCCATAAAGCCTGAAGCCACCGCCGCTGCCTTGGCAGGCCCGCCAACACGGTGACCGGTTAAAGATACGGCCAGCTCGATAAAAAAGCGGCCGGCGTTGGTGCGAATAAGAATAGCACCAAATACAATAAACAGGGTGATATAGGTCGCACAGACATAAAGCGGAATACCAAAAATGCCGTTTGAGCTCATAAATAACGTATCAATAAATTTTCCAAACCGCACAGGCGGGCCATAAAATATGCCAAAGAAATAATGCGCATAAAGGGCATGGATCATAAAAAATGAAGTGATAATAACCATTGACCAGCCAACCGCCCGGCGGGTCAATTCAAGAACGGATAAAATCAGCAACCCGCCAACAATCTGGTCAGATAAGTGCTTTTCCCCAAGCCGCATATGAAAGGCATCAATATCCCATAAAGTCCAGACCTGAATAAAAAACACGACCATAACAATCGCAATATCAATAAATGCACCCAATTTGTTGAGCGAGGTTTTTAATGGTGCAGTGACCGATGGCCGCCACAAGGGATACATCATCACGGCCAGAGTCAGCATCACAGTTAGATGAATGGAGCGGAAAGAACGCCCCTCAGGCGGGCCAAAAACCGCAACGAAAAGATGGAAAATCCCCAGACCGACTGAAATTACCGCGCCAAAAAGCAGGACGAATTGCACAGGACCCAATCGGCGCGAACCATACAACAGGGTTTCCAGAAACCCGGGCAATCTTTTTTCTTCGGGGAGGGAAAATTTCACCTCATCTTTAGCCTGTGCCATGGTCATTCTTCTATTGAGATAGGAAATAGGGACGCCTGCCAGCCACTGGAATAATTTATGGGCTGGCAGGCTTTTGGAGATATTCAGTCTATTGGATTAGCCAGCTTTTACACCCAGCTCATCATAGCATTTTTTTGCACCGGGATGCAGAGGCGCGCCCATGCCATCCAGAGCATTTTCCAGCTTCACCCGCTTCCAGATAGACTTTACTTCCGCAAAGGTAGCGTGGTTTGCCCAAAACACTTTACACATCTGATAAACGATATCATCTGGCAGATCAGCACTGACAACCATATTTGCCACAATGCCCAAAGTGTTCAAATCTTCGGTTACGCTCTGATAGACACCTTTAGGCATTTTACCAGCAATGTACCCGGCGTTGGCAGCCAGAATTTCTTTCATTTTATCGTCAGGAAGACCAATAAAGCGGATGCCCGGACTTGTTTCCAGCTCCAGGAATGAAGCTTGCGGCATAGAGGTCGCAGCCATAAACACATCAGCCTGCCCATCTTTCATCAGCGCAATGGATTCAGTGTAATCTACATAATGCACAATCCCGCCATTGGCTTTGATAGAATCAAATGACATACCATAGGCCTTCAGGATTGATTCAGCAAAAGCTGTTCCTGTCCACTGTGCCTTACCCGGCGAAATTTTTGCCCCTTTCATATCTTCGAAAGATTTAATATCGCTATCTGCACGGGCGGCCACCTGAAACATGGATGGATACAGGGTAGCAAAATGGCGTACATTTTTCTGCGGCTTGTCAAAGCCAGGCCCGCCTGTATAACCATAATCGGTTGTGTGGCCGTATGACCAGCCAATTTCCGCATCGCCGCCATTCACGGCCTTCACATTTGTAATACCGCCACCAGAAGTGTTGGAAGTTGCGATACCCGGAATCTCGTCTTGCATCACTTGCATGATTTTTGCCCCCAGCGGATACCAGGATCCCCCGGATGGCCCGGATACCATACGCACAAATGTATCTGCACTTGCACCTGTGGCAACCAGCACGGCTGCCGAGGCGGCCAGCATTGTAAATAGCTTCTTCATGAAATTTCCTCCCATTTCATCATTTAAATATTTCATAACCAATGGTTATTCATACCTAAAATGATGCATGAAATTTTTCATTGCCGTCAATGCTGTTATACATTTTGTTTGCCAAAGAATGGAAAGCCGGGCATCGCAGAAGAAAAAAGATTTATAAGCCTGTCATCACGAAAATTTGGGCGCGCGTTTTTCCAGAAAGGCTGTAATGCCTTCGCGGGCATCTGCACTGCCAAGGGCGGTGGCCACAATATGGGCTTCTTCATCCAGTTGTGCGCCAAGCGGGCTAAGGCGGGCTGACCCTATCAGGGCTTTACCCATCGCCAGCGCCTGGGCAGGGCCATTTGCCAGCCTTTCTGCCATTTTTGTTGCTGCAGAAACCGCCTCGCCCTTTGGCGTAACCTCATTTACCACGCCAAGATCATAAAGCCGTTTGACTGGCATTTTATCCCCGGTAAAGACCATTTGCGCAAAAAGCCAGCGCGGAATAGCTTCGGCCATAAAGGGGGTCATGCCGCCATCAGGCGTGATCCCGATTTTGACATAAGCTGCCATAAAAAACGCCTCTTCTGCGGCATAAATCATATCACAGGCCAGTGCCAGACCGACCCCTGCCCCGGCGGCACCGCCTTCAACCGCCGCGATAATCGGCAGGGGACAGGCGCGCATCAGCAGAATCATTTTATTGATTTTATCGACATTGCTTCTGCGCTGATCATATGCGCTTTCTGAACGTTTTTTTAACCCGTCCAGATTGCCACCAGAACAGAAAAAACCCTCTGCCCCGCTTAAAATAATCACCCGCCCCTTATCCAGAGAGGGATCAATATTCTCCAGCAACTCGATAAAACCATCGATAAAGCCGGCAGATAAAGAGTTTTTCGAGCCAGGATTATTGTTAATCACATTCAGCACAGGCCCGTCTGAGCGAATAATGATCGTGGATTGCGACATGAGCTTCTTCCTTTATCCGAAGGCCTTTAGGCAGAAAGGCGCATCATCTGTTTTAAATGATAATCGCTATCGCCCAGATAATGGTCAATCATTGTCAGGCGTTTGGCATAATGAGCGATATCGGTCTCCCAGCACATGGCAATACCGCCATGCAGCTGAATGGTTTCCTCGGCAACAAGCTTGCCTGTCCGCCCGGCCAGATTTTTCGCAGCAGAAATATGCTTGTCGCGGATATCGGGCGGGGAAAAAAGATGGGCAGCTGCCAGCATGGTAGCAGAGCGGGTTTGCTCAATCTCCATCAGCAAATCCACCAGCCGGTGCTGTATCACCTGAAACGATCCGATAGAGCGGCCAAATTGTTTGCGGGTTTTAACATATTCGATGGTGGCATCTTTCATTACATCCATCAGCCCGACCGCTTCAGCCGATAAACAGAGCGCCCCGGCAGCGGCGGTCTGGGAAAGGATAGCCCCGCCTTTTTCTGTAATGCAGCTAGCAGAAACATTATCCAGCCAGATATCGGCAGCCAGCTGGGCATCGATGGTTTGATAGCTGCGCAATTTCAACCCTTTTGCACTGCCATCCACCAGGAACAGGCCAATATCCGCACCGCCCCCCTCCATTTTGGCTGAAACCACCAGATGGCTGGCATCGCTTGCGCCCAGCACAACGGCCTTATGCCCCGATAGCTGATAGTGCCCGCCCTCAATTAGCGTTGCTGTTGTATCGGCATAGTGAATGTCATAGCGCGATTCTGCCTCGCTAATGGCCAGTGCCAGACGCGATTTACCTGCCCCGACATCCGCCAAAAGCGCGCTATATTTTTGCGTATCTTCCAGCCATAAGGGCATGGCGCCCAAAATAGCGGTGGATAAAAAGGGGGCATTAACCAGATGTTTGCCAAGCAATTCAAACACCAGCATGAAATCAAGCCCTTCGCCGCCCAGCCCGCCTGCCTTGGCAGGCAGCAAGGCTTCTATCAGCCCCAGCTCGGCCGCTTCTTGCCAAAAGCCGGCATTATTGGCCAAATTCTGATCGCCGCCCTTAATGATCTTTTCGGCAGAATCTGCATTTTGCAAAAACCTGTCTATGCTGGCCCCTAGCAGGCTACGTTCTTCGGAAAGGTTAAAATCCATCTCACTCGTCTCCGGCTATAGTCCCAACACTGTTTTGGCCACAATGTTTTTCTGAATTTCATTTGATCCGCCATAGATAGATAATTTGCGCAAATTAAAATACTGGCGGGCAAGCGGCATGGCATCTTCCGGGCCAATAGGCGGCTCGTTATAGCCTTCATCAAATTGTTCAGAAATATAGGGACAGGCATAAGGCCCAACGGCCTGGCGCAATAATTCGGATATGCGCTGGCGAATTTGTGTGCCCTTGATTTTTAAAAGCGAGCTTTCCGCAGAGGGGGCTTTACCTGCCCCTGCAGCAGATACGGTGCGCAAATTAAACATATCCATCGCCATCAGATCAATTTCGACCTCTGCCAGCCTGGCGGCAAAAAGCGGGTCTTGTGCCAGTGGCTGCCCCCCTTCTTTTTGCCGGTGTGCCAGCGATTTCAGATGCGAAAGCAATTGTTTGGAATAGCCTACCCCGGCAATGCCGGTACGCTCGAAGGTCAGCAGATATTTTGCATATGTCCAGCCTTCATTTTCCACCCCGACCAGATTTTCAACCGGCACTTCCACATCGGTCAGCCAAACCTCGTTCACCTCATGCTCGCCATCCAGCGTATAGATGGGGCGCACTTCAATGCCCGGGCTGTTCATATCTATCAATAAAAAGGAAATGCCTTTTTGCGGCTTGTCTGCGTTTGGGTCTGTACGCACCAGGCAAAACATCTTATCGGCATGATGGCCAAGGGTGGTCCAGGTTTTCTGGCCATTAACAATATACACATCGCCGCGCCGCTCTGCCTTGGTCTTGAGCGAGGCCAGATCCGAGCCTGACCCCGGCTCGGAATAGCCCTGACACCACCAATCCTCGCAATTCAGAATACGTGGCAGATAGGTTTTTTTATGGGTCTCCGAGCCAAATTCTATCAATACAGGGCCCAGCATATTAGGGCCAAAGGGAATAATACGCGGCGCACCTGCAGCGATCATTTCCTCTTCAAAAATATGTTTTTGCACCGGCGTCCAGCCTGTCCCGCCATGCTCGACCGGCCAATGCCAGCATAGCCAGCCACGGCTACGCAATTTCTCATGCCAGAGATGGTGATCTTCCTTACTCAGGCGTTTATGATTTTTCACCTTGTCGCGCAGGGCAGCTGGCAAATTTTGTGCCAGCCAGTCGCGCACCTCATCGCGAAAGGCGCGTTCAGATTCTGAATAATTTAAATCCATATTTCTGCTCCTGTTAACAGCCGCCCGCGGGGCTGATACCCCCGGCATAGGCCTTTACACTGTATCGGGATGCCCCCAGATGGTCGTGGCCTGGCTGGATAGCACACCGCCATTACCATGGGCGAGGGACAGCTTGGCATTATCCAGCCAGCCGCCTTGTCCGCGTGCGCCTTCATCATCACCGGCTGCGGCTCTGATCTGGCGAATAGCCTCTATCATCACAAACATACCATACATACCAGGATGAACACAGGACAGCCCGCCCCCATTTGTATTAACCGCCACATCCCCGCCCGGGGCAATCCGGCCATTCTTGATGAAATCCTTTGCCTCGCCTTTTTTACACATACCAATATCTTCCAAAAACAGCATGGTGTTAATGGTAAAGGCATCATAAAGCTGGTAGCTATCCATTTCATTGACCGAAAACCCGGCCATATCCAGGGCGCGCTGGCTGGATTGTTTTGCCGATGTATGCATCAAATCGGGCATTTGAGATATCATGCGATGATGATGTTCCATCGCGGCGCCCATCAAATAGACAGGCGTATGCGGGCCATCTTTGGCGCGATCTGCACGGGTCATAATAATCGCTGCCCCGCCATCGGTTACCAGACAGCAATCCAGCTTGGTAAAGGGCGTGGAAATCATCCGCGCAGCCAAAACATCCTCGACGGTTAGCGGGCCTTGCATAAAGGCTTGCGGATTTAGATTTGCCCATTGCCGCGCAGCGACAGCAATTTGTGCCAAATCTTCTCTGGTTGCACCAAATTCATGCATATAGCGGTTAGCAGTCAGCGCATAGGCGGTCAGCGGTACGCGCGGCTTATAGACCGCTTCATAGGGCAGCGGCTCGGACACGGTTTTAAACCCGCCTGCGGTGCGCTGGTTCGAGCCATAGGCGATAAGTGCGACATTGATAATCCCGGCCTCTAATGCCATTGCCGCATTCAGGGCGTGCGCCATAAAAGAAGAGCCACCAATATTCGAGCTGCTCGAAAATTTCGGCTGTACCCCGATATGTTCTGCCAGGGACATGGCAGGCATGGAATGAACCGCTGTGGCCGAAAACACCCCGTCAATATCCTGTACCAAAATACCGGCATCCCTGGCCGCCAGATAGGTTGCCTCCACCATTAAATCCATTGCATTTTTGCCGGGGGCTTCGCCCATCCCTGCCATGCCAAGGCCGATACAAGCGGTTTTTGCTCTTAGTGAATGTGCCATTTTTTATGCCCCCTTCGCTGGCTGAAAGACAATCGCGCGTGTGCCTTCCACTTCCTGGATATCTGCGGTCACCGCCATGCCGATTTGCACCTCATGCGGGTCGATCCCCACCACTCTGGCCATCATGCGCGGCCCTTCTTTTAAGGTTACAAGCGAGATATTATAATCCCCTCCCTGTTCTGCGCGGCGGCTGGTGGCGGTGGTAGCGTAAATCTCGCCCTCGCCGCTAGCTTCCACCCATTCCAGATCGGCCTCCCCATTATGCGGATTAATCATACGCGGATAAAAGATATATGCCCCATCTGTTGTCGAACGCTGCAACATAAATTTGCCTTCTTCCAGATAGGCCTCAAAGCGGGCTTCTGGCCCTGCTCCTTCGAATTTATCTGTCATTTTCTGTCTCCCTCTTTTTATGCTGATAAGTGAAAAAGCAAGCGCATCATCGATTATTCAGCTGTTCTAGTGCCTGATGATATTCTGTGCGTAGCTGGTCGATAAATTCTGCTGCTGGCCGGGTTTTTTCAATCACGCCTATGCCCTGACCTGCGCCCCAAATCTGTTTCCAGGATTTCGGCTTTGACTGGCCGGATGAGTAATCCAGACCGGATTTCGCATCTGGCAAATTATCGGGATCCAGCCCTTGTGCGCGAATAGAGCCGCGCAGATAATTGCCATGCACGCCGGTAAAATAATCGGTATAAAGGATATCTTCGGCCACACTATCAATGATCATCTGTTTATATTGGCTATCGGCATGGGCTTCGCTACAGGCAATAAAGGGGCTACCAATATAGGCCATATCTGCCCCCATCGCCCTGGCTGCCAAAATCGAATGACCTGTGGCAATCGCCCCGGACAGCAATAACGGGCCTGCAAACCAGCTTCTGATTTCCTGTATCAGGGCAAAAGGCGATTGCCGGCCGGCATGACCGCCTGCCCCTGCAGCCACGGCTATCAACCCGTCTGCCCCTTTTTCAATCGCTTTTTGTGCAAAACGATTATGAATAACATCATGCAGAACAATAGCGCCTGCCTGATGGGCAGCGTCATTTACAAATTCGCGTGCCCCAAGAGAGGTAATCCATATCGGGACTTTCCATTTGGCCAGAATTTCCACATCACGTTCCAGTCGGACATTGGATTTATGCACGATAAGGTTCACCGCGAAAGGGGCGGCAGGGCACTGTGGATGGGCCTGATTATGCTTGTCCAGCCCTTCTGTGATTTCGGCCAGCCAAGCCTCCAGCATGACGGGATCGCCCTCTTCTTCCCGTGCGTTCAGGGCCGGAAAGCTGCCGATGATGCCGGCACAGCATTGGGCGATGACCAGCTTGGGATTAGAGATAAGAAACAAAGGCGCGCCCACAACCGGCAAAGAGGTTTGTTGAACCAAATCTTGTGCCAGCTGATTAGATAGATGATGGGCGCACATAAAACCTATTCCCCTGCCGCCTTGCATACCGCCAGCGCATCCAGAGCCACACAGCCATCCGCCATGGCGCGTAATGGATTAATCTCAAAAGAGGCAAGCTGGTCTTCATGCGCGGCCACAAAGGCAGAAAAATCTGAAATGGTTTTTGCTACCGCTTCAATATCACAGCTCTTTGCCCCGCGTGCCCCTGTCAAAAGGGGATAAAGTTTCAGCCGCTCCAGCATCGAACGCGCCGCAGACGGGCTGATGGGCGCGCGCATAAAGGTAACATCCTTTAACAGCTCGGCATGGATGCCACCAATCCCGACCATCACCATCGGCCCAAAGATAGGATCGGTTTGTGCACCCACAATCAAATCCACCCCATCGCCTATCATGGGCGAGAGCATCACCCCGTCTATCTTTGCCTCGGGGGCATGACGCCGGGCATTCTCCAGGATTTTCTGATAGGCCGAGACCGCTTCATCTTCACTACGCAGGTTCAGCATCACCCCGCCAATATCGGTTTTATGCAAAATATCTGCGGACAGGATTTTCATTGCCACCGCCCCGCCAGCGCGTCCAAATCCTTGCCGGACATCTGCCTCGGACAAGCAGGTCACATCCTCGACAACCGGCAAGCCGAAAGAGGTCAGAACTGCCTTTGTTTCCTGCTCATTCATGGCTGGTTTCAGCTGTACCGGCTTTGGCAAGGCAGGCGGGCTATCTTTATCCTTTGCGGCAAAGGACTGACCAAAAAACATCATCGCATTCAGAGCAACCATCGCGCGTGAAGGATCAGAAAAAGTTGGAAACCCATTATCCTGATATTTGCGATGCATATCCTCTTCGGCCAGCATCACATGCAAAAACAGCCGGTCATCATAGCTGGCCATTGTTTCGGTCAGATAGGCCAAAAGCGGCTCGCCCAGAACAGGTGAGCCAGCGACCGATGTCCAGAAACCGACCAGCCCGTCATAACCGCCCTTATCCAGCATCGCCCGGGTAAAGCGCGGCACCAGCGATAAATCATTAAAAAATTGTGCGGTAACATCTACCGGATTAACAGGCGAGGCAAAGGGAACAATCTCTTTCAGCTCTTCCTGGCTTTCTTTCGGCATGGGCGCAACATCCAGACCAAGCGCATCGGCTGCATCGGCCATTAAAATCCCTGCCCCGCCGGAGATGGTTACCAGCCCGACTTTCTTGCCAGTCGGATATATGCGCGGCTTGGCCGCCAGCGCCAAATCGGTCATTTCCTCGGTAGAAGAAACGCGAAACGCGCCATATTGCTGGAAAATAGCATCATAAATCTTGTCTTCACCGGCCAGAGAGGCGGTATGGGAAGCCGCCGCCATCGCCCCGATTTCAGACTGGCCAACCTTGGTGACAATCACCGGCTTTCGATTGGCACGTGCTGCTTCCAATGCCTCTATCATCAGCGCGCCATTCTTGACCGATTCTACAT
>Ga0181583_10003245_pt1 | contig 11927 bp, 7 predicted proteins | sample 071ome_31_FD_132461 | JGI IMG/M metagenome (GOLD analysis project Ga0181583, IMG submission 132461) | Coastal salt marsh microbial communities from the Groves Creek Marsh, Skidaway Island, Georgia - 071405CT metaG (megahit assembly) | ecosystem: Environmental > Aquatic > Marine > Intertidal zone... | reverse complement strand
GGCTTCCCAATACTTCCCTTGGCTATTAAAAGGTTAACTACTTCCTTTATAGTATCTACCGCATTAACATGCTGGGTTAGGCCCATCGCCCAACATGCTATTATTTTCTTTTTGTTCAAGATTGCCTCAGCAGTCTCGCGTATTAATTGCTCAGAAATACCAGACTGTTCGACGAGGAAATCAAAGTCAAGACTTTGAATATGTTCAAACCATTCTTGAAAACCATATGTTTTATTATCAATAAATTCTCTGTCAAATATTATACCTGGTGATTGTAATTCAGTCTGGACAAGTAAATAGGAAATGGCTTGAAATAATGCTAGATCTCCATTTATTCGCACCTGTAGGAACAGGTCCGTTAATTTTGCTTTAATCCCTAATGCTCCCTTTAAAGATTGCGGGTCTTTAAAAGCCACCAAACCAGTTTCAGGAAGTGGATTAACAGAAATGATGGTAGCGCCATTTTCTTTGGCCTTTTGCAAGGCACTTAACATACGAGGATGATTAGTCCCTGGATTTTGGCCGATAATGAATATCACTTCTGCTTCATAAAAATCTTCGAGCTTAACACTACCCTTTCCAATACCCAACGACTCTCCTAGGGCAACTCCACTGGATTCATGACACATATTTGAACAATCGGGCAAATTATTAGTGCCAAATTGCCTCACAAATAGTTGATATAAAAATGCTGCCTCGTTAGAAGTTCTTCCTGAAGTGTAAAATACTGCCTCATTAGGTGAATCACATTCGTGTAGTTTATCTGCAATTTTTTGAAATGCATTCTCCCATGAAATTGGTTCGTAATGAGTTCCACCATTGGGAAGATACATAGGTTCTGCCAACCTACCTTTTTTACCTATCTCATAGTCATTTAATTCAGCAAGATCTTCAACAGAATTATTAGCAAAAAATCTAGCTGTTAATTTCTTACTTGTTGCCTCCTCAGCTATTGCCTTTGCTCCATTTTCGCAATATTCGCCAATTACGGAACGGTCATCATCAGGATCAGGCCATGCACAACTTGGACAATCTACTCCACCTTTTTGATTCAGATTAAACAACGCTTTAAGACCTCTTGCTGGACCCATTTCCGAAAAAACATGTTGAACAGCAACTTTAACACCAGTAATACCTGCTGCAGCGTTGGACACATCATGTAGCCGAAGCTTTAATAATGATTCTGGATTCTCTGGATTTGGAAATTGCCTCTTTCTTGTCATGATCGTTTGTCATTTTTGACAGCAAATTGTTATCACGAATATAATAAACTCGTACCTATTTACTCATTATATTAAGCCAAAAGGAAAAGACTAGATGTAATGAATTATTTACAGGACTTAGGTTTAAAATAGTTTAAGGCTTTCTATTTGCCAACGTATGTTTTAATAGAACCCGCTGTGCCTCATTTTTTACACTTTTTAATTTTCTCATTCCCCATAATCTTTGGCGAGCTTCTGCATGAGATAATTTTAAATCTACAATTGGCTCTGGGTAATTAACTCCAAGCTGCCAGCTTCTTAATCCTTGCTCCATAAGCCTAAGATCCCATGGTTGAAAGATAAATGGTGCTTCAATATCTTTAAGCTCTGGTACCCATTTTCTGATAAAATCGCCATTGGGATCATGATCTTGTGCTTGCTTTGTAGGATTATAAATCCTAACTGTATTTATTCCCGTTACTCCAGCTTGCATTTGAATCTGAGGGAAGTGAATTCCGGGTTCAAAATCTAAAAATAACCCAGATAAATGATTAGCAGCTTCCTCCCAACTTTCATTCAAATGATGCGTTAAAAAACTCACGAGCATTGCTCTCATTCTAAAATTAATGTATCCTGTTCTTGTAAGACAACGCATGCATGCATCTACAAGCGGGACACCAGTCATACCTGATTTCCAACGTTCAATATTCTCTTGATTATTATTATATTGAATTTTTAAATACCCCCTATTTACAGGAACAAACTCCATTTCACATTCACTTTCAAACTTTTGCATAAAATGTTCACGCCAACGCAAACGAGAAGCAAACTGAGTAAAATTTCTTTTATTTGAATTTCTGTTTGGATGAAGTTTTTGTATTTGATAGACTTCTCTCAAACTAATATTTCCCCAAGCTAAATAAGGGCTTATTCTGCTGCAACCTGTCCTTGATGCCTCCGGCTTGCTAATGGATTTCATATAATTACTAACTCGTTTGTCAAGAAAGCTAAATAGGTATTGTAAAGCCATGGAAGGTCCACCAACTTGAGCGATCCCATTCACTTTCGATTTTTCGAGCATTTTATTTTCTGAAGACCATTCAAACCAATCTTCATTATCCCATATTTTTAAATTCTCCCAATCAACTCTACATGGCTTAGATTCCATATAATTATACCAAAATTTATTGAAGTCCTTTCGTGATCGTAGGCCTCTTCTAATACCAGAAAATGGCAATTCTGTCCAATTAATATTATTGCTTTTAAACCAATGTTTAAGAGTGCGATCTCTCGAATATGTTATGTCTAAACCAATCTCTTGTAGGCTCCAAATATTTATATTTTCATGTAGCTCAATTAACTTTTCAAAAACCATAATTGCTTCTTTTTCAACAGCAAAAAAATCAAACCCTTTTGACCTTGCCAGGGCTTTCAAGTCTTGTATTGACTCCCAGATAAAACGTTCATGTCGAGGACTGTAGTGAGTGGAATTGAACAAAGAAGGCTCATGTATGTAAAGTAATACTACCTGATTGGTTGAATTACTCAATTCCTCCAATATTGGATGATCTGAAAATCTCAAATCTCTTTTGAACCAGATGATATTAAGTGGAAAAGACAATATCTGAACAACATCTATTTGTTATAATTGTTTGTAGACAAACAGTCTATATTTTTTTCACCCAATAAACCTAATCCACTAACTTTGTAAAAAATTCAACTCATGAGTATTTCGAAGATCATATACACCCAAACAGACGAGGCCCCTGCTTTGGCAACATACAGTTTCCTTCCTATTGTTCAATCATTTTTATCAAAAGCAGAAATTGAAGTTGAAACTCGAAATATTTCATTGGCGGCGAGAATACTTTCTCAATTCCCAGAATTTCTAAATTCAAGCCAGCAATTCGGTGATCATTTAAAGGAGTTAGGAGAACTTGCAAAAACGCCGGAGGCAAATATTATTAAACTTCCTAATATCAGTGCATCCGTTCCACAATTAAATGCCGCAATTTCAGAACTTCAAAAAGCAGGATTTAATATCCCCGTTTACCCTGCAAATCCCACAACAAAAGAGGAAAAAGAAATTCGCAATAAATACGATAAGGTTAAGGGTTCTGCAGTAAATCCAGTATTACGTGAAGGGAACAGTGATCGCAGAGCACCCAAGGCAGTAAAAGAGTATGCTAAGAAGCATCCACATTCAATGGGTGATTGGACCGCAGATAGTAAATCACATGTTTCGAGCATGGAAGCAAATGACTTCTATGGCTCGGAAAAAAGTACTACAATTACGGCTCCTTGCAATGCAGAAATTTGGTTTACAAATAACAATGGTGATAAGACACTTCTTAGAGGTGAACTATCGCTATTAGAGGGTGAAATTATTGATGCTTCAAGAATGAGCATCTCTTCATTGAAGACATTTTTGAAAAAAGAAATCAAAGATGCTAAGACCTCTGGAGTATTGTTTTCAATTCACTTGAAAGCCACTATGATGAAGGTTAGTGACCCTATTTTATTCGGAGCGGCAGTTGAGGTATTTTTCGAGGACATTTTTACAAGATATGCCGAGAAATTTAAAAGTCTCGGTATAAACCCAAATAATGGACTTGGTGATATTTTTTCTAAGATTGAATCCCTTGATGAATATTTACGCAATGAAATAATGAATGCCTTTCATAAGGCAATTGAACATGGGCCTGACTTAGCAATGGTTAATTCTGATAAAGGAATCACCAACTTACACGTTCCAAGTGATGTTATTATAGACGCATCAATGCCAGCAATGATTAGAAACTCAGGGAGAATGTGGAATAAAGACGGTAAATCTCAGGACACAAAAGCTATAATTCCCGACCGTTCATATGCTGGAGTTTATCAAGCAACAATAGATTTTTGCAAGAAAAATGGAGCGTTAAATCCGACAACCATGGGGTCGGTCAGTAACGTTGGGCTTATGGCACAAAAAGCAGAAGAATATGGATCACATGACAAGACTTTTCAAATGTCAGAGACCGGAATTGTTGAAGTTAAATCCGGTGATGAAGTATTACTTTCTCAAAAGGTTGAAGAAGGCGATATCTTTAGAATGTGTCAGGTTAAAGATGCACCTATTAAAGATTGGGTAGGATTGGCCGTAAAACGTGCTAGAGCCACCCAAACACCAGCAGTTTTTTGGTTGGATAACAACAGAGCGCATGATAGAGAATTAATTAAAAAAGTTAATTCATACTTAAAAGAACACGATATAAAAGGGCTTGAAATTTTGATTAAACCTCCAGTAGATGCTACAACCTACAGTTTAGAAAGAATTGTAAAAGGCTTAGATACAATATCTGTTACGGGTAATGTATTACGTGATTATTTAACAGATTTATTCCCAATTCTTGAAGTAGGCACATCGGCAAAAATGTTGTCTATCGTTCCTCTTATGAATGGCGGGGGATTATTTGAAACAGGCGCTGGCGGATCAGCACCAAAACACGTTCAACAATTGGTAGAAGAGAACTATTTGCGTTGGGATAGCCTAGGTGAATTCTTAGCATTAGCTGTAAGCTTAGAGCACCTATCTGAAGTTAATAACAACCCAAAGGCATTAGTTTTAGCTAAAACATTAGATACTGCTACGTCGAAGTTCTTAGATAAAGACAAGAGTCCTACACGTATGCTCGGAGGAATTGACAATAGAGGATCACACTTTTATTTAAGTTTATATTGGGCCGAGGCATTGAGCAATCAAACTGAAGATGCAGATTTAAAGGCTCAATTCATTGAGATTTACAACAAGCTATCAACAGATGAAGAATCAATTGTACAGGAATTAATTTCTGTTCAAGGTAAAAATGCAGATGTAGGGGGCTATTATTTCTTTGATGATTCAAAAGCGAGTCAAGTAATGAGGCCGAGCGAGACATTCAATCGAATTATTAATTAATTTGAATTGCTCTAATAAAGTTTTGTACCTTGCCGCTTGGCACTAGGTATGAAGACACTATTATCATTGTTACTGTCAGTCACATCAATGGTTGTGATGGGACAATCGGTCATCCCAAAAGTAAGAATACACGAAGTATCTGGAAAAAATATTCTTTTTGGATCAATCGAACTTTATAAAACACCAAATAAAAATTCATTTCAAACAGCGGAATTCCAGAAATACTGGAGTTTTTTAAGTAGTGAAATACAAAAGAACATACCGCCAAAAAATGGCAAAAAAATAAAAATCATCCTTTCTCTAGGGTACCTACCTACAGAAGCATATAACATTAAATCTAATGGAAATAACATTGTTATTTCAGCATCAAGTTATTCAGGTTTTTATTATGGAATATCAACGTTAATCCAACTTTTAGAAACGCAGCATTCTGACCCAAACTATGAGTTATCATCTAACCTCAATATTTATGATGCTCCTGAGTTCTATTATCGAGGAATGCATCTAGATGTGAGCAGACACTTCTTCCCTACTGACTCAATCTTAACCTACATCGATATGCTTGCTCGTTATAAGTATAATAAATTCCACTGGCATTTAACTGATGATCAAGGGTGGCGATTAGAAATTAAAAAGTATCCCTTATTAACTCAAATCGGTTCACAACGCAGCGAAACCATGACAGGCAAAAACTTCAAGCCATATAAAGGCGATGGTATTCCTGTTAGTGGATTTTATACTCAGAATGACGTACGAAAAGTTGTAGAATATGCACGAATAAGAAATATAGAAGTAATTCCCGAAATTGAGATGCCAGGTCATGCCAGAGCAGCAATTGCGGCATACCCATTTCTTAGTTGTAATAAAGACACCCTTCCTGTTCCCACAACTTGGGGTGTGTTCGATGATGTATATTGTATCAATGAAAACACATTTGAATTTATGTTCGATATACTCGAAGAAGTTATGAATATTTTCCCCTCACGTCTCATTCACATTGGAGGTGATGAGGTGGTAAAGACTCGATGGAATAATTGTAAAATTTGCAACAAAACAAAGACTATATATCAATTAAAAAACTCTCATGAACTCCAAAGTTATTTCATTCGAAAGATCGATTCATTTATTCATGTACACAACAGAATAATGATTGGATGGGACGAAATACTAGAAGGGGGATTGGCTGAAAATGCTTGGGTCATGAGCTGGCGAGGTACGAAAGGAGGAATCGATGCTGCAAAGCAAAAGCACAATGTGGTGATGACTCCCGGCACTCATTGTTATTTTGATCACTACCAAGGCCCACAAAAAAATGAACCATTAGCAATTGGTGGATACACGCCAATCGAAAAGGTTTATAACTTCAAAATTATACCCACTGAATTAAATTCAAATGAAAAACAATTCATTCAAGGAGCACAAGGAAATGTCTGGACTGAATATATACCCAATTTTAGTCATGTGCAGTATATGACTCTTCCAAGGATGGTAGCATTAAGTGAAGTACTTTGGGGAACTAATGTAGATTATAATGATTTTTTAGCCAGATTAGAACACCATAAAACTTATTTTAAACAACAAGGATGGAATTACCGAAAATGAAGAGGAGAAACCTTTTAAAAATTATTGCAGGTGGGTTATTCGTAAATCTAGAGAAAATAGTTAAAGCAGAAACCACAAAAAATGATACTCCTGTAGTTTTGAGTACTTGGCACAATCAAGGACAGACTGCCAATAAAGAGGCTTGGAAACATCTTCAAAACGGTGAATCTGCCTTAAATGCTGTGGAAGCCGGTGCACGCACAATAGAATCGGATATAACTAACTGCTGTGTTGGACTTGGCGCTTATCCTGACCGAGAAGGTAGAGTAACATTAGACGCTTGTATTATGGATGATAAAGGCAGATGCGGTGGAGTTGCATTTTTAGAGAGAATTAAACATCCAATTAGCCTTGCCCGAAGAGTAATGGAAGACACACCGCATGTATTAATGGTTGGAGAGGGAGCACAACAATTTGCAATACAATCAGGGTTTCCACTAGAAGACCAAAAATTATCCGAACATGCCAATAAGGCCTATTCAAATTGGTTGAAAAAATCTAAATACGAACCTCAAATCAATATCGAACAGAACAAGCATAAAATTATTCCTGTGCCTAATAAATTAGAAAATGGAAATATTAACCACGACACTATTGGGATAATCGCGTTAGATAAAAATGGAAATTTAAGTGGTGCTTGTACAACTAGTGGAATGGCATTCAAACTTAGGGGTCGAGTAGGCGACTCCCCGATCATCGGCGCCGGATTATATGTTGATAATAAAGTAGGTGCAGCGACTGCCACAGGAAATGGAGAGGAAGTAATACGCACTAGTGGTAGCTTCTTGGTAGTTGAATACATGCGACAAGGATTTAGTCCTACAGAATCTTGTAAAAGGGCTTGCGAACGCTTACTTGAAATGACACCTAATCCTACGGATAAAGTACAAATTGGATTCATTGCTTTAAATAAAAAAGGTGAATATGGCGGTTATGGTTTAAAACCTGGATTTGATTACACCGTGACCACAAATACAATCGAACATGAAAAGCGAATTCCAAAAGCTATATTAGACTAATGATTTTAGAGATTGGATGTAATAGTTTTACCTCTGCCCAAATTGCTTTTGAAAATGGGGCAGATAGAATTGAATTATTCTCGGATTGGCATGCTGGCGGTTGTACGCCTTCATTAGGGTCAATTAAAGCTTGTAAACAACTAAATATCCCAATTTATGCCATGATTCGACCACGAGGTGGAAATTTTAATTACACGAATTCCGAGTTTGAAATAATGTAATCAGATCTTATCGAATGCAAAAAACATAAAGTCGATGGAATTGTTTTTGGGATTCTAACTAATGATCAAAAAATTGATTCATTGCGTTGCGAAGAGTTAATAAACTTATGGAATGGTCCTGCAACTTTCCATCGAGCCTTTGATTCTGTTGCTGAACCATTTGACGCATTGGAGACATTAATTAGTTTAGGATTTGAACGTATACTAACCTCTGGGCAGCATGAAACCGCAATAGCTGGTATAAATATCATTGAAAATCTATTAGACGCGAGTAAAAAAAGGATTCAAATTCTTCCTGGTGCAGGAATTAATTTAAATAACGTAGAAGATATACTAAAAGTAAAAGGAATTGAAGGCATACATACCACTGCCAATTCCATTTTGGAATATCCTGAAATAGCAGGTAGTACTCAATCAATTGTTGATGGAAACGTAGTGAAAGAATTAAGAACAATCATGGATGAAATCCCTTAATGATTTTCCAAGTCGTTGTATCACTTTCATATACCCCATACAATCCTTGTTCTTCTTGTGGGGGATCTGCGCTGAAATCCATACCCTTTTTCATAAAGCCATAATCACTAACATTTTCAGGTAGAGCAACGGCTCCCCAAAAATTAAATCCTGCCAATTCTAATTGATCAATTTGGCTGAATACAGTTTGATAATAAATATTTCTATTTTTCACTGACTCAATTGAAGAAAATCCGTTCCTATCTCTGTGCAAACCAAATTCTTCAATTACTAGAGGCTTATTAATTTCATTACAAACCTTTGCGTGTTCCTTAATGTAATTCAATGTTTTATTTAAAGTGGTATCCGCAATACTCGCCTCAGATGACCCATCATACCACTGCCACGTTTTAGGCCAAATATGTACGGTGGAATAGTCTATATTTTCAAAGGAATGTATTACTTTAAAATCCTCTAAATTTTGGAACGTACTAATACTACCTTCAGTACCAATTGTAATTAAGTGGTTTGAATCTAGAGATTTAATTAAACTGCTTGTTTTACTTATCCAATTTTTGTAATCTTTCCAAGCACTTATTCTCATCGGCCTTGGTTCATTTGCGAGCTCCCATGAAAATATTGCAGGATGCTCTGAATATGGTATTCCATCAACAGAATTAACGCGACTCACAAGGGTTTCTACTGATTTCCAATAATTAGTGATACAATACTTACAAGAATAAAATTCAGAGATATAATTACAATAATTTTCCCAATCCCAATTTGCTGTTTTCGGTAATATATTTTCACCATGTTTGTCCTTGTGCCACGCAAGGTATTGACCAAAACCACCAGACCATTCCCAATTATTTCCCAATACTAAAACCGCCGACATACTTCTTTTTTGTAACTCTATCAGCAAACGATCAAGACCTAATATATTGTTGTTAAATTTTCCAAGTTTTTGTTGAAATGAATTGCCGATGCGATACCCATAACTCGAATCTCCTTCAGAGCATGCCATAACCCGTAAATTATTAATACCTTGAGACCGCAAAAAGTCAAGCTCCGATTGCAGCCTTGCTATACCCTCTTCAGATTGTGCAATATGACCACCGTACCAGTAATTCGCACCTTTAATGAATATTTGGGAATCATTTAGGACAAATGATTGATTACTCACTCGATAAAATTTCGATTTTGCATCGTCTGTAATACAAGCATTAATCTTAACAGCAAGCGTAATCAGTATGATAAATTTCAGGTTAAAAAATGGAATTTTTAGACAATTCCTTTTCCTCCTGATATTTGAATTCCTCATCGCGAAGAGTATAACTTAAGTAAATATGACCGTCGTCATTAATGAAATATTTTAGATGTAAATTTTGAAAATACTGCATTTCCCCCCAATCTGCCATAACCGTGGCTTTGTTTTTAGAAAATGCTTCCCATACATTTCTTCCACCATCACAATAGGGCTTTATAAATTCGAATTTATCGGTTTTTATCGGGCCGTATTTCTCAATCAATTTCTCTTTTTTAGCAAGATAGAACTTCTTTGTTTTTTTCCATTTACGAATAGCATCAAATCGCACATCTACCTTATACAATCTATGATTAATAGGCGTCTCATGTAAAATTAAAGTAACTGAATCATTTTTTATTTTTCCTCTTAATAACGGTAATCCTTTGTCCCCGTTTATTTCAAAAAAACCTTTTTCTTTTTTCATTCTTTCAATAAAAACCGTTGTTGGGCCTTTAATATCTACCATTGCAATTCTTTGCCCAAAAACAAATAATGGAAGACTAAATAAAACAATGAAAAAACTCTTCATAACTTGATATTAATAACGAATTATTTTGGTTAAATATTTACCTGTGGTTGTATTTAATTCAACGATGTAAATCCCGGGTTGTTTTATGTAAAATGTCCATTCCTTCCCAGCAGAAATCGTTGAATTTTCTAAAACTAATCTCCCGTCGGCTGCCCAAATTTTTAATATTGGTTGCCCCCAAATATTTATATCATTTAAATCGACAGAGAAACTACCTTTTGAAGGATTAGGATAAACTTTCAATCTATTTGCCCCAATGACAGTATTAATACCATCAACAAAATCAATTAAACACTCTGTAGAGTCGATACAAGACTGAAACTCCATGATACATTTTATAGCCATATAATTAGAATCTGCCAAATTCCAATTATACCAATGTTCATTACCTTCTTTAAGTAAAATAGACTCATCGCAATTGTACCATTGATAATAATCGTATCCGCTAGTTACATAAACACTGTCGATAACCGAATTTTGGGGATTTACGGTGTTGTATATATTAGTAATTATTTGAGGTCTTTGGTAATGAATAGTGATAAAACTATCGCAGCCGCCCATATTCATAACGGTATCAAAATAAACCCCAGTAGTATCCATGAAAAATTTCCGTGACGGACTTCTTTTTGATTCACAATATGTCCAAAATAAATCTGATTCAGAATTAGGGGTTAAATCCAAGTTTACTTTTATAACGCTATCGCAACCCACAGCATTAATTAAAGTATCATACCAAATTCCAGACTCTGTCCAGATATATTTACCAGAAGCTGAAGTATAACTTCCACATGCATAATCATTGAAGACACTCATTGTTTCCTCTGAAATCATATGATATCTCAGAATTGAATCACAGCCAACAGCATTTACTAATGTATCAAAATAAGTACCTGGTTCAGTAATTGATTTTCCATTTGTAGGTATAGTAGCATTTCTGCAGTAAATTATAGTTGAATCAAAATATGACTCACTCAAAATGCTTACATCATAAATTAGAAGACTATCACAACCTACGGAATTTAAAAGAGTATCTACATAAATACCACTGCTTGTTATATTTCTTCCTGATATTGGCATTACGTAACTCAAACAGTTTGAAACATTAAAGAAAGTGGAATCTGGACCAGTTTTTAAGTTAATTGTAATTATTGAATCACAGCCGATTGAATTTGTAATAATATCCTCATAAATACCGTTTATTGAGAAGGTTTGATTCCCACTAGGAGATACATAATCTCCGCATGTACGAACATTTAAAGTATCTCTAGTAGATTTTTTGATTGTCAAATATATGGTGATGGCTGAATCGCAACCACGTTCAGTTAGAACTGTATCGTAATACACTCCACTTTGAGTATAAACAGTAGACCTTGATGGAGCGGGATATCTATCACATGTAACTACAGTATCGACAAAGTCAATAGTAGGTTGAGTATGAGCAAAGCTACTTAGCCAGTTTGAATAGGAACCCGTAAGATTAAAACTTTTTAATGTACCATCATTCCCATATCCGGACAAATCTTTTGCCTTTTTATTTAGTGTGTTAATCTGTCCTGCTTTCCCATCATTAAATGGTAAATAAATTCTCAAGCTTGGATCATATCCGCAATACCTCTCAGCAGCCCGTTGTGAGATCTCTGAATCTGTCAATTTTCTTT
>Ga0181583_10003225_pt1 | contig 11967 bp, 8 predicted proteins | sample 071ome_31_FD_132461 | JGI IMG/M metagenome (GOLD analysis project Ga0181583, IMG submission 132461) | Coastal salt marsh microbial communities from the Groves Creek Marsh, Skidaway Island, Georgia - 071405CT metaG (megahit assembly) | ecosystem: Environmental > Aquatic > Marine > Intertidal zone... | reverse complement strand
CTGGCGGTGACGTGAAGGCAATGTATCAGGGCGACCTGATCATCGGTCGTCTTGCCATGGGCTGCGACTGGCTGAACCCCGCTGCTGCTATTGAACTGACTGCAGTTTGATAACGAGGTACCATTATGATTAATCCTGGTACTTCTGAAGTTGTTGTTGTGAACCCTGGTGTTGGCACCGTTCAATCCCAGACTCTCAATCCTCCTTCCCCTGTGGAAGTTGGTCGTACTGTGTCTGGTGGTGTTGAAGGTGATGCCACCGAAGGTTCTACTCTCCCTATTTCTTGGTGATTTAAATGGCTAATGCTGCTGCTTCTGTGGGCGGAAATGGCGTAGCTGGCACCGTAACTGTTGCCCAACTGGTTGATGCTATTGCTGACCAGACTGGTACCCTTGCAGGCGCTAACTTCTCTATTGAGGGGTTGGCTGCTGATGGGGAAGGTGTCGCTGTCCGTCACTCTGTGTCCCGCACTTCTGGCGCTGCTGCTGCTTCGGAGGTTTACTCCGTGACCCAAGGTCTGCGTTTTGCTTACCCTGGTGTTGAAGCTGACAGCCCCGCTAAAACTCGTACTGATCTGGTCGTTGACTGATCTTTAATTTATCTGGGGGTTCCTTCGGGAGCCCCTTTTTTTATCTATAAATATGACGTTCCCCACACAATTTGATTCTGAGACCGAACTCTCCAGTGTAAACTCAATCCTGGGGATCATTGGTCAGGCCCCGATCACCGCACTAGAATTTACTAATCCTGAAATTTCTTTTATTTATCAACTGCTTGGAGAAGCTAGTAAAGATATTCAAAACGAAGGATGGATTTTTAATACTGAATTGCATTACCCGATTGAACGTAACGAAGATGGTCGTATTGCTATCCCTAACAACATGCTAAGGCTTGACATTAGTGATGGTCAAATTAGTAAATATTACGATCCTATCAAACGAAATGGGTTTTTGTACGATAAAGTAAATCATACATATCAATGGGATAAAGATATTGTAGCTGATATTGTTTGGTTCTTTGATTACGAAGATCTGCCTTCTGTATTTAAGCGCTATGCTACCTACAAAGCTGGCACCAGAGCTGCGACTCAGATGGTAGGCAACCCTGAACTGGCTAGACTTTTGTCAGCACAGGAAATTCAAGCACGAGCTGCTTGTATGGAATACGAATGCAACCAAGGTGACTATAACATGTTTGGCTTTGGTCACGAAACTGGTTACACTGCTTACAAACCACATCAAGGACTTAATCGAGTAGTATGACAAGCATCGCGCAAAAAATTCCTAGGTACATTCTTGGGATGTCCGATCAACCCGATGAACTCAAAGTTCCTGGGCAAGTTCGTGATGCTCAAAATGTATTACCCGACGTTACTCTTGGTCTTTTGAAAAGACCTGGAACTAAATACATTGGTGATTTGACTACCACTGCACTTGGTAAGTGGTTTCATATTCACAAGAACAATCCACTGGCTGGATCGGAACGGTACATTGGACAAATCACCCGTACTGGTCAAGTTTTTATTTGGGACCTTTATACTGGTGTAGCACAAGACGTTACTTATTCTGATGTAGTTGTCAGCCCTGATGAACTAGATGATTACGATGATTCAGGTAACACTGCTACCAGTGAAGATTATTTTATTCATCAACAAAACAATCAGCTTCAAATACTAACTGTTAATGACTACACGTTTGTTACTAACAGAAAGGCTACTCCGTCAATGTCTACTGAGTCAGTCAGTGCTCGTCCATATGAAGCTTTTATTGAACTACGTGCTATCACTACAAGCCAGCCGTATCGTTTAGCTTTTAACGATCTTAACTCTGACGGTGATGACAACCTTGTAGAGACTACTTCCATTACTGGAATGAGTGTCTCGTTTGATGGTTGGGATGGTTACCTTCATACTGACCAAGAAAACGTTTGCCAACGTGCCGGTGTAAACGTACATGAAAACCAAGCATTTGGTAGTGGTACTGGAGCTAGTTTTTATGGTACAGTTTCTTGTCAATCAGTAAGCGCCCGTGATCCTATTCCAGGTGCTCCTAACATTGCCAGTCAGTATTCAGTGTCTGTTACTCTGACTAATGGTGGTACTGGATATCAAGTAGGAGATTCGTTTACTGCTGGCTATGGTCTTCCTGGTAACAACTACCGTTACACTGTAACCAGTGTTGGACGTAGTACTGTCAGGGCTAGTATTGGTTTGGCTAGTTATACTGCATCTGCTGCTGAAGCTCATACTATTCTTAGTAACCTAGAATCTTCAATTAATGGTCTGACTGGTCTTACTGCTACCGTTATTGGTAATGGCATTTATGTTACTTCCGATCAACCTTTTGCTGTAACCAGTGATGATCCTACATTGATGAGCATTATTTCAGCAACTGATGATGGTACTTACACTACTACTGATGGTGCAGGCGGAACGTTAACTAGAACTAATATTGTTAGTGGTGTCAACAACGTTGCTGCATTACCTTATCAATGTCGTCATGGTTACATTGCTCGTGTTCGTAACAGCTTTGAACTAGAGGATGATTACTACGTTAGGTTTGAAGGTAACTTTGGACAAGACGGAGATGGTGTTTGGGAAGAATGTGCTAAGCCTGGCATTCCTCATCTGATTAACTCAGATTCTATGCCTCATGCTATTCTTCAGTTGTCTGAAACTAGACAAGATAACGATGGAAATATTATTTCTAAATTCCTCGTTACTCCGCTTAGTTGGTCGCCACGTACTGCAGGTGATGAGTTAACTAACCCACGCCCTAATTTTTTACCTAGACCAGGAAATAATTTTGGTAGACCGATTCAAAACATGCTGTTCTTTAGGGATCGGCTTGTTTTCTTGAGTGATGAATATGTTACCATGTCTCGTACTGGTGATTATTTTAACTTGTTTGGTAAGTCAGCTCTAGCTGTTGCTGCTGATGATCCTATTAACGTTGCTGTTAGTAGTACCGTACCTGCTCTGTTGCATGATGGTTTAGTGCTGGGTGCTGGTCTTCTTGTAGTTAGTCCTAACCAACAGTTCTTGGTAAGAACCGATAATGACCTGTTGTCTCCACTAACTGTAAAAGTCAGTAACATTGCTGGGTACTCATTTAATGCAAACACTCGTCCGATTGCTCTTGGAACCAACGTTGGTTTCTTTAGCGACTCTGGGTTATACACCCGCTTCTATGAAATGGTCGATGTCACAGTCGATCGTGATCCAGAAGTTATTGAGCAGAGTAAATCTGCAGGTACACTTCTCCCAACAAACTTAGAGCTTATTGCTGACTCCAAAGAAAATGATTTGATCCTTGCTTGCGAGAGAGATAGTCATGAAGTTTGGTGTTATAAATATTTTAACACTGGAGAGAAACGAGTTCTTAGTTCGTGGTTCTATTGGACCATGATTGGTAACGTTGTACATCATGCTCTAATTAAGGATAGTTACTATGCCGCGTTGGAAGATGATGATGGTAATGTTCGCCTGGTCCGTGGTGACTTACGTCCTTTGCGAAACACTACTACATTTAGTGACGACGATTTCCGAATTCATTTCGACTATTATGGGTCAGTTGCTGCGGCAGACATGACTTATGATGAAACCGATAACGAAACTACCTTCACGTTGCCTATCCCTTATTTTGAAGGTGAGGAGCTGCAAGCATTTAGTATCGGTGATGAGCCGGGACGTATTGGAGATATTTCAGTATCTGGTTCGACTGCTACATTGCAAGGTGACTGGACTGATGATCCGATTGCTTTGGGTTATACGTTTAACATGCGTATTGAATTCCCAACAATTTATCCTACGTCTAAGAGTGGTTTGTCTGGAGCACTTCAAGCTGACACTCGTGGTTCGTTGATTCTTAATCGAATTAAAGTGACCTTGGGTGATTCAGGTTATTATGATGCTATCTTGAAATCTTTTGGTAGAGATGATAGAACCATTTCTTTTGAGTCTGCTACCTTAGGAACTTACCAAGCTAACAGAGCTGCAGTTCTAACCCAAGCTTCTAGAACAATTCCTGTTTATGATAGGAATACTAATTTTAATTTAGAACTATCTTCTAGACATCCTTCTCCTGCCACTCTATATTCTATGGAATGGGAAGGGAACTACACCCCTATGTATTATCGAAGTGTCTAAGTACATTCACCCAGCTACGGTTGAGGCTGCCATTGAGGTGGCCTCTAACCTACGCTACGAGGACCGCAGAGAGCTTGTAGAAGGTTGGGGCCTAGATCCTATCAAAGCCCTAACTGAAGCAGCTTCTAGACCCTTCTGCGTGTATTTCACAGTGCCTAACGGCAAGACTGCCGGAATGGCTGGTATTGATGATGGAGTGGTTTGGATGTTATGCACCGAAGCTATCCATGAATACCCTGTGACTTTTGCTCGGGAAGCCAAACGATTTATTGATAGCAGAAATGAGAAGCTGCTTTATAATGTAGTGGATGGTCGAAACCACGTACACATTAAACTTCTCAGATTTTTAGGATTCAAATTTCTACGTGTAGTTAAGTTTGGTCCTAATCAATTGCCTTTTATAGAATTCTGTAAATTATGTGCGGACCCGCAACAGCTATCGGTGTAGCTACTGGTTTAGCCCAAGGTGCCTCTGCTATTGGTAACTTTCAGCAAGGTAGAGCACAGACTGATGCAACAAACCGAGCACGGCAAAACCAATACCGTGATCAACTTGCAATGCAACAATACGCCTTTAATAAAGAATTGGGCGTTTATCAACAACAAGTAGCTGATTATCAATCTGGTTTGCAAGAATCAGAATTAGCGCTTGAAAGGACTTATACTAAACTAGATAAAGCTGCTGCTGAACGTGTTGCAGCTGCTCGATTTAGTGGTCAAGAATCTATGATTCAAGACATTCAAAGAGAAGGTCAGATTGCAGCAATGCAGCCTGGAGCTAGCCGAGATCGTGCTATGGCTATGGCTCGTGGCATATCTGGCAGACAAAGTGCTTTAATTCAGGATAACTTGCTTCGAGCAAGATTTGGTGACATTGATAAGTTCCGAGGCTTTAGAGATCAAGCTAATTCTTATCGTCGTCAATTATTTAGTAAAGTTCCCTTTGCTCCTACAATGGCACCGACACCTTCAGCACCTGTAATGCAAGCAGGACCTTCTGCTTTGTCTTTGATCGGTGGTCTTGGTAGCGCTGCTCTTGGTGGTGTAACTGCTGGACTTGGAGCAGAAAGCACGTTCCGTGATCTTAAAATGTTTGGTAAGGCTCCGTAATTATGGCTGAATTTCAACGTTTTGCAGAGGATCCTAGCTATCGTCCTCTAGCCGCTATTACCCGTGGAGATGCTGCTGCTGCTAAAGCTCAGAAAGACATCCAACAAATGCAGTCCTTTTTTAATAATAACAGGACTATTGACCAGCAACGTATTGAAGATGCTAGGTTTGCAGGTCAAAACTGGAAAGCTCTTGCTGAGCTACTACCTTCTGCTGCTAAACTTTATGAGCAAATTGAAACTCAAACTGCTCGGGATAAAGCTATTGGAGAACAATGGGCAATTGATGTAGCCCCTCCTCAGCAACAACAAGAAGCTGAATCTGAAATAGCTGCTCAAGCGGAAATAGAAAATGCTACGGTAAAAGGCATTGCTTCGCAGTTAGATCCTGTTACAGCAGCTAAATTGGAAATGACTTCACGTCAAATTGGACGTGGATTCAATGGTGAAAAAGGTGTACTTACTAAAGCTAAAAGTACTCTTCCAGGTTACTACACAAGTTATGTTAACAGGTCAGATGTCTTTGTAGACACACCTCTTGGGCAGATGTCTATTGTAGAAGCTTACAATAGCACAGATATAAATGCAGTTCAAGCTGCGCTGCAAGCTGCTCGCTGGGCATTTATTTCAGAAAACAAACTTCAAAATGCTACTAAGACAAATTTTGTCGGCATTCTAAGTGATACTATTAAGAGCACAGAAGGTTACATGCTAACCAATGCTCTTACTAAAAACATTAACCAAGCTTCTGCAGATCAAAAAGCTAGTTATGAAGGACTTGCTTATGCTCAAGGGCGTAATGGATTCAAGAATCTAGCTGAAGTTCAAAAATCATTTTCTAGTCTGTCCGATCAACTGTACTTTGCTCCTAACGCTAATCTAACTCGACGTGAAGCTAATAGAGCTATTGTAGTTTCGTTGGCTACAGGCATGGCAATGCGTGGTGATTATGATGGAGCAGCTAGGTTAAAAAAAGTGCAAACCATTTCTGGTCAAGAAGGTACCGAACTTGGATACACTTTTAGTAAAGAAATTGATGAAGCTATAGCCGTTGCTAAAGCTACAGCACAGAAAAACATTACTGCAGAGGGTCAGATCATTGAGCGCAACATGCGTCTTGCTCTTGAAAGACTCCCTGAAAATGCTACTTTTAAACAACGACAGGCTGAAATTGACAAAGCTGTAACACAAGCAAAAGCTATTGGAGATTTTGCTACGGTAGATCGTATTAACGGTGATCGTGCTGTTCTAGTTTTATCTAATAATGTAGCTTCTAATGACAGCAAATTGTTGTCTCAAATTCAATCCGATATTTTACCTAACCGTAACACTCTAGAGCAACAATACAGATCAGGTAAAATTTCTAAAAATGCTTATGATCAAGCTACTAAAGCTATTGAACAACGAGAAGCACTAGCCTCCCCTCAAGTTAAACCAGTTTACAAACGCTGGAGTGATGAGTTAAAAGGTCAGCTTGACGCTAAACTTGGTATCAAACGAGATCCTCTTGGTTTTTTCCAACTTCCTAAAAAGTTTGCAGGATTAATTAGTCAGTCACAACTTTCTGGTTATTACGCATCTTATGAAAGGGACATCAATTTAGTTGCTCAACAGAGCTTGGCGCGTAGCGAAGGTATGACTCCCGATCAACGCTCGGCTCAACTTGACAAAGATTTGACCCAGTGGTACAAAGACCAAGTACTGACTGATGGGGGCAAGTATCATAACGGTGGTTTCTTAGGCGATCCTGATGCATCAAATGCTAAGAAAGCTAAGAGATACCAGAAGTATTGGCAACGTTGGGATGACCCTGCTTTCCGAGCTAGACCAACTTCATTCCCTCAACAGCTATCTGGTTTGTGGGAATATGGTACAACAATTCCTGATGATATCAAGTATGCTGCCAACACTCAACGTGACTTTATTATTAGTTACGATGATTTGATAGACTCTAAAGAAAACTGGGAAGCTGGTTTGTCTGACACTAATCTTCAACTTGCTGCGGCAGACCTTGGTATGTCTCCATATGAACTTCTAAACGATCAACTTGGAGTTTATGAAGAGACGAAGGTAAAACCAAAAGCTAGTGCAGATACACTTGCTAAATCAGAATCAAATCCAAATGCTGGTATTCATGCATTTGAACAAGTAGGTTTTCCTACAAAAGGTGCTTCCTACCTAGCTGCGGCAGTTGCGATTGCCAATGGTTGGAAAGATCCAAAAGCATTAGACCTTGACCAATGGCCTGAAGAGTTAAAAGCTCGTGATCCCGTTGCGTTCAACCGATTAATGCTACCTCAATCATCCGATAGACATCTGCAAGCTGCTATAGAATCCTTGTTTGGTCCTATGCCTGCATTGGCTGTCGCTGCACAATCTCTTTATGCGTAACGAGAATGACTCCTGAAGAAAAACTTAGGCAAGAAAACGCACTACTGGAACAACAAGTTGCAGAAGAAGCAGCAGCCATGCCTGCGCCTGAGGAACCCCAACCAGTTGCACGTCCTGAGGGACCGCTAACTGCGATTGGTAATGCCATTGACTATGTAGTCAGTGGAGACTATGTAAACGATGCCTTAAATGCTGTTAATACTGCAGCAACTAATGTATTTAATGCTCCAGATATTTTCAAATCTAACGAAGAACTAGAGCAACAACTACAAGCTCGTCGTACAGAAGTTACTGAAGGTGAAGATTTCTTTGCCAAAGCACTTTATGGTACTTCTGAAAATCTAGAAGCTGTTGCTGAAGGTGCACAAGCTGGACTTCAACTACCTACTACTGTTTTAGCTAATTTAAACAACCAAGCTGCTCCTTGGTCTACAGCCCCTGCTCGGATGAAAGATTCGGCAATTGCTACGACTTTGTTTGAACTTGCAGAAATTTTGACACCTACTTTGATGTTTCAAGGTGTGTCTGGTGTTGCTGGTTCTGCTGCTGGGTTGATTAGTGGTGGTCGTGCAGTTAGAGCTGGTATTGAAGCTGGCGCTGCTCAAGATGTAGATCAACTAATTGCTGGACGTACTCTAGCTAATAAATTAGGTGAGCTGTCTGAACGTCTGGGTATTATGCCTCAAGACGAAATGTATAAAACTCTTGTAGAAGGAGAGGCATTGCAATCTAAAGCTTTTATTGCTACGGTCGCTTTTCTTCAATCTTATATGCTTGAGTTTGGTGTAGACAGTATTCTTGCTAAAGTTACCAGTAAAGCTAAACCTACTCCTCTTACTGAAAAAGTAGCTAAACAGCTTAACAAAACTCCTGAAGAAATTCAAGCAGCTCTGGCAAATACTTATGAAAGATCGTACCTAAGTGCACTTGAGCCTGAAGATGGTATTACTCCTAATACTATTACACCGACAAGTGTAGTAGATGAGGGTAACCAAATTCTAGCTACTCCAGCATTTATGAAAGAGCTTCAACGTCAAATTGGCGTTGGGTTGGACGGTCTTACTTCTGCAGAACGTACTTACTTTACTAACCTTGATGTTATTTCTGAAGAAACTAAACTTCAGAATATTGTCATGGAAATGACTAAAGAACTTCCTGATTTGGTTCTTAACAAACTGGAAGAAGCTCGGATGCTTAAGCGTGGTGGAGAGTGGTGGTCAGCTAACAAACAACTATTCCATGAAGATTGGGAGCAGTTGATTGAAAAGTTTTCTGATGATTTTACAATCCCTTTTAGCAAAGAAGGTCTGAGTTCTAAGCAAGTCATTGAGCTGCAACAAAATATTGGTACTTACATGCGTGAAGGTGCCTTTTTGGATTTCAGGGTTCCTGAAGCTTTTACTGTTGCATCAATGATTGGCGAAGAGATGAGTGTTAAAGTCTCTAAGCTTGCTACTGTCATTAACAATTTGGAAAACATTGGTGTTGATTACACAGCACCTATGGAAGTGTTAATGGACATGATCGACAAATCTCAAATGATTCTTGTACCGTTGCGGCGGTCTAAGCGTGTTTGGAGTTTGGTCGGTAAAGCTCAACAGCGTCAAAGTAAGCAAGCTGTCCGTGCACTTGATATTGGTCCTCTTGATAATCTGACTGAAATTATTGGACCTCAAGAAGCTGGTAAAACTTTTGAAGAGTTTTTTGATATAACTAGCGGTAAGCGTGGTACAATCCGTGAGCTATTTGCTCTTGCAAAAGCAGGGGACAAAGATGCAAACAAAGCTGTTAAAATGCTTGTCACTCAGCTAAGTATGGGTGATCCTCGCTCTGCTTTGGAAACGCTTGAAATTGGCGCTGACATTCTTAAGAATAATTTCTTTAACGGACGTGGCGATTGGCTACAATCTTTGATGTATAATGTTGGTTTGTTAAGCAGTGTCGGCACTCAAGTGGTATCTGCTGCAAACACTATTATTCGTCAAACAAGTGAGCCTGCTGCTTTAGGCATTATTGGAGCACAAAAAGGTTTTGCTGGCACTATTCTTAATCAGAAAGAGTTGGCGCTCGAAGGGCGTAAAGAAGCTTTGTATGCCCTTGGACAACTGTCTGGAGGTATTACCAACATTTTTGGCAGTGCTTGGAATGGTTTAAAAGCTTGGAAGTACAATCAACCTATTACTGGTACAACTCGTTTTGCTAAAAAAGTAGAGACTCTTGCTCAGAAGCAAATTGCTATTGACAGGAACTACTTGGCTTACAGAAAAACTCTGGAAGATCAAGGTGCGACTCCTGACAAAATGTTCTTTGCTTGGGCAGAGTACACAATGCAGACAGTTGGTAACAATTTTTTAACTACACAACCTACTAGATTGCTAATGGCTCAAGATGCTGCAGCCACTAGCACTGCATTCCATGGCACTTTGGCTGGTAAAGCTATGATCATGGATAACGGTAAACCCTTTTCTCGTAATTTTTACGATCTTAAGAAAAAAGCTCTTGGTAAATCTGGAGACATTTTTAAAGGTATCCGTGATCCAGATCTACTTGAAGCAGCTAAAACTGTTACTTTCCAACGTGAGATTCCTCGCGGTGCTGAAGCTAACATTATCGACAACGCATTTGCTGCAGTTGAAAAGGCTGCTGATGAATCTGCTATTTGGAAGTTCTTTGCACCGTTTGCTCGGATTAGCTGGGATTTCTTGGACCAAGTTGCCATGTCTGGTGTAGGTGCAATACCTGTTGTTGGCGGTAAAGTTGCGGGTGCTATTAACCCCCGTTATGCCAAAATGTTGTCAGGTGAAATGGGTCCTGCCATTCAAATGCAAGCTAAAGGTTCTATGGCTGCAGCCCAGATGTTTATTTTGTTTGCTGTTTGGCAGTCTGTCAAAGGTAATATGACTGGTAAACAATCTGGTAACATGCCTAAAGATTCGTTTGTTGTGCCTGTTGGCGACGCCACTAACTCTGGTTTTGCTGCGCTACCTTACGGACGCATTCAGCCTTATGCTTCTTACCTTTCTGTTACCTCTGATATTGTTAATAGTTACCAACGTGGAGCTATTAGCCGTGGTGAATATGGTCAAGCTTTAGGTGAAATTGTGGCTTCAATCGGAGAAAACAGTTTAGATCAAACTGCATTTACTGGTTTGGTTAATTTGGGTGATCTGATTGGTCAAGGTCGTACTAGCCCTGGTTGGTTGTCCGACATTGCTGACGCATTTAGCCTTCCCTTTGCCCCAGCATTTTCTAGAATGTTTGGACGTTTAGGAGATCCGTTTAATGAAGTAGCTTTCATTGACCGTGGTGATTTAGTCACTTCTTTTGCTGCTGGTTTGCTTAGAAAATCAGGTAGAACTTCTGAACTACCTAACATCACTAACGTTTATACTGGTCGTATTGAACCTACTACTGCAACTGCTGGTACTCCTGAAGAGTATTGGACAGGTGTACGTGCTGCGTTAATGAATGAATTTATGTGGCCTGGACGTATTCAAGAAGCGTATAAAGATGCTCCTTGGCGTAAACTTTTAGATGAAGTTGGCTATGTAATGCCTAAAGATTTCTTGCGTACTGTACGTGGAGTACCTCTTACGCTAAATCAACAGGCTGAACTATCTAAACTTATGTCTGAAAGTTTGTCTACTGAGTTGACTGAATTTTATCAATCAATTGGTTACAAAAATATGCGTAAGGATTTGGAAAAGGCTCGTAAAGAAGCAGTACCTAATCCTATTCCTGGTGTAACTCCTGCTGTTGGCAGGAACACAACTGTACAAGGAAAACTTAAAGACATTAAAGACGCAGTTGAGCAGATTCACATCAATGCAAAAGATAGAGCTGCAAGTCTAATTGAAGATCCTGAGTTCCAGGAACGTATTGATAGTATTAAAAATTCAGGTTATTCTGAAGTTTCTAATATTAACAATCCTGAGTGGCGTGGTATGTACGCATCTGCTGCTCAAAACCAAGATACTGAGTTGGCTAAACAAGTCAAAGCTATCCTGGACATTGCTTAATCCACCCATTACTACTTATTTTGTACCGTAATGGCAACAACTGAAATTTTTTACAATGGTGATGATAGCACTACGCTATTCACCTTTCCATTTGAATACATTACAAAGGACGACGTTAAAGTAAGTATTAACGACGTTGATACATCTGAATACACTTACGCCAACGATACAACAATTGAAATGAACTCTGCTCCTACTGGGGGGCAGCGTTTACGCATTTACCGTTTGACTAATGTAGATGATCTGAAAGCTACCTTTGCTTCTGGTTCGTCTATTCGAGCCCAAGACCTTAATAATAACT
>Ga0181583_10003217_pt1 | contig 11982 bp, 13 predicted proteins | sample 071ome_31_FD_132461 | JGI IMG/M metagenome (GOLD analysis project Ga0181583, IMG submission 132461) | Coastal salt marsh microbial communities from the Groves Creek Marsh, Skidaway Island, Georgia - 071405CT metaG (megahit assembly) | ecosystem: Environmental > Aquatic > Marine > Intertidal... | reverse complement strand
TCATGGGCCAGATGCTCGGCGACCAGTTCCTCAAGGCGCTCCACTGCGGATTCGTCCACGGCAAATCCGGGAACTTCGACATTGTCATTCTCCCGGGTATAGGCATCCAGATGAAAGGCGAAATTGCCCGCAGAGGCGTCCAGGCGCACCACGGTCTTGTTCTCGTCATTCACCGAGTTACGACTCTGCTGGATAATGAATTCAGGCGCATCCACCAGGGTTTCGGGAACCCGGTTATCGATCACATTGACCACGCCACCCACGGCGCCGCTGCCATACAGCAAGGTGGAGGGGCCGCGTACGACCTCCAGTCGATTGGCGAGCACCGCCTCGACCCCGTTGGCGTGATCCGGGCTGACATTCGAGGCATCCGTCACACCGACACCATTCTGCAGAACGCTGACCCGGTTACCGGTCTGACCTCGAATAATGGGTTGCCCCACACCGGTGCCGAAGGAGGCGCTGTTTACGCCGATCTCATTCTTCAGTGTATCGCCGAGGCTATTGCTAACCTTCTCCGCGAGCTCCTCTCCGGTGAGTACGCCGATGGGCAGCGCGGTCTCCGCCTCCGACTCCGCAAATGCGGCGGTAATAACAATCTCCTGCAGGCTTTCTTCGGTGTGTGTTTCCCGCGCGCTCTGCGCAGAGACTGCACCCGCGTGTACAGAAGCAATCAGGATTCCCAGGTGCAGCAATTTTTTCTTGAAGAGGATATTCATGACATTCCCCATGATAACTAGCATTCAAACAGTATTAATCGTGACCACCGACGTCCACAGCACTAAGCGCTGGGCTCGCGGTAATACGGCCTTGTTGAGCAGGTCTGCTTAGGTGCTAGGCGCGAGGGGGTGCGCGGGGATTGGCAGCGATAACTGCCTGGAAAGGAATTGCTGCGGTAGATTGAAAATAGGTCTGATTCGAAGCGAACAGGCGTGGTCCGGATTGGCTGTCCACGATGACTTCATCGTCGTTGCCAAACTTCAGACAGATTTCGCAGTCGACCTGCGCCTGCAGATCACCATCGTGGGTGTGAACCAGATCGGCGCCCTGAACCAGCAACAGAAAGGCAGTCAGCGCCGAAACCAGCGCCAGTGAGAGGCGACGGTTTTTGACAATTTTCCCGACTTTTCTTATGGATATAGCCATGTGCGCTTGCTTCAGCCTGAGGGCATCAGAGAACAATGACCCCGGATTATTGAGAATTCGTTCAAGGGGGTCAAGGAATATACGCGACGAGACTGCGGAGTCGCAGCAAGCCGCGGGCGCCGCTTAGAGCGATGCGGCCAGGGCTTCCAGCCCCGCCAGGCCCAGGACATCACTGGGCTGCAGGAAGATATCCTGGCGCGGAATCTGCCCCAGTTTCTCCTCCAGCAGAGCCAGATGCAGTTGTTCCTGCTGGTGCCTTTTGTCGAGGAATTCGCCCATACCCTGGGGTGCGCGCTTGTTAACGACCAGCGCTTCGACGTTGATACCGGCGCGTCCGAGCTGGGCATGCAGCTCGATGGTTTCCAGCACCGGCAGGCGCTCAGCGGCCAGCACGATCACGAAGGATGTCTGGGCCTGGTCAGCCAGCACATCCCGGAGCTGGGAAAACTTGCGCCGGCGACGCAGCAATATCTGGCGAATCTTGCTCTCTTTTTCCCGCTCGCTCTTTTCCGAGTCACCGATGGTCTGGTCCTCGATGGATCTGTCGGCACCGAGTTCACGCACAAACTCACCGAAGCGATCCGCCTTCTCGCGGCGCTTGATCAGGCCTTCGGTCCAGGCCGACATCATCTCCGGCAACACCATGAGGCGCGCCGTGTGTCCGGACGGTGCCGTGTCGAATATGATGAGGTCGTAGTCCTCGCGTCCGCTGGCCACCACATCCGCAATGCGCTCGAGGATCGCCGCCTCGTGCATGCCCGGAGCATCGCGAGAGAGTTCGATGTGCTTGTCGATATCCTTGTGCTGGGTGACAGGCATCAGGGAATGCAGGGCGCTGCGTACTTCTTTCAGGTGTGTCGCCACGGTTTCTTGCGGATCCATCTCCACCGCGTCAAGCCCTGGGCTGAGACGCACAGCTTTGGGACCGATTGTCCGGTCGAACAGGTGCCCCAGGTTGTGGGCCGGGTCTGTGGAGACCAGCAAGACCCGGGCACCCTCGTTGGCGCGGGCGAGCGCGGTTGCCGAGGACACCGTGGTCTTGCCTACACCACCCTTGCCACCGAAGAACAGGATTCTGCGTTTGCGCGCGAGTTCTAACAGCACCCGATATGATCCAGTGGCGACTTCTCCATGCCCATGCGCAGATGCCATTCATGGAAACGGTCATAGACTACGGGAAGAAGTTCGAGTGTATAAAAGGCGGCAGGATTGGGGACACCCATGGCTTCGGCGAACACCAACAGCATGAACAGGTCATCCTCGTCGCGCTGGGCCCGGGCAAAGGAACGGCGATAAGGTGCCACATAATAATCGTGCAGCCCGGCTTCCAGCTTCTTCAGGAAGCTCACTTTCTTTTGCTGGGGTTTCTGCCCGATCTTGGAGAAGGGTGACTCGTCTTTGCTCATGCCAATGCAAATCTGTTTGAGACTTCTTTCATTATGCGACTTCAATCATGAAAGAACCAGTGTGGATTGGCTACCGCAGCAGGCTTTGGTAATTGCTCCGCACAAGCTATTCCACGTTCCCAGCCTGTTCCTCGATTTTCTCTTCGACACCCTTCCCCGCCCTCTTCTCGGCCCGTCGCAGTCGCGCCTGCTTCGGATCGATGACGAGAGGTCGGTAGATCTCTACCCTGTCCTTGTTTTCCAGTTCGTACTCTGAAGGCAGGGGCAGTGACTTGCCATCCATGGGGGTTGATAAGATGCCCATGGCATCGTTATCCACATCAATACCCGGAAACTCGCGGCAAATGCCGGACTGCAGAACCGCCTCGAAAGCAGTCGTCCCCCGGGGCACGCTCAGGGTATAGATGCGCTGCTTCTCCGGCGTGCCGTAGGCAACTTCCACCGAGATCAGCGGCTTTTCCTTGTCATCATCCATAGAGCACCTTGGCCCTGTTCACCAGGGCATCTACCTGGGCATTGGCCACCGAGGCGAACAGTTTCTCGGCGGCAAAACCCACGAGGCTGCTGTCGAATTCGAAATCCATGGTGAGACTCACCTTGCAGGCCTTGTCGCCCAGGCTCGTGAATTGCCAGCTGGCCTCGAACTCCCTGAATTTTCCCGACTCCAGTTCCATATCGATACGCTCGGGGGGTTGCAGCCGGTTGCGGGTGGTGAAGGTGAATTCGATGCCCGCCTTGCCCAGGGTCAACTCACCCACCAGGCAGGACTCGTCTTCGCTGATCACCCTGGCCGCCTTACAGCCTGTCAGGTAATCGGGATAACGGGCCACATCATTTACCAGCTCAAACATCTGCTGCGCAGAATGGTTGACCAGGGCACTTCGTTCAATACGGGGCACAGCGGTTTCGCGACCTGGGAATCAGAGATAGATCTGGTTCACGGTGCTGATGAAGACAATCAACAATACCGCAGGGATCACCGTTCCCAGGGAGAAGTTGATGTATTTCTCCACCAGGGAACCGCTGTAACTGTCATCACCGATCACCAGTTCTTCTTTCAGGCCGCTTACCCGCCAGTTATAGGCGCAGAAGATACACACGGTGAAGCCCACAAACGGCAGGATGGTTTCATAGAACACATCCGACACCAGATCGAAGAAGGACTTGCTCACACCGCCGTAGCTGGTGAAATTGGTGAAGAAGTCGGAGATTCCCAGAGACATAGTGGCCGGTATCGCGAATGCAGTCAGCAGCACCGCCTGGAACAACACGGCCTTCTTGCGGGAGAATCCGAGTTCGTCGATCCAGCAGGCGATGGGTATCTCGATAATCGACACCAGGGAAGTGAGGGCAGCGAAAAATACGAGAGTAAAGAAGACCCCGGCGGCAACACTGGCACCACCGAAGCCTACCGTCTCCTGCATGGACAGGAATATCTGTGGCAGAAAGTCGAAGATCAGGCCAACACTGCTGGTAGAGAGATCATCGGTATTGGTGTTGGGGTCGAAGGCAAAGATGGCGGGCAGAATCAGCATACCGGCAAAGAAGGCGATACTGGTATCGGCGATAGCCACCATGCGCGCGGACTGCGCGATATTATCCTTGCGACTGAAGTACGAGCCATAGGTGATGAGGATACCCATACCCAGGGACAGTGAGAAGAAGGCCTGGGACAACGCACCATTGATGACCGCCAGGTCGACGCGCCCAAAATCCGGCACCAAATAGTAGCTGACCCCGATGGAGGCGTTGTCCAGGGTCAGCACGAAGGCAACCAGTAACACCAGCATGATAGCCAGGGTTGGCATCAGCACCCGGGCCAAACGCTCGATGCCACCCTTCACACCCCCGAGCAGAATAAAGAATATGAGGAACAGCAGGCTTACCAGGTAAGCAAACAACGAGGGTCGTGCCACGACTTCACCAAAATTTCCGGGTCGTGACAGTAGATCCAGATTGCCGGAAAAAATCTCCTTGATATACACCACCAGCCACACGGTGATGACTGTGTAGAAGACTGCGATCATGAAGGGTGTGAGGATGGCGAGCATGCCCGCGAGACGCCACACAAGCTTGCCACCGGACAGGGTCGAGAAGGCACCCACGGGGTTGCGGTTCGTACTGCGACCCATGGCGATCTCGGCCATCATGACCGGATAGCAGATAAAGGCGACGAAGAAGAGATAGATGATGAGAAACGCGGCACCCCCGTTCTTGGATGCCATCACAGGGAACGCCACCAGGTTTCCCAGTCCTACCGCGGAACCGGCAGCAGCCAGTATGAATCCCAATTTCGAGCTGAACTGACCCCTGTCCTGTGCCATTAAAACCCCTTAATTCTCAATGGATTAGCTTATTATTGCGGGCTAGCGTCAGGGGATTCTATCAGCGCCCCCAGATCAACTCAATTTGCGCCGCCCCGGTTTCATAACATGCCAGCAAACACACGGGCGATTTCCCACTCCGTAAAGGGCTATAATCGCGCCCCATGGCAAAATCCGGCAAATCAAAAACCCCTGACAACACTATCATCGTCAACAAGAAGGCCAGGCATGACTACTTTCTTGAGGACAAGTTCGAGGCCGGTGTTGAACTACAGGGGTGGGAAGTAAAGAGTCTGCGCCTGAAGAAGGTGCAACTGATGGATAGCTATGTCCTGATTAAAGAGGGCGAGGCATTCCTGCTTGGCTGCAACATCACGCCACTGGATACGGCGAGCACCCATGTGGTGGCCGATCCGGGTCGCACCAAGAAACTGTTGCTGCACAAGAAGGAACTGGCGCGCCTGTTCTCCGCGACCCAGCAGAAGGGTCATACCTGTGTGTGTACGAAGCTGTACTGGAAGGGACATCTGGTGAAGGCGGAGATTGCACTGGCCAAGGGTAAGCAGGCACATGACAAGCGGGCGACGGCTAAGGATCGGGAGTGGAATATTGATAAGCAGCGCATTGTTCGCCACCAAAACAAATAGTAACGGAGCTACTGCGGAGCCGCCATGCTTCGTCAGCGGGACATTTTGAAGCGGTCATTTGCAGCAAGCAAACTCCCACTTCAAAATGTCCCGCTTCCTCGCCTGACGACTCCTCGTGACGCTCCTTAGAGTCAGTGGAACAATGCGTTCAGTCCTGGTGAAAGACGTTGACCGATTGCGACTTTTTCTTGTTGGGAATTCTATTTTTCTTCCCTTAGTTCATCGCGTAGCTTGATGCGCTGGGTCTGGTAGCCCTCGGCGTCGCCGAAGGCGACGAAATTGTTGTAGCGGCGGTGGGTGCCCACGACGCGGCGGGCGTGTTTGATGGGGCACCAGTACTGTTCCGTGCGGGCGACGATCTCCCTGGTGTAGGCGATGACACCGTTGCCGTAGCCACAGTAGACGCAGTTGAATTTCTCGATACCGTTGAGATAGGCCAGCTGGTGACGGTCCATGACCACGTACTTCGAACGATCGACGCGGGCGATGTTGTAGAGTCTGAAGCAGATGTGCTGATAGAGGGTGACCGTGATGTCGAGAAACGCCAGCGGTATCACCATGGAATAGATGAAGGGCACCGACAGCACACTGCGCAGGGTCGAGGAACCCAGATAGGGCAGGATGGCGACCCGTAACTTGCGGTGTGCATTCAGCACCGCTTCTTCGAACCTGACCCGGGTCCCCTCCAGCTTGTAGTGGAAGAGCGCTTCCTGTTCCTTTATTGCTTCGGTGAGCTGCTTCTCAAGTTTGGCGATCCTGTCGACCAGCTCGTTTATATTGCTTGCCATGATACTGCCTCTTCTTGCGCCTGCGGCGATTGGATTCCGGGTTCTACAGAAGGCCTGGGGACTGTGGTAACGTTGTCACCCTTGAGACTCAACGGGGAAAACATGATGTCAGGGCAGGCCTTCACGCTACTTTCTTATACCTTCGCAGAAGGTGTCTCCACTATCAAGCTGGACGATGGCAAAGCCAATGTCATGTCCATCAAGATGCTGAGCGAATTCAACGCCGCACTGGATCAGGCAGAAGCTAACAGTGGCGTTGTGATCATCACAGGTAATGCAAAGCTCTTGTCCGGCGGCTTCGATCTCGGTGTATTCAAACAGGGAAAACCCGACGAGATTTACACCATGCTGAGCAGCGGCGCCCGCCTGGCCCAGCGCCTGCTGAGTTTCCCCCTGCCCACGATCTGCGCCTGCAGTGGCCATGCCGTGGCCATGGGCCTGTTCGTCCTGCTGTCCACCGACTACCGCATCGGCGTGGAAGGCGAATCGAAATTTGCAGCAAACGAAGTGGCCATCGGCCTCACCGTGCCCCACTTCGCCATCGAAACCCTGCGCCAGCGTTTAACCCCCGCGCAACTGAACAAGGCCGTGAGCTTCGCCTATTACTTCTCCACCAAAGAAGCCCTGAGCGCCGGCATCCTGGATGAACTCTCGCCAGCTGACAGCCTGATGGACACTGCCATGGAACGCGCGCGGACAGCACTGGCACTGGATGCCGATGCCCATCGCGACTCCAAGCTGAGAATGCGTGAAGAGCTGCTGGTTAAAATGGAGAAGGCGATCGACCGCGACTGCGACGGCTGGCGCGCTAGCTACCCCGCCGCGCACTAATTCCCCGGGTAACCCTGCCAGGTTTCACTAGCGTGTGAAAGCAGGCAGATCCGGCTCCAGCACTTTCAACTGCTCGTAGTATTTCCTGGCGATCTGCTTGAAGCCACTGGAGGTGGGATGCATCTCATCTTTACAGTGCCTGCCATTTCCCGGCTCCAGGGTACCCTGTGTGTTTACCACGATGAGCTTGCCCTGATTCTTCGCCAGCCCAGCCAGCTCATTCAGCATCACCTTCAACTCCGTCAGCAGGAGCTTCACCACCGCCTGGTGAAAGCGCTCGGGAATCTTCTTCTCCATCAGATAGGGATAGATCCATGGGCCGGTGACATTGATCCCGGCGAAACGCGCCGACGCTTTGCTGGGTTTCAGCAGGTCATAGGTGTGCGTCACGATGATGGCCTTCGGTGCATAGTCGTCACGCAACTCGATCAACTCCTCATAGGCCAGGCGAATCTGCTGCAGCTTGCGCTTGAAGCGCACATCGTTAATGCAGTCCCGCGCGCTGTATCCGTTCTGGTAGAAGTTGAGCAGGCGATCCATGTCCCACTTGCCCACCACATCGTTACCCCCCACCGGAAAACAGGATCAGGTCGATGTGATCCTCACTCTCCCACAAGGTCTCCGCCAGCTCATGCTTCTGACTCCCCGCCAGCATCTCCACCGCTTCATCACCGTTACCGGCGAGACGCAGCAGGTTGGCCTTGTCCTTACCCCGGATGCTCTTGGCCACCCAGTCCAGGATGTTGGCGTTCTTGCCGAACAGGATATTCTTGCGCGGATAGGCAAACCAGGAATCTCCCTCCGCCAGCATGTTGATGCGCCGGGTATTCCTGGTGAGCCATTTGAAGTCTTGCCTGGACCCGGTGATACCAGTCTCGAGCGCCTTGCGTCGTGCGTAGGTGAGTTTACGTGGCATGGGAAACTCCTCGTCGAATGGAAGCCCAGTGTATCCGGGATTTGGCGGGAGCTGGAAGGGCCTCGGGGTCAAAATACTGCAGACGCCCGGCAGCAAAAAAGCGCCGAAAACCACGCCACAACAGCCCGAAACGCCCATATCCCGGCGTCTCCAGCCCCCGAACCACCACCGAACGAACCCCGAAAAACAAGGACCCGCAGCGGCCAGTTGCATCTTGAAATCCCGCAATATGCTACTATATCTGTTCCTACACGGGGGCGATTCGGATTCGACGCCGGTATCAATCCCTGGGGTGCATGTCGAGAGGGTAGTAACTCTCGTTAATCAATTACTGCAACTTATATAGTTGCCAACGACGATAGATACGCTCTAGCAGCTTAATATAGCTCGCTAGCGATTGCCTCAGGGATGCCTGTAAACCAGAGTTTTGCAATCGTCATATAGAACAGGATCGCGTGAGGGCCGTCTGGGGCCGGATCGTTAAAAAATTACCAGACTCGCCCTACTCGCCCTGCCCGTCGGGTAGACGTGGGCTAACTCAATAGACGACGCTACACATGTAGAGCTTCAGGCAGCGAACTGACGGACGGGGGTTCAAATCCCCCCGCCTCCACCAAACATTTGTTCAACAAGGATCCATAAAAGCCCATAATTCATACACTTAAGTGGATTCTTTGTTCAATAAAACTCTAAAGTATTCGCCTAAATTCAAGTAGTTTAGTAACATCCATAGTAACAACACACTGAATCGCCTCCTCGGTGTTACTATGGCCAGAATAGTTAAGCCACTCACTGATTCCAAAATCAGGAACGCTAAACCATCCCCCAAGGAATATAACCTTCCTGACGGCAACGGCCTGCACCTGCGAGTCAAACCCAGCGGAAGCAAAACCTGGATCTACAATTACAAGAGACCGCATGATGGCAAGAGGACAAATCTTGGCCTAGGCGTGTATCCATCCATCTCGCTCGTCAACGCTAGAGCCTTGCGCGATGAATTCCGTGCGAAAATCTCGCTGGGAGCAAATCCAAAGAGCAACCCGCACAAAGAAATCAGAGACGCATCAGCTTTTGAGCAAGTCTTTAACGACTGGTATGAAGTGAAGAAAAGCCAAGTCTCTGATAACTACGCTGAAGACATAAGAAACTCTGTCACGAGACATTTGATAGACCCACTGGGCGATCTACCGGTCTCAGAAATTACAGCTGTCTCTGCGATCGAAGCGATTCAACCGCTCGCGAATCGCGGAGCATTAGAAACAGTTAGAAGATTGTGTCAACGCCTTAATCAAATTATGGACTTTGCCGTAAACACCGGCCGTTTAGACGTAAATCCCCTGACCCGTATTAGCAGTGCATTCAAATCACCTAGCTTAGTCAACTTACCTAGTATTGACCCCAAGGATTTAGGTTCCTTTTTACAGGATCTCTACAAAGCAAACCTCAGAGTAACAACACGTAAGCTTATCTTGTGGCAACTCCATACCATTGTTCGACCGGCAGAGGCGTCTGATGCTGAATGGAACGAGATAGATTTTGAAAAAAAGCTTTGGGTAATCCCCGCAACTCGTATGAAAAGAAGAAGAGCGCACACTATCCCTTTATCGGAAGGCGCATTGCAATTAATCAATTCCATGCTGCCAATTTCAGGAAATAGAACGCACATATTCGTTTCTGAGAGGAACCCTCAGCACCCAATGAATTCTCAATCTGCAAACATGGCAATCAAGAGGATGGGTTATGGCGGCAAGCTTGTTGCCCACGGACTAAGGTCAATCGCAAGTACTGCCCTGAATGAACAAGGCTTTAACCCGCAAATCATCGAAAAAGCATTGGCGCATGAAGACAGAAATTCGGTTCGAGCCGCATATAACAGGGCTGAATATTTAGAGGAAAGGCGCACGATGATGAATTGGTGGTCTGAACTTATAGCCAGCAACCTCCCCGACCCGAGTACAATATGACGCAAAAGAAGAAACGATTTCAATCTGCACATGAATTAGCAGAAAAATTAGGCTCTTGGAATAACAACGAAGTTTGCAATGCTATTGCAGAAAGGCTCGAACTGGAAAACGAGCAGGGTATGCAGATTGGTTTCGGTAATCTGTCAAAGGCGTTCAATGCCATTCCAAGAAAATCAAAATCGCACAAGGATCTTAAATTCAACACCCCCATAGAAGAATTACAGGGAAACGTTGAAGCTGGATACTACCCACCACCAGAAGTGATGATCGCGATATCTCGATGCTTCAAGAACTACCTAAATGGAAGAGGAAACATTTCCCTTGATGAAGCATTCTTCGGCGAACCCTATAGCAAGAGGAAGAGTTTCGCTTACAAACAAAGTAGAACTGACTGCGCTTCTGAATATGTCCTATTTGCTAAATGGTTAAATGCACATGGAGGTTTATCGCTGGAAAAAGGCGCAGAATTATTTCTAAAAACCTACTCTCCTCATCGTGATACTGAATCTTTTCTGAGGGCGTATCGCAGATACAAATCCGGACAATAGTTAAAAGTTTTGTCCTGGACAAGCTAATGTAAAAGACTATTTTTGTTTGTAGAACACCATGCAACCTAATGGAGATCTACAATGAGTTTAGTTCTTACTTCCCCACCGCCTCGAAGCCATCGGATCCTCAGATGGCCCGAATTGAAAAATACAGTCGGCTACAGTCGAACAAACATTTATTACTTAATGAAAAAAGGAGACTTCCCACAGTCTATAAAGCTGGGCGGCAGGGCTATTGGTTGGCTCGAATCCGAAGTAAACGAATGGATTAACGATCGTGTAGTTAGATCTCGTAAAGGGGAAGAGTAATGCCAAAACTGCGTGAGAAGATCGACCGGCATTGTAAAGCATGCATCTACGACTCTTCAGCAGCTGGTAGCTGGCGACAACAAGTCACTTTATGCAGTGTCGAAACATGCGAGTTTCACGATGTGAGGCCAAAGACTAGTCACCCTATTCCAAATTCAGTTCTAACTTACTACGGGGCCAAATCGACCTCGTTTGAACGGAAATTTGATGAATAACGACCGCGTTTATAATCAGACCACTGAAGAGTGGCTAGCAGAGTATGACACTGGCGTTGTGAAGCCGGCAGAAAAAACTCGCAGCCAACGTTGTAATCTTGTACTGGTTTTTGATCATCATAGGACCGCTAAGGCGAAGTCAGGTAGTGTGATCTTGAGCTTTATAGATCTGGCGACTAGAGAAGAATATGTTGCATTTTTCAACGCGGATTTGACTTGGCAACGCGGCTCCAGAAAAGGGCAACAGAAAACTACTGGTTTAGGCGCCCCATTTTACCCGCCCGAGAGAGGAAATTTCCGGAAATGGTGGATAAGTACATTTAATACAGAGCCACAAAGATGGTCGACTGTCCACAAAGCACTAAAGAATCGCTTGAAGGGATTGCAGTTTACTGGCTTGGCTGACATCAGTCACAAAAAGAATGGCCAGCCGTTTCACAGAGTAAAGGGTTTAGTCTTACTGAAACCACAACTTGGGAACAATTTTGCAACATCTCGGGAACAACTTTACGACATCCCTTGTTAACAAGGGGTTATCGCAATCTCAGGAATAGAACGGCTCGGAGAGGTTTTTAGGTACACGCTTATTCAACTACACTAAAAAACGTTAACACTAAAGCACGAACGCACTGTATTGCCACTGGCTCCTCTAGGGCTATAGTCAGCCCAGCCCAACATATATTGTCTGTCAGATAATGTAATCAGAAGAGAGTGAGTCTAAATAGCACCCACAAAAAATAGCGGCTTCCTGAAACAATCCAATGCTTCTGGAAACCGCAACCACACAATCTCTTGGAGTATATAAACAATCGTCTTTTCAAGTTCTTTACATTAACGGACATGACACATCATGAGTAAAACACCCGTCAAACGTGGCAGGCCAGCAGG
>Ga0181583_10003214_pt1 | contig 11992 bp, 14 predicted proteins | sample 071ome_31_FD_132461 | JGI IMG/M metagenome (GOLD analysis project Ga0181583, IMG submission 132461) | Coastal salt marsh microbial communities from the Groves Creek Marsh, Skidaway Island, Georgia - 071405CT metaG (megahit assembly) | ecosystem: Environmental > Aquatic > Marine > Intertidal... | reverse complement strand
GTCATTGAATTACCTCTTGACCGCTTGCTGAAATTTCCGCTCTGCTTGTCAGCGTAAAACGTTTTTCTGCCTGCGTCATTAAGAGATAAAAAATTATGCTCACCTTTACCAAGCCCTTTACCCAGCAAGAACCCATTCCCGAAGCCGGTATTCAGCAAGCTCTGGAGATTTTAAGGCATGGGCGCTTGCATCGCTATAATGTAGCTGGCGATGAAATATCGGAAGTCAGCTTGCTAGAGCAGGAATATGCCAAATGGCAGGGTGCGCGCTATTGCGTGGCGACCGCCTCGGGCGGGCAGGCGATACAGCTTGGCTTGCGGGTATGCGGGGTAAGGCCGGGCGATAAGGTGCTGGCAAATGCCTATACGCTTGCGCCTGTTCCCGGGGCTATCCATGCGGTTGGGGCAGAGGCTGTACTGGTGGAAATTGATGCAGATTATCATATTGACCTATCGAATCTGGAAGAGATGGCACAGCGCAGCGGGGCAAAAACATTGCTGTTGTCACATATGCGCGGCCATATTGCCGATATGGAGGCATTGATGGCGATTGCGCGCGCCCATCACATCAAGGTGGTTGAGGATTGCGCCCATACGATGGGGGCGAAATGGCAAAATAAACGTTCTGGCAATTTTGGCGATGTGGCCGCTTTTTCAACCCAGACCTACAAGCATATGAATTCAGGCGAGGGCGGGTTTTTGACCACAAATGATGATGAAATGGCCGCCCGGGCGATTGTGCATTCCGGCTCTTATATGCTGTATGGCCGGCATGGCACCTTGCCGCCCGATGAAGTGTTCGAAAAAATAAAGCTGGAGAGTGCCAATTTTTCCTGTCGTATGGATAATTTGCGCGCCACAATTATTCGCAGTCAGATGCCACATCTGGACAAGAATATCGATAGATGGAATCAGCTTTATGATACGCTATTTGCCGCGTTGGAAAAAATAGACGGCATTGATATTCCGACGCGCAAGCAGGCTGAATTTTATGTAGGCTCCTCCATACAATTCAAGCTGAAAGCTGTTTCAGCCAGTGATATTCCCGATTTTCTGGCCAGATGCGCGGCGCGCGGGGTGGAATTAAAATGGTTTGGGGCAGACCAGCCAGCGGCCTTTACCAGCCGCTATGATAGCTGGCGATATATCCCTGATTTGCCTGATTTGCCAGCGACCAAAGCTGCGCTGGCCAAGACAGTGGATATGCGTATTCCGCTGACCTTTGATGTGGCTGATTGCCAGATCATTACGCAAATTATTGCTGAGGAAATGGCAGATTATCGCGCCCATGCCGGATAGAAAAAGCCGAAACAAAATCCCTTAAAAATTCTGTTATCCCAGCCGAAAACGTACCCGGCACTTATGGCGAAGCCGTCTTGTCACCACCCCTTGCGGGCTACTGGCGGAAATATGGCCGCAATCAAAACAGATTATCTGCCAATCTGTACCGCTATCATCAAAGGCGGTTTTATAGGCAGAGCTGTGCAAGTGGCATTCCGGGCAAGTGACCTGCAAGTATGCCGGTTGGGGGGTATCAGATATTTCAGTTGATAGGTTTGTCTGTTTGGTCATATCCTTTTGATCCTGTCCTTTAATATAGGTGACAAAGCTGTTTAATTCGATAAAAAAGCAAAGGTAGAAACATTTGATGCCGTCGGGAGAGGGCCTTGATGAACAAAAACAGGCAGAATTTTTGGGTCACAATACTGGTTTTCGGGGCATCTCTTGGCGTTACAGGCTGGGTCATGCTGGTGATACCGGAGCTGCATTTTATCTATAAGGAATTAATGCCTGTGCTGGGCAAGGGCAAATATCTGGCTTTTATACTCATGGGGCTAGCAATGTTTATCTGTTTGCCAGTTTTTATAACGCAAAAACTGGTTGGCGCTATCCTGCCAGCCTATCGCGGCAGCTGGCCTGAAAAAATAGCGATGGGGGGTGCGATTATCCTGTCTGTGCTACTATCGCGCAGCTTTATGTAAGGGCTGTGGCAAGGGCGAATAGTACATTGATGGAAAGGGGCAGGATTTTGCCAAAATCGGTCCAGCTTAACTGGTATTTATTTGACCATACAGAGCCTGTTTTCATGGCCTTTTGGCAGTTTGTGCGCAGCTATCTGGAAGAACAGGGGATAGAGACAGGCAGCAACCTGTATGATGCAAAATGCAATACTATCAGCCTTGCCAGAGAGGGGCGGTTGATGCTGGGACAGATGTGCGGATTGAACTTTTCGCGCTATCGAAAGGAATTACCCGGCTATATTGGCAGTTTTATTCTGGCAGAAGAGGGCGTGCCAGAGGGCTATTACCATAGTGTGATTATTGCCTCAAAAAAGCTGGAAAAGATTTCTATAGATGATTTGCCGATAAATGAATTACGCGCTGCCATTAGCGAAAAAGACAGCTATTCCGGGCGTTTTGCCCTCTATCAGGCGCTGGGGGGAAGTCCAAACCTCTGCGCCTTTGGCGAGGTTAGCTATACAGGCGCACATCGCGGCACGCTGGCAGCGATTTCTTGCGGGCAGGCGGATATTGGCGCGATAGATTGCCTAACCTGGCATATGCTGCAATCTGCCTGTCCTGAACAGGTGACAAAGGTCAAAGTGATTGGCACCAGCCGGCCTGTTCCTGCCCCGCCACTGGTAAGCGGCCTGGCAGAGCATAGCGAAAAGCTGGTCTTATTAAAAAAAGCCATAAAGGCCGCGTTTAAAGAGGATAAACTATCTGCCGGGATGAAAAATATAGGTATTTTGGGATGCAAGCCCCTGACACGCGCACATTATGATATATTTGGGGCATATAAAATCTGAATAGAATTTGCGTTTTTTGGAATTCCTTTTATTCTCAAAGCCGCAAAGGAAAAAGTTAAAGACAAAAGCGCGTAATTGAAGGGTGGTAAAGATGTTTGGTGCAAGAAGTATTCTGGTAATATGCAGCTTGCTTTTGCTTGCTTCCTGTTCGGCAAAGTCACTTATTAACACAGTTGGACAGCAAGCCAGCGCGCTATTTGCCCCAATACAAGCGCGTGTTCACCATCCCGCAGGCGATTTTGTGGCGAATGAGGATACGCCTTACAGCCTGCAGCTGCTAGTAGAGGATGTTGATATCCCCTATGGCGATAAGCTGACCTTTTCTATGGTAGAATTGCCAGATTGGCTGAGGCTAAGCCGCGATGGCTTGCTAAAAGGCACGCCGAAAAATGCCGATGTTGGCTCGGATGAAATTATTGTCCGGGTAACAGACAGATCCGGCCAGTCAGATGATGCGGTATTCATGATCACTGTCGTCAATACAAATGATGCCCCGAAATTTGTGACCACCAGCCTGCCTGTTGCAATACAGGATAGCGCCTATGAAATGATGGTTGAGGTTGTGGATGATGATATCCCGCATGGCGATGTGATGCGCTTCAAGCTGGCAGACGGGCCTGACTGGTTGCAGATTTCAAAAGACGGTATGCTGGGCGGTACACCCGCCAATGCTGATGTAGGCGACCATATTGTGGTGATTGTTCTGTCTGATAAAGCCGGGGCTATCATACAAAAAGAGTTCAAGTTAAAGGTTGAAAATATCAATGATGCCCCTGTTTTCATAACAAGTAACAGGAAATAACAACCAATGGCTGGTCTGCAAGAGCTTGAAATCGGTTTTGATGTTCCGGCCGAAATCGGTATGTCTGTTGAGGAGGTGCAAACCCCTGCCTTGCTGATTGATCTGGATGCGTTTGAGGCAAATTTGAAGCGTATGCGCCAGCTGGCAGAGCGTTATCACGTCCAGCTCCGTGCCCATGCAAAAATGCATAAATCGGTGGATGTATCACGCCGGCAAATGGAAATTGGCGGGGCAATGGGAATTTGCTGTCAAAAAGTTTCCGAAGCCGAAGTGTTTGCCAGAGCCGGCTTTGATAATATCTTGATCACCAACCAGATTATTGACACAAGAAAAATCAATCGAATGGTGTCCTTTTGCGCGCCTGGCCGTCGGGTGATTTGCTGTGTGGATGATATTGCCAATCTGGCTGATTTATCCGCAGCAGCAAGCTGCAAGGGAGTTATTCTGGAATGTCTGGTAGAGCTGGAATGCGGCTCGCAGCGATGCGGGGTGAGTGATCTGGCAAAGCTGGTAGAGATAGCGCGTGCCATTGAAGATGCAGAGGGGCTGAAATTTAGCGGCATACAATCCTATAATGGCCGGGTACAGCATCACCAGAGCTTTGCCGAACGCCAGGCAGTGGAAAGAAAAGTGGCGGCTGTCACCGGGCAAGCTGTTGATGCGTTAAAAAAGGCTGGCTTGGGGTGCGAGATTGTTAGCGGCGGCGGGACAGGCTCTTTTGCCTTTGAGGCAGAATCAGGCATATTTAACGAAATTCAATGTGGTTCCTATGCCTTTATGGACGCTGATTACGGGCGTATTGAAAATGAGAGTGGCCAGCGTTTCGACCAGGCAGAATGGCAAAATGCCCTGTTTTTGCTGACCAGCATTGTCAGTACCGCACAGGATGGCCGGGCTGTATGTGATGCCGGGCTAAAGGTGCAGTCTGTCGATAGTGGCTTGCCGGTGATTTATGGGCGCAAGGATGTGCGTTATATCCAATGTTCAGATGAACATGGCGTTATTGAGGATAAAAATAAATGTCTATCGCTAAAAGACAGGCTGATGCTGGTACCCGGGCATTGCGATCCAACCTGTAATTTGCATGACTGGTATGTCGGGGTGCGCGGCGGCAAGGTTGAAGCCTTATGGCCTGTCTCGGCACGTGGCAAGGCCTGGTAGCTTTTTTAGGCGGCTGGCATTAATTTAGCCTGCCTATCCCGGCTTAAAATCCATAACACAATGCCCAGATTTAGCACATTCCAGGCAATACCATTTATAAAGGCGGCCTGATAGGAACCGGTTAGCTCGTAAATCCAGCCAGACATCCAGCCGCCCAGTGCCATACCGATAATGGTCATCATAATGACAAAGCCAATACGCGCTCCGGCTTCTTTAGGTGGCAGGAATTCGCGTACCACCAGCGCATAGCTGGGTACAATCCCGCCTTGCGAGAGGCCAAAAATCAGACTGACCACATAGAGTGAGGCCATCCCGTCAAAGGGCAAATACATCACCAGTGCTATCCCTTGTGCAAAAGAGCCAAGTAAAAGCGTGCGAATACCGCCAATACGGTCAGCTATCAACCCTGAGGCTATCCGGCTTACCACCCCGCCAAACAGCATAAGCGATAACATCTCTGCCCCCACTGCAGGGCCATAGCCCAACCCCACGCAATAGGAAACAATATGGACTTGCGGCATCGACATCGCCACACAACAGGCAACCCCGGCAATGCTGAGCAATATTTGCAACCGCAAAGGCGAGATGCGCGTCTTTTGAATATTTTGTGTTACCTGACGGGCGGCGATTTCATGACCTTCTTCAGGTAATCTGCGCCGCAATAGCAATGCCAGCGGCAGGATGATACATAAGGTGATAACCGACAGGGTAAAATAGGCTGCGCGCCAGCCATCTTCAGCCAGAATATCGGATAAAAATAGCGGCCAGATACCCCCTGCCAGATAATTACCGCTGGCGATTAATGCCACCGCAATACCGCGCTGTTTTAAAAACCAGTGGGAAATATCGGTAATCAGGGGGCCAAATCCGGCTGCTGTGCCAAAACCCAGTAATAAATGTATGGCTGCCAGCAGGTAAATATCGCCTGCCAGCGTGGCCAGAAAAAAGGCCGAAGCCGAGCAGATGGCCGCCGCCATCACCGACAGGGTCACCCCGAAACGGTCAATAATCTGGCCGATGACCAGATTGCCCACTGCAAAACCTATCATATTCATGGTAAAGGGCAGGGACGTCACTGCACGGCTGGTCACAAATTCAGCTTCCAGAGCCGGCATAATCGTGATGACCGCCCACATACCGGTATTGGCAAATATCGCAATAATCAGCGTAACAAACAACCTGAACCAGGCATAGGGCGTATCATGGATTTGAGGCATATAGCGCGGCGTTCTTGAAAAAAAGGATGTGGGCGTTCTATAGACAGATAGCTGTTTGTCTTGCCCGTGAAAAACTGACTTCATCATGGCGAAATATATGCCGTCTGGTCAAATGATTTAAATGCCCCGAATAGCGATAATGTCAAAAGCCTGTCTCAAAAAAAACATCTGGCGCGATTTTTGCATCTTTTATGTAGTGCATAAAATTTCAAGGAGGCGATAATGACAGAAGGTTTGGGCTCTGAAGATATTGTCGATGTTATTGAAGCAACGGTTCGCGTGCTGGTCGCAACCGGCCTGAGCCGGGAACAGGCCTTGCAGGTAATGCTCAGCCAGATTGCCGTGCAATTACCCCCGGATATAATGAAACTGGCGGTAAAGGTCAGCGAGAAATATGCCAATGCCTTTAATCACGCAGACTGGGATGCAGAAAATATGCAAAAAATTGCCCAGTGCGGGTCTGTTGAACATCCCTTTGCGCAACTATAAAAACTGACAAGCGGAAATTGGCTGTTTTACGCCAAGTCAAACAAGATCACCTATTGACAGGGTAATCCTGCAGGCGCCACCCTCTTTTTTAAGGATGATATGTATGTCACTTGAAAATGAGGGGAAAAGATAATGGCGCCAATAAAAGCTCTGTTATTTGATGTTTTTGGAACAGTGGTAGATTGGCGCCGCTGTGTCAGCGCTGAAATCGGCGCTATGGCCAAAAAATATGGCATAGAAGTTGATGCCGCCGAAATGGCTGATGCCTGGCGGGCAGAATATCAGCCGGCAATGGAAGAAATCCGCGCCAAAAGACGCCCCTTTGATATTCTGGATATTTTGCATCGGGAAAATCTGAACCGTGTCCTTGCCCGATTTAACCTTGACCAGATCAGTAAAGAAGACAGAGATGAGCTTAATCTTGCCTGGCATCGCTTGCAAGGCTGGCCAGATAGCGCAGAAGGGCTGAAAGCCCTGAAACGCCGCTTTATCCTTGCTACCCAGTCCAATGGAAATATCGCGCTAATAGTGAATATGGCAAAGGGGGCAGATTTGGCCTGGGATGTGGTATTGGGGGCTGAGGTAACCGGCTATTATAAACCGCGCCCCGAAGCCTATGACAGGGCCTGTGCTGCCCTTGGCCTGCCTAATGAGGCCTGTATGATGGTCGCTGCCCATAATGATGATTTATTTGCCGCACGCCAGCAGGGGATGCGTACCGCCTTTGTCTGCCGGCCGGTTGAACATGGCCCTGGTCAGACAAAAGACCTTAGCCCTGAGGCAGACTGGGACTATGTCGCCGCAAGCTTTACCGATCTTGCCGCTCAATTAAAATGTTAAAAAGTTAATTTTACTGACTGTAATATATAATAAAAACTATATTATTATTGCAGCCTTGAAAAATTTACTTGCCACTGACCTGTATTTGGCCTTTGCTAATATTATCTCATAAAGGCACAAAATAGGAGTGCAGGGATGATATCGGTATTTTTACAAAATCTTGCGGTTATTCTGGCTAGTCTGCTGGTTTTGGGTAATCACCGTGCAGATTACACGCTTTATATCGCGATTGCGGCGATTATTTTAACCAGTATTCGGCTGATATTTGTAAAGGGTTCAGGCAATCTGAAGATTTCATTATTTCTTGTTCAGGGTTTTATTTTTGCGTTTGCCATGTGGTATATCTTGTTCCCTGAGCGGTTTATCGACATTCTAAAAGCGTTTTAGGATAGCAGGATTTAAAGGCAGGTAAAGATGAGTTTATGGAAAGGTCAGGCATTTAATGTCAGCCATGCAGATGGAACAGGCACATCCAAAGGCGGTTTTGAAGGCGGTTTGCGCGCTTTTTTTGAATATCGTGATTTAGGGATTAAAGATGCCACAAAGGGCAAATTTGTTGCCCATGTTATTCGTGCGATACCTGGCGGCGATGCCGATCCGCAATGGCATACCCATGATCTGGATTTTCAGATGGTCTATATCCTGAAAGGCTGGGTAGTCTTTGAATATGAAGGCCAGGGCGAGATTACCTTGCGCGAAGGCTCGTCTGTCTTGCAACCGCCTGGCATCAAACATCGCGAGGTTACCCATAGCGATGATCTGGAATTAATCGAGATTTGCTCGCCTGCCAGTTTTGAAACAGAGCTGACAGACGCGCCGGTTACAGAGTAAAGCTGGCCGGGACAAGGCTGCAGACCAGCAAGCCTGCCATCGTGAAATTGAATATTCGCAAATGCTGGCGGTTTTTTAATAGCTGGCCAAACAGGCTGCCTGCATAAGCCCATAACAGGGTTGAGGTGATGGTCACAAACGCAAAAATCAGCGTGATAAAAGATGTTGCGATAAACAGGTTTTCTGCCTGGCTGGCATAGGTTGTAACAGAAGAGATGATAACTATAACCGCCTTTGGATTGATGGTCTGAAACATCATGGCTTGTGTAAAGCTGATTGGGCTACCGCTCTCCTCTACCCCTTCCGGGGGTGCGGCTGTGGCAATTTTATAGGCAAGAAAAAGCAGAAATAATAAAGAAAACCATCTGGCCGCTTCCATGACATTCGGCAGCGCAGCAAACAGGCTGGCCAGCCCGAAACAGGCCAGTAGCACCAGCAGTAAAAACCCTGTTGTTATCCCGAAAATATGAGGCAAGGTGCGGTTCAGACCAAAATTAGCCCCCGAAGCGGCCAGCATCAGATTATTTGGGCCAGGCGTAAAGGCCGCGATGGTGGCAAACAGGCTAAATCCAAGAATTGAGGCAATATCCATCGGCTTTTAAACGCTCACCCTTATATGGGACAGGGGCGCGCAAGCTTGCCTGAACACCACTCCCCTTTAAAATGCGAGACAAAAACTAACTGCTATAACGGACTTTTACAATACAGCTAATATTATGAGGCCATAAAAGGGTGCAAATTTCCTGTGCCAGCGTGGCCTTGGCAAGACTATCTGTTTGCAATCGATAGGCAGGTGCTGTGGCCGGCTTGTCTGGCTGGATATCCTGATCTGGTAAATCATGGGCAGTAATGCGCAGCTGATACGCGGCAAATAGCCTGGCAAAGCGTTTTTCCAGTCGGTTTTTTTGTTTTTCAGCTGCGGCAATATCGAGATAATCACCAAAGCTGACATAGATTTCAGCCCTTTGGTTCTCTCCTTCCGGCAGGACAGGCAGAGCCAAGCTGACCGGCAGGATAAGCGGCGTTGCCTGTTGCTGGGCAAGGCTTAATTCAGGGGCGCGTGGCACTGGCTTTTGTGGTGGGACGGCTTTCGACTTCATATCTGCCATAGATAGTTGCGTGGCTGGCTTTGCTGCCGGGGCAGGGGTTGGTTTTTCACGGGCTGGCTTGGCTGGAGTGGAGAGGGCCGGAGAAGATTTAGCCGGTGAAGATTTGGCCGGTGAAGATTTAATGGGCGCTATCGTTTCTGTAATTTTGGGGTTTGTCGGCCGTTTAGGCGGCGCAACAGGGGCAGGGGCATTTTTTGCCGGCTTGGCAGAAGCGCGCGGCATATTGGCAGAAAAGCTAATCCCGCCACCAAGGGCAAGGGTAATGGTTTTATTCTCTGATAGGTCTGGCTGCGTGTCGTCTTGTGTATTTGATTGCGGTCTGCGGCTGGGTTGCGGGGCATCTGCTTTTTTGGTCACTGGTGCAGGCTTTGGCGCATTAGCCACAATTTGGCTTGCCTGCTCTTTCGGGGCTGTTTGCCGGGCAGGATTTGTCCCGGGCTGGACAGGGCTTGCCTTGGGCGCGATAAGATAGGCCAGTTCGGGGAATTTCTGGCGGATTTGCTCATCGCCCTGTTTAAACAGCATCGCACATTGTGTTTTAATCAGATTGGCGATTTTTTCCTGACCAAGGGCAAGGCTGTTTTGGGGACGTTCTGATGGCTGGCCATCCGAACTCATCAAGGCTGCCAGTACCCAATCGCGGTAACCGGCAATAAAGGCCTCAATATCTTCAGCGGCAATCTTTTTATTAAATTCCAGCATCACTGCCTTGTGAATGACCGCTCCGGAAAATTTCCGGCGCTCCTGCCAGAGCCGGCCCATATCCGGATTCAGCACACTCTGGGCTTCCATCAGGGTAGAAAAGCTGGCACAAATCGCGCCCTGTTCGGCCAGATTTGCATAGTTTTTCCATGTTTTCAGGTCAATATTTGCCCGTGCGGATGCACCCCAAAGCGACATACCAGCAACCAGAAATATTAGTAACCATTTGTTTTTCATGGCAAAAAACCTATCAAAGCGCGTCAGCTTTAATCTAAAGCATCTGTTTTTTTGCAAGATTGATGCCTGTTTGGCGTTATGTTAGCTGAACTGCAAGGCATCTGCGGCTGCCCGAACCAGGGCGCGTGCTTTATTCTGGCATTCTTCAAATTCGGATTGCGGAACAGAATCATATACAATGCCTGCCCCGGCTTGAATATGCATCTTTTCGCCTTTTAGCACGGCCGTGCGAAGGGCGATACAGGTATCCATCTCGCCTGTTGCCGAAAGATAGCCAAGTGCCCCTGCATAAATGCCGCGCCTGTCCGGCTCCAGCTCGTCAATAATTTCCATTGCCCGAATTTTTGGTGCGCCCGATACCGTGCCAGCAGGAAATCCGGCAACCAGCGCATCCAGCATATCACATTCCGGCCGAATCCTGCCGCGCACTTCCGAAGCGATATGCATCACATGGCTGTAAAGCTCAATCTGGAAATTGGATACCACCCGAACAGAGCCGGGTTTGGATACCCGGCCAACATCATTTCGCCCCAAATCCAACAGCATCAGATGTTCAGAACGTTCCTTGATATCCGCCATCAGGCTTTGTGCATTGGCAGCATCTTCTGCTTCATTTGCCCCTCTCGGGCGGGTGCCGGCAATTGGCCGGATGGTCACTTCTTCATCACGCAACCGCACCAGAATTTCCGGACTAGAGCCAACGATTGCCAGATCGTCCAGCTTGAAGTGGAACAGGAAAGGCGAGGGGTTCAAACGGCGCAAACTGCGATAGAGCGCCAGAGAGGGCAGGTTGAAAGGAATCGTAAAACGCTGGGACAGAACCACCTGAAAAATATCGCCAGCACTGATATATTCCTTTGCGCGGTTCACCATCTCGAAAAATCGTTCTTTTGACAGATTGCTTTTCGGCTCTGGCAATTCAGATTGCGCCGGAAGAGAGACAGGAGAGGGTAAATCGCCTCGCAAACAGGCTTCTGTTTCAACCAGGGCAGTTTGCGCGGCCTTCCAGCCTTCTTCTGCTGCATCAAACGCATTTGCCCGAATTTGATAGGCAAGGGTGATGGTATCTTTCAAACGGTCAAAAATCGCTACCACAGAGGGGCGCATCATCGTGCTGTCATAAACATCCAGCTGATCAGGGTTATTGTCGGGCAGTTTTTCCATATGCCGGATCATGTCATATCCCAGATAGCCAAACAGCCCGGCTGCCATTGGCGGCAAGGGGGCGGTATTGGGCATGGCGCTTTCTTGCAAAAGCGTACGCAGGCTATCCAGCGGATTGACATCGCCTTGCCGGATAAACGCCTCAGGGGCATTTTCTGGCTGGCGATTGATAAAGACATCACGTCCACGCGAACGCCAAATCAAATCCGGCTTTATCCCGATAACCGAAAAACGGCCGCGTACTTCCCCTCCTTCTACTGATTCCAGTAAGCAATGATGGGTCTGGCCTTCTGCCAGTTTCAGCATTGCGCCCACAGCTGTCTGGGTATCGGCAACAAAGCTGCGATAGATGATTTGGTTCTGCTGGTCTGCAAATAGCTGCTTGCATCTTTGCAACTCATTATGGGCAAGCACTAAATCGGGGCTGGTCATGGATATTTTCATCCCTTTAAAAGGGGGGTAGCGCCCCCTGATTAGCGTGATGTCTGGCCAATCAAAAGCTGTTCTACCCCTGCTGTGTTGATCTCCAGCGCATGGGTTTCTGACAAGGTGATAATCAGCGCAGAGGTTAAGTCATTCTGCACCAGATTATCGAGTGTAGCCGATATTTGTGCCTGAAGCGTATCACGGGC
>Ga0181583_10003211_pt1 | contig 11996 bp, 7 predicted proteins | sample 071ome_31_FD_132461 | JGI IMG/M metagenome (GOLD analysis project Ga0181583, IMG submission 132461) | Coastal salt marsh microbial communities from the Groves Creek Marsh, Skidaway Island, Georgia - 071405CT metaG (megahit assembly) | ecosystem: Environmental > Aquatic > Marine > Intertidal zone... | reverse complement strand
CTAAATTTACGTTTTTTTTACTTTTTGTTCCAAATTGAAATAATTTAATGTTAGCCTCAAACTCTATAATAGGTCGAAACGCTCTGCTTAACTGATCAACATTTTTTTCTTGCTGATTTAATTCTAAAGATTTTTCAATCACATCTATATGAAACCATCTATTATACTTACTCCAAAGATTTCCATCATTACTACTACGATTAATTACAATATAATCTTTATTTTTAGCATATCCTATTGCTTCATCGTATGGTAGCTGGTCAAATCCTTTATTGTCAAATTGCACATCTAAATTTGATACAAATAAACTGTTTAACTCTAAATCTTCTGAGTTTATCAATATTATTTCATCTCCAACACCTTCTACATACCACTCTCCATTACTGTATTTTGCTGGTGTTACGTCTCCAACAAAATTTAGTTTCATACCATTTGATAAATCCCAACCTTGACTAGTAGTGTAAAATGCTTTTCCTAAAATTTCTTTTTCTACATTTATTTCAGTATTTTCAATTAAATCATAAATTTTTATCATACCTGAAAGATTAGGATCTTCTTTTGAAATATAATATAAATTATCAGGAGCAGTTTGTGGGACTGTAAATTCTATAAAACCATTTTCTATAAAATTATCTCGGATTACGTTACCATCTTCATCAAAATTTGTAATACCATTTTTATAAATTAACGAAGTATTATCAGTTGGATCTGTGTACTCTCTACCAGGTGTAAACGTAATTTTTGATACAAACGCAATCGGATAATTTGGAGCATTAACTAAAAACCTATATGTTTGTCCTCTAAATAATGTAAGAGTAGGATTATTTGTTAATCCATCAGGTGTAAAAATGTAAGTAAAATTATCAACGTTGTTTGATAATTCTATTTTTATTTGACTTTTTATTTCTTTAGATTGTCCATAGACTGTAATAGTTTCTGGCCCATTTGGTAACCAATAATAATTTCTAAAATTTACAAATTTATCCCAGTCTATGTGTGGGTCCCAAGCATAGCTTTCAGCTGAATTTAATAAATTTTGTTTTGAAGTAGGTGCATTTTGAATTTTTACCGCATTTACAAAATCAATATAATCTGCATAAAAATTTACATTACCTAAATCATCTTTTATAACTAAAGCAGGCTCTAATTGATAATTCTCTCTATCATCAGAAATATCTCCAACATATATATCAGTTTTATGATTAAATGCCTTTGCTGTTTTTCTACCGTAAAACCCACTAATTTTTTCAACACTACCAGGCTGTATCATTTGATCCAATGTAGCATGTAAAAACTTTTTATTAAACTCACTTCGATAATATTTAGGTAAGTGATTTACTGATTCTCTTCTATACGATTTATTACCGGCAGGTAAAGTTGGATCTGTTTGATTATCATCAAAAGCCATTATAATTCCTTTTATAAACTCTTTGATTGGATTCCTGTTGTTACAATTGTACTATTAACTACTACACCATTAGATCGTAATTTAGTAGCGTTTAATTCTTCGACAATTTCTATGTTAGCAACAGTTGCTCCATTAATAAATATTTCGTCATCTTCACACCTAATTTCATATAAACTACCAAAACTTTGCGATGCATCTTTTGAAACTAATACCAAGGAAACAATATTAGGAGCCATCTTATCTATTACATATGTTTCTAATTCACTCATATAAAATGTTTCTCCAAAATCCCAATTCTCTAAACTAAAAAATTGGTTAATATAAAATACTACATCAGATTTAATTTGGTTATCATTTAAAGAAATACTGCTATTTTTTATCAATTTAAAAGTAGCTTGTAAATATGAATCTGCTGTGGCTCCAAACAAAATTTTGTATTTTGCAGGATGGTAAACTATTTCATCGGTAACTGATTTTATCTTATTAATCGATGAACTAAAATTTAAAGATAAAGCATCTGACGACATAGGCAAGGGTTTAGTATCTGTAACACCATTTAAATAATTTCTAAACTCAGTATCATAATCTTTTGTTAAAATATAAGTGTCGATAATATTAGATACACTCGGATCTATTCTGTGTTGATTATCTGCAGCATGTAAATATTTAAATTTAATTTTATCCCGCCCAACATAAGCTTTGTAATCATTTGTTAATATAAATTTAGATGTGGCCTTTTGATATATCTTAAAAATATTTTCTCTAATAAAATAAATAATTTGCTTATCTACATATTGACTTAGTGGTCCTAGATTAACAACAGACTGTAAGATAAGAATATTTTCAATATCGTTATCTATATACTGAAAAATTTCTACACCATTTATAGATAATGTTTTTTTCTGGAAAATCAGTGTGTAAGGAGGTTGGAGTAAATTTTCATTAACAATCTCTTCAAACAAGTTTTCGTCATCTGGAACTCCATCGTCATCACTATCAAAAAAATCTATTTCTATTTTTTTATTTGTTATATAACCTAGTTCATCTCTATAATTATTCGTAATTGCCCAATCATAATCTACAGTAAAAGGATAAATACTGTTAGGTTTTAAATTACTTGAAAGAACTGTAATTTTATCTCGGATTATTCTTCCGGTAACAACATCAAAAATCTTGTCTGATTCGTCAAAATAAAATGCTACTTCTTTTGGACTTTCAAAAATAAATCTAGCAGCTCGATACTGTACTTCGTATTGTTCTTGTTTATATTCAAATACAAGCAACCAACTACTATCTAACTTTTGTTCTGTTACATCTCCTGTTTTACCAATTGAAAAATCTGCTACTAAATTTAAATTTTCATATTCGACGATACTCCATCTATCTGCAATCCTATCATATCTAAGTCCAAATGTTTTGTAAGCAGCAATCTTATCTATTATATCACTTCTTACTGAATCTTCTAGATTTTTTGATAAAAAAGGTCTAATAACAGAAAGTAACGCTCCAGTAGGAATTATGTCGTTAAAAACAATAGGACCTTCATCATTTTCAGTAATTTCGGTTCCATCGTTGCTAACTTTTACTACCTTTGTCCAAAAATACGTTACATCTCCTACACTTGATGCCTCTCCTGCAACAATTTTCCTTTTTTTGTCAAAATGATATCCTGGAGGAGCCTCAAATCTAATTAATGTATTTGTTTTAATGTATTGTAATATTGATGTCGTTGCAGTTCCAACAACTTGTTTTATACCATTAGCATTTTCTAAATATCCTGTATTTAAATTTTGAGCTTCAGTTATTGAAATCCATTTCAAGCCTTGGTCTACATAAGGTATAGGAGTTATATTTTGATAAAAGAAATTTTTAATCTTACTAGACTTTAACAATGGTTCAATTGTGTTGAGAACCCAATTTTCTATATCATTTAAATTACTGAAAGAAAAATTTATATAATCTTTATATTTTTCTTTATATAACACACCATCTGTACCAAATAAATTTGTTGTACTATATTTGCCCGTCGAATCTATTAAATCAAAATATCTAGATATACCACTTGAAATTCTATTTACACTTTTGGTTTTTACAATATTTGTACTTGCTAATAATGGTCCAATTTGATAATCTTCTGCAGTAATTAATCTATTTTGAGTATAATAGTTCATAGGCGCTAATTTTCGAATAGATTCATTGCTTTCAGCAGTACTAGCATTTGCTACAGTGTATTGTAATTCGAATATCATGCTTAAAACTTCAATTTTATTAGACACACTTTGATATTCTATATCAATCGAAATACCAAGCATATCTCTTGGTGTTATAACTAGATTCTGATTCCTACTACTCCTGTAGTAAATTCTAAAATTTCCTCTTGGTAAATCTCCGAATGTACCATCAGCAAATATCAAACTAATTCTATCATTAATCTTGCTTAAGACACTGTAAACTTTCCTGTTATTCTTTATAACATCATTATAAATTATGTTATTACCTTCAATTGCATCTATCTTTGTCCATTGCTCAGTCGGACTACCATCTTCTCCTATTTCAAATAACCATACATCATCATTATTAATGTTAATTGCATCAATTGTTACTATTTGATTTTGACTAGGATTTGTTATTGTAAAATCACCATAATCTAAAACTCCTTGTTTAAAATAAGCAAAAAAACCTGTATTATTACTTGCTGGTCCTAACCCGTCTTCTCTATAAACTATTGAGAACAATCCTCCTTCTGTTGGTACTTCTTCAACAATTTCTTCATCTATGTCTGCTGCAACAATTTCAAATGTAGCATTAGATCCGTCGATAGTTTTCGAAAAACTATACACTGGAACGTCGGTGTTTATAGAACTTAATTCATATTTTTCTGTAGAAATACCATTTACTACAGCTTTTTTTACCGGCGTTCCAAATTTTTTATTAGAACTAAATGCATTATTCAATACTTTTATAAAATGTTCATACCAATTTGGATTACTTGGATCATTCCATACAATATTTTGATTTTGTAAACTAGTATTATTAGAATCAAATGTTGATTCTGTAGTCTTTACACTGGTAATTTTTAATAAACCTTTGGCAGCTATATTTCTTTTAGGATTATAACTCAATAATCTTGCTAAACGTAAAATACTTTCTCTACGTTCTGCTAATTCAATAAAATTTTCTCTTGCATTTAAATCAACTCTAAAAGATAAATTTTGACCAAAATATGCAATTAAATCTATTAATGCTATATATTCAGAACTAGAAATATAATCATTAAAATCTTCAGGATAATTTTCTCTAATATAAGATATCATTACCCTTCTTAAACTTTCAAAATCATAACTTTGAAAATCAGCTTTCTGATATGTTTGATAGATTCTTTTCCAATCTTCAGCAACTAATAATCTGTTTTGTCTATCATTAGAAGACATATATTTTCCTTTTCTTTATATTTATTTTAATATAAACCATAGCTATTACTTTTATTCTGACAGAAATCCTGCATTTTTATCAAAATTTAATTGCATACTTTCTTGAATATTATAAGGTAAGTATAATAAATTACATTCAATTTGAATTCCAGATTCATACTCATCGACAACGACATTATCTATCGTAATTCTTGGATCATTTTGTATTATATCATTAACATTATCAATAATTAAATTACGTAGTGTTGGAGTCATTGGCTCGTGTATGATGTCCCAAATTATTGTTCCAAAGTTTGGATCAGACAACAGTTCACCTTGCCTTACATGAAAATGATTGAGTAAATCCTGTTTAATTAGTTCTATATCATATAGTACCACATTCGTTCTTTGCGGATCTACTGTGCTTATTCCTCTATATACTCTAGAATTTGATTTAAAATTTTTGTTTTTATTGACGGAGTTGACAACTAAATCTTCGTATACTGGTTTTTTTCTAAACATCATGACCCTTTCCTAAATGTGTCATCTTGCGCTCCTCCTTTAAAAATAAGCGGTGTTTTAATTTCTTTTTGCTGGTACTTGATTGCAAAATCACATGCATCATTTATAGAATTTGTGCTATCTGTTTTGTCTGGATAAAAAGTTTTTGGTTCTAAATTTTCATGGCTAAAGTATGGTTCGTGCATAGGTATCCTAACAGGTATAAACGCATGATGAGCACAATCAGGTAATTTTGCATCTTCTGCTATCCTTGCATTTAGTGCAGTTTGCCCGTTTGAACCTTTTGCAGACCCGCTACCAAAATATTGTATTTCACTCATATTGTTTACAGGAGCGTTATATTCATTACTTGCACCTGCTGTTACAAAATTTTTATTCGCTGCTTTTACATGATTAGCGTTCATTGCAGTAAAAAAATTATTTTTTGATTTTACTGTAGAACTAATATTTGCATATATTCGTAAATGTTTATCAGCTTTGATATGCATATTTTCTCCAGATTGTTGCCTAAATTCTTTACCTGCTTTTTGATCAAAATTTGTATCGGCTAAATGATATGTCCATTCATTAGAATGTTGATGAATATTCCGTTTTGCCAGCAAGAAAAAATCTCTATCAAATGTAGCATGACCATCTTGCGAAACTTCTAGTTTAAAATCTCCTAGTTTAGGATGTGTTCCAACTTTCCAATATACATCTCTGCTTACATCAATGTACAAATTATCTCCTGGTTGTGCAACAGTAGGCAAATCTTCAAAACTATCCCACTTCCACGTTCCGTCATCATTTTTAATACCTAATTCCGGTCTTAATGCAGGATCTTTTTTAACTTCTGCTGTTCCTACTTTCCAATGCGTAGCATTACCAGATTCTAAACGCATTTGTTCTCTAGCTTTAATATTAACATTACCAGAAGCTTCTAAGTTAATATCACGATTTGCCTTTAAATTAAAATCTGTTTCTGAATGAATACTAACACTATCATCTGTATAAATGTCAATTTTTCCATTACTTGTTAATTCTATCCATGCATTACCTTGGGCATTAATTATATAAATTAAATCTTCTGTATTATGCATTAATATTTGATGACCAGTACGTGTTCTCCATCTAGTTAACTCATTATGCGGCAACGTAACATCGCCATCTTTTTGATCTTTTTCTATATAAGCGTAATTAGGAGGTTCTATATTTGCTGATTTTTTTCTTAATATTTTTTCATCTCCGTCGTCCATTACAAAACTGGTGCCACCGAGTCTACTAAAAGGCACTAAAGTTTGCCCAAATTTTTCTCCGTATTCCACAGTAGGTTTACCTGGCCTACGATCTACATGACCTGGACTGCTCAACCCTACAACTGCACTAGGAACTTCTCTACGAGCACTCGACGTTGTAGTACCTCTTGTTTGATCTACTATATTTTCTGACCATTTAGTCAATCCTTGTTTTTCTAACATATCAGCATGATCAGTATCTACCGGTTTATAGTACTGGGTAGGATCGCTTCCTGTACCTGTTGCAAGCACCTTATTATATTCACCAACAGGAACAATTTTACTTGCATATTTTCCTCCTCCGCCGCCTTTTCCTCCACCCGGTTGACTACTATAAGAGGTAGATGCATTTCCAGGCATCATAAAATTCATAAATTTATCTTGAATACATCCTATCCAAAATCCATAACCAAAATTATTTTCCGCCATTAAGACTAAAACTTTAGTATCTACATCTGGAGGTATACCCCAAAATCCATAACTTTTTTGTGTGTAATCGAACTTATCAGTATATTGTACTCCCTTTCTTGGTGTTTGTCCTAAAAAAGGACTTACATATGTACAAGGAATATAATATCCACTGGAATCGCCGGGATTTCCAGATTCTGTTGTTTTTAAAATTTCAACTTCTATAGTTCCCATAAATTCAGTATCTAAATGATTTGCTACTCTTCCTATATAAGGTCCTACGCCTGTCATCCACGTAGGTTTCTGTCCTCTTGAAAAATTTCCTCTAGGATCAGCTGACGCCATTATACTCCTCCACCTGCATTACCTGCAGCCCGGTTTAGATCATCATTTGATATAGTGGATCTAGATATGCCTGCTGTAGTATCAGCAGGTGTGTCAGTGTCACTATCTTCTTGATTTCTTATTCTAATCATTTTTAAATCTTGTGTAAATTTTCCTTCTGAAAAATTATTAATAACTTCACAAACTTGATAAATTCCTCCAAAAGCATTTGGACTATATGAGCCATCTGCATAAAAATTCATAAACCCGCTTGGATCTTGCTGTCCATTGTTGACATCATGTGGATAATCTAATGGAGTTCGAAAATTAATTTTAATATGGACTTCTCCATCTTGATAATTCATTGACCCGTCTTCATTCAAATTAATTGTAACTGGTTTAGCAAAATAATTTCCAAATCCACTATCAATAATATAATACGGATCTCCCCAGATAGTAAGTTTAGCTTGCATTAAATCTGCATTACTATTCAATATCGCATCGTTAAAATCTCTTGCTACAGATGTAGCAATTTTATCTGCTTGTCCTCCTCCTATTGAACCTGTTCCTGGTTTATGACTTTCTTCTGCAGTAGTATAACCACTTTTTGAGTTTGTTTTTACTCCGTCTGCTGGCAATGCTTTTGGAACAGATTCTGTTCCTGCTCTTCTACTTGCGTTTGCATCTTTTGCTCCTCCTTTATCTTTTCCTGAAAAAGGTGTATAAGCTTGCATAAATGCTCTATTAAAAGTAATATCAAAATCTATAATATCGTCATTTTTACCAGTATAAATGTAATTGTATTCTTTCACACATTGACTTTTCAATATTTTTGTAGCATTTGATTTACTAATTACATTGTATCTACTCATATGAGTTAGAAAAGGAACTACCCTAAAAACGTATATTCTAGGCGGTTTTCCCATTTGCAATTCAGCCTCTGGATCATCTAAATCATAAACTTCTGTATCAATTCTAAACCAAGGTAAAAATCCATTTGCATCAGGTGTTTCTGTTCCAATTTTTCTTCCATAATCACTTTGTAAAATTACTTCTTCTATAATATCTTGAATTGTAGTTCCGGCCTTAAATGTTAAAGTAGTAAGATTGTCACTAATTGAAATCTGTCTACGTTCAAAGATACCATCTTTGTCATTTAATTCAACAAATCTCGGACGACTAAATGGTTTTTTTGTTCCATCATTAGAATCCGCTATTAACTTAGATCTGCCTATATCATTATTGTTTCCCTTAGCATCTGCAAAATTTCTTGCAATTTCTCCTAAATAACTGCGTCTAACCATAATACCTAGCACAGTCTTATCAATATCATCTAATTCTTCGCTATACCATCCAGGATCTGCAGTATTTGAATTAATCGACTGTTTCCATAGATCACTTTTACTCACTGCTAACTTATTACGCAAGCTTATAACTCTACCCGCTCCAAAATTTGCCATTAAGTTCATTTCATCAAATATTTTTTCTCTAGGATCTTTAGGAAATGCAATTATAAATTCATCTGGTGTTTTAACTTGTTTATTTCGCCTTTTTTCTTGTTCTCTTGAATTTAAAATAGTTGATAAACTATATAAACCTGTCTGTAATATTTCTTTAACTGTTGATCCTACTAATTTAACATCTGTTTTAATTCCTTGTACTTGATCAGTAGAAGCTTGTTCACCCCAAGGAATAGCTTCAACTTCATAATTACTACCTCCTTCTGTCACACTAAAATTTACATTTACTAATTTCATTGGCCACAATCTTCTCAATGTAGTATCTTCAAAATATTCGCCTTCATCTCCCCATCCTTTGAATTCTACTGTAAGTAAAAAAGGAGCTTCAAGATAATTACTATACCCTGCTGTTATGGCTGCAACTTTTAATTCTTGCAAAAAAATCCCCATACTATACGGTTCAGTAACTTGGAAAGAAATACTCGTAGCATTTGTCTGTTTAGTTTTTTTATTTGGAGAAATTATACTACCAACTTGAACATTATCTATAAAATATTCTACTGTTCCAAGAGATTCAGGCTCTGTAGTTACTCCGTCGACACCTCCACCTGATCTTATTATCAAAATACTCGGATCTTTTACCCTATAAGTTGTTTCAGGAGCAGCACATTCGTCTTTTGTTAAACAACTAAATGTAAAAACATAATTATAACTTACATAATTAGATAATGGATTAATAATAGGAAAAGGACTATCTGTGTTATTAACACTTTTAGTTGCTGTATTTTCGTTGTTTAGTTGATCTGACCCAACATCTGTGGTAGTTTCAACTTTTACTTGGGTAGTTCCTTTTGGCATAATTACCCTAGCAATTTACTTAAATTATGACCTTTAGGTAATCGTATTTCGATACCTGCTACCAAATCATATATAGGATCTTGTATTATATCCATATTCCTTTGTGCAAATACCCACCATAATCCAGGATCTCCATACAAATCATTTGCTAATAAGTCAGGTCTATGAGTATATATTGGTGTAACTGTGTATAAAACATCATCATCTTCATAAGGAATTGATCTAATATTCAAAATATCCAAATATAATTTATCTATCACCCTAGTATTTTTCCATGGACTACTAGCTTTTTTCATAACATTCCTTTCATCCTACCATTTATATAATTCCCGGCAACAAATTTTTGCAAGCTAAATTTTCTAATCTGTCTTCTACTATACATAGGAATTAAAGTTACAGAAAGTGTGCTTTTTGACGGTACCCAAGTTCCATCTCTTCCTCCTTGAACTCCTTGAACTAAAATATAATCAATTTCTGATCCAAGTTCATAATTAAAATTACTTACAACCACAGGAACATCTTTAAAAATATAATCACCGTATCCATTTAATTTTATAACAGGAGGAGGTGCTCCTACATGTTCTGTTTCACCATATGCCATTTTAGATACTGCTCTTAAATAATGAACTGCAGCAACCCAATATTTTCCATCTTCTTCGTTTTCTACTGGAAATTCACCTGTTATCTGAATATTTTCTATAGCAGAATTTTGATAAGCGTAAAAAGGATAATTACTGTGTATAGGTTTTATAGGTGTATATGATGCCGAATGATTTATCATAATAGTAGGAGTTAACGGAAAAATTAGATTATTATCTGATTCTTGTAATGGAGTTGTTATTAATTTGTCGTATCCTGGAGCAAGACTTAATCTTACTCTCCAATCATTGTCAACCCCTGGTTTATTTGCCCAAGTTGCACCTTTGCCTTCTGTGTTAGACGGTTCTCCGCCAGCTGGCAAACCGAACTGTTTCCTAAGTGAGGCTCCAAATCCAGATGCACCACCTTTTAAAAATCCACTTAAACCGCCTGACGCACCTCCTGCTCCTGCATCTTTTGTTCCTAACCATGCTTTTATAGAATCTAATGGGTTGGAACCAGGACCATTAGTTGGAGATAGACCTTTCTTAACTGCCTCTTCACCGACAGGAATTTTCGTTGTTGGAGAATTTCCTAAATCTGATAGGTCCATATGTAATCCTTTCAAAGTATTTATTGACTTTTTTTCCCATGTATATTATAATTATTTAAAACGGAGTTTTAATGAAAAAAACAAATTATCTTAATAATAAAGACATATTATCTGAAATACACAAAAGTAAAAGTTCATTTTGTAGTTTTATTCTTAAAGAATATCATCAATTTGATATAATTTTAAATTCATTACATAATATAAACAATTCTTCTATTGATGAAGCTAAAAAAAATAAAAGTAAAAGAGAGACTATCTCTATTGATCATATCTTAAAAACTGATTTGATATTTCGAATTATGTCATACGATCATATTCCAGACCAACCTGGCAGGAAAAAAAATCCTAAGACAATAGCCGATACAAAAGTAAAATTAAATTTTCCTCCATTCCAACATTGGAAATTTAATGATAACAATGAATTAATCTGTGTTGGAAAAAGTCATTGGAAAGGAGATGTGTCTAGTGGATCTTTTTCACTTGACCACGGTATTGCTACCGATAAACTTGCATTGATGTGGATGAAATTATGTGAAAGATATGCTACACGTGGTAACGTAAGAGGTTATACTTACAATGATGAAATGAGAGGACAAGCAATACTACAGTTAGCTCAGATTGGGTTACAATTTGACGAATCTAAAAGTCAAAATCCATTTGCATACTATACAGCAGCAGTTACAAACAGTTTTGTTAGGGTAATTAATTTAGAAAAACGTAATCAAAACATCCGTGACGATATTTTGGAAATGAATGATATGAATCCTAGCTATACTAGACAAGCAAATGACGAATGGGCAGTTGCCTTAAAACGAGAAGCTGAATTCCAAGAAAACAATACATTCTAAATTTTTATGTTTAAAAAAGCAGCAGTATTTACTGATATACATTTTGGATTAAAAGGTAATAGTAAAATACATAACGACGATTGTGAAAATTTTGTTGACTGGTTTATCGAAACTGCAAAAGAAAATAACTGCGAAACTGGAATATTTTGCGGAGATTGGCATCACAATCGTAATAGTTTAAATCTCACAACTATGCAGGCTACACTCCGTAGTTTAGAAAAATTAGGTACAGCATTTGACACTTTTTATATTTTTACAGGTAATCACGATTTATATTACAAAGATAAGCGTG
>Ga0181583_10003206_pt1 | contig 12010 bp, 11 predicted proteins | sample 071ome_31_FD_132461 | JGI IMG/M metagenome (GOLD analysis project Ga0181583, IMG submission 132461) | Coastal salt marsh microbial communities from the Groves Creek Marsh, Skidaway Island, Georgia - 071405CT metaG (megahit assembly) | ecosystem: Environmental > Aquatic > Marine > Intertidal... | reverse complement strand
GTGGCCTGATCAGTGCCCTGCACGGCCTTAAGCGTTAATGCCTGCCATGGCGCCCCCCTCGCCTTTCTGCCTGGTCGTCGGTCGGAGACTCCGCTGAGCAGCGGAGCCCATGTTGGCCTACACTTTGATCGGCAAATGGTCTTGAGACTTGACGTCATCCGCACACGGCCTAGCTGGATGAGCTCGCATCTCCCATGAGCGCCTCTCTAATCACGTCGGTCGTCAACAGTTGAGGCAAAATTTGAGGATTTTGCTCACCTGGCCGGTAGAGCAAGTACAGCGGCACGCCAACCCGACCGAACCGAGCCAGCGCTTGAGTGATGGACGCATCTTCATTGGTCCAGTCAGCGACCAAAACCACCACACCCTGCGCATCAAATAGTGCTCGGGTGGCAGCCGCTTGAATCGCCACGCGCTCGTTCACCTTGCAGGTGATGCACCAATCCGCGGTGAAATCGACGAACACTGGGTGACCGTTTGCAAGCGCCGATGTAACGGCCTCATCCGAATAGATGAGCGATCCAGAAGCGGAACGCTCATCCTGGAGCAGCGGGTCCATGGACGGGGATGACCTTGTTTCCAACTGGGCGAACCCGAGCGGCAATATAAGCAACGCCAGAAGCCACAGGACTCTCTCGAGCGAGGGCGCTTGTTGACCCAACCAAATCAGAAACACCGAGCCGATGAATAAAGATCCCCATATCAGCAGTCCGAGGCCACCAGTCTGCTCAGAGAGCACCCAAACCAGCCAGAGCGCCGAGAAATACATCGGAAAAGCAAGCACCTCTTTGAGCCGAACCATCCAAGGTCCGGGTTTCGGCAAACCAGACAACAGTCTTGGATAACTCGCCAGCAGTGTCATCGGGGCCGCCATACCAACGCCGAGCGCAAAAAAGATTGCAAAGGTTGAATGAAGCGGTTGCGTCATGGCGTACCCCAGCGCCGCGCCCATAAAGGGTGCGGTACAGGGTGCGGCGACGACCACAGCCAAAACCCCCGTCCAAAAGCTGCTCATACCGCTCGCTCTGTTCTGGCCCGCTTCAAGGTTGCCTGCAAACGCCTGCAAGCCCAGGCCCATTTCGAAAAACCCGCTGAGATTCAAGCCGAGCAGCACAAAGATCAGCGCCAGCACGCCCACCATCCATGGCCACTGCAGCTGAAACCCCCAACCCAAATTCTCTCCGAGCTCTCGAAGGATCACCAACATCAGTGCAAGCGCTAAGAAACTCACAATCACCCCGGCGCCGTAACTTAATCCTGCGGCAAGCCGCGAACGTCTGCTCGCTGGCTGAATCAACCCGAGCACTTTGATCGACAGCACGGGAAAGACACAGGGCATCAAGTTCAGGATCAGCCCGCCCAGAAACGCAAAAAGCATTGCGGTTAACACCGTGAGAGAATCAGACCCCGCGACAGGTTGGACAGCATGAACGACCTCGAACGCGCCGCGTAAGGTCTCACCGGCCACAATCTCCTCAAAAAGAACGACGCCTGTCATATCAACGGGTGCATCTAAAGCAGCAGGCAGGACCAACTCAACCAAGCCCGAGTTGGAAGATAATTGCCATTCTTGCGCGAGCGTTAAGTCGATGGATTCAGAGGCGTAAGGCAAGTAAGTCAACTTCGCTTGCTCGGATACGGCAGCCACGCTTGCGGGTAAGCGAACGACGACTTGGTTTTGATTCATATGAACCGTGGCGCCAGGGAGCGGCTTTGGCCACAGGGCTTGCAAAGTACTAAGCCATACCACGCGATCGCCGCGAGTAAACGATCCACGGGTTCGACCGCCTGTTTCTTTTTCTGAGACCTCGTCCATCGACGCAGGGTTTACAGGCAGGCGCAGCGCAAGCTCAGCCCTTTCTGGAATACAGACGGCTTCGCAAACCAACCAACGACCTTTAAGTTGGATATCGAGGTATTCGCCCTCGAACTCAGGGGGTAGCTTCAGAGGTTGGGCGTAGAACGCGCGCTTTTTGTAACCCAAATTGATCAGCGGCCCAAACGGGATGATCTCAGGCGGCACCCAATTCATCTCCCCAAGCAAGACACCCTTTGGAAGCGAATAGTCCAGCGTGGGTGGCGCGCCAGAATCCCCCGGATTTCGCCAGTAAGTATGCCAGCCATCGGGAAGTTCCAGTTCTAGCGCCAACCAAATCGATTCACCTGGCGCTACTTGATCCGAGGAAGTCAGAAGCCTCGCATTCGCTTGTCCCGAACTCACCCAAGGGCTCTCGAGCGCTGAGGCAATGGGCGAGCAAGCACACAAAGCAACCGTCAGGGCAAGGAAAACGTTTACGATCCGACTTAAGAAAGGGCCCGGTGGTGAGCTCGACAAAACGATTGGCGACACGAGTGCGCGCATCAGGGCCGGTACCCCCAACGGGCGGGCCCTTTGAGATCGTCCAGCAGCGGTTCAATCCAATGCGACCATTGACATAACCGGTGCCGAGTCTCGCTTGGGTCTATCAATTCATGGAGCGCGAAACTCTCCATCATGCCCATCGGCGATCGGGCTGAAGCCAATTCAGCCTCGAGCGTTGCCCTCAACTGGTCTGGGTTTTCGCTTTCCGCGAGTTGGCGCTGGAACGCGACGGCCACACCACCCTCGACGGGTAAAGCGCCCGTTTCGTAAGAAGGCCAAGCGAGCTTGTAAGTAAAAGGTGCAAAGTGTGCCGCCGATGCCACGCCAAAGGCCTTGTGGACCCCTACGGTTGCCCAGGGCAGTCTCGACTGTGAAGCCGCTGCCACAGCACTCATCCCGTACCGAATCGTCCCGAGACGCTCTGCTTCAGGACCGACCATAAAGCCTGGCTCATCCAAAAAATTGACAATGGGTAGATGAAAGGTTTCGCAGAGTTCGATCATTCGACGGACTTTTTGCGACCCCTGTGCCGTCATCGCGCCGGCGTAATACTTGCAGTCATTGGCAATAATGCCGACCGGCAAACCACTCAGCCGAGCCAGGCCAATAATTTGACCTCGACCAAATTTCTCCGAGATCTCCATGAACGATCCTTCGTCGACCACTCGCCGAATCACTTCACGCATCTTGAAGGGTTTTCTTGTATCCCTGGGCACAATGTCACAGAGCGCCGCATCGGCACGATCATGGGGATCACTGCAGGAACTGCGCTCAGGCCGATGATCGACATTCTGGGGCAAATAAGCCAAAAACCGCTGCATCGCTGCGAACGCCTCGGCTTCCGATTCCACAACAAGATCCACCACGCCACTTGATTCGTGGGTCTTCCATCCGCCGAGCGCTTCTTTATCCAACTGCTTGCCCAGAGCCCGAGCGACCACAGCGGGCCCTGCCACCATCACCTGAGACACTGACTTCACCATCACGGAAAAGTGGGAGGCAGCTAATCGCCCAGCGGGAAATCCAGCAACCGGTCCGACGGCCGCCGATACAACGGGTACGACACCCAAAGCATCTGCGATGATTTTAAATCGCGGCTCGGCGAAAACGGGCGAACCAACGGTCTTTGGACCGCTGCCCCCGCTACCTGCAACGCTACCCCCTCCGCCTTCAAGAAACCGAATCAATGGGACTTTGAAGTGGACGGCGAGCTCCTCTGCGTACACGCTTTTACGGAGACCTGCGGCATTGGGAGAGCCCCCCTTCAGGGTAAAATCTTCGCCGCCCACGACCACTCGACGCCCACCTACTTCACCAAAACCCACCACATAGTTCGCAGGCGTAAACGATTCAATCTCGCCTTTGGCATTCTTTTCGGCAAAGCCAGCACCTGGCCCGTGCTCAACAAAACTGCTCGCGTCAACCATTTGGTCGATGCGTTCCCTGATCGTCATTCGACCTTTGGCGTGTTGCTTCGCTACGCCATCCTCACCGCCCTGCTGAAGGCTCAATGCTTTTCGATGACGAATTTCATCGATCTCTTCTTGCCAACTCGTCATGGTATCGCTTTCCTAACCTTAGTTTTTGCGCTTTGCCCTGAGTCTTTACGCTTTGCCCTCTGCCTTTCGCCTTTGGCCCAGCAGACCAAAGAGGATTGCCAAATCCGGATGTCTCTCCCTCGGGACTCTCTTCAATAGTTTACGCCGCTTCTCAAGCACCGTACTTCGCGATCAACCCTGTCTGCTGACTGACAGGCACTGCGTCAGGGCATCGAAGCACCCGCTTTCTTGCGAAGCAAACGACCTCTGATCATTTCAACTTTCGAGCAAGGGTGAGTTTAGCGCGGATTTCGAACCCTCGTTTTAAAGCGTAAATCATCGAGTGACGCAGCAACATCTTAAGCAGCCGGCGCTAAACTCGGCCTCGGCAATCGTGATCATCGCTCTGGGCTAAGACGCCTCGAGGCGCAACCTCGCCCTTTCCTTTACGTCAACCTAAAAATCGCTAAACAACAATCTGGATCACGTCGATCGGAGCAAACTCACGTCCATTCAAGTATGATTCCCGGCAGTGACTGAGATCGATGGATCAAAGCGTCTCGGATCCTCGTACAATGACCTGAAGCCCAAGAATAGGCTTCACAACTTGTTCACCCTATCGACCACGTGAGGGACAACCCTATGCTACTTGCAGTTCCGGCAGAACAACTCGAGAGTGAGCGCCGCGTCGCGCTGATTCCCGATGCCGTCAAAAAGCTGGTGAAGGCCGGCTTGACGGTTCAAATTGAAACGAATGCAGGCCTTCGAGCCGGCTATTCTGATGCAAACTACGAGGAGGCTGGCGCTTCGATCGTAGCCGATCGATCTGCTTTGATCAGTGGCGCCGACCTTGTCCTTCGCGTACGTAAACCAGGTGGCCAAGACGTCGACTTATTAAAGTCAGGCGCGGTCCATGTGAGCTATCTTGATCCTTACAACGAAGGGCCGCTGGTCGATCAGCTCGCTGCGAAGGGCGTCACGAGCATCAGTATGGAGATGATTCCGAGAACGACGCGCGCACAAAAAATGGACGCACTGAGCTCGCAAGCTAACTTAGCCGGCTATGTGATGGTGTTGTTGGCGGCCAATAAATTGGATCGTATCTTGCCAATGATGATGACCCCCGCAGGCACGCTCAGCCCGGCCAAAGTTTTTGTGATTGGCGCCGGCGTCGCCGGACTCCAAGCCATTGCGACGGCAAAACGACTGGGCGCGAAAGTTGAAGCGTTCGACACTCGACCGGTGGTCGCTGAACAGGTTCGATCGCTCGGCGCAAAGTTCCTTGAGATTGACCTGGGCGAGACGGGTCAGACAAAAGATGGTTACGCCGTCCAGCTCACCGATGAGCAACTCGAGCGTCAGCGACTCGGAATGCGCGAGGCTATCAGTCAATCCGATATCGTGATTACCACCGCACAAGTCTTTGGTCGCGCCGCACCGCGAATTGTCACGGCCGATATGGTGGCTGCGATGAAACCCGGCGGCGTTATCGTCGATATGGCGGTGGACTCAGGCGGTAATGTTGAAGGCTCCGCACCCGATCAGGTCGTGGATATTAACGGGGTTTCGATCATTGGCGTGTCGAACTTGCCCGCAGAGGTGGCGAAAGATGCCTCACAAATGTATGCGGCCAACCTCGTGAATCTTGTCACCGAGTATTGGGACGCAGAGGCCAAACAATTCAATATTGATTTGGAAGACGACATTCTAAAGGGCTGTGTGATCACCCATGGTGGATCACTCATTAATGACGCCATCATTGCTCGACGCGCGGAGGGTTAACAACATGGAACTCGTCTATCTCACTTTCATTCTGGTTTTATCCATCTTTCTTGGTTTTGAGCTCATCTCGAAGGTTCCTGCGACGCTCCACACACCGCTGATGTCCGGTGCCAATGCGATTTCTGGGATTACGCTTGCCGGAGCCTTTCTGGCTGCTGGGGCGAGTTCGCCTGAGATGGCGTCATGGCTTGGTGGCGCTGCCGTAACGTTCGCTACGATCAACGTGGTAGGCGGATACTTCGTGACCGACCGCATGTTGGGTATGTTTAAGAGCAAAAGGGGTTAAGTCATGATGTCCATTGAGTTAATAGCCAATTTAGCTTATATCCTAGCCTCAGCCCTCTTCATCTTTGGTTTGAAGATGCTGGGATCCCCTGCCACCGCACGACGCGGCAATCTCTTTTCGTCGCTTGGCATGCTCATCGCCGTGGTCGCCGCGTTGACCGATCAACAGATCGTAAGCTTTGAAGTCATCGTGGGCGGCATTGTGCTGGGCAGCATCATTGGCGCGTTGGCCGCTCGCCTCGTCGCCATGACCAGCATGCCGGAGATGGTCGCCCTCTTTAACGGGTCAGGTGGCGCCTCAAGTCTCCTGGTGGGCTGGGCGACGCTCTATGTTGGCAGCGAAGCCATTCCGACGTTCACCGCCTCAACCGTTGCGCTGGCTATTTTGATTGGCGGCGTCACTCTGACGGGAAGCTTGATCGCCTACGGCAAGTTAAGCGAACGAATTAACAGTGCGCCCTGGACGTTCGCTGGCCAGCGCATCTTCAACGGACTGCTCCTGGCTGGCATTGTTGTGAGTGCTGTGTTGTTTGCGATGAATCCAACGCCCGATTCCCAGTACCTCTACGCACTCATCGTTTTAGCGTTGGTGCTTGGGGTGATGGCGGTCATTCCGATCGGTGGCGCAGATATGCCGGTGGTCATTTCCCTTCTAAACAGTTACTCAGGCTTGGCTGCCTGTGCTGCCGGTTTTGCGGTGAACAACAATGTCCTGATTGTGGCCGGCTCGCTGGTTGGCGCCTCGGGCATCATTCTCACAAATATCATGTGTAAAGCCATGAACCGCTCTCTCGCGAACGTACTCTTTAGTGGCTTTGGCTCTCACAAGGTAGCAAAAGCCGTCGAGGGAGAAGTGAAGCCGATCTCCGTTGAAGATGCCTATTACATTCTCGAAGCTGCAAGCAATGTTTGCTTCGTACCTGGCTACGGCATGGCCGTCGCGCAAGCGCAACATGTAGTGAAGGAACTGGGTCAAATTTTGGAGAAAAATGGCTGTGAAGTGTCCTACGCCATTCACCCTGTGGCTGGCCGCATGCCGGGCCATATGAACGTTCTGCTTGCGGAGGCGGACGTGCCCTACGAGCAGCTGGTTGAAATGGACGATATTAACCCGCGAATCGAGAACGTGGATGTTGCGATCGTGATTGGTGCGAACGACGTGGTGAATCCCTCAGCCAGAGAAGACAGCGACAGTCCGATTTATGGGATGCCGATCATCAACGTCGACCAGGCTCGAACGGTGTTCGTACTCAAGCGTTCCATGGCCTCAGGGTTCTCAGGCGTGGACAACCCCCTGTTCTTTGGCGAGAACACTCGAATGCTCTTTGGTGATGCCAAAGAGAGCATTTCAGGCGTGATTAGCGAGTTTGGCAATTAGTCGGTTTGGGCTTGCGCAATTGTGCAAGCCCGACCCCCAAGCCAAAGCCCACCCCGTGCACGACCACAGACTTCATTGAGTGAAGGCTACTGAGCAAGCCGAAAGCCAAGCAAAATTGCGCCAAAAAGATCCTTGAAAAATAGGGTGGATACGAAACCCGTCGATTTTGACTGAAACACCACCCTGCCCCCATCAATCCCGCTAATCCAGCAGACGCCCCTACCACAACAAATTCAGAACCCTGTGGATCCAGCAGCAACATGAGTGACGACGCAGCAACGATCAGCGCAGACGCCAACCAAATACCAAGCAATTTGGTGGGCCGTTCAATCGAAAGGGATGTTACGATCGCGATCGCCATCACCCAGTTGCTTCCCCAGTGCTGCCAGTCGCTATGAACAAAAGGCGAAACCAGCCACTGTGCAAGAGGGTTCGCCATCGGTTCATCGTACCAATTAGCCACCTCGACTCGATGAAAGCCTATCGTCAAAGCCTGAACGCAAGCTGAGCCAATGAACAGCGTGGAGACGATCAGGCCAAGTTTCAGTGCCTTGGCTTTCGAATGCTCGAAGTAATCGAACCAACGCTGGCGTGCGAGGGCACAGCCTTCGATACGATCTCGTATGACCAGCCCGCTCCGAGCGAAGATCATCAGGATTAACCAGACACCCACCGCTCGCCATTGCTCGAGATAACCAAACAGGGCGAACCCCGCCAAGCCGTAAACCCAGAGAAGGCCCCGCATCACGCGGCTCGAGGCGTTCACCATCGCTCAGGTGTGAAATCAACCGTCACTCAACACGTCGAGCGTGATCAACGCACCCGCAATAGGTAAGCCAAAGGCCATCGTGATAGGTGAGTACAAAGATAAGGATGTAATCATCGCGGCCGCGTCGACCAACTCCATTCCCCCTTCAACTTGCTTCATTTGCGCCTGTGACAACTGTTCCATAGACACCTCCATTGAATTTCTGGCTCCGATTTAGTCGCCGGCTTCGCGCCTGCAGTGGATCACCGGTTGGCCCTATAGGGCTCATTCGGTGCGCGTGCAGTGTGCCTCTCGAGTACGATTTCGACTGCAGTCAATCGATGTGCTTGGTGTAAGACACTTTCACTGGTGTTGTAGGTCATCGCTGTGCACGCGATCCAAACCGTGGCATGCTCGAGCCAACACATCCGATTGGGGAGATGCCCGTGAGTTACGGACAGGTCACACCGAGCGAAGCCAACATCGGTCTCGCCGCACTTGAGGCTTTACGCGCACGCGTGCACCAAGAAATTGACGAAGGTCTCTTGCCTGCTGCCCAATTCGCCATTGCCCGATCGGGAAAACTGGTGGCGTTTGAATCTATCGGCGAATCGACATCAGAGACACTGTTTCCCATCTTTTCTTGCACTAAAGCCATCACCTCCTCACTCATTTGGATGGCTCTTGAAGCCGGCGAGATTGGACTGGACGATCCCGTTGTTCAGTACATCCCTCAGTTCGGCACTCACGATAAAGAGCGCGTGACCATTGCCCATCTTTTAACGCACACAGCGGGATTCCCAAACGCACCCTTTCGTCCGACGGACTACTGGGATCCTGATCGACGCAATGCACGCTTTGCTCAGTGGCGACTCGATTGGGCCCCGGGGTCGATGTTTACCTATCACCCCAGTTCCTCAATGTATGTTCTTGCCGAGATCCTAGAGCGACTGACCGGGCAAGGCTTCGCCGATCTCGTCCGCACCCGGCTGGCAGAACCGCTTCAGCTACCCGAACTCTTTGTTGGCTGCCCTGTCGATCAGCTCCATCGCGTCGCCGACGTTGAACATCGTGGTCAAGCCATGACGAAGGAAGACCATGCTGCGCTTGGCTTGCCCGAACCGCCAGTTACCGAAGTCACTGAAGAAGCGCTGACGAACTTCAATAAACCGGAAACCCGGGTTGTTCCTATACCCGGTGGCGGTGGATTTATGAGCGCGGCAACGCTGGCGCTTTGGTATCAATCATTGATTGGTTATGGTCCAGGCGGGGATCGCTGGTTGAATATGCCCTGGCAAGAACACACGATCATTGAGGCGCGTAAAGTCCGAACGCACGGCCTGCTGGACCCAGTTCAAGGTCACCCCATACTCCGCGGTTTAGGGATTGTGATCGCGGGCGGCGAAGGCGCTCAACTCAGAGGCTTTGGTTATGGTCTCAGCGAAGACAGTTTCGGCCATAATGGCGCTGGAGGACAAATTGCTTGGGTAGATCCACAATCTGAGCTGAGTTTCGTGTACCTCACCAACGGCCATGATCGCCACGCAGTACGGCAAGCAAAACGCGGAATCGCGCTTTCTAGTCACGCCGCCAAATTAACGGCCTAAGGTGATTCCCGCTTAAGGGGCGCGCCGCCGCGTAGGCTCAGCCTACCGGAAATCAAGCGTAATACCGCAAAACTGAGTCGACGGCGGTTTAGCCTCACGTGGCCCTATCCACGCGAGCGAGAGGCCGCATAGCCCTGGCACGGGACGCTGATCTGCCTCAACGAACAAAAGCCTCTGATCCGCTTGAAGCGCAAGCTCGAACCCGTGAGTGGTCGCATGGCAAGGCACATCTAGGACCTTCGCCCAATGATGGGACATCGTCTTCGGATCTTCCACCGAGAGCGTCGCAGCCAGGATATCGCCTACCCAGTCAGCCCGTTGATTTATCCAGTTGGGCCCTCCCCACAACCAAGAGGCTGGCGGCCTCATCACATCAATGGACACAATCGCCCCGCCGATATCTTTTGGATGGATATGGAACGCAGAGACCTCGGTTCGTTCCGTTTCCCAGATCTTCCGGAGATTTAGATCAACCATTCGCCGCGAGACTGGCGCTAAATCATCGGTTTGAAAGAGCACCATATAGCCACAATCTCCGCCCTGTCGAGTCAACATGCGCCCTGCGGCCGTCTCGGATGCAACGGGAGATACGATTTCAAAAAAGGTATTTCCAAGCGCTATCACGCTGTTGGTGAGACCAAATTCTCCAACGCCTGGGTCCTCGAAGTCGGCTCGGGCTCCGACCAGCGCCATAAACTCCGATCGACGGGCCGCTAAATCGCTCGCCGCGACCGCTATTTGTCTTAATTTCATCGGTCAAACCCCTTTTCAGTCTCTGCAAGCATACAACGACCTACGTCAGCATTGCGCCTCGCCCGTCTGGCTGCCTAAACTACGCGCTCCAATGTTGACTCGGGTACGAACATGATGCGAACAAACCTTTTGGCCACTGGGCTTATCTTGGGGCTCACCACGGGGCTGATGACAATCGTTTCCCCAGTACAAGCGGAAACAGACTCGAGCACAATCGAAAAAATCGAGGCCGCCGTGGCGGACGAGCGTAGGCCTGAGGCCGATAGGGTTCGAGATGCCAACCGCAAACCGCTGGAAACGTTAACTTTTTTTGGTCTGAAAGAAGACATGCATGTCCTCGAACTGCTTCCAGGTGGAGGATGGTACACACGCATTCTTGCGCCGGTTTTGAACGACAACGGTAAGCTCTACATCTCCATAGGCGCAGAGCGTGCCGCCGCTGCACTGGAAGGTGAAGCTGGATTCGAAAATATGACGCTGATTCCTTTCGATCGAGCCAGGTTTAGCCGTCCCGAGGGATCGAGACAATCCGACGTACCCGCTTTCAGTTTTGGGGTAAAAAAGTTGGATATGGTGTTAACGTTTCGCAATCAGCACAACTTCACGGCCACCGGTCGGCGTAACCTCAATCAAGCGGTCTTTGAGTCTTTAAAGAAAGGGGGCACCTACGGCATCATCGATCATACTCGACGCCATATGGAGGGGGATCATGCAGAAGTTTGGCGCCGAATGGATCCCGTTTTAATCATTAAAGAGGTGCAAGAGGCCGGCTTTCAATTGGTCGACTACAGCACACTGCACTATCGCCCAGATGATGAATTGCGTTACGAAGTCGGTCGTAAAAGCGTGACCGGCAACACAGACCGATTCACCTTGTTGTTTATTAAGCCCTAGCGGCGCGTGACGCGCGTCAAAACTGAGCTTCGCGACGTAGACGCTGGCCAGCGTTCACCGCCAGAGACTTGTCCGACATGTGCGGGAAACGACGGCTCTCCGACTGCTGAGGCTTGATTTCAAACATTCGGGGCACGAAGCTGAGTCAAGCTCGGGACCTCGTCGCGCTTTCACTCCGGATCCTGCCATGCATGGTGGATGGCGACCGTGGGTTGCGTTTCGCAATGTGCCAAAACAAAGAGAAAATGCAAATAATTTTTTTAGATTTATCGCTTAACCCGTTGAAAAATAAAAAGCCGGCACATGTGCCGGCTTCTTTTATCTAGAGCGATCGATCCTCGGGACCTATTTGCGGCCTCGCAATCGCAAGGTAGACCGTCGCCCTCCAAACGCTCACTCGGCGATATCAATACCCCTGGAGGACGCCGTAGCGATCGCGATGATAGGCGCTGTTACCAAACGCATGCTCGCATACACGAGACCGCTTCATGAAGAAACCAATCTCGTACTCGTCCGTCATGCCAATACCGCCGTGCATTTGAACCCCTTCGCTCGATACGAGGTTGTAAGTATCGTTCAGACGCGTTTTGGTCAAGCTTGCGAGTTCCGCTACCTCATCTGTTTGCTCATCCAACGCGGACAAGGCCTCAAGAACCACCGATT
>Ga0181583_10003202_pt1 | contig 12012 bp, 13 predicted proteins | sample 071ome_31_FD_132461 | JGI IMG/M metagenome (GOLD analysis project Ga0181583, IMG submission 132461) | Coastal salt marsh microbial communities from the Groves Creek Marsh, Skidaway Island, Georgia - 071405CT metaG (megahit assembly) | ecosystem: Environmental > Aquatic > Marine > Intertidal... | reverse complement strand
GGACGAACTGCATCGCGCCTGGCCGGGATCGGAGATGGTCGTTATTCCCGACGCCGGGCATTCCGCCATGGACCCGGGTGTCCGCGAGGCGCTGGTCCGGGCAACGGAAAAGTACAAGCGGCAGTTCGGCGGCTGACCCCCGTTGCTTCGGGGACAGCTTTTCATGGCATAGCGAAATCGACTAGAAAGTCCGTCTGCGCGTTGAAACGCGGGTTTGAAACGAAAAACAGTTCAGGCGGGGGCCGGCGGCATGAATCGACTGTGTGTAATTCTGAGAAAAATTCTTGTGGGCACATTACTGGCGGCGCCGTTGCCGGCGGCGGCCGACGATCCCGATTTCCTGACATTCGCGGCCGGCGCCTTCGATCTGGTGCAGGATAACGACCGGGCGGTGGAATTCCGTGCCGAGTACCGATCCGACAGGAAAATCTGGATTTTCAAACCTTTCCTGGGCGCGATGGGGACCACGGATTCGTCTTTCTATGCCTATGGCGGTGTGCTGGTGGATATTTATTTCGGCCGTCGCTGGGTGCTCACGCCCAATTTTGCCGCCGGTTATTATGACGAAGGCAACGGGCTGGATCTCGGACACGAGCTGGAATTCCGCTCTTCGCTGGAACTGTCCTACCGGTTCGACAACCGCACCCGGCTGGGGCTTTCGTTCTATCACATGTCGAATGCCAGCATCGGCGACAGCAATCCCGGCACCGAGGTGCTCAGCATCGTCTATTCGATCCCGCTGGGTTCCGGGGACTAGGTCTATTTCGACCGACACAGCGGGCCACCGCCAACGCAGGCAGACATGACGTCCGCGCGCACCCGGTTCTGGGACAGCTTCGACCGTCTGGCGCCCGCCGCTCTCTATTATCCCGTTCACTATCGCCGCGCCTGTCGCTGGAACGCATTCCTGTTCGACGTCATGCGCGTCCTGATGGCGCCCGACCGGCACACCATCGATGTCGGCGCCCATCGCGGCGTGTTCAGCTGGTTCTATGCCCGGCATTCGGCGGGGGTAACCGCGTTCGAGGCCCATCCCGGCAATTACCGGTATTTACGGCGGCTGGCCGGGCGGGGCGTGACGCCGCATCATCTGGCGTTGTCCGATGCCGAGGGCTCGATCAGCCTGCATGTCGCGACCGAAGGCGGGCGCGAGCTGTCGGAAAGCGGCTCTATCGCCGGCGATCCCGATGGCGGCGATGCCGACGTCGATAAGGTCTATGAGGTCGCGTGCCGGCCGCTGGATTCATTTGATTTTCCCGATACCGGTTTCCTGACGATAGATGTCGAGGGCGCCGAACCCGCCGTGGTCGCGGACGCGCGCGAAACCATCCGCCGGCACCGCCCCAACCTGATGATCGAAATTCAGGCCAACATCATCGGCGAGGACGCGATGCGCGATCTGATCGACGGCATCCGGGCCGAAGGCTACGACTGTTTGTTCTTCTTCGGTCGGCGCATCGTCGGCTGGGAGCACTTCGATCTCGCCCGCCACCAGACCGAGCCCTTTGCGCGCGGCGACATGCTGAACTTCGCGAACAATTTCATATTCCTGCCGCAGGATTAGACTTCCATTTTTTGCCGGTATTGCGTTACATGGTCCCCGGCGGCCCCGTAGCTCAGCAGGATAGAGCGACAGATTCCTAATCTGTAGGTCACAGGTTCGAATCCTGTCGGGGTCACCAGTTTCGCGCACCGAAGACAACGGTGCGTTCGAGGCGTCGGCAAAATGGAGACCGGGATGAAGCGTACCAGGATTTTCGTTGCCGTAGCGTGTGCCGTCACTCTGTTGGCCGCCCCGACAAGCGCACAGCTCCTCAAAAATCAGAGCTACCAGACTCCGACTCATCAAATCCCCACTTACGAAATTTCGAGTCCGAGCGCACGCCCGGCGATCCCGACGCAGGAAGAATAACGAAGGAACTCTCATGACCACCAGTTTCGCTTTCATCGGATTCGGGGAGGCCGCGCAATACATCTCCGGGGGCCTGCTGGACCAGGGCGCAACCGTGACCGGGGCCTATGACATCCTGTTCGATGCGCCGGACGGCGGCGGCGCGCAGGGCGAGGCGGTGCGGGCGGCGCTGGCCGAGCGCGGCATCCCGGCGGCGGCGGACAATGCGGCGGCCGTCGCGGGCGCCGACCTGGTGTTTTCGGCGGTCACCGCCAAGCAGGTATCCGCGGCGGGTGATGCCACCGGCCCGCATCTGCAACCGGGGCAGATATTTCTCGACATCAATTCCGCCTCGCCCGCCGCCAAGCGTGCGGCGTCGCAGGCCGTGACCGGCGCGGGCGCGGACTACGTGGAGGCCGCCGTCATGTCGAACGTGCCGCCGCACGGCCACAGGGTCCCGATGTTTCTCGCCGGTGCGAATGCGGAAAAGGCCGCTTCGCTGATGACGCCGTTCGGCATGGATGTCGAGGTCGTCGGCACGGAGATCGGCCAGGCATCGTCCATCAAGATGATCCGCAGCGTAATGGTCAAAGGGCTGGAAGCCCTGTTTGTGGAATCGCTGACGGCGGCGCACCGCGCCGGCGTCGAGGACAAGGTGCTGGAAAGCCTGGGCGAGAGTTTCCCCGGCCTCGACTGGCGCGGCAAGGCGGGATACCACCTCGGCCGCGTGGCGCTGCACGCCGCGCGCCGCGCCGACGAGATGGAAGAGGTCGCCGAAACCCTGCGCGATATCGGCGTGCCGCCGACCATGGCCGAAGCGGCGGCGAAGCAGCTCCGCATGTGCGCCGACATGGGGCTGCGCGACCGGTTCATCGACGATTTGCCCGACGAGATCGCGCCCTTCGTCGCCGCGATCGGCGAACGGCATCGAAGTTAGCGACAGGGCGGTTCGCATATGGCGAATTCCCAGACCGAGATTTTCCGCCGCCGGGTGGCCGACTGCCTGGGCACGCCGCCGCCGACCGCGCCGGTCTCGGCCACGGTTTCGGAGGCCGTCGATTGCCTGCGCGAAACCCGGGCCTCCGGGCTGGTCCTGACGGATGCGGACAACCGGCCCGTCGGACTTCTGACGGAGGCCGACATCACCCGCCGCGTGGCGTATTCGGTGCCGCCGGAAACCCCGGTATCCGAGGTGATGACGTCGCCGCTGGTGACGATTGCCGCCGGCGAACATCTCTATCGCGCCATTGCACGCATGCGCCGGAACACGCTGCGGCACCTGCCGGTCGTGGCGGTGGACGGCGCGCTGGCCGGCATGCTGCATCTCGACGATGCGCTGGCCTTCGCATCCGACGAGCTTGTCACACGGATCGACAGGCTGGCCGGCGACGGCGGCGAAGCCGCCTATCGCGGCGTCAAGCGGGCGCAGGTCGAACTTGCGGGCGGTCTGCTGGCCGACAACGTGCCGGCGACGGAAATCCTGTCCCTGATTACCTATGTGAACAACGATATCTATCGCCGGGTTGCGCGGGACGTTCTGACGGAAATGGACGGCGCGCCGCCGGCGTCCTTCGCCCTGATCGTCATGGGGTCCGGCGGCCGCGGCGAGAATTTTCTCTATCCCGACCAGGATAACGGGCTGATCATCGGCGACTACCCGGATGCGGATCACGGCCGCATCGACGGCTGGTTCACCGACTTCGCGGACCGGCTGACCCTGCGGATGGATGCGGTCGGTTTCCCGCTCTGCACCGGCTATGTCATGGCGACCAACCCGCTATGGCGCAAAACGCAGGCGCAATGGCGGCATCAGCTCGATATCTGGATCGCGCGTCGCAGCATGGCGGCGGTGCTGCTGGCGGATATCTTTTTCGATTTTATCCCCGTTGCCGGAGACGACGCATTGGCCGTCCCGGTGCGCGACCATGTCACCCGGACGATGGCGGATGCGCCGCTGTTTCTGAACGGCATGGCGCGAAGCCATGAAAACATGCGGTCCGCGCTCGGCCTGTTCGGGCGCATCCGGACCGACAACGGCGAGATCGATCTCAAGCGCCGCGCCATCCAGCCGGCCGTGGCGGCGGTGCGCCTGCTGGCGCTGACAGCGGGAATTTCCGTCACAGGGACGCTGGACCGGGTCACGGCGCTTGGAGATGCCGGCATGTTCGATGCCGACGATACGGACGAGATCGGCACGGCGTTCCGCGATGTGTGCGATATCCTGCTGCGGGCACAGATCTCCGCGTTCGACGCCGGGCGTGACGTGAACAACCGCGTGGCGCTGGCATCGCTGACCCCGTCGCGCAAACAGGCGCTGCGGTCGGCGTTGCGGATCATCGAGAAGCTGGCGGCACGGGCGCGGTCGGAATTTACCGGTACCACGTTATAGTCACGGTCGCCGCACGGAACCTCATGCGCGCGCCGTTATCCGTAAGGCCTCAAATCCCGGATCCTGTCGGCGGCGTTGGCGCACAGATCCTGCGCGTCGCCGAACGTGGCGGCGCCAACCCGCCGGATCTCCGGCAGCAGCTTCAGGAATATCCGCGCCGTCAGATCGGCGTCGCCCAGCGCGGTATGCCGGCCTTCGACGATCTCGTCGAAATGCCCGGACAGGGAATCCAGCGTATGATCGCGCCGCGCCGGGAACGCCGCGATGGACAGCAGCATGGTGTCGAGGCTGGGATTCGGCACGTTGCCCGCCCGGTTCATGAAGGACAAATCGAAAGCGATATTGTGGCCGACCAGCACGGCGTCGCCCGCGTAATCGAGAAACTCGGCCAGCATCTCGTCGATCCCGGGGGCATGAGCGACCATCTCGTCGGTGATGCCGTGAAAGCGGATCGACTCCTTCGGGATCGGCCGTCCGGGATTGACCAGCCGTTCGAAGGAATCGCCGTCCAGCACCTTGCCGTCGACGATGCGCACCGCACCGATCTGCACGATCTCGTCGCGTTTGACGTTCAGCCCCGTGGTCTCGGTATCGACGATCACGTAGTCGAGACTTTCCAGCGGCAGCGACGCGATGTCTGCATAGCGCATGTCGAGCCGCAGCGGCGTAAAATCCGTGGTCAGCGGGCGGGGCGGAAGGTCGGGATTCGCGGAATCCGGGTTCGCCGGCGCGATCTGGCGCCACAGGACCCAGAACACCGCGGCGATCCCTATCCACGCAGGGACCAGCGCGCGCAGCATGGTTTCAAGATCGCCCGGAAACTGCCACACGGCGCCCGCCGTCAGCGCCATTGTCACCAGGGCGGCGAGGGTGAATATCCAGGGCAGTGTCAGTCTGCGCAGCATTGCTACCAATACTAGATCGGATGCCGCAGTTTCGTATAGAGGCGGCGAATCTTGCGCACGTAATTCCGGGTTTCGCGATAGGGCGGGATGCCGCCGTATTTCCGGACCGCGCCCTCGCCTGCGTTATAGGCGGCGACGGCCTTTGTCACGTCGCCTTTGAAGTGCTTCAGCAGCCAGCGCAGATAGGACATGCCGCCGCGGATATTGTCCCGCGGATTGAACGCATCGCGCACGCCGAAGCGTTCGGCGGTCGCCGGAATCAGCTGCATCAGTCCCTGCGCGTTGGCCGACGAGATCGCGTTCGCCTGATAGGCGGATTCGACCTGAATGACCGCCAGCACCAGATTGGGGTCGAGGTTGAACTCCGGCGCCATGGCATGAACCATCGCGCGGATTTCCTTCGGGGCGTACAGCTTGGCGCGCGCGGTGCGTCCCCAACCGTTGGGGCAGCGGGCGGAACTGCGCTTGCCGCGCGGCCTGAAGATCGCCGCCATTGTCTTCGCCTGCGGATAGCCCAGCGCGGCGGCGCGATTGAACCAGGCATGGGCGCGCGCCTGGTCCTGCTTGAAGCCGTGTCCGCCGGCGAACAAAAGCCCGATGGCATAGGCGGAATCGGCATGCCCGTCCGTATCCGCGCGGCAATACAGCAGCATGGCGATCCGGTAGTTCCGTGCCCGCCCGTCGTTCGGATAATGGTGATTGAGCGCCATTTCATAGGCCCGCTGCGCGTCGATATAGGCGTTCGCCGGGCTCGCGGGCATCAGGCCGGCCATCAGGACCAGCGCCATGGCGATCAGGCCGTTATGCCGGTGCATCAGTCGCCCTTGGAGGCGTTTTCCGCCAGCGCCGATGTCGATTGCGCCGTCTGCTGGTACAGAAGCTTGCGTTCCTCGTCCGTCGGCGGCGCGGTGCGGCGCAGATCCTTGCCCAGATCGACGCCTTTCTGCACGGCAGGCCGTTCCTTAATCGCATTTCGCCAGCGCGACACGTTGGGGAAATCGTCCAGCGGCTGCCCCATTGCCTTGGCGATCAGGACCCACGGCCAGCTTGCCATGTCGGCGATCGAATACGCGTCTCCCGCCAGCCAGTCGCGGCCCGTCAGCCGCCGTTCCAGCACGCCGATGCAGCGGTTGTATTCGTTGGCGTAACGCGTTGCCGCATATTCGTGGTCGCCGTCGGCGTAGTTCCAGAAATGACTGTGCTGCCCGGCCATCGGACCCAGATTGCCGACCTGCCAGAACAGCCATTCAAGCGTTTCCTTCTCGCCCACCGGATCGGCGGGAAGGAACCTGCCCGTCTTGCGCGCCAGATGCAGCAGGATGGCGCCCGATTCGAATATCGTCACCGGTACGCCGTCGTATTGGGCCGGCGGGTCGCGATCGACGATGGCGGGCATGCGGTTATTGGGGCTGATCGCCAGGAACTCGGGCGCGAACTGTTCGCCCTTGGAGATATTCACCGGGATCATGCGGTATTCGATCCCCAGCTCTTCCAGCAGGATCGACACTTTCCACCCGTTGGGGGTCGGCCAGTAATAGAAATCGATCATTCCGCCGCGTCCTTCGCGCCGCCTGTGAGGACGGCGATCTCGTCCGGTGAACAGCCCGCCTCCGCCAGAACCTCCGCCGTGTGTTCGCCCAGCGCCGGACCGCCGCGGCGGATATCGACCGGCGTGCCGGAAAACACTGCCGCCGGCCGCGCCTGTCGCACACCGCCGGCCAGGTGGTGCTCGGTCTCGATGACGATGGCGTTGGCCGCGACCTGCGGGTGTTCGATTGCCTGGCTCCGCGTCAGCACCGGCGCGCAGGGGACGTCTTCCGCTTCCAGCTTTTTCAGCCACTCGGCCGACGTATCGGTGCGCAGCACCTCCTGTGTCAGGTTCAGCCGGTCGTCGATGTTTTCCTGGCGCAGCGCGGGCGTTCCGAAACGCGGGTCGTCCAGCCATTCCGGCTTGCCGAAGGCGCGGGTCAGGGCCTGCCATTCCCGGTCGCTCTGCACGGCGACACTGATATGGCCGTCGACGGTCTCGTAGATCAGGTCGATGAAGCTGGCGGCGTTCTGCTGCGGGAACGGCTTGTCGATAAAGGTCTGGCTGCCCATGTCCGACCCCCACAGAAACGCGATGATTGTGTCCAGCATGGACACGCGGATATGCTGGCCTTCGCCGGTTCGCGTGCGCGCCAGCAGGGCCGCCGTGATGGCCTGCGCTGCCACCGTGCCGGTCAGCTTGTCGGGCAGGATGGTGCGCACCAGCCGGGGGCGCTCTGCATCCGAACCCGCCTGCACGGTGGCAAGGCCCGACAGCGCCTGGATCAGCGGGTCGTAGACCGGTTTGGCGGCATAGGGACCGGTTTCGCCGAAACCGCAGATCGAGACGTAGATGATGTCCGGGGCGACGGCGCGTATGTCGGCCTCGCCGATGCCCATGCGGTCGACCACGCCGGGACGGAAGTTCTGGATGAACACGTCCGCGCCCTCGCACAGCTTCAGCAGCGCCTTTTTGGCGGGCTCTTCCTTCAAATTCAGCGCAACCGAGCGCTTGCTGCGGTTGTTGTTCAGGAAATTGGCCGAAAACCCGTTCTGGGTATTGGCCGACGAGCGCGTGTGATCGCCGCCGTTGGGGTTTTCCACCTTGATCACATCGGCGCCCTGGTCCGCCAGCAGCATCGTCGCCGAGGGGCCGGAGACCATCGACGTGACGTCGATAATTCTGAAGCCGTCCATGGGTCCTGTCATGGCAACCAATATAGTTGATCAGGCAGGAAGGTCTAACTTTCGGCGGCGATTTCTGACCGTCCGCGCCAGCAAGCCGTAGCGCGGCGCTCCCAGCATGGCCGCGACCTGCAGAATGCCCGCGACGACGGCGATCATGCCGGCGGCGCTGAGCGCATTGGGATTGCCCCACAATTGCGGACCGAATGCGGCCAGAAAATAGCCGCCGATACCGGCGATCGCGGCTACGGCGACGCTGAGCCACAACTGCCGTGCCAGATTGTCGGTCAGCATGCGCGCCGTGGCGGCGGGACAGATGAACATGGCGATGACGAGGATCGAACCTACGGCTTCGAATGCCGCGACGGCGGCGACGGCGACGATCACGATCAGGCCAGTCGATATGGTGCGCACCGGCAGACCGAGGCTGGCTGCTAGACCCGGGTCGAAGGTCGAAACTTTCAGCTCTTTGAAGAACGCGGCAATCAGCACGGCGATCGCGGCCGTCACGCCGATCAGGGTGACCAGCTGGCGCGGCATTGCGGCATAGGCATCTGCGGTCAGCAGATCGGACCAGGCCGTCAGCCCCAGCCATAGGGTCGATTCCAGGTTTCCGTACAGCGCGTGTTCGACGTCGATATGGACGTTCGACGCGCCGGTCTGTTCCAGCAGGACGATACCGCCGGCGAACATGGCGGTGAACACCACGCCCATGGCGGCGCCGGCTTCCATGCACCCGACGCGGCGGATGATCTCGATCAGTCCGGCGGCGATGACGGCCGCGGCCATCGCCCCCAGCATCAGGGGCAGGGTGGCGATGGTGCCGGCGACCAGGAAGCCGACCACGATGCCGGGCAGCGCGACATGGGAAATGGCATCGCCGATCAGCGCCTGGCGGCGCAGCACCAGAAAATTTCCCAGCAGGCCGCAGCTGGTCGCGGCCAGCACCGCGACGAGAATCGCCGGCAGGTCGATCGACAGGAAATCCGCCGCCGTCATGCGCTGTCGCGTTCCAGCGCGGCGACGATGTCTGCCGACAGCGCATCTTCGATCCGCCGTCCGCTCAGGGGGTTGAACGACAACGCAGCATCGGGGTGACGTTGCCGGTAGGCGCGCCACAATCTCTGCTGGTGTGCTGCCCCGGCCGCCGCCGCCGCGCCCCGTACGGTCATCTGTCCGTGCGCATCCGTGTACCCGCGCCATCCGGCCAGACAGCGGGCCAGGGCGTCCGGTGCCTGATATCCGTCCGCCATCGCCAGCAGCGCGCGGGTCTCCGCTGCCCGGAGACGCAGCCGAAGCCGGTGCAGGCTCCAGGCGATCACGCCGCGCCTCGGCGCGAACAGCAGGCTTGCCGTGAAAATGGCGGCGGCGGCAAGCACGATCACGGCGCCTGCCGGCATGTCCGGGAAAAGGGCCGAGATGCTGCCGCCGATCCATCCCGACAGCCCGCCGAACGCACCCGACAGCGCGACCATGCGGCCCAGACGGTCGGTCCAGAAACGCGCAGCCGCCGGCGGAATGATGACTAGGGCAATGATCAGGATCAGGCCGACGGTCTTCAGGCCGATGGCGACGATGGCGAGAAGCAGCGCCAGCATGATCAGGTCGATGCGCGCCACCCGCCAGCCCTGCGCGGCGGCGAAACCTTCGTCGAAGGCGACGGCGCCGAATTCCTTCATGAAGATCAGCGCAATGGCAATGGCGGCCACGGAAGCGCCGGCGATCAGCTGCGCCTCGCCGGCGGTCAGCGCGGCGGTCGACCCCAGCAGAAAGCTGTTCAGCCCGGCCTGCCCGGCGGCCTGCAACGTCTGGATATGACTCAGTAATACAATGCCGAACCCGAAGAACATGCTCAGCACCGTGCCGATGGCGGCGTCTTCCGCCAGGCGCGTGCGGTCGCGGATCCACTGCACCGCCAGGATGCCGATGGCGCCGGTCAGCGCCGCGCCGGCCATCAGCAGGGCGAGGTTGCGTCCGGTGCCGCCCAGCGCAACGCCTGCGAGAAAGGCCAGCGCTATTCCGGGCAGCGTGGCGTGGCTGATCGCGTCCGAAATCAGCGCGCGCTTGCGCAGGAACGAAAATACGCCGATGACGCCGCCGCCGATCCCCAGCGCGATGACGCCGGCCAGCACCATGGACGTGTTGTACCCGGCGCCGAACGTCAGAACCGCAAATGCTTCGGAAGTCATCTCAGGGCCGGTGCGAATCTGCGAAGCAGATCATCAAGCCGTACGGGCGATCGCGCGGATTTCCGTCGCCGCCAGGCGGCCGCCATAGGCTTCCTGCAGGTTTTCCTCGGTCAGGATTTCAGCGACCGGGCCCGCGGCGACGGGGCGCACGTTCAGGATCAGGGCGTGGTCGAAATAGTCGCCGACGGTCTGCAGGTCGTGGTGGACGCAGACGACGGTCGCCCCATCCGCCCGAAGGTTGCGCATCACGTCGACGATGGCGCGCTCGGTAGCGGCGTCGACGCCGGCAAAAGGTTCGTCCATCAGATAGAGATCGGCGTCCTGCGCCAGCGCGCGGGCGAGAAACACCCGCTGCTGCTGTCCGCCGGACAGTTGGCCGATCTGCCGGTTCGCGAAATCGGCCATGCCGACGCGGTCGAGATGGGCGCGGGCGGCGTCGCGGTGGTGGCGGCGCACCGGGCGGCACCAGCCGATCCTGCCGTACAGTCCCATAGCGACGACGTCTTCGGCGGAGGCCGGGAAATCCCAGTCGACGCTGGTGCGCTGCGGCACATAGGCGATGCGCTTGCGCGCCCGTTTCACCGGCGCGCCAAAGACGCGGATATCGCCGGCCAGCACCGGCGTCAGGCGCAGAACGGCCCTGATCATGGTCGATTTTCCGGCGCCGTTGGGGCCGATCACCGCGACCAGGCTGTCGCCGGGTGTGTCGAAATCGAGATCCCATAAAGCCGGTTTGTCGTCATAGGCAACGGTCAGGCCGTGGACCGACAGAGGTGCGTTCTTGCTTTCTGCGTTGGCCGGAGCCGCGTCGAACGGAAGCAGGCGGGGCGGATTCATCGCGCTTTTCCCGCCGTCGCCAGCTGGCCGCCGAAGCCGCGTTCCGGCGCGTTGCCGCCAAGCGCCCGGACGATCGTGGTCACGTTGTGGTCGAACATGCCGAGATACGTGCCGGCGTAAGATCCTTTCGGTCCCATCGCGTCCGAGAAAAGCGCGCCGCCGATGCGGACCCGGTGACCCCGCGACGCGGCGCCTTCGATCAGGGCGCGGACATTGCGATCCGACACCGTGGTTTCGACGAAAACGGCGCCGATCCGGCGTTGTACCAGCGTTCCGACCAGGGATTCGATCTTGCGGATTCCCGCTTCGCTTTCAGTGCTGATGCCCTGGATGGCCAGAACGTCGATACTGTAGGCGCGGCCGAAATAGCCGAACGCGTCATGTGCCGTCACCAGCGCGCTCGATGCCGGCGGGATCGACGCGATGGCGGCGCGCGCCCGGATGTGCAGTTTGTCCAGCTTCGCGAAATAGGCGGCCGCGTTGGCGCTGTAGAAATCGGCGTTCAGCGGGTCCAGTTTCGCCAGCGCCGAGACGCCCGCCTGCAGCGCCGTGCGCCAGAGCGCGGGATCCATCCAAACGTGGGGATCGTGCACCTTGCCGTCCCACGGCAGCAGGTTGCGGTCCGCCAGCGTATCGGCGACGGCGATCACCGGCTTGCGATCCGCGAACCGCGCCAGCATGTCCAGCATCTGGGCTTCGAGATGCAGTCCGTTATAGAGGATGAGATCGGCGCCATTCAGCTTTGCGACATCGGACCGGGTGAGGCGATACAGATGCGGATCGACGCCTTCGCCTATCAGGGTCGTCACATGCGCGCGGTCCTGTGCGATTGCCGATAGCGGTTCGCCGATCTGGGCGATGGTCGCGACGACGGTTTTCTGGGCGTGGGCGGGCGCAGCCGCAAATATCGCCGCGGCGACCGAAAGCACTGCAGAAATCGCGCTCGCGAATGTGCTCGTAACTTTCATCCGTCCCTTCGTCCCCCTGCGGATTTTGGCCATTTTCGACTCTTTCGCAGACAACATGACTCTAGCGCGCCGTCCGGCTTTCGCAAGGGCTAATTATATAAAAGAAGGCTATAATAGTTAG
>Ga0181583_10003200_pt1 | contig 12016 bp, 9 predicted proteins | sample 071ome_31_FD_132461 | JGI IMG/M metagenome (GOLD analysis project Ga0181583, IMG submission 132461) | Coastal salt marsh microbial communities from the Groves Creek Marsh, Skidaway Island, Georgia - 071405CT metaG (megahit assembly) | ecosystem: Environmental > Aquatic > Marine > Intertidal zone... | reverse complement strand
TACCAGAGCTCCGGGCCCCAGGGCGAACTGATTGTTCCACAGTCCAAGATCCGAGTCACATCTCGCGTGCCGCCTCGCTCTCTCGGGGGCACATTCGTCTTTGGGCACTCCCTGCCCCCCCCCCGCACCTCCCCCCCCTGGGAGATCCGCCGCGGTGAAATTCCCGGGGGTTCGGTACTTGTCTCCCTCGCTCATTCTTCATGGGCGGACGCGAATGACCGCGATGGGGCAGCGGCGCCTCATACGAGCGTTGCCCACGTCTCGGTCATGGCGCCACGGTGGCGAGGGCCTCGCTCAGGTGGCCCACCTGAGGGCTCGGTGAGACACGTCGTGGGGGCACACCTTCGCTGTCCGGCACGGCGGACGCCCCCGCTGGAGCCAACGAGAGAATATGCAGGGTCTTCATACACGCCCGGAGAGGCTCGGGTTCCTGCAATCGTTCAATCCGGCGTGCGGCACCGTGCATTCCATCACCGCCTTTCCCGTCTTGTCTGCGGTGATGGGGCCAACCCCGGGCGGCGCCCGGAGAAGGAAGCATCCATGGTGGGAGGGGCTGCTGCCGGGCAGGGATCGGACATATCATGAGCAAGGGCCCGATTGTGAGTGCTTCATTGCACTACCGATGTGCAGAGGGCCCGCGGGCCCGCCCCACCCACTCCCCTGAAGTTGTCATCCGGATGACCTCGCGGGGGCCTTGTGTCGCACGAATTGCACTATCAAGGGACAGACAGCCACGATATTCGTTGTTTCATTGCCCTGTAAGCGCGTCATGTCTCGAGCGACTTCATCGTGCATCCCCAGCGGTCTTTTTGTTGGGCGCCCCGTTTTGTCTCAGTCTCCGAAGCCTCTCAGGGGACGCCACGGGACTTTTACTGCGGCCATAGCGCACGTCATGCATATAATGTCCGTCGTATCCCGTGAATAGCGGCCAAAGCTCGTCGATCGCCCTCTGAAGCCCTGTTTGTCTGTTTCCCCCACTTCCTCTCGCAGGCAAATCAAGGCTGCTCGTGGTCAACGACCCCGGCAACTCGATGAACTCCCACGCCAAGTACGCCGGCAACAGCGTCACGACGTCCAAGTACTCGTTCCTGACGTTCCTCCCCATCGCCCTGGTGCGTGCTGAGCGCGCGTGACGTGGAGCACCTTGCCCCGCCCTGTCGTGGCACGGCTTGTGAAGTTCCCTGGGCATCGCACCCGTGTAATGTACATGCCCAATGCCCCCCCTCCTTCTCACCCCCCCCTCTTCCCGCAGTTTGAGCAGTACAGGAGGCCAGCGAACACGTATTTCACCATCGTTGCGATCTTGAGCCTGACTGAGCTGTCCCCCTTCAGCCCCATTACGACCTTCGGACCCCTGTCCTGGGTCATTGGGTTGTCAATGATTAAGGAGGCGTACGAGGACTTCCGGCGGCACAAGGCAGACAATGAGGAGAACGGGAGACACGTGGATGTATGGGTCGAGGGGGATCGGTCGTTCCACCGCCGCAGGTGGGACACGGTGGAAGTTGGTGACCTGCTGCGCGTGCGGCGGGACGAGATGCTGCCAGCCGACCTCCTGCTGCTTAGCTCGAGCAATGACGAGGGGACTTGCTACGTGGAGACAGCCAACCTGGACGGGGAAACGAACCTCAAGCTGAAGAAGGGGCCCGACGAGACGCAGTGGGTGAAGGGCGAGCGGGAGCTACGCCTGGTGAAGGGCGAGATCGAGGCCGAGCTGCCCAACCCGCATTTGTACTCCTTCGTCGGGAACTACAAGATCCCGAACACGGACGGGAGGGGCGGGTACGAGACCGTCTCGCTGCAGCCGAGCCAGATCCTCCTCAGGGGCTCGAAGCTGAGGAACACCAGCTACATCTTCGGTGCTGTCATCTTCACTGGGCACGAAACGAAGGTCTTCATGAACGCATCAAAGGCCAAGGGGAAGCGGTCGAGTGTGGAGAGGGTGCTGGACAGCGTCATCTACATGATGTTCGGGCTCCTCTTCTCGCTCTGTTTCATCAGCGCGACAGTTGCCACGGCGTCCGTCGATGGATTGCAGTCACACTGGTATCTCGAGCCAGCCGAGATCGGCAAGCTCAATGGGCAGTTCGACGCCAGCAGGAAGGGGATCGTGTTCCTGTACACGTTCCTGAATACGATGGTCCTTTACGGGTACCTCGTCCCCATTAGCCTCTACGTCTCCGTGGAAATCGTGCGCATCATCAGCTCAATCGTCATGATCAGCTCTGACGTGGCTATGTATGACGTGGAGCACAACCAGGCTTGCCAGGCCAGGACCTCGAACCTCAACGAGGAGCTCGGTATGATTGAGATTGTGTTGTCCGACAAGACCGGCACGCTGACGCAGAACCAGATGGAGTTCTTCAAGTGCTCCATCGCAGGGACCGCCTACGGCGCCGGCAAGACCGAGGTCGAGTGGGCGTTGGAGCAGAAGCGGGCCCAGGAGGGCGTGGAAGACGCGAGCTCCGGCAGTGACGCGGACCACGAGGCGAGCTTGGCGGCGGTGCGGGAGAAGGGATTCAACTTCTGGGACGGGAGACTCATGGGTGGGATGTGGGAAAAGCAGCGGAACAGGAGGGACATTGAGATGTTCCTCCGGTGTCTCTCAGTTTGTCACACGGTCATTCCGGACGGTCCCGCCATGCCCGACCTCATCAAGTACGAGGCCGAGTCTCCAGACGAGGAGGCTCTCATCGTTGCTGCGAAGAAGATGGGCTTCTTCTTCCACTCGAGGTCAACAACCACGATCACAGTGCGCGAGACCGCAAATGGGAAGGACGAGGATGTAACGTACGAGGTCCTCAACGTCCTCGAGTTCAACTCAACGCGGAAGCGCATGTCAGTCATCTGTCGCCGCGAGGACGGGCGGATCATTCTTTTCTGCAAGGGCGCCGACTCAGTCATCTTCGAGCGGCTGTCAAGTGCCTCCTCGAAGCAGACGCGGGAGGCGACCAGGCAGCAGTTGCAAGAGTTCGCGGACGCGGGGCTTCGGACGCTGGTACTGGCGTACGCGGAGATCAGTTCGTGGGCGTACAACGGCTGGGCCGACTCCTTCAATGCCGCCCGGTCTAGTATCGAGAACCGTGAGGAGCTCCTTGATGCCTGCTACGAGAAGATCGAGAAGGATCTCGTCCTTCTCGGCGCCACAGCTATCGAGGACAAGCTGCAGATCGGCGTGCCCAGCACTATTGAGCAACTGCTGGATGCCGGGATCAAGGTCTGGGTTCTCACGGGCGACAAGCTCGAGACAGCGGTGAACATCGGCCATGCGTGCAACCTGCTCCGCCACGACATGTCGATCAGTGTGATCAGCGCCGACACGAGGGAGGTGATCGCACTGGAGGAGGCGCATCGGAAGGAAGAGGCGGTGGAGCTGGCGAGGGCGGAGACGAGCAGGCAGCTTGACGACGCGCTCGAGAGGGTGATGGAGTCGAAGGGCATTGCTGCGCCGGGGGAGCCAGGGCCGTCTGGACCTGCAAGCGAGCTCGGACTTGTGGTTGCCGGTCGGGCGTTGGGGCACTGCCTCGAGGAAGAGAACAGGGACAAGTTCTGGGAGATCGCGTCCAGTTGCAGCAGTGTGGTATGCTGCCGTGTGTCCCCCAAGGAGAAGGGGCTAGTAACAGCTCTTTGTGCCAAGCAGGGACTGCGCACGCTTGCCATTGGCGATGGAGCGAACGACGTGCAAATGATTCGGCAAGCGCAGGTCGGCGTTGGGATCAGCGGGTATGAAGGGAGGCAAGCCGTCATGGCGTCAGATTTCGCCATCGGCCAGTTCCGCTTTCTGGAGACGCTCCTGCTCGTTCACGGGCGCTGGTGCTACAAGCGGGTCTCGAGGATGATCAACTACTTCTTCCATAAGAACATCATCTTCGGCCTGTCCATCTTCTTCTACAACGGGTACAGTCGGTTCACTGGCGGGATGACGTATGACGAGTTCTACATCTCAATTTACAACGTCATTTTTACAGCCTTGCCAGTCCTCATGATTGGGGTGTTTGACCAGGACGTGCCCCGGGAGGCCTGTCACCGCTACCCTGGCCTGTACAGGCAAGGCATCGAGAACGTTTACCTCAACCTTCGTGCTCGGGTTGGCTGGATTATGTCTGCCATTGTGCAGACCGTGCTTCTCTTCTTCCCCACCCTTGCGGCGACGGGTTATGTCGCCGCAGACAGCTCGGGGCAGCCCTACACACTCTGGGCCAATGGCGTTACCCTGTTCAGCATCATCATGGTCACTGTCCACCTCGAGCTCGTCATCGGTAAGTGGGCCTGCAATGCAATGTCTGCCAACGTGTAGTCCCGCTTGTCTCGCGGGTTGCTGATGACAACGAGCGAAATTGAGCGCGCCCCCTCGCCATCCCTTTCATGCAGTGCTAGACTTCTGGAACTGGCTTCACCATCTCGCTGTCTGGCTCTCTGTCGCGGTCTGGTTCATCTTCGTTGCTGTGTACGGTTCCTTGCCCCCCTCGGTGACGGTGACGGAGAACCTCAGCGGCCTCTTCGCAAACATAGTCGCTCCGATGGCGAAGAACTGGTTCCTCACTCTCGCCGTCCCGGTCTTGGCTGTGCTTCCCGGTGAGTTCCCTGTGCAGGGCCCGAGGCAGTTCTGTAAGCTTGCTGGTGCTGCCTACGATGAAGGGGGGTTCTCCCATCTCTCACCGCTTCTTGGCCTACCTCGCCCGCAGAGTTCGTCTTCCGTACCGTGAAGCGTCACATGTACCCTGACGACCACCACATCATCCAAGAACACCTAAAGAAGGAGGGGACATACCGGTGCCTGATGACAAACGCTGAGCTTGCTAAGAATCTGCGCGAGGCCCTTGCCGAGGACGCCGGGCAGGAGGGTGCTGCGGCTAGGGAGTCGTTCCAGTCCGCTCACGAGTCCCCCGCTGTTCCGGCCCCGGGCCAGAGGGCAGTTGCTGATCTCGAGAGTGGTGAGGGGGCAGCTCTGGAGGCAGCGAATAGCCCAGCCATTCCCGCGAGAGGGCTCGACGCGCAGTTCCGGAAGAGCCTACAGAACAGCAAGCGCTTCCAGCGCAGCGTGACGGAGGGCGCTACAAGGGGAACGCCTGCCCGTTCTGGGCAGTTCGACACGCCTGGGCCCAACACGGTCAGGCGTGGGAAGGCTCCGCACGATCCTCCGGGACAAGGTCACCGCGTGCCTGACTGGTCCAGTGGGGTGATCGGGAGCATGGATCTCGACGTGTACCGCAAAACTGTCACGGATCTTAGGCAGGCCAACGCCCTGGATCCGAACAGGCACATGCGAGCTTACAGCACCGAGGCAGTCAACATCTCAGGGGGGGTCCTCCACCTCCCTGTAGACGACATTATCGCACGGGAGCGGGAGCTACAAGAGCAACAAGAGGCCGCTGGCGACGCGGGTCTTGCGTTCAGGAGGCGGCATCGGCGGGGGGCGCGGGGGCTACAGACGATCCCAAGCGCCCAGAACACTCCTCGCGGCACGCACGGGGGTGAGGGGAGCCCTGGGGACCAGGCCGGGGGCCAGTGAGCGGACCCTTTCGCGAGATGCGTGGTCCACGGTTCAGGGAGTTGCCAGCATATGCAGAGAACCAACTCTGGACGTCCCCAGGAAGATCCGCGTGTTAGTGAAGTCCTCTGTTAACGGGTTGTAACCTGAGAGTGTCACAGTCTTGTCTGTGTCCGCCCACTGTCTCAGGAACTCCCCGCTCTTGTAGTGCTTCCCCGTCGTCCTCCTCTCAAATTGCCCCTTGCTGCCCGAAATCTCAACATGCTGCCCAGCTGCGTCGTACATTCCCGCCAGCGCATCAAAGTCTGTCGGGAAGAAGATGTCGGCCTCACCACACTTGACATACGGTGAGGGAAAGTCGTGTGCCCGCCCGCCACGAGTCGACGATACTAGCGGCGCATTTGACCCTGCGATCTGGACGTCCGGAAAGGCGTCGAAGTCCGCGGCAATGAGGTGGTGGTTGGGGCGGGCGGCCATGACCTCCTCCAGGAACGCCATGGTGGCTGTGGGGAGCCAGAGGGCCTCCTTCCCGTCAGGCCTCGTCAGCCCGACACTCCTTGTGCCCCCCCCGTTTCTGCAGGGCAAGGGGGGGGGGACGAAATCATATGCTTGTCAGGCGTCGTCGCAAGGAGTGGCAATCGGTCACCTCCTACCGGAGCCTACCCCAGGGCCGGCTCCTCACCCCGTCCCGAAGGCCCAGTCAACGAGCCCCATGAGTCCTCTACTGCTCGAGTTACTCCGAAACTGCTGCTCCCAGTCGTAGCTCCCCAGCGTCCTACGCACCAGCGCGTCACTGATTTCGCGCGTCGCCTCGACGACCTGGTCCCCTCGCTCGTTGAGCACCCACCCAGGTAGTTGCTCCCATGCACTCCCGCCTCCTCCAGCATCGACAGCCTCTGTTTCATCCCGCGGACCAACCAGCACCTCCGACCACGGCCGCACCCCCCCCCGCGCTTCGCGAACCAGTAAATCATGCGGCATGTTATCCAACACCTCCATCGCGATGAGGAAGGCATGGCGCGTGTCGCTCTTCCCCAACGCCCCCCGTTCCGTGGCGTCTCGCACACTAACCCTGAACCGATCCCCGTGGCCAGCGGTCTTCGACACGCGCTCGGTCTGCCGCCCCGCGAGCTCGCCGCTCGCCTCAATGCTTGTGTATGACACGTCCCTGTAAAGGTGGGGCGCGGCCAACTTGATGTGGTCGAGGATGTCGACCGCCAGGCCTCCCGCCCCCGCCCCGACCTCGACTATGCGGAGGGGCTCCCGGGTCCGCAGCTTCCCGTGCTCAGCCAGGACGTATCTCGCGATCCCCTTGCCAAAATGGGGCCGGAAGATCTCGGCAGGCGTGAGCCACGAGCACCCGAGCCTCTCGTACTGCTCCCGCAGCTTCGCCCGGTACCCCGACTCGCCCACCAGGAACCCGAAGTCCAGGGGGGCGTCCAGGGTGCCCACCGGTGACGCCGAGGAGGCGAAGTAGCCCTTGGTGGGATGGTACAGCGACGCCCGGATGAAATCGCGCATCATGACGGGCGCGCAGGAATCGCGGCCTGCGGGTGGGCGCCAGCTGGTGTGGTCTCCAAAGTGGTCTCGGGTGGGCGGGTGGGCAGCACGCCAGGCCGAGGAAGGAAACACGCCGATACATACCGGATACAGACGCCTCGGGCCGCATTTTTGTGTTCGACTCGTCATCATACTGAGATATCGTCGTCAGTGAGCGCGGGAAACCCTCGCAAGCCCCGCGGCCCGAGTATTTTGCCAATGCCCGGGGGAACGCCAGTAGGGCGACTTGCTTTGCCGCCATGAGGGACACGCGGGGAGGGCGATGGCGATGCTCTCCTATCGAGTCGATGGTAGATCCCATCAGAGAGTGATGGGTCGCCGTCGAGCTTCCAGCGTAGTGACCTTCCGGCGAGCGGACCCGAGACCCCCCACCGAAGCGCTTCGTCCCCTGCCTGGCACTTGTGCCTGCGACAGTGCGAGTGTGCCAGCGGCGTGGTCGATGGTTGAATCACGCTGCCCCCGTCATTTGCCCCAGCCTGGCGATCTGTACGGCCATCTCCTCCCCCGTCACGATCTCCGTGCACCCGTACAGCACCCTCCGCCCGCTCTGTGCCGTTCCCCCCTTGCTCGCCCAACCCTGCAGCATCGACGCCTCCGCGTAGCTTCCCCCTCCCATGAGGAACACCACCACGTCCCGCGCCGATGTCGCCGGCGGGGTGCTGCCTTTCGGCTGCGTCGGATCGATCGTTGCGTACGCCCCGGCCTCCGCGACCCTCTTGGCGTCGGACAGGACATCCACCACGCCCGCAACAGCCCCGAACCGACCCCCCTGGAGGAATGTCTTCATCCCCGCCTTCACCTTGTTCAGGCCCTGGCCCAAGGCCCTCTCTGCCCAGCCTGTGAACTGCCCAAGGCCCGCGTCAACCCCCCCGACAGCCCCCGCGAGGCCCACCCCGCTGCCCCCTGCACTGTCCCCCTGCCCCTGCCCCTGCCCTGTCAGGTTCATCCCCACCATACGCCTGACGCACGCCACCGCGGCAGTCGCCATGGCAGCAAAGTCGCCCCCGAACTCCTTCGCGGCCGCGTGGGTGCCGGGCGGATTCGCCCGGAGGTCGCCCAGGAAAAGGTCTACTACCCTCGAGACTGCCGGGTCCCCCGGGCCATCCCGGGCAGAGAGTAAGAGCACGAGAACTAGCCTGAGCTTGTCCATGGGGGCGCCCCTCCCCGACCGCAGCACGTCCTCGACCTCCGCCGCGCCAACCTGCGAGGGCGACGGGGCGGTGGGTCAGCGATGACCGGCCGATCCCACGAAAGCGATGCGGGTCGCCCAACACGGGCCCGCGCTGGTGCCACTCACCTTGCCGTCGATGGCCTCCTCCGCGACCCCGTTAAAGGCATCCAGCCCCCTGCCCTTGATCTCTTTGAGCAGCCCAGTGGCCAGGTTGGTGTGCTTGTCCAGCACCTTCTTGCGCTCCGTCAGCTCGGGCAGGCTGCGCACGGCTGCCATCAGCTTCCGGGTGCTCTCCTCCGTCACCCCCTGGGGGTCCGCAAACGCGTCCTCCCCCCTCGCGGCACGCACGTTGATCTCGTCGACGGCCGCCTTATACGCCTTGAGCTGCGCGTCGACTTGCTCCGCCACCTTGGGGAAGGGGAGGTCCCCCTGCTCCGCCCAGAAGAAGTCGTCGTCCCCGACCTCGTACTGCTGTGCGGCGCCCTCTCCCTCCACGGCGACGCGGTTCATCCTGAGCCCAAACACGTCCTGGACGAGCCCCTTGTACGACCAGGGGTGTGCCAGGGGGGCAGCAAGGTCAAAGTTTCTCTCGAGGAGGACGAGGAGGGGCCGGTGGACCCCCTGCCGCTCGGGGAAGACGCCCGACTTGGCCTTGATGTGGTCGCGGAGGCGCGCGTCGAGGGCGAGGGCGACGTGCTCCGACGCCCCTCCGCGGGGACACTTGATGATAGGGACCTGCGCAGACCGACGAGGGCGGCCCGGTCGGAAGAGCCCCGGCGGGGGTGTGGGGGGGGGGGCACCATGCGGGCGAGGGAGGGGGCTCACCGCCCCCAGCGTCGCGCAGACGCAGGCCAAGCCATCCACGATCCTGTTGATGAGGGCCCCGATCGTGTCGTCGCTGGCCTTGGGGTCGTGCAGGGCGAGGTACGCGTCCTTCTGCGCCAGGCTGAACACCCCGGACTCGAGGGCGACGAAGCCCAGCATCTGGTCGTGCACCGAGGCCACGCGGTCGACGCACCCGGCCCTGACGACGCCGTCAGCGAACCTCTCCATGAGGTCGCGCGGGAGGGGGGTGACGAAGTTCAGGTGGAACCGCTCGTACGTCCCTGTGGCGGCGTCCTGCACCACCCGGTCGACGCTCTCCGCCGTGGGCTGCACCAGGTACACGGCCGGGACATCGGGGATGTTCTGCCGGGGCGAGTCGAGGGGGAGGTGGAGCGTGACGCCGTGGGAGCGCAGGTCCTTGATGCGAAGAAGAGGCGTCAACACGTCCCGGGCCAGTTTGTCCAGCACCAGCACCTTGTAGCCCTCCTGCAGGGGCAGGGCCGGAGGGGGCAATGGGTTCCCCCCCGCACCGGGGGGGTCGATTCCATGGCGGTGAAGGCGGGCGCGTGCAGGGATCACCTCATCGTCATCCTTCTTCCAGCCCGGCGCGGGGCTCTTGTTCAAGTGCAAAACCCGCACCACGGCGGCTGCGAGCGACGGGGCGGAGGAGCGGGCTTCTTCGTGTCGGTGCTGGGGTTCGTTGACAGGGAAGGCGCGACAGCGGCGCCGGGAGTGTGCCCAAGTCGCTCAGAGCAACATAATACGCGACTGATGGGTCATTGACGCCATTAGAGCACGATATCGTGCACCAACGGCATCCATAATGGGGTAGGGAGCCCGTGGAGGGGGTAGAATCGAACACAGACGGTGACCCCACCTGCTTGGCGCTTGCGGATGTCCATCGCACAAGCCGGGGAAGCCGAACCACGTGACCGGTCTAGTGATCCCCTCGCGCAAGATGTTCCACGAGAAGGAGGGACGCCCACGCAGACGCACAAGTCTTCGCTTGCGGACTGACTCAAGAGACGCGAACTGGCAGGGTGCGGAGGGTTGAAAACGTCGAGGGTGCCGCTTAAGTGGCCCACGCCTCGCCGACAACCGATCTTTCCAATACTTCCGTGTTTCGGCAGGTGAGCGATGCCCGCGAGCCCCGGAAACGCCGGGTCGCCCCCCTCCTTTCCCACGCAGACGCCACCCCCGATTCCCGCGAGCGAGGGGCCCTGATTGACGCCCGCGGGGATGGGCTCCGCCATTTCGATGTCGTTATTCCTCCGTTGTTGGCGCTTGTCGACCAGCACCGGCGTTGATGCGGTCGGGGCATCACTAAACTACTCTTCCTGCCCCACTCCCGGCTCGACCGATGGGCAGTCGGCGTCGTGTTTTTTTCCACGTGACATTTTGCGATCCAAAGTGTACGGACGACACGTCTGTCGACGGATAGACGCGTTCGCGAGCGGGGACGTCGTGGCTTTGGAGGCCACGGGCAGAGTTGCCCCCCCGCCCCATTTAAGGGGCGCCAATCGCCGCCACACCTGCGGTACTCGCGCGTTCGTTCAGTGTTGCGCCTGAATATGGGGCGCTGAGTCGCCTGACGTCGCCTTTGGATCAGTATCTCACGGGTCCCTTCTCCTGGCCCACCAAATGACCTTCTGCCGTCGCCTACGCGCCGCCTGCGACTTCATACCCTAAAGTGCCCGCCATTGACACGCGCCTGCATGTTTCCTGGATGCAGGCAAAACCGGGGAGGCATAATGGCTGGGGAGCGCATCAGGCTCTACGTGAAGGGGTCCATCATGGGCTACAAGCGTGCGAAGAGGAACCAGACCTCTCACACCTCCCTCATCAAGATCGACGGCGTGGCTGACAAGTCCGAGGTCGAGTTCTACCTCGGCAAGCGCATCGCCTTCATCTACAAGGCCAAGACCCTCAAGAAGGGCACCTTCTACAGGTGCATCTGGGGCAAGGTGAGCTGTGTGGGGGATACTAGCCCATCGCGACGGGGAGCTGCTCTGGGTCGTGGACCGCGGAAAACCTGGCGCCTTGCCCACTTTATCGCCAGACGCGCGGCCGCGCCGGTCGCTGGATCCCCGGCGGCGCTGTGGAGCGCACGTTAGGCCTCAATAGGTGGCTGTCCTGGAATGACCACGCCCAGCCGTCCAGCGGGGCCCCGTGCCACGCCGCCACACTCGTGTGAGCTCGCCAACGCTTACCTTCCGCCATTCGCGCCCGCTCCCCGTCCGCAGGTGACCCGGGGCCACGGCAACTCTGGCACCGTGCGGGCGAAGTTCCAGTCGAACCTGCCCCCCAAGTCCATCGGTGGCAAGGTCCGCGTGATGCTCTACCCTTCCCGGATCTAGAGCGCACGTTCTAACGCTCTGGCTGGGCCACGAGCGGAGGAATCGACTGGTTGGCCCCGGCCTCCGGCCGACCCCTGTTGTTGAGGGTTTACGAATGCCGTCTTGCCTTGCTAGATCATGTTGTGGGTGGCCGTGACGGCCGGCATGTGCGGTCGAGGGCTTGCGCTGGGCAGGTCCACCGTACGCGGTGGGAGGTGTGGCTTCTTTGCGGGTCGTCCCCGATGTTGAAGGATGATTCACGCGCCTGGTCGTGGTGGGAGCTGGTGGGCAGCCGGACTCGTGCCGCCACAGAGTCACTCTGATGACGGTCACCGTGGGTGACGGATGCCCAGGCCCCCCACCAGAGACAGACAGTGGACTAGCGCCGGTCTCTCCTGCCCACGTCACTTGTGATCGTTCGAAACACCCTCGGACCCATTCTCCCGATCCTTTCACGCTATTTCTATCCGTGACGGCGACGCGATACCGCGCCGCCCACTCACGAGTCCCGTGAGGGAACGACACCACATTTTTTTCCTATCGACCCCCGGGTTTGTCGACCGGGACCCGCATAAGGAACAGTCGACCGCATGGGACAACAGAACTCGAGCCCCCAGCGAAATCATGACCGCG
>Ga0181583_10003192_pt1 | contig 12034 bp, 2 predicted proteins | sample 071ome_31_FD_132461 | JGI IMG/M metagenome (GOLD analysis project Ga0181583, IMG submission 132461) | Coastal salt marsh microbial communities from the Groves Creek Marsh, Skidaway Island, Georgia - 071405CT metaG (megahit assembly) | ecosystem: Environmental > Aquatic > Marine > Intertidal zone... | reverse complement strand
TGTCGTTGCCCCAGATGTCGAAGGCACTGACGCTCGTCACTGTCGGCGGCGCGTAGTCCAGGGTCTGGCCGTTGTTGTTGACGACCCACTGGGCGCTGTTAAGGAAAAACTTCGGGCTGTAACTGACCCCGCTCCCATGTGTCCTGCCGCCGCAACCGGCCTCGCCGATGAGGCACGAGATGGAGCAGATGATGTTGCTCGACTGGACACCGCCGTTCACCGCGCTGTCGCGGATGATGGGATTCTTGCACTCGACCTCCGTACCAACGTCGTACAGGAATTTGACGCCCAAGCCCTGTGCGTCCGCCTCGTTGCGTTCCAGGTTGGGGCCGAAGTCCTCCCCAGTGATGGTGATCCAGGTGCCGTTGCCGAGAGAGTTCCCCGCCGCGCTGAGCTGGCTCACCCGCGTCGGCAGGGTGGGGACCTTGGTCCCCACGGTCTGGTAGTGGATGCTCGTGATCTTGGGCTGGTTGAAGTTGATCAGGGCAGCCGTCGTCCCGACGACGGGCTCGCTGCACGTGGGGGGCTCCACCGTGACCGTGGTTGTGAAGGCCGTGCCGTCTGTCCGCTTCGATGTCAGGGTCAGCGTCCGGGTGGCGGCGTCTCCGGTCGCCTCGACGAGGGTGGCGACGCCGGAGGTGTCCCCGTTGACCGTGGCCGCGAGGTTCACCATGAGCTTCGTGAAGTCGACCTCCCCGCCGACCGTGTCCCAGTCGTCGGGGTTGGCCACCGTGTGGGCGATCTCCCAGGCCGAGGAGCCCTCCTGGACCTTGACAATGATCTTGTAGTTCTCGAGCCAGGTCGCGGCCTCGGAGAGGACGAGGTCGTCTACCTGAGCCGTCCCCGAGCTGGCCGGTGTGGGGGTCGTCTTGGTGACCGAGTTGCCCCCCTGCAGGGCAGCGCACTGGCGGATCGTGATCCGCACGTCGTAGCCAACACCCGACCCGCTGGGCAGGGTGGCCACCACGGTGAAGATGCCCGCGGCGTACGAGATGGTGTCGGTCGAGAGCGCCTCCTTGTACAAAGTGGCGCCCCGGTACAGAGCCACCTTGACCGTCGACCCGCTCCCAGCGCCGCCAGTCGCGAGGTTGGGCGTCGAGATGTTGGTGCCCGTGAGGGTGACCTGGCCACCGTTGGCGCTCACTCCCGCTGGGGTGTTGGTGATCGCAGGCTTGGCGCGACCCACCATTAGGGGGCTCGTCTGGCCCCTGCACGTCAGGTCGGCGTAGCTGTCCCTGGTGATCGCGTCGCGCTCAATGTCGACCTCGGCCGTGAAGGGCTTAAAGCCCGCGCTCTTCGACTCCAGGGAGACCTTCCGGTTGGCCCCGTCGGCCGTGGCTACGACCAGGGAGCCCACGTTGACCGTATCCGCATTGATCGTGGCCGCAACGTTTGTCATGAGCTTCGCGAAGTCCACAACACTGTCTGTTAAGTCGGCCAGATCGATGGAATGCGACGTCGTCTTCGAGACGCCGTCCTCGGTCACGGTCACCTTGATCGTGTACAGCTGTGCCCAGCCGTCGGTGGCCGCCGAGAACGTGAGGTCTGACACCTGCTGCGTATCCACAAAATTTGCCGACGTGGTGTTCGCCACCGTGACCGTCCCCGTCGTCGCATTGTTCGGCTTGGGCCTCGTGCGCTCCGACTCGGTGTTACAGTTGAACTGGAACACGAGCGAGAAGTTCCCGATCCCGTCGGGGACCATGAGCGTCATCGTGTTGATGTCGGTGATGGTCACGCCGAACGCCGCGTTCGTGGGATCATAGAGGGTTGCGCTCGAGGAGTCGGTGACCTCGTCGTACCACTTAACGGAGAGGATTTTCGTGTCCCCGACGATCGAGCCGAAGCCTTCGCCCTTGAGCGTCAACGTGTCGCCGTCGGTCCCACTCGTCGTGGGCATGTAGATGATGCTCCCGCCCGTCGACACGGCGGCGAAGTCGGCGTTGCCGTGGTCCGTGTTTGGGGTGACGTAGAACGCGGGGGCGGTGTACTCAAGCTGAGCCTGCCCCCCAGTGGCGCCAGGGGTGCCATTGCCGGCGGAGCCGTTCGCCTGCTGGCACGGAATCCCGCACATCGACTCAACAGTCGAGACGTACCGGGTGGCCGAGGACCCGCTGCCAGTGCACGTGAGGGTGTTGAAGCCGCCGTTGGAGAGGCCGAGAAGCGTCGCCTCGTCCAGGGTGTACCCGTTGCCGCCGGTGCAGGCATCCACTGAGTAGCTGAAGCGCACGGCCATGGTCAGCGCGTCCGTGGCATCCCCGGCCGTCTGCGTGTGGCTTTCGAGGGTGGCGAACACCTTCCTGGGCTCGGCCGTGGTGCCCGCCTCAGCAGGGCTCCGGCCGAGGTTCCCGCCGGCGCCGTCGTTCAGCGCGCCATTCGCCCCCGTCTGTGAGGCGACGTTGGTCCAGTTCCCACTGGAACCCGTGCCGCTCGCGTTGTCTGCCCCGCAGATTATGTCCGCGTTGTCGGAGCCCGTCGTGTCCCAGAACTGGACGCGGTCGCAGACCCGGACCGAGTCTAGCGTCACCTTGCTGTCGATGGCCGTCGTCACAGCGTTGTCTCCAACGCCGCCGAAACGCCTCCCGGTGATGGTGACAGGGTACGAGGCGCCACCGAAGATGTAGACGTTGGAGATTGTCTCGATCACGGGCCCGGGAACCCCGCCCACGAGGGTCTTCTCCACGGACAGCTGGTTGCCTACGCGCACGACCACCTTCCGAGGCAGGTAAGGGATGCAGGGCTGCGAGTCGTTGCCGCCGGTGGTGTGCGCGCATGTGTACGTGCACAGGATGCACGTGTGCCCGGTGTTCCCGGTGGCGGCATCGGAGCACAGAGCCGGCGCACAGTCGGGCTGCTCGGTGGTGTGGAGCTGCTGGATGGCCACGTCCACGTTGCTGATGTTCCCGGCCTGCAGGCCGCCAAAGTTCGTCCCCCGGATCGTGAGCACCGAGGTACCCACCCAACCGTTGGTCGTCGACGAGGACACGGGGATGTCGATGCTGGTAATGGTGGGGGCGGTGAATGAGAGCGTCTCGTTGTACACTTCGTAGCTGTCGGCGCTGTCCGACTTGGTCGGTCCGATAGTGGGGTCGCCGATGGGACGCACCGCCGTGAGCCAGTACCCGTCCCCGAGGATCCCGGTGATCCCACCAGCCCCGGCGTCGCTGGCCTCATTGCACGCGTGGGCGTCGCTCGAGTCCGCCTCGCAGAAGATGACCTTGAGGGGGATCCCGCGGCCTACTACGTTGGTGTTCTCGACGCCGAGCTTGCAGCGGATGTAGTCGTAGGACGGGGACGTCGCGGCGTGCAGGACGTCCTGGGAATTGTCGCCGCCGCCGTCCGTGGCGGTAGGGTTCGTCACCACGAAGGACTGTCCAGCCTTGGCGGTGAGAGTAACGACGCCGTCGCTCGGGTTCGCGGCCGTGAGCAGCGGCGACACGGCGGCGTCTGCGTTGATGGCCTCCGCGAGCTTGGTCGCGACCCCCGCCGCGCCGTCGCCCGCGTCCGTGTAGGTCACCTCGGTGTCGTTGATCGTCACCTTGGCGACGTCTCCGGCCGCCCACGTCCCGGACACGGTCACAGTATCCACCTGGGCCTCCGCCAGGGCCTGCACACCGCAGTCGGCATCGCCGCAGGCGCCGGCGTCAGCCGGCGTCTCGCATTCGATCACGCCCCCCGAGCCCACGGTAGAAGGCGTGGCCGACTGCCCGGCGGTCGCCGTGTTGCCGTCCATGTCGAGCATGACCTTGACGAGGCTGCCAGTGCGCCCGAAGTTGACGCCCTGGATGGTCACCGTGTTGAAGTTCTGACCGACCGAGAAGTTGGACGGCACGGTGCCCTTCCCGCCGGTCCACGTGTCGTCGGCGTTGTCGGCTGTCGAGCTCGTCAGGTCCGGGTCCACGCCACGAGCGCCCGTTCCGTTGATGTTGCGGTCACGGAATTTGAGGATCTCGGCGTTTCCGACCGAGAGGTTGTAGTCGCGCTTGTCACTGCCAAACACGTCCGTCACGACGGGGCTCCGGAACCCGACGGTCACGTTATCCGTGCTGACGAGCCACGTCTCCTCGGCCGAACCTGGGGCTCCGACGTAGACCCTGACGAGGCGGTTGGCACCGGCCCCGTTGCCCACGTCTGCGGCCGGGTAGCATGTGAGGCGGGCGTTCGTGTCGTCCTGCAGGTCGCCGGTGGTGATCTGCACGTCCTGGCAGTCCTTGCCGTTGATCCTGACGGCCCGGAGGAAGAAGCTGCTCGAGTTGCCGGCGTCGATCGTAACGTCCGACCCGCCGCCCCAGCCCTGCCCGATGACGGTGATGCGGTTGGTCGACGTCTTACGCCCGTCAGTGTACAGCGGGTTGCCCCCCGGGGTCGTTACCGAGGTGATCGTTGGCGCGCTTACGCGGAACTTGCCGGCCCCGGAGCTCCCCGCCGCTTCCGCCGCGAACTTCGACGAGGCCGTGTTGTCGCCCGTGGCCAGGACATTGTCCTCCAGCACTCCGACCACCATCTGCACGCGCCCGCCCGTGGCCGCGGCGAGTGAGTCGGTGGCGAAGCAGCCGTCGGACGCCAGGCCCGTGCCGAAGGGGCAGTACCGGGGGAGGGAGTCGGCGTGGTTCGGGTCGAGGTTGCACGTGGCGGCCGACTCTCCGTCGTTCGTCGTGACAGCCGGTGCGTCGCAGACGACGTACTTGGAGCAGTCCGAGTTGACCAGGCACAGGCGGACCTTGGCGTTGGCGTACGTGCCTGTGTTGAAGAAGGCGGTCCCCACCGGGCCGAAGCGCTTGCCCTTGATCGTGATCTTGGCGCCGGTGGCGAGAGACCCCTCCGTGTACACCGCCTCGGCCGTCGTGATGTAGCCCTGGTCGGCGCCTGCTGCCGGCTCGCCAGTGATGAGCGGGCCGAGGTACGTGAAGTTTGCCGCCGTTGGAATGTCGGTCTGGATCCCCTCGAGCGTGACGCGCACCTTGGTCGTACCGGAACGGGGCGTGATGTTCGCCGTGTTGTCGACATCGTGGGCGGTAGCCAGCCCCGCGGCACTGATGGCGTCAGAGTGGCGGATGTAGAGCGTCGTCGAGTCGAGGAGCCAGGAGTCCTTCGTGACGTCCTTGAAGGACACTGCATTCCAAGAGACGGTGTCTCCGCCCAGAAACTCTACCTTGTCCTGCGTGGGGTCCGCGTTCAGAGTGCGTGGGGAGAACCCGAACTTGGGCGCGAAGTTGCGGCCCTTGATCGTGATCCAGGAGCCGTCGTCCTGGATGGCAGTAAGGCCCGGGGTCGCCGAGGGGTCAGACCCGTCGCCGTAGTTCGGGTTCGAGCTGGTGTAGAGGCCGTTGATGCCGTACCCGAACTGGTCGCCGTAGATCATCGTCGCGTCGAGGGCCGGGCCTTCGTAGAGGAGCTCACTCCCGCCAGACAGGGCCAGGACGTTTGACTCGATCCCGTCGACGGTGATCTTGACGTCGGGCTTCTGCGTCGTCCCGCCGGAGGTCGCGGTGTTGTACTTAACGGCGTAGCCCAGGATCTCCGTGTGCGAGGTTGTGACCTTGACGGTCTGGGCCCCGGCGGGCACTGCGTAGCCGGCGCCCCCGGGCATGTCGTACCACACCCCGGCCGTGCTCTTGAACTGCACGACGACGGTTGGGGTGTCAGCGTCGCCAAAGTTCGACCCCAGGATCTTGAAGTCGTCCCCGTTGAAATTGAGCTTGTACCCGGCCGTGGCGAGCGCCGGGTTCGCCGGACATGTCTCGTTGCCCGGGTCACAGTAGCGGTAAATGCTCGTCAGGGTGGGGCCGAGGTACTTCATGCGCTTGTTGTACGCAGCGTCGGCGTTGGTCTGCCCGCGCACGGTGATCGCGATCGTGTGCAGGCGGTCAAGGTCCGCCGTGGTGCTCAGGTTGAAGCCCCCCGCCGAGGCGTCCTGCATCTTCTTCGGCTTGCAGACGATCTGGGTGTGGGACACGACGGTGAACTGGTCCGAGCAGTCCATGGTGGCGGCCGCGCCGCCCGTCTCGGCCGCGGAGCTTGTGGCGTCGTTCTTGATAAGCTGGATCTTCTGGATGTTCGTGTCGCACTGCTTTGGCGAAGTCGAGGTGCTGCACCCAGCGGAGCCGACGGCGCAGCAGGGGGGGCCGAAGTTGTTGCCCGTGACCGTCAGCATCTTGCCCGCCTCCACACCCGTGACAGGCAGGAAGGAAACAGTCGCCGGGCTCCCCTCGGTCTCGGTGATGGTCGGGACGTTGTAGGAGAAGACGCTTGTTGCGTATGCAGACTCCTGCCCCGAGACCTTGACTTGGACGTCGTGGTTGATGCCGGTCGACTCGGGGGGCTCGCAGGTGATGGCCTCCTTCTGGACGCCGCCGATCAAAGTGTCGGCGGGGCAGTCGGTGCACGTGGGGTCGTACGCCAGCGTCTTGATCACGGCGGCGTTGGTGCAGAACACCTCCGAGTTGTCGAACGACATCCGAATCTTGACAAACCCGACCCCGGTGGACAGGGTGGCGGTACCGGGGAGACCGAAGTTCGTCCCTAGGACGGTGATCGTGTTGGAGGGGCAGGTGGCGCTCGTCGGGCCGCACGTGTTGGCGTTTGCCTTTACGCTTTCCACAGTGGGGCTGCCGTAGTTGAACAGGCCCGGCTGGGAGCCCGACTTGAGCATGCTCGTGCTCCCTGACTGGTGCTGGATGTTGACAGAGATGTCGATGCCCTGGGAGTTGCCGCTGGGCGCCTGGCACTTCAGCTTGCTCACCATGTCGGGGCCGTTCGAGTCCGAGTCAAAGCGCTCGTCCTGGATCACCTTGACGTTGGTGCACTGGTTGTTCCCGATCCGCACCTCTGACACGAGGTGCCCGACGACGCCCGCGCAGGGCTCGGCGTTGCACCCGCGGACGAGGTCCCCGAGGATGTTGGGGAAGACGCACGTCACGTTCTTGGTGGCGCCCGTGTACGGGTCGCAGGGGGTCCCATTCGACTCCGTGTAGGGGCCCTTGGGGCCGAAGTTGGTGCCCGTGATGGTGATCTCCCCGCCTGTGGTGGGAACGCTCGAGGGGGTGACCGAGACGACCGTCGGCGCCGGCACGAAGCTCGAGGCCCAGAAGTACCGCTGCGAGTCGGCCGGGTTGGTGGCCACGGTGCCGTCGTTCAGCACAAAGTTCAGCTTCCGGAGGTACTTGCCCGCACCGCTGGCCGCGACGAACGTGTTTGACGAGTCGCCGGCGTCGGGGTTAGCCTGGGAGTTCCAGATGAAGAGGCGAGTGGCGAGGAGGATGGCCTTGTAGTTGTCGATGGACGACTGGCCCGTGAAGGTGATCTTGCACTGGGCCTTGTTGAAGATCGGGCGCACGACCTTGGCCCAGTCGGTGGTCTCCGTGTACCCGAGCCCGGTGCACGTCTGACCGGCAGCGGGGATCTTGACGGTGCCCGCGTCCACGCAGTGGCTGAAGCCGAAAACCTTGGCGTTGTCCACGTAGAGCTGGTCGTGGTAACCGACCCACGCCGTGGTCGCCGTCGACACCTGCTGCCTCCGCACTACCCAGGACCGCGCCTGGAAGGGCGTGCCGCCTGTGCTGGCCGTCAGCTTGACGATTACGCTCGAGTCCACGGCGGCCGTGATGGCCGTCTGGGACCCCAGGGCGGCGACCATTTTGGTCGCGATGTTGCCCTGGGTGGCCGCGTCGGTACCCGCCACGTCGGACCCCAGGACCGTGTAGGCGACCTGGACGGTGTTGATCTCCACAACCATCCGGTCCCCCTCCTCCCACTTGCCGCCCACGGTGATATCGTCCACCTGCTGGGTACCGAGGCCGCGATCGTTGGCGACGACGTTGGCGAGCGATACGGTCGGGGTGGACGTGGCGTCCGAGGCGGAGATGGCCACCACAAACTCCTTGCCTGCCGTCCGGGCCTGGATCACCAAGGTGGCGCTCGAGGCGGTGACGGTCGCGAAGGCTGCGATGTTGGCCTTGGATTCGAGCTGCGTCTTGACCTTGGCCGCGATATTGGTAAGGGCCTCGGCGGACGTCGCCGCGCCGCCGCCCCCCACGCCGTCCTTGGTCAGGTCGTTGGCCTCGACCGGGTACTCGACGATGTCAGTCGGCTGGATCGTCCCGCCGGGCTCCGTGATGACGACAGTGACCTTGTCACCCACCTTGTAGGTCCCGGAGAAGGTGACCGTCTCGGACTGCTGCGCCGCGTTGGCCGTCACGTCGCAGGTGGCCGCGTCGATCTCGATGTACGCCTCGGCGAGCGTTTCGTTGTCGGGGTCCGACACCTGGAAGCTCGAGGCGTCCTGGACGGGGATCACGTCGGCGTCGCGGCCGACGAACGCGACATCGAGCTTGGGGAACGTCGGCGTCGGGGGGTCGTTCTGTCCGGTGACCGAGATGGTCACCGCCGTCCCCGCGCTGCTGGTGGTCAGCGGATTCGCAGCCGTCCCCGTCCCACCCGTGATGCTGCTCGCGCCGGCCGGGGTTGCCACGGCCAGCGTCTGGACCGTGTCCGGGTCGTAGTCCTGGACCGTCAGGCTGGTCGTCCGGTTCCCCGCCGTGGGCGTGTCGAGGCCCGTCTGCTGGTTCCGGTACACGACCGACCGCAGGGCCGTCTCCATGTCTGCCCGGGGGATGCACGTCGAGTCAATAGCCCCCGTGCAGGGCGTCGCCGCCGTGATCTCCAGGACGCCCGTGCCGGCGGTGTAGGTGCACGTGACGGAGGCGGGCTTGGCCGTGCTGCAGTCCAGCTTGTCCTCGCCGGTCTGGAGCCCCGAGTCGATCGTGACCGTCGCCTTGGTCATGTAGGCGCTGTCCGAGTCGGACAGGACAAGGTTTGGGTACACCGCGGTCTCGCCGTTCTGCACGCCGCCCGGGTCGCTGTTGTCCTCGGTGAAGGACACAGACCCCGACGCGCTCGTCACCGCGGGGGCAGTGTTCTTGCGAACGTACCCGAACGTCGACTTGGCAAAGTCGCTCCACTTGAAGTCGCTGACCGCCGGGTCGGGGCTCGTGCGCGACGTCCCGTCGTCCTGGACGCGGATCCAGATGATGCGACCCTTGTCCGGGGCGTTGCTCGACGTGTTGAAGAACTCGAGGTTCTTCAGGAGCGTCGTGTAGGTGGCGTACGACCCCGCAGCGTCAACGTCGTTGGACGCACCGAACACCACCCTCGACGCGTCCGTCCCGGTTGACTTGGTGATGGTCACCGTGACGCCCTTGGTGCTAGCGGTGCTCGAGCCGGTTCCGGTCAGCGCGAATTCGTCCTCGGTGTGCGACCGCGGCGTCGCGCACGTCTCCGGGTCGTCGCAGTCCGCGTAAGTGACGTAGACCTCCATCCCCATGATCTTGTGGCCCTCCGCGGCGTCGGAGACCACGATCGTGGTGGCGGACTGAGTCGACGACACAGGTAACAGGTACTTCTGCGTCGTCCCCCCGGGATCCCTCTCCACGTACTTGACCGGGGCCGGGCAGTCGGCCGGGTCGTTGGTCCCCGTCCCATCGTTCACCCCGCCGTGGCACCGCAGCACCACTGACGGCTTGTCGTTCACCGAGTTGACCTGCGGCGGCGAGGGGGCTTGGCTCGGGCTCGGCGGCAGGGTATCGGCGGCCCGCGGGGCCAGGAATCGGGCAGGACCGTGCGGCGGGGGGCGCCGGGGCCGGGGCGGGGCCTGGGCGCCGGGGCGGGGCTCACCTTGACGGTGAAGTTCGTGGCGAGGTCGATCGCGGTGTACGTGCCCGTGTCGGCGTCGTCGCACGCAGAGGAGGAGGAGGTGCACTCCAGCGCCGAGATGCGGACCACGCGGTCCGTGATGTCCGGGTTCAGGGACGCCGTCTTGAAGTAGAGCTTCTGGAGGATGACGCCCCCCACGTTGCTCCCATCGGTGCCCAGGTGCGGGGGTGGACTGTCAAGTGAGTCCTTCACGGCCATCACCCCGTTGCTGCCGTACGCCAGCTCCTTCAGCCCTGCGGGGAGGGAGGGGCGTCGGGGCCGGGAGGTGTCGGGGGGAGGGCGTTGCATGGCACCCTGGGGGTGAGGCCCTCCGGGATGTGGGGGGGGGCAACTGGAGTAGCCCCGCCCGTGACGATTCCGTCCACGTAAATCGGGCGATAATGGCTCGTTGGCGCCGCGAACTTGTGATTGACGCTCCAGGCGCCTCGTAACCCCGTCCTTCACAGTGCCCGTCGCAGGAGAGGGCCTCACAGGTCCAGGCAGGCAGGAAGGGTGGACTCCCGCCACAGGGAGCCGTGGGGACCGATGGGCAGTCGGCCGCTGGCGGATGCGCGTAAACAAAGAAAACACATTCGATACACCGGGAAGGGGTCGGATTCAGCCGGTGAACGGCGCTCACCATTAGTTTGAAGGTCGGTGCTCGTCCCAAAGTGCAGCTCGTCCCCCGGCTGGAAGCCGCTGGCGAAGTCCGCACGCACCCCATAAATAGCCTTGCCCGCACTGGGCGTGAGGGTGAACTGACAGGACGCCGAAGTGGTGAATTGGACGCCGATGGTCAGCGACAACGGGTTTGGGCTCCCCTCAGTGAACGTGGCCGTTTGGCTGACGCAATCGGAGGCGAGGCTTTGAGCTGCCGCCCCCGGTATCAGCGAGAGCAGTAGCGCACCTACAGCCGCTAGCAGCCGGGGCTTCCAGCGTCCCCCGGCCTCCTTCCCTTCCCCCATCGTGGAAATGCCCCCCGCTACTCGACCCCCCTTGACTGCCCCCCCGTACACGCACCGGCCCAAGCGGCGCGGCGAGTGACGCCAGGAAATGTCCCTACGGTATGGATTGGCCCGCTCAGATGGGCGATGGCGCCAGCGGGCCGCTTCGATGGCCAATATGAAGTCCCGGACCCCAGGCAACTGGCCAGGTGGGGATCGCTATGCGGCCCACGTGGGGACACTGTGGGGGCGAAAAATCCTGTAGAACTATGATTTATCCCTCACTCTTCCGCACGGGAGGGTAAAGGGGTCGCACGGTCGCTATTCTGTCACGGGAGCGCGGACAACTCGGCAGGTGAGTCCACAGGTTCGGGGAGTGGTGAGTTCCCTTCAGTGCATGGAAGAGTCCCGTCGCGACAGTGCGATGTGATTTTAGTGGCGACAGGCGGGGCGAGAGGGGCCATGAGGGACGGACGAGTTGGGGGGACCGAGGACAGCGGGGGCAGTGCCGGTAAAACCCTACTTTGCCCGCGCCCCCCCCCGGAAATCGAGGGATTCCGTGCCATCCTCACCCTCTTCGCTTCGAGCGGGCCGCGGTTTCAGCGCTCCAACCCCGCCATGTCGCTCAGCGCGTCCCAGAGCGCCCCCACGTCGCCCCGCGAGTAGGCCGTGCCGGCCACCCACAGGTGCTTGCGCTGCGGCCGCCGGTCCAGGTAGAAACCCCCGTCCTCGAGCGCGTCCGCGTCCGCCAGCGCCAGGTACGTGATCGTGTCCGCCCCCTGCGGCGGGCTCCGCAGCCGGTTCTCCAGCTGGCCGACGAACGCCGGCATGGCCGCGCGCAGCCCGGGCGTGTCGGTCCACCCGGGGTGCATGCTGTAGAACCGCACCCCCTCCGACGCCGGGTGCCGCGCCGCGAGCTCCTCGCACAGGGCCACCTGCTGCCGCTTGTTCACCGCGTACACCCGGGTCCCGTCGAACGGCTCGGCCCCCGCGCCCCCCGGGTCCCCGGCCCGGAGCCCCTCGGTCAGCATCCCGGCCGACGACACGAACACCACCCGGCTCGGCGCCCCCCGGCGCAGCGCCGGCAGCATCAGGCGCGTCAGGGCGAACGTCCCCAGCGTGTTGGTCGCGAAGTTCAGCTCGTGCCCGTCCGCGCTCTCCCGCCGCTCCCCCACCATCACCCCCGCGTTGTTCACGAGCACGTGCACGGGAGTCCGGGCCTCGTCCAGCGCGGAGGCGAAGGCGCGGACCGAGGCCAGCGACGACACGTCGCACACGCGGTAGTCGACGTCGCCGTTCCCGGACTCCTCCCGGAGCTGCGCGGGCGCGGGGACCGGGGGGGCGGGGGGGGCGGTCGGGTCCCCGCGCGGGCGTCGCCCCGGGGCAGGGCGTGGCCCGTG
>Ga0181583_10003189_pt1 | contig 12035 bp, 5 predicted proteins | sample 071ome_31_FD_132461 | JGI IMG/M metagenome (GOLD analysis project Ga0181583, IMG submission 132461) | Coastal salt marsh microbial communities from the Groves Creek Marsh, Skidaway Island, Georgia - 071405CT metaG (megahit assembly) | ecosystem: Environmental > Aquatic > Marine > Intertidal zone... | reverse complement strand
GGGGGGGGGGGGGGGGGGGGCGTGGGGGGGGGGGGGGGGGGGGGGGGGGGGGGGGGGGGGGGGGGGGGGGGGGGGGGGAAGAGGGGGGGGGGGTGTGCCTAGCGACCCCCTTGCCCCCCCGCAGCTCCTGGCCGCCCCTGGGCCGCGATCGAGAGGCTTCCCCCTCACGCGATCGACTCCAGCTGACTTCCCCTTGGGCTTGCCGGGGCCCACAGCGGCGTACACAGCCAGGTTACCTACCCGGGGGCGCCGGGGGGAGGCCGAGTCTCACCATGTCGACGACGAGGAAGTCGTACCCGACGCACGCCAGCAGCTCGGCCAGGGTGGGCGACGCGCCCATCAGGAAGGCGCCGTAGAGCCCCCGGCGCGGAGTCTCGGGGTTGGCCTGGAGCTTGGCCACGACGGGGTTCATCGGCCGCGCCATGCGAGGGACGGCCGAGGCCCGGTGCCGGGTCCGGGTGGGGTCCAGCGGGCGGGAGAGGACTCCACGAGAGTGACTGGTACCGCTGAGGGGGGAGATCGGGGACAGGAGGTACATGCTAAGCCGATGCAGCGCCCCGAATGTCGAGGGGAGGGCAAGGAGAGCCTCGGAACTCCCCAACCTCTTCTATCCGCCCATTATCCGATGCGACGTGAGCAGGTGGTGCTCACGCCCTCAGATGTGGCCCACTTGCGCGCCCAGCGCCGCCTCATCGGTTGATTCCAGGCACGGCGCAGGCCGACCACGTGGGGTCAGACACCGTCCGCGGCCCCCCCCGCGTTTTCCCACGCGGCGGACCGCGACGCCCCCCGAAGCCCACCCCGCACCCCTCTTGTCCGCCCGCCCCCTCCCCCCGCCACCCAGCTCCCTCACGCGTGGATCTCGCGTGACCTTCTTGCTCTGCTCCAACTTCTTTGGGCAGTGCACTTCCCCCAGGGGTCTCCCCTCCCTTGTCGTTCCTCGGTCCCCCGAAACTACGGCAACATAAACTGACGGTGAGACCCCGCTGCGTATTTCCCTTATCGCCCCAGATGGACCACTGCTGGATCCAGATCCCCGCCATCCGCCTGGGACGCGAGGCCCCTGGCCCCTCCGCCCTCCGCCAATAGGGAAATTCGGCGGATATCGCTATTAGTCTTGCGTCTAAATTGTTTGTTTTGAGACATCGGTCGGGGATGGGTGGGAAATCGATCCTCCCCGACTCCGTGGCGCGCGCCTGTTCATTGTGGCAACTCCCCGCCAAATAACTCGCCGCCGCATAAGACAGGAGGCACCTCGGGGGCCGTGTCGGTCGCCCAGGCCCGTTTTGTGACCACCATCCCCGCGGGAGGGGCGAGATCTGCCCTGGGGCCCCCTCCCCCGGGTGGCCGCGGCGTGGCCAAGTTGGACGCTCCCCGCTTCGCGGTCGCCTCCCGCCGCGCCCCAGCAGGCCTGCCCCTCTCCCGACCGACCCCCGGGGGCCACACGTTCTGAGATGCGCGCCTCCTTCCGGTCGCCCGACCCGGACGAGATCTCGCGCCCCCGGCGTCCCATCCCCTCCTGCCCTCCCCAGTCCAAATCAATCAACAACACCGGGGCAAGGACCAGCAGGGCCCCGCCGCGCCCCCCCCACCCCCCCCCCGCCCGCCCGCCCAACCTCCCCCCCGCCACGCCCCGGCGAGCCCGCAGATGTCGGACTTCAAGCTCCTCTACGCGCTGAAGCCCTTCGCGGCCCTCGTGCCCGACGTGGAGCGCCCCGGCCCCGGCCAGCGGGTCAAGCTGACGGACAAGATGCTCTACACTGCCGTGGCGCTGTTCGTCTTCCTCGTCTGCTCCCAGCTGCCCCTCTACGGCATCAAGACCAACACGGGCTCCGACCCCTTCTACTGGGCCCGCATGATCATGGCGTCCTCGCGCGGGACGTGCATGGAGCTCGGGATCGGGCCGATCGTGACGTCGGGGATGATCATGCAGCTCCTGGTGGGCTCCAAGATCATCGACATGGACTCGTCCGTGAAGGAGGACAAGGCCGTCTTCGACGCCGTCCAGAAGCTCCTCGCGCTCATCATCACCCTCGGCGAGGCCATCGCCTACGTGTTCTCCGGGATGTACGGCTCCGTGTCGGACCTCGGGTACCTCAACGCGGCCCTGATCATCGCGCAGCTCTTCTTCGCCGGGGTGGTCGTCATGCTCCTCGACGAGCTCCTGCAGCAGGGGTACGGCCTCGGCTCGGGCATCTCGCTCTTCATGGCCACCAACATCTGCGAGAGCGTCGTGTGGAACGCCTTCTCGCCCCACACCATCACGCGCGAGACGGGCACCCAGTTCGAGGGCGCCCTCGTGTCGCTCGTGTCCTCGGTCATCTCCGAGAAGGACAAGATCCGCGCCGTCAAGAACGCCTTCTACCGCACCAACGCCCCCAACCTCAGCTCCCTCCTCGCCACGGCCGTCATCTTCATGATGGTCATCTACCTGCAGGGCTTCCGCGTCGAGGTGCCGATCCAGCACTCCAAGAGCTCGAGCACGAAGAGCGTGTACCCGATCAAGCTCTTCTACACGTCCAACATGCCCATCATCCTCCAGTCGGCGCTCGTGTCGAACCTGTACTTCCTCTCCCAGCTCCTCTGGAGGCGCTTTGCCGAGTCGGCCTCGGGCGTCACCTCCTTCGCCATCGGGCTCCTGGGCAAGTGGGAGATGCGCGCGACGGGGCAGCTCGCCCCCGTCGGCGGGCTCATGTACTACCTCAGCCCCCCCAAGAGCATCCTCGAGGCCTTCAAGTTCCCCGTGCACACGGTCTTCTACGTCGCCTTCATGCTCGGCTCCTGTGCCCTCTTCTCCAAGATCTGGATCGAGGTCTCGGGCTCCTCCGCCAAGGACGTCGCCAACATGCTCCGGTCGCAGCAGATGAGGGTCACCGCCGTCACCCGCGACGACCCCAAGGCCATGCAGCACGCCCTCAACCGCTACATCCCCATCGCCGCCATGTTCGGCGGCATGTGCATCGGGCTCCTCACCATCGCCGCCGACCTCCTCGGCGCCGTCGGCACGGGCACCGGGATCCTCCTCGCCGTGACCATCGTCTACCAGTTCTTCGAGACGATCGACAAGGAGAGGAGCCAGGCCATGGGCGGTCTCATCGTGGGCTGAGGCGCCCGCGCTGACGGCCCCCCGCGGCCCGGGGCCGGCCGACGTCCGGTCGGCCGGCCCCGAGCGACCGTGTCCCTGCGGCCCCCGGGGCTGCTCGGTATCACGTCGCTGGCGGCGCGCCCTCCTCGCTCTCGGTCGGTGCCGCGGGGCTGGGCGCCGCGCGGGTGGCGTGTGAAGGGCGGCCCGGTGGCCCCGGGGAGAGCCCGCGGCCCGGGGGGCGCTGCACCCCCCGGGCCCGGGCATGCTTTGCGTGAGCCGGGGCCTAGTTGCAGATTGCTTGTCATTGCGGCGGGCCCGTCCCCTCCGCGGACGGCGCCCGAGGGGAGTGGTGGTCCGGGGTGTGATGTGATGTCGACGGCTTTGCTCGCGGCTCCCTCGTGCTTGTGTGCTCCCCTTTCAAAGGACCGGGAGCCCCCCTCACACGACCGCCTCCAGCAGCATCGCCGCGGACACGGCCGCGATGTGCCCCGCCCGCGCCCCGACCGCCGCCGTGACGCCCACCTGCAGCGTGACCATGCCCAGCAGCACGGACAGCACCGCGTTCCAGGCGGTGCTGCCCCGGAGGGTCCACAGCCCCGCGGCCAGGCCCCCCCACAGCGACCCCCCGACGACCCACCGCACGGCCGCCGTCCTCGCCAGCAGCCGCGGCAGCATCGTCACCAGCACCAGCCCCGCGCTCGCCGCCGCCGCCGCCGGCAGCAGCTCCGCGTGCAGGTGCAGGATCTCGCTGGCCTTGACCAGCAGGAGCGACGAGGCGAGCGTGACGACCCAGGACGGCGCGAAGTGCTCCGAGGCCGCGAAGCACCCGACGGCCACGGCGGCCAGCGCGACGGCCTTCACGCGGGTCCCGGCCAGCGCCCGGTGCAGCTCGAAGAGCGCCGCGAACCGCTCGCTCGTCACCCGGGAGCCCTTGGTCTGCCCCATGAGACCCTGGAGCGTGTCGACGACCCCGGCGTCGCGCAGGTCGAGGGCGATCGCCCGGCCGCCCCGGGCGACCATGCTCCCGAGGGCGTGGCACGCGGGGATGTGCACGTCCGCGTCGCGCGCCGCCGGGAGCAGGAGCAGCCTGGCCAGGGCGAGGTGCACTTCCCCCTGGACCGCCGCGCGGCAACCGGCGGGGTCCTGGGTCAGCTGCTGGGCGAGGTTGGCGGCCGACACGAGCACCCCGCACACCTCGGCCACCGCCGCGCGGTCGGCGTCCCCTCCGGCACCCCCGAGCCACTCGACGATGTCCCCGTCCTCCGCCTTGAGCAGCCGGGCCCGCTTGAGGCTGCCCGCGCGGCTGCCCAGGAGGGCCCCGCGCGAGGCGCTGCGCTCGGGGGAGGGGGCGTCGCCGGGCCGGGCCCCGGGCTTGCCCTTGCTGGGGGACGCCGGGGGGCTGTCCTTGCCGTCGCTCCCGGGCGCGCCGGCGGCCCCGCCCGCGCGCGGGCTCGCCAGCCGCCGCGAGAGGCTCGGGCTGAGCCCCCCCGCCACGGCCGCCATCAGCCCCTCGGCACGCAGCAGGTCCGACCGGAGGAGCGGGTCGGACCCGGCGACGGCGGCCAGGCAGCTCATGGCCTTGCGGCGCAGGACGGTCCCCGCGCCCCCGGCCAGCCGCACGGCGACGCCCACCAGCCCCGCCGCCTTGGCCTCGATCGCCAGGGACGGCTCGAAGCACAGCGCCCGGGCGGCGTCGAGGCCGCTGGCGACGGCGGCGGCGTCCGCCGCGGGGTCGGCCGAGGCGAGGCGGACCGCGGCGGGGAGGAACCCCGCCAGCTCCTCCGCGAACACCCCGCAGAAGCTCAGCGCCTCCACCGCCGCGAGCGCCGCCGCCGCGAGGCCCCCGCCCTCGGCGCCCGCCGCCGCCCGCAGCGCCACCATCAGCGCCGGGCAGTCGGCGATGACGCGGTGGCACATGTCCCCGTCCATCTCGCACAGGGCCGACAGGCACCGCAGCGCGGCCCCCGAGGCCCGGCGCGAGCACCCCGGGCCCGCCTCGGCCTTGGGGGCCCCGCCCTCCCCTCCCCCCGTCACGAGGTCCAAGGAGCGAGTGAGGCCCCCCTCCAGGGCCGCGAGCAGCCCGAGGTCGTTGAGGACGGGGCGGATCTTCGGGTCGAGGGCGCAGACGCGCGCGAAGAAGTCGACCGCGGTCTCGGCGACGTCCTCCGAGCCCGGGGACCCCGCCGAAGCCCCGGCGCGGACGGCCCCGAGGAGCGCCGCGGTAGCCGCGGCCCCGGAGGGCACCACGAGCGTCATGGGCGGGTCGTGGCACGTCGCGATGGTGGTGCACATGGCCCGGACGGCAGCGACGCGGACCTCCTCCGGCTTCCCGTCCCCGTCGACCAGGCTCGCGAGGAGGTCGATGCCCTTGTGCCTGCGGGCGGGGCGGGGCGGGGGGGTCGCTCCGGCCGACTGCGATCGGCCGCGTGCGCGCGACGGACGCCCCGTTGGGGCACCGACCCTGAGCGATCGAGGTGAAATACTGTAAAGAATCGAACGTACGCGAGTGGAGGGCGAGCGTCGCGCAGCGGGAGGCGGGGGGCGGGCTTCCGCGCGTCCCCCAAACGAACCCCCACTCACCCCGACGCGAACTCCTCGGCGAACTCCTGGGACTCGTCGCCGTGGCAGCACGCGAAAATCTCCGCGCAGGTCTTGACGAGCCCGTCCCAGTCCTCCGCCATGCTCATCGTCTCGAGCTTGGTCCGCATCCTCTGCGCATCCAGAACCGCCTTCCCCTGCTCCTCCTTCTCCCCCGCCGGGGCCCCTCCCCGGGAGCTCCCCTTCGTATCCGACATGTCCGATCTAACCTCGTCCTCTCTGTACGGCCAGGGTTCCCGGAAGCGGTCGAAACTACGACCCCGAGACGCGCGAGCGGGGCCGGAGAGGGCAGGGACAGGGCCTGGCCGGGGGCCCAACCACTGGCACATTGAGCCTGCTCCCCCCAGCAATCCCACCCCCCCGCACCACGACGGCGCACATCGCCCGTTTCAACGCCTAGGGGCGACGGGCTGGGCTCGGGCGTCACTTGAAGAAGTGCCGGAGCTTGGCCCCCTTGAAGATGTCCCGGTACTCGGGCGAGGCGCCGTACCTCCGGGCCTCGCGGACCCGGAGGACGGCCATCGAGTTCCCCACGGCGCTCAGCTGCACGCGGGGCTCCTTGTCCCACCCGTCGACGCTCCGCTGCACGTCCGTCTGCGCCGCCATCTCCATGATGGCGCCCACGTCGAGCTCGTCCACCAGCGCGTGGCTCCCCGTCGCCTCCTTCAGGATGAGCGACACCACCGTACCGACGTCCTGGCTGGCGGCGAGGCAGGCGCGGTCCGCCGACAGCGCGTAGGTGCGCCGGAACGACGCCAGCGCCGGGCCCACCAGCGCCCCATACGTGTCCCCGGCGATCCCGTCGTTCACCCGCCGCTCCAGGACGTCGGGCTGCAGCTCCAGCAGCGCCAGCGCCGTCGCCAGCTGCGGCAGCCACCGGTACAGGACCCCGTTCTGGACCGACGCCGCCTCCTCGGGGCCGCGGGGGGCGTGGGTCTTGGCGGCGGCGTCGCCGAACGGGCTCCCCTTGCCCAGCTGCGACGACACCACGTACGGCAGGAGCGCCCCCGCCAGCGCCGCCCGTACCTCGGACGGCTCCAGGAGATCCAGCATCCCCGACCCGAGGACGAGGCAGTGGTGGTGGTTCTCGGCGGCGACGCGGCCGGCCAGGACCTCGCCCGTGCCGGGGCGCTGCGGGGTGTGCTCCCCGTGCACCTCGAGGGCCGCGCCGGGGACCGAGGCCCGCCCGCCGTCCCCGCTGGCCCGGCGGGCCGCGTCGCCCGCGCCCGCCGCCGGCCCGGGCATGCGCTTCACCCCCCGCGACATCGCCACGGGGAGGCACAGGTAGTGGCAGTCCGCCGACCGCGTCGGCCGCACGTACAGCTGCGGCAGCCGCTTCGGGTCCAGGTGGAAAAGGTACGCCACGTCCACCAGCATCTGGTGCAACTGGGGGATCTGGCGCCCCGTGACAGGCACGCCGAGGTCGAGGCGGGGGACGTCCTGGGCGCAAAACTCGGGGGAGACGAGGTACTCGAGGAGCTTCCCGGTGTTGGGGAGGCCGAGGAGGTGCCGGACCCCCCTGAGCGTGTGCTCGTGGACGAGGTGCTCGATCTTGGGCGGGCGGACGGGCTGCTGCCGGGCGCCGAAGAGCCCCGCGACGACGGCGTTGTTGGGCACCATGCCGGCCGGCGGGGCGCCGTCCTCGGGGGCGGGCGCCGCGGGAGGCTCGAGGCCGAACCCGGGGAGCGCCCCGGCGCCCGGCGCCCCCTCCGCGGTGCCCGAGAGGCCGATCCCGAAGCCGCCCCCGATCCCCCGCCAGAGAACGGGGAGGGGGAGGCCGAAGTAGGGGTTGGCGGTGGCGGCGAGGCCGTGAGAGACGCGGTCGCCCCCGCGGGACCCCCCACGGGACGCGAGGGTCTCGCGCAGGGCGACGCCGCCCGAGCTCGGCAGCGGGGAGCGCGGCGGCGGGGAGCGCGGCGGCGGCGACAGCGCCCGCCCCCCCGAGGTGGAGGGCCGGCCGCTGGCCACCAGGTCGGCGTCGCTCTGCGTGCGGGTGCCGAGGATCCCGCCCGAGGCCAGGGACCCAGGGTCCGCGGCCGGGGGCGCCGTCGTCACCGCCACGCTCGCGTCGGCCAGCAGCTCCCCGGACCCCAGGCCGCCCGCGGACGTGAGCCCACGCGTTGTGCTCCCCAGGGGCCCGGGCGAGGAGCGGCGCATCGAGGCCGAGGCCGGGTCCTGCCCCACCGCGTAGCTGCTCAGGTCCCACTTGGGGTCCGTCTGGTACGCGGCGACCCGCGGGAACTTGGACACGGGAACGAGCTCCTCGGGCACCTCGTCCGACTTGAGGAGCCCGACCGACATGCCGAAGCGGGCGACGGGGGCGAGGTGCCGGTTCTTGCGCACGGCGTGCCCAAAGTCGCGGAGCTGCGTCAGGGCCAGCGGGCGCACGCTGTACCGCAGGTTGAAGAGCTGGTCGGTGAAGCCCCGGAGCGACGACGGCGGGTTGCCGAAGCGCGCCGCGGCCATGTCGGCCTTGACCTTCTCCTTGTAGACCTCGTAGACGATGTCGAGGAGGGCGGAGGGGAGGATGTCGCGGGGGGGGTCGGGGATGGGGGGGTTGAGGGCCTCGATGAGGACGTCCTGGACCCAGTCCCCGGCGGCATCCTTGACGGGCGACCGCAGCGACCCCCGCGAGACGTGGCGCGAGGGGGCCTTGTGGGGCGACCGGGCGCGCATCTCCGACGTCGCCGGCCGCGAGAGGCGCAGCGGGGACGTGGATCGGGACACGTCCACGGCCTCCGCCACGAGCGCCACGTCCTTGGCGGCCGCCATCATCTCCTCGTCCCACAGGTCGGCCGGCGTCACCTGCACGCCCCGGTGCCGCTGCTGCGTCTCCGCGCCGCCCGTCAGCAGCTCCTTGATCTTGTGCTCCAGCTCCCTCACCTTGGCCTGCATCGTGCTCGCGTACTTCTCCCGGAACAGCCGCGCCTTGGTCTCCTCCTCCAGCTTGGCCCGGATGTGCGCCACCAGCTCCGCCACCTCTGGGATCTCCAGGGGCGCCCGCAGCCGCTCCTTGAGCTTCTCGAGGAGCTTGTTCTTCGGGTCGTCGATCGACACCAGGTAGTCTCGCTCCTCTATCAGCTCGTCCCTCTCCGCCTCCAGCTTCCGGATCGCCGCCGCCGAGGTCTCCACGTGCTCCCGGTGCTCCTCGACGAGGGCGTCATGGCGCTCGTTGAGCGCGGCGTGGTCGGCCTCGAGCTGCTCGTGGCGCTCCGTGAGGTCCTCGTGGCGCTCCGAGAGGTCGTCGAGGGCCTCGGCGAGCTTGGCGCCCTCGGCCTCGAGCCCCGCCACGTCCCCGCGCAGGTCGGTCACCGTGAGGTTCAGCTCGGCGATCTCCGCCGCCTTGGCGTCGCGGTCGGCCGACGTCTCCGCCAGCTCCCCCTCCAGGCGCGCGACCTCGTCCCGCGTCTCGCGCAGGGTCCGGTCCACCTCGAGCTTCTGGTCGCTGAGGTTCTTGTACATCCCCCGCAGGTCCTCGAGGGTCTGCCGCGACGCCTCTAGCTCCACCTTGGTCTCCTTGAGCTCCCGCGGCAGCGGCTCGAGGTGCCGCAGCTTGCCCTTGAGTGCCTCGATGTGCTCCAGGAGGTTCTCCCGCTCCTCCGCGCCGGCCGCGTGCGACTTTTCCGTCTCGGACTTGAGGGCCCGGTGCGCCTGCTCGAGCTCCTCGTGCCTCCCGGCGAGCAGCTTGTGCTCGTCGCGGAGGTCCTCGAGCTCCCTGCGGACGGCCTGCAGGGAGTCCTCCGTCTCCTTGAGCTTCCCCCGGAGCTTCTCCGAGTCCTCCTTGAGCTTGGTGGACTCGACGCTCGCGCCGTGGGCGTCACCACGGGCCTCGGCGACCAGGGACTCGTAACGCGAGGCCTTCTCGGCGAGCTTGGCCAGCTCGTCCTGGGTCCCCTTGAGCTGCCCGCGGGTCGTGGCGAGGTCGTCCTGGCACTTGGCGAGGGCGGTGCGGGCCTCCTCCATCTCCTGGCGGGCCAAGCGCGCCTCCTCCGTCTCTCCCGCGAGGACCAGGGCCAGGCGCGCGCACTCGTCCTCGAACTTCTTGGACTGCACCACCAGGTCCTCCCGCTCGCGGTCGTGCTGCTCGCGCATCTCGGCGACCTTGCGGTGCAGGAGGACGTTCTCCGCCTCCTGGTCGCGCAGGCCCTTGATGATCTCGGCGTCCTCCCGGCACCGCGCCTCGAGCTGCGCGATCTGCTTCTTGAGCTCCCGGATCTCCTTGTCGCGGTCCTCGACCATGAACTCGAGGCCCTGGATCTTGTTGGCCTGGAGCTCGCGCGTGTGGCGGAGCTCGGCGGACGTCTTGGTCTCGGCCTCGAAGAGGGACTGCACCGCCTTGCGCTCCGTCTGCAGGTCCGTGTAGCGCTCCTTCATGTCCTCGTACTGCTGCATGTCGGCCATGAACTGCTCCATCTGCTTGTCGAGCTTGTCCTTCCACTCGGAGATGGCGTCCTGCATCTGGCTCGAGATCTGCTGCACCTCGCTCTGCGCGGCCGCGGTGGCCCGGCGCTGGCTCTCGAGGGCGTCCTTGAGGGCCCGGCGCTCCATCTCCGCCGTGAGCAGGTCCTTCTCCTTCTTGTCGAGGATCCGCTTCAGCTCGGCCTTCTCCCCGTCGCGCTCCGCGATGGTCCCCTTGAGCTCCTCCGCCGTCCCCTTGAGCGTCTCGATGTTGTCCTTGAGCGTCTCGCGCACCTGCTCCAGCCGCTTGATGGCCTGGTCCCGCGCGAACGTCTCCGTCTTGAGCTTGCGCCCCAGCGACGCGTTCTCCTCGTGCAGCTCCTTCCGCTTCGCCTTGAGCTTCTTGTTCTCCTTGCTCAGGGCGTCCTCGGACGCCTTCAGGTACGTCACCTTGGCCTCGTACATCTCGCGCGCCTTGGCCAGCAGCTTCGGGTCCCCCAGCGCCGCCTCGATCCCCATGCTCTCCGCCGCCTCCAGCTGGTCGTTCAGCATCCCGTTGTGGAGCGTCGTCACCGTCTCCAGCTCCGTCTCCAGCCGCTCGATCCGCCGCCGGTTCGCCACGAGCTCCTCCTGCATCTCGATGTACTTCTCCTCGTAGGCCGCCTGCGTCATGAGCAGCTCCTGCGCCAGGCCCGCGCCCGAGTCGACGCGCTCCATCCCGGGCTCCCCGGCGGCCCCGGCGAACGCCGACCCCCGCCGGGCCGCGGCGCCCGCGCCCGACAGCATGCTCTGCTGCCGCCCCCGCCGGACCGGCCCCGCGAGGCCCGACTGCGAGCCTGGCCGGGAGGGCCCCGCATGGCCCGACTGCGAGCCCCGCTGGCTCGGCCACGAGGTGGCCCCGCCGCTCTCCGGGCCCCAGGGGGCCGGGCCCGCGGCCCCCGCGGCCCCCGCGGCCCCCGCGGCCCGCTCGGCCGCCTCGGTCGCCTCGGCCGCCTCGGCCGCCTCGGCCCCCGCGGGCCCCTCGGCCGCCTCGGTCGCCGCGGCCCCGCCCGCCTCCGAGCCGCCGCCCCGGGCCGCCCCCTCGATCCGCCCCCGGGCCTCGGCCACCGCCCCCGCCCTCGCCCGCGCCGGGGTCCCGGCCCGCGACCCCTCGGCCGACCCCGGGGGCGTCGGCCCGAGGCCCCGCACGAACTCCGACAGCTTGCGCTCCCTCCGCTGCCCCTGCCCGATGGCCAGCGCCCCCGGCGCGTTCTGCTGGTGCCGCGGCAGCGTGCTCCAGGCCTTCCGGGGCAGCGAGTAGCCGCCGGGCTCCTCCGTCTCGCTGATCCGCGGGGGCAGGGCGTACGAGCGGGGGGAGTCCCCGGTGCCGGGGGGGCTCGCCGCCGCGCGCTCCCCGGGCGTCGACGGCGGCGACGGCGCCCACGCCGCCCCGGGCTCCAGGACGGGCACGTTCACCTGGACCCCGGCGTCGGCCACGGGGGGCCGGCACCAGGCCAGGACGGGGTTCTGGCCGGGCTCCACGGCGGGCTCGCCGAGCTGGTTGAGGGACTGGCTCAGGATGTCCTTGATGGACGCCCCGCCCGTGCCGTTCACGAGGTCCTGGAACCGGAGACCGCCCTCCGGGAAGATCCCCGGCAGTGGGGGCAGCCGGGCAGAGTGCGGCGGGCGGATGGTCTCCACCGTCACGGGCTCGAGCGCCGTGGCCTTCCTCGTCACGGCGTCCAGGGCGGCCTCTGAGGCCATCTCCTCCGTCGCGATCCTGCGGGGGGCGCGGGGGGGGGGGGGGTTGCTTGGTGGGGTGCCCGGCAGGGGGGAGGGGAGGCGGGGGGGGGGGCCGGGCCCGGGCGCCACCTGTAGCCCCTGACAACTGAGCGGTCGTCCTGGGGCTGAGCGGACAGGCTTGCCAGACTCTGGGTCTGGAGGACCTCATCACCGGCGACTCCGAGCGTCCCGC
>Ga0181583_10003187_pt1 | contig 12043 bp, 6 predicted proteins | sample 071ome_31_FD_132461 | JGI IMG/M metagenome (GOLD analysis project Ga0181583, IMG submission 132461) | Coastal salt marsh microbial communities from the Groves Creek Marsh, Skidaway Island, Georgia - 071405CT metaG (megahit assembly) | ecosystem: Environmental > Aquatic > Marine > Intertidal zone... | reverse complement strand
CGGGGGCGGCGGGGCGGGGGGCGGGGGGGGGGGGGGGGGGGGGGGGCGCGCGGGGGGGGGGCCCCCGGGGGGCGGGGGGGGGGGGGGGGGGGGGGGGGGGGGCGCCCTCGCGCGACGAGAGGGGGGACGCCGCGGGGCGGCCCCGACGGGCGACGCGCGCCGGTCCCTGTCGGACGGCGTCCGGGGGCCCGCGCAGGGCGGGGGTCGCCTCGGCCGTCCCCAAGGGAGCCCGGCGGGTGCTGCGGAGGCGCGCTCTTCGTCCGGAATCCGCGTTTGTGCTCCTGAGTAGGCCGCGGGCTTGGATTTAGGTCAACTCGGACAGCGAGGGACTTCTCGAAGGGAAACCAGATGGCGACAAAGGTACGGATGGGTGTCGCCGTCATCGTATCGCGTCGATCGTTGGATTATCTCCCCTCGTCCACTGGGAAACCCCCGCTCCATCGCACGCGGTGCAACGACTCCGCTGCCGAGTGACAAGGAGCATCAATTCGCGCCGGGCGCGTCCCCGATGTCCCCTCCCCGGTGCTCTCCGCGCGCAGACTTTCGCTGGTAGCCTCATGGCGCCGGCCGGCTCCCAGTCCAGGGCCCGCGCCACGCAGCGCGTGCGCCTGGCCGGGAACGTCGGGTGAGTGCCCGCTTTTCGACGCGATGGGACCTCTCCACCGCGTCTCGTAACGCAATCCGGTGGTTCGCTGCTGAAATCGACGCGAGGGTGGCGACGAGCCGCCCGTTTCTCCCTGTGCGCGGTACACGGGGGCCCCTTCCCCGGGGGGTCAGTCCTGACTTTCGGCCCCGGTGCGCGCGTGCGCTGCTCCTCCGGTCGCGCCGCCCCCCCCCTCACCCCCGTCTCCCCGCCCTCTCGCAGAGGTGTGGCCCGGGTCGCCTCCCGCCGCGTGTCGAGGGCTGGCCAGTCCCTCTCCACCACGGCGGTGGCTGCCTCCAAGAACATGATGCCCACGGACAAGCTCGACTGGGACAACCTCGCCTTCGGCATCCAGGTGACGGCGACTGCCACACCCCGTCCTGGGGCCCCTCGCGAGGCAGCTTGCCCCCCCGACGGGCGCCCGGGGACCCGCGGCGCGCCGCGGGACGCCCCCCCTCCTGCGCCCTCGTTCCTGGCCTCCCTTCGCCCCCCTCTCGACCCCCGGCGCGGGGGCCCCGCGGCCGGGACCGGGCCCCGGGCCCCTCGGAGCGGGAGCCACTGCCCGCGGACTCGGCGCCCGTGCGGCACGTCGGTGCCGCCGCGGCACCGACAGCGCCCCGCGTGGGGGCGTGGGGGCGTGGGGGCGGGTCGCGCGAGCCCCCCCCCCAACTGGTGCGGGGCCCCGGCGCCCGCCCCCCGGTCCGCCCGCGCCCGGCTCACCGGGCCCCCGACCCGCCCGCCGCGCGCAGAACGCCGCCCCCTTCATGTACAAGGCGACGTGCACCAGCGACGGGGAGTGGGAGGGCGAGGTCGTCCCCTTCGGGAACCTCGAGCTCTCCCCCTCGGCCCAGGTCCTGAACTACGGGCAGGTGAGGGGCCCCCGCGGACGCGCCCGCGAGCCCGGCCCGGCGGCCGCGCCGGGGCCGGCGGCCGTCCCCTGACCCGCCCCGCCCCGCCCCCCCGCCCCCGCAGTCGATCTTCGAGGGCATGAAGGCGCAGCGGGCGCCGGACGGGTCGATCCTGCTGTTCCGCCCCGAGTGCAACGCGGAGCGGATGCGGAACGGCGCCAAGCGCATGTCGATGCGGCGCGTGCCGGAGGACGTGTTCATCCGGGCCGTGAAGGACACCGTGGCGGCCAACGCGGACCACGTCCCCCCGCACGGGAAGGGCTCCCTGTACCTCCGCCCCCTCTTGATGGGCACGGGGGCCATCCTGGGGCTGGGCCCGGCCCCCGAGTACACGTTCGTCGTTTTCTGCGCCCCCGTCGGGTCCTACTTCAAGGGCGGGCAGCTGACCCCCATCGACCTCCTCGTGGAGGAGCGCTACCACCGCTCGGCCCCGCGGGGCATGGGGGGCACCAAGGCGGCCGGGAACTACTCGCCCGTGCTCGTCACGCAGCTGGACGCCAAGAAGCAGGGGTACGCCGACGTGCTCTACCTCGACGCGAAGCACGACAGGTACCTCGAGGAGGTCGCCTCGTGCAACATCTTCGTCGTCCGGGGGAGGACCATCACCACCCCGCCGACCAGCGGGTCGATCCTCCCCGGCGTGACGCGGCGGAGCATCATCGAGCTGGCCCGGGACCGGGGGTACGAGGTGGTGGAGGCGCCCGTCTCCATCGAGGAGGCCCTCGAGGCGGACGAGGTGTTCACCACGGGCACCGCCGTCGTCGTCGCCAGCGTCGGGTCCATCACGTACCAGGGGAAGCGGAAGGACTACTGCCCGGGGGGGGAGCCCGGCGCGGCCACCCAGGAGATGTACGACGCCCTCACGGGCATCCAGACGCGCAAGGTCGAGGACCCGCACGGGTGGATCGTGCCCGTCTGGGAGGCCGCCGAGTAGGCGCGACGCGGCCGAGTAGGGGGGCGGGCGGGGGGCCCGCGCGTGACGGGGGCGGTTTTTCGCTTGTCGCACTCCGGGGGGCGCTTCGCGGGGGGGGGGCTGTGAGTGCCGGTCCCGCCGTTCGAAGCGCTCGAAGCGTCCCGGGGCACCCCGCACGGCCCGCCCGCGCGGCCCGCCTGCACCCTACACCCTGCACCCTACAGCACCCCCGCGGCCCTCATCCACCCGAAGATCTCCATCGGCGTCGCCGGCAGGGGCCGCGCCCCCAGCCACGGGTGCTGCAGGGCCTCGGCCGCGCTGGCCCGGCGCCCGGGCGCCAGGGCGAGGAGCGACCCCAGGAACTCGAGCGCCCCCCGGTCCGCGCCGGGCACGAGCCCCGCGAGCCCCGTCCCCCGCCCCGCCCGGATCTCCAGCTTCCCCCAGTCGGGCAGCCGCTCCGCCTCGGGCCACTCGCCCAGGTCCACGGGCCCCAGCACCCCGAGCACCTGAATCAGCTGCAGGATGTCCGTCTGACCGGGAAAGAGGGGGGACAGGTTGAGCAGCTCCCCGACCACGCACCCGGCGCCCCACACGTCCACGCCCGGGCCGTAGCTCCGCGCCCCGAACAGCAGCTCCGGGGCCCGGTACCACCGCGTCGCGACCGCGTGCGTGTAGTCCCCCCGGCCCCCGGCCACCGCCCGCCCCTCCCCGCCCGCCCCCGCGCCCGCCCCCGCGCCCGCCCCCGCGCCGGCGCCGGGGCCTTCGGGGCGGGCCAGCCCGAAGTCCGAGAGCTTGACGACGCCCCCCGGGGCCACGAGCACGTTGGACGGCTTCACGTCTCGGTGGAGGACGTGGGCGCGGTGCACGGCGGCGAGACCGCGGAGGAGCTGGGCGGCGAGGCCCTTGACGACGGGGAGGGGGAGGGGCCCCGCGGCGCGGCGGACGACCGAGGCGAGGTCCGTGGCGCAGAGCTCCGTGACCAGGCAGAGGTACGGCCCCTCGACCCGAACGTCCCGCAGCGACAGGACGTTGGCGTGGCCGGCCCGGGCCAGCGCCTCGGCCTCGCGTGCGACGTTGTCCGGGACGCCGGGGGCGCTGTCGCGGATGAAGATCTTCTTGATGGCCACGTGCTCCCCCGTCTCGAGGTCTTCCGCGTGGAATACCTGCGGCGGGGGGGGCGGGGGGCCCCGCTGAGCGAGCGGGAGGGGGCCGCTGGGCCACCCGGGCTGGGGCCGCTAAGTTTGGGACGGGGCATTCGGGGCCGGGAGGGCGTGCGGTATGGTCCTCACGTCCGCAAAGGCGCCTCTGCCGATCTTTCTCCGGATCTTGTAGCGCTGTACCGCGTTGGAATCCCCCGAGTCCGTCCCCATGAACTCCGAGAGCAGCATCTTTGCCGGGGACCCTGGAGGCCTGACCCCCCAGAGAGGGCCGCTCCGACACGACACGTGTCGTCAGAGACCCTCCGTGTGCTCGCGTCGGGATTTGTGGGGAGGTTTCTTCCGTTTCGCCGAAGGACGAGGCGAGCGCCCTGCTGGTGAGGCCACGGGGAGGCGGCCTCAGGCCGGCCCGGAGGATTAGTCAAGCTCGCTTCTGGCATCCCCCCGCGTCGTCGGCAGCAGAGAAGGGAGACTGCGACTGCTTTGAAAGGGTGAAAAATATCCGAATTTTGTCACCTCTCCGCTTGAATCCGGAGCTCGTACCTTGAGGAGTCGCTTCGGGAACGAAACTCGGAGTCGACGCCGGGACGCGAGAACCCGGAAATCAGGACACCTCTTGCCTCTTCGGGGCCTTGCCGTGGCGTGAACAGCGCATTTGATTGCGTGAAGACGATTATACGATGTCAGAGAACATCAGGTGGCTCGCCCGTCGCCGGCCAAAATATGAACACCCCGCTGCTCCGCCCGCCCTGTCCCCGCCGCGCAGGGGGGGGTGTACCCCCTTCCCCTCCCCGGAGAGGGGACGACCACGCCCAACCTTTCCATTGCCCGCAGTGTGAGCGTCAGGGTGCGCCCCCTGAACTCCGACGAGGCCGACAGAGGCAACGCCTGGAAGGTCGCAGGGTTAACAATCGCCCAGGTGAACCCGGTCACCGCGGAGCCGGTGAAGGACGCCCCGCAGGTGCGACCCACGTTACGATGCCGCCATCTTCGAATGTGTCTCTCCCAGCCCCGCCGCGACGTTCGACCCCCGGGATTCCGCGCGCGCCTGCGTCGACCTAGTTCACAACAGCCCCCCAGCCACCCCGGCCACGCCGCCAGCCCCTTCCCGTCCCGTCCCCCCCACAGCACTCACGACGTCCCCAGCCCCACCCCCTCGCCCCCGCGCAGTACTCGCTGGACAAGGTGTTCGACGACTCGTGGTCCACCCAGCGCGTGTACGAGTCAACGACCAAGGAGCTCGTCGACAAGGCCCTGCAGGGCTTCAACACGACAGTCTTTGCGTACGGGCAGACGTCGAGCGGCAAGACGCACACGATGCGCGGCACGCCCGCCGAGCCGGGCATCATCCCGTTGGCCGTGTCGCGGGTGTTCGAGCTGATCGAGGAGACGGCGCAGCGGGACTTCCTGGTCAAGGTGTCGTACATGGAGATCTACAACGAGGAGATCAACGACCTCCTGGCGCCGGAGAACACCCGGCTGACGGTGCAGGAGTCGAGGGAGCACGGGGTGCACGTGGTCGGGCTGCGGGAGGAGGTGGTCAGGAGCCCGTCGGACGTCCTCGCGCTCCTGGAGGAGGGAGACGGGTCGCGCAAGGTCGGCGAGACCAAGATGAACAAGAACTCGTCCCGGTCACACACCATCTTTCGGATGAGCCTGGCGTCGAGCGCCAAGGTGTCGGACGGGGAGTCGATCTGGATGTCGGCGCTGACGCTGGTGGACCTGGCGGGTTCGGAGCGCATCTCGAAGACGGGTGCGGAGGGGATGCGCAAGAAGGAGGGCGCGGCGATCAACAAGTCGCTCCTGACCCTGGGCACGGTCATCAACAAGCTGGCTGAGGGGGCCCTGGGCCACGTGCCCTACCGCGACTCAAAGCTGACGCGCATCCTCCAGCCGTCCCTGGGCGGGAACGCCCGGACCGCCGTCATCTGCAACGTGACCCCGGCGTCGTGCCACCTCGACGAGACGCACTCGACGCTCCGCTTCGCCTGCCGCGCCAAGAAGGTCGTCAACCACTCCCAGCGGAACGAGGTCCTCTCCGACGCCGCGCTCCTCGAGCGCCAGGAGAAGGAGATCGCCCGCCTCCGCGCGCAGCTCAAGGAGTCCAAGCGCCAGTCCTCCCGCAAGTCCTCCGGGTCCCACTCCAACGACGGGTCCGAGGAGAGCGAGGAGCTCCTCGAGCTCCGGGCCCGCATCGCCCAGTACGAGGAGCAGCTTAAGTTCCGCGGGCTCACAGGCCTCGGCGGGGAGTTTGTCCCGGGGGCCAGGCAGGCGCTGCGCAGCCGCAGGGCCACCATGTCGACCCTGAGCGACAGGGACTTCAACGCCCCCGCCGGTGAGTGCGCTGGCGCAGCACAGACGTCCAAGGGCCCCCTGCTGCCGCCCTCGAGGTGCACTCACCCATGGCCCCGCTCGGCCCCCGCAGGTCTTCTGGGTGCCAAGCGCTCCCTCCTCGAGGCCGGGGAGGGCCCCGGCTCCGGCCTGAGCCCCCTCGGCAAGCACGCGCGCATCCACGAGGGCGGCCCTCAGGGCGCTGTCGCCCCGGAAAAGGTGGCGCAGCTCGAGGCCCAGGTCTCAGCGCTGCAGGCCCAGGCGGCGGCCCTCGAGTCAGAGCTTGGGAAGGTGACGTCTGAGAGGGACCGCATGGCCCCGCAGCTGCAGGAGGCGCTCTGGAAGGTCCGCACCCTTCAGAAGAAGGTCACCGAGTCTGAGGAGAGCTCCCCGGTGGTCGACGAGTCCGCGCTCGCGAGGCTCCGGTCCGAGCTCGAGGCCGCGCGCTCCGAGGCCTCCCGTCTGTCCTCCGAGCTAGAGCTGGCGCGTGAGGAGAAGGGTGGGGTCGTGTCCTCACTCGAGGCCGACCTCGAGGCCACCCGCTCCGCCCTTGGGGAGCTCCGGGAGACGGCCGCCCGCCTCGAGGTCGAGGCCCAGGAGGCGCGGGGGCGGGAGGCGGCGCTCGAGGCGAGGGTCGGGGAGGTCAGGGGAAGCCTCGAGGAGGCCCGCGCGGAGAAGGAGGAGGTGCTCGAGAGGGCCGAGCGGGCCGAGGCGCAGCTCCTGGAGGCTGACGAGGAGAACAAGCGGCTCGAGGCCCACTGCAAGGACCTCGAGGGTCGCAAGCGCGCCCCCCTCTACCAATACAAGCAGGTGAGCCGCAGCCCCGCCGGAGGGCGGGAGAGCGGAGGGGGGAGGCGCCCCGCGGCGTTGCCGTGGGACGCTCGACTCGCGACCATGGCCGCGATGGGTGGCCCCCTTGCCCGGGACTTGCCTGCAGGAGGCGGAGCTGAGGGCGATGAAGGAGAAGACGACTGAGGCGGAGAACAGGGCCGCGAGCGCGGAGCTGTCGTCCCGCGAGGCGCTCAAGGAGAAGGAGCGCCTCGAGGGCGAGATGGAGGAGCTCCGGGAGAGGACCGAGCTCGAGCGCCGGAGGCTCGAGGGGGACGCTCGGGCCAAGGAGGAGGAGCTCGTCGCCCGCTGCAAGCGCCTCGAGAGCCAGCTCGCCGAGGCCGCGGTAAGCCCGACGCTACACACGAGCTCCGCCGCGCAGCCAGGACACATGGCCGCGAATCTCCCTCCTCTGACCTCGAGCTCCAGCACACCCTGCACGCAGGCCAAGGCCAAGGACGGGGAGGCGAGGGCGGTGGCAGCCGAAAAGGCCCTCAAGTCAGTGCAGGAGACGACCGAGTCATCAATTCTGGCCCTCCGCGACCAGGTCGACGAGTGGCGCACCCAGGCCGGCGCCCTCGAGGAGCGCCTGGACTCGGAGATCAAGGAGACGGCCGAGCTGCAGGCCTGCGTGGATGCCTCCTCGACCCGGGTCACGGAGCTGGAGACGCAGCTCGAGGCCCTCCAGTCCGAGCGGGACGGGCTCGCCGCGAAACTCGCCACAGTTGAGGGCGAGGCCGCGGTGGAGCGCGCCCGTCTGGCCGAGGCCGAGGAGAAGCTCCGCGAGGAGCTCGATGCCGCCCAGGGGGAGCTGGCCAAGGCTGGGCCCGCCATCAAGGCGCAGAAGGAGCTCAAGGAGTCCAAGCTGCAGGTGCCGTGCCCTCAGCCCCGCTCCCTGCCCCCCAGAATCCAGCGGAGAGACCCGCAGGCGCGGGGGTGCGCGACGAGAGCGCTTTGGCGACCCGGACACCGATTGCCGCCCTGCCCTGTTGCCTCCCTGAACCGCAGCACAAACAGGAGCTGGCCAAGCTGCGCCACGAGAAGGCCGTGGCGGAGAAGAAGGCCCGCGTCGTGGGCGCCGGACCGTCCTCGAAGGGCAGCAAGGAGTCGGACCTGCTCAGGAAGGAGCTTGAGCGCACCAAGGAGCGCCTCAAGGCCGCTGAGGAGAAGGTCAGGACCCTCACGAAGGACAAGCAGGATGCGCTCTCCGCCAAGGGGGCGGCCGAGCGGGACCTCAAGGGCCTCTCGGCCAAGCACGCAGCCGCCTCCAAGATCCTCGAGAGGCGGGACGTCGCCGAGGCCAAGCGCCTCGAGTCCCTGAAGGCCGACGTCGAGGCCAGCCGCAGGGCCAAGGAGGAGGCCGAGCAGGCGGCGTCCTCCGTGCAGGCCGAGGTCTCGGCGCTCAAGGAGCAGTTCGAGCGGGCCACGGCGGAGATCGCGGAGATCGAGTCCGCGCTCGAGGAGGAGCGCGGGAGGGTCGCGGAGCTCGAGCGGGAGGCTGCCGTGTCCGAGGTCAAGGTGGGTGAGCTGGAGGACCGCGTCGCGAGCTCCGAGCAGGCGAGGGAAGAGGTCTCCGCGGAGCTCGGCAGGGTCCGCGCGGAGCTGGAGGGCGTGGCCACGGAGCTCAAGGACGCGGAGAAGAAGATCGAGACCCTCGAAAAGGACGCGGAGGAGGCCAGGGAGCGCGAGGAGCGGGCGGCCGAGGAGAGGCAGGAGCTGGAGGGCCGGCTTGCAGAGGAGCAGGCGCGGGCCGAGGCCGCCGAGGGGAGGCTCCCGGAAATCGACTCCCTCACTGAGGTATGTCTCGCGGTATTTTCCGAATTATCATCCCCATTGACTCTAGTTTTGTCGCGTATTAGTCCCTGTATGATCCGCATGGGCTATTCCCAACGGGCTCGCTGGCTGCTTGGTGTGCTGCAGAGGCTGGAGAAGCAGGGCAAGCAGCTGGGCGACACGGAGGCGGCCCTGGACAAGGAGCGGGAACACTTGCAGAACGAGAAGAAGCGCGCCGCTGAGGAGGAGGAAAAGCTGAAGACCCAGCTCCACGAGGAGCGCAGGAGCTGCGCCGAGGTCCGGGCTGCCCTGGCCATGGCCGAGGGCTCCCTGGAGGAGGCCAAGACGACCCAGGCCGAGACGTACGAGGAGGCCCGCTCCCTGCAGGCCCAGGTGCAGAGCATGGAGGGGGACCTGAGCCGTGCCGTCACGGAGCGCGACAACCTCGCCCAGGAGCTGGCCCAGGAGCGCACGTCCCGGGCCCTCGACGCCAGCACCAATGATGCCATCCGCCAAAAGCTCGAGGCTGACCGCGCGATGCTCGAAGCCGACCTGGAGGGCGCCCGGGCCGAGCTGCGCCAGGAGAAGGCCGCGAGGGACGAGGAGACCCGTAGGCACGCCGAGGAGTCGAGCCTGGCCGCCGAAGCCAAGGCCTCGGAGGCACAGCGCCACGCGGACGAGGTGGACGGGCTGCGGGAGGCGCACGCCGCGGAGCTCGCCGCTGAGAGGGAGGGTCGGGCCCGGGACGCCGAGGGGGCACAGGCCGCGGCGCAGGAGGCCGAGGTGGCCCGTGTGCAGCGCGAGGGGGAGCTCGAGGGGGAGATCTCCGGCCTCAAGGCCAGGGTCGCGGAGCTCGAAGGCAGCCTGGGCGAGGAGGAGCGGAAGGGCAAGGGCCTCGCCCTGGACGTGGACGCGGCGAGGGCCGAGGTCGCGACGCTCCAGGAGCGGCTCGGGAGGGCGCGGGAGGAGACGGACCAGGCCCAGAGCAAGACGGAGCGCCTCGAGGGGGATCTTGCGGAGGCGCAGGGCAAGCTCCAGAAGGTCGAGAGCGAGCTCCGCCTGGCCTCCGGCAAGGCCACCGACCTCAGCGAGGAGCTGCGCAAGGCTAACAACGAGCTGGTGGCCCTCAAGACGGGCTCCGAGGGCGACGTGAAGGCGCTCAGGACGGCCGAGGAGAAGCTCAGGAAGCTGGAGGCGTCCCACTCGGCCCTCGAGGCGCAGCTGCGAGAGGCCGAGCAGGCCCTGGCCTCAGAGAAGATGAGCTCGGACGAGGTCCGGGCGGCGCTGGGGGACGTGCGGGCCGAGCTAGGGGCCCGGGTACGCGAGCTCGAGGCCGATGGGCGGCGCAAGGAGGCCGAACGCGAGGAGGCGACCATGCAGGCGCACGCCGAGAAGCGGCGCGCCGGGGACGCCGCCGCCCAGGTCGAGGCCGCCCAGAGGCAGCTGGCCTCGGTGCAGGCGACCCTCGAGAGCGAGCGGGCCAGCCGGGAGCGCGAGCGCGACGAGATCAACGCCCTCAGCGACGAGCTCCAGCAGAAGAATCTCGAGCTCGCCGAGGTCGTCTCCAAGGCCCGCAAGGCCGAGCGGGCCGAGGCCCGCGCCGCAGCTGCGGAGGCGGAGCTCGCCGAGCTCCGGGCGGCTGGGGCTAGCGGTGTTGGGGGCCCCGGCGCCCGCTCGCAGGAGCTCGAGCGCGCTCTCGACGCCGCCAGGGGGGAGGCGTCGCGGCTGCAGGAGGAGCGGAAGGGGCTCCAGGCCCGCATCCAAGAGCTGGAGGTGTCTGGTGCCAGCGGTGCCGGGGGGTCGGACGCCGCCCGGGAGCTGGCCCTGGCGAACGACAAGGTGCGTGAGTACAAGGAGTCGTACGCCAAGCTGCACGACAAGGCCAAGGGGTACAAGGAGGAGTACTCGAAGCTCCACGAGAAGGCCAAGTCGTACCGGGACGAGTACGAGAAGGCCGCCGACAAGGCCCGCGCCTACCGGGATGAGTGCGAGAAGCACCGCTCGCGGGCCGAGGCGGCCGAGAAGGAGTCGGAGCGCACGGCGGCGGCCCTGCAGAAGGCCCAGCTTGAGGTCCGGAGGCTCAAGCAGTCTGGCGCCGGCGGGGACGGGGCCCCCGGGGCCCAGCTGGAGGAGGCCCTGCGCAAGGAGCGCAGGACCAACCAGAAGCTCCTCGCCGTGCGGGCGCGCATGTACAAGGAGTTCGTCGAGGCGCGGGTGGCGGTTGACGAGGAGCAGGTCAGGCGGCTCGAGGCGGCCTTCTGCGGGGAGTTCGAGCACACGGAGCGCGCGCAGAAGTACCGGGCGGAGATCAAGCGCCTCCAGGGGAAGGCCGGGGAGGGGAGGGCCCTGCCGCTGGGGAGCCTCAGCGCCAACCTCGGGTCCCCGCTGCCCGCGGGGAAGCTAGGCACGCCGGGGCGGGTCCCGAGCGCGGCGGCCAAGGAGAACGAGATGTGAGGTTGGTGACAACGCTGCCGACGCGGCGGCGATGTGAGTCCGGGACATAGCACCGATGAACCGTAGCGTTGGCCGGCGGACGCCAACCCGGGCACTGTCACGGGCGCCAACACAGGCTCGGGTGCCGTCGCGGGCGCCAACTCGGCGGGCGACCAGGGGCCGGGTCTGACAGGCTTGCGGGCCGGTCTCTTGCTGTCACGTCCCTGTTGGGCGGGCTCCGAGCGTCTTGTCCCTCGGCGTGTCCCCCGGGCCCGTCCAGTTATCGCCCTTCGAGCCCGATCGATCCTCTCAGCGCCTGGCCTCTCCGCACCGGGAGTCCTGTCTCGCTAACGACCGTTGGTCGCAGGGAAGCCTCGGACGCGACAACTGTCGAGACTAATCAAAGCGGTAGCTGGGAGTTTTCGGCCGGTGGGTCCAAGCAGAGGGATCAACAAGCTGTGCTACGCCGCACCAGCCCTCATCGAGGGTGAAAACAGCCTGTCGCGCGCTCACGAGCTGATGGAGTCCGCAGCCGCGCCAGCGAGGTGAGGGCCATGATTGACAAGCCAAAAGCATTGGCGTTTGTTCAATGTGCAGCACGCACGCCCCTCTAGTCCCTCTCTAGCACCCCCGCGACGGTCGCTATCGCGAATTCTGGGTGAAATCTGGGAGCCCCGCTGTCCACCGCAGGGGGAGCGAGGGGCAGGGTGGGGCCGGTGGGGGACGCTGGGCCCGCGGGGGCCACAACGCCTCGAACAACATCGTCCGCGGGCCGGAGCCCCCGCCCCCACCCCCCCGGGGCGGTAGGCGAGGGAGCGGTCGGGGCCGAGGGGGGAGGGGAGCGCCCTGGGGGCCGCGCCGGGGAGTGGGGCTGGACCAGTGGTGCTTCGCGGGGATCGACAGGAGCGCCAAGGTGCGGGAGTTCGACCACCCGCACGTGCGAGGGCCGCCGGTCCCCGACGAGTGCCGGTTCGGGGCCGACTGCTCCCGGCCCCGCTGCCCGTACCTCCACCCCCCCCGGGACGCCCCCCCCACCAGCCCCCAGACCCCCCCCGGG
>Ga0181583_10003177_pt1 | contig 12081 bp, 8 predicted proteins | sample 071ome_31_FD_132461 | JGI IMG/M metagenome (GOLD analysis project Ga0181583, IMG submission 132461) | Coastal salt marsh microbial communities from the Groves Creek Marsh, Skidaway Island, Georgia - 071405CT metaG (megahit assembly) | ecosystem: Environmental > Aquatic > Marine > Intertidal zone... | reverse complement strand
GGGGCGGGGGGTGGGGGGGGGGGGGCGAGTGGGGGGGGGCGGGGGACTGTGGGGCTCACTGGCAGAGGCCTCGGCAGCGCTCGGGGTCAGGTTGCAGCCGATGCGGGTGGAAGGCGGGTGGTAGTACGGGTCCCGGGTGTTGCCATACGTGGCGGCCAGGGTGAAGAGGGCCTGGTCGTTGACCATCGGCGGCAGGCGCACTCGCGAGTCGACCACGTGCCGGGCCATCTGGCTCTCGGCGTCAATCGCGCTGACGAGGTGCTCAGTCTCGCCCGCACTCTGCTCCGCGGCCAGCTTGCGCCTCCGGTCCCTCCTGTCACCGATCTGCGGGCGGCGGCGCGGGCGGGACCGTGAGAACGGGCGCCGCAGGGAGGGGCGCGGGCGGCGAACGGGGGGGGAGAGGGAGGCAGGGCGTGGGAGAGGAGGGCATGCGCCGCTGGTTCGCGACGGTTTCTCCGGCATGGGCCACCCAGAGGGTCCTCGCACAGGAATCTCAGCTAGAAGATGCCTAAAATGTGGCGGGAAGGCGGATACAGGACGCCGGACCCCGCGTTCAGCTCCCGAGGCACCCAGATGATCCCTGCCACCCCCAGAAGGGAAACAACCGGTCCTAATACCGCGCGGTGTCTGTGTTCCCAGTCCTCGCTCGCGGAGCACGTGCGTTGCGATGAAACACTGGGGTTGACGGGACGACGGGATCGCCGCACGTCGCCGCACCTCAAGAAAATCAATTCATTCGGGGGCAAGCTCCCGACCGATGCAGAAGGGATTTCTGGGAGGATGTTGTCAGTGCAAACGCGCATATCGCGTGACACGAGGTCTAATATTGCGAATAACGCGCTTGTCGGCCGCGCGTGCGCTGCACGTCGCTGGCGCGGGGGGAACCGGCGAACTTGCATCGAAAAGAGCGACGAAAAAGACGCTGCGCGCGCCGCTGCTTGCGGCTTCTGCGCCACTTCTGTCGGGACGCGCGGGGTAAATCGGTGCGCCGGTCGCGGGTGGCGCCTCTTCGCGCGAGAAAGACGCCCTGGGGGAATCGGAAGGCACTTCACATGTGCGCCATCGCTCCAGCGGACGAGGGCTTTGGTGGAGCGCCCTAGCCGGGGGCAGGGACCATCCCGAGGCCGACTGTGGGGCCATGTGGCAAAATAAACAAGAGACCACGCGTCTGGTCTAGACCCGTCACCTGAATCGGCTTCTTCGCCACTTCCTCCATCGGGAACATGATCCCTGCCATCCCACTAGCGCTCGTGGGAGCCTGGAAGGGGTCCCCTTCCGGGCCGGGTCCCGCCTCAGGGAGGTCCCACTCCATCACAGCCCCACCTCTCACAAAGTCGCGGGCGTTGGGCCAACAAATCTACCTACTCGCTAACTACGCGCGCGAAAACCCGCGGGCTCGCTCAGGGGGGGCAATGGGAGTGATGCCTGCGCACACCCCGCAGCACCTGATCCTCCACCGCGAAAACGGAGGAATGTGTTGTTTGTCGGAGGGCGGAGTTGGGGGGAAGCAGTAGTGCCGGGGGGGGTAGGGGGCCCTGACGCGCACAGGCGGTGCGGTACAGGTCCCTGACAAAGTTCCCTGACCTCCCCTTCCACTTTGGGACAGGACAGGTGGGACCAGGAGAAGAGGGGGGGGTTGAAGAGGCCACTGGAGGCACAATCGTATGCAGTTTTGTCTTAAGAGGACCTCAACGACGAGCCATCGATCGACTCTCCCCCCCCGGCACCACACGCAAACATCCCTACCCTGGCCTCGCTCCCACCCTCGCGTTGAGCCCGCGGTCCCCACCATGAACGGCGACCAGCACCAAGAGAACGCGCGTGAGCCTAAGCTCTGCGCTCGGGGGTGTGGTTTCTTCGCGTGAGTCCCCATACACCCAGCGCGCGGGACTCGAGGGCCCCCAAGCTCGGGATGGCCTCGGCGCCCGGGACGCGCCATTGCGAGCATTTCGGGGGCTTATGCGCCGATACGGTACTATAAATATATATCAACTTGTCAACTCGTGTAAGAGATGCCACATTCGCTACCCGGAGTGACCCCGCGAGTGCCTTGGGACGTGCCCTAAGCACGGGTCCCGTCCGCGAGTGCCCGTGGCTGTCCGGGACCTCACGGCGTGCTTTACCGCCTCTTACTTCGAGAAATTTCCGATTTTCCCCGAGTTAAGCCAACATTACCTGGCATATACAGAGTGCCACACGTGGTGTTTTTTTCGGATGGCAAGGACGCGGCGAGTGCGCTTTCCGCCTCCCGTCATCGCACGACGCGGCAACCCTGCCCGTTGTCCCTCTCCACCGCTCCGTTCCGGGGCAGCGCGCCTGGGAGCGCCGTGCTTCACCCGAACCTCGGTAACGCTCGCTTCACTGCGATCCTCGTCTTCTGGGACGACCCTCGCGCGCGGCTGACGCACGCCACCGGGATCCCGGGGATGCCATCGCTCGAATCGTGTGGATCTCTCGCCGCCGCGTTGCAGGAACCCTGCGTGCATGGAGATGTGCTCAAAGTGCTTCCGGGAGAGCGAGAGCGCGGGAGAGAAGGCTGTGGAAGTCCCGGCCGTGTCGCCTGAGCTGGCCTCGTCTGTCCCCGCTCCCGCCATGGACACGTCGATCCTCCGCATGCCGACCTCTGAGGCCTCCCCCATTAGCTCACCCGCCGCACCTTCGTCCCCCACTGCCGCTCCCGAGGTGAGTCCCCCACGGGAAGCCCCCTCCCCCCCCGCGCCCCAGCGCGCCGCTACGCCACCCATTCCCCTGCATCCCCTCGAGGCGGTGTGGTATCGGCGCCCTCCACCCAAATCTGGCCGTCCTGCGACGTCGCGCGGGGGGGTCGGGAGGCACACCCGGCCAAAAGCACCGCGGCCCTCCCACCACAACACAGCCCGCCGAGTGGCCGGGCCGCGCCAGAGCCCGCCCCCCCGAGCTCCACCCCTCACCCCCCCCCCGCAGGCTGACGCCGCGACGCCATTGGCGGCCCTCGAGCAGGCGACCCCCCCGGACGCCGCGGAGGGCGGGGGGGCGGGCGACGGGAAGCCCGTGCAGAAGAACCGGGGGCGGTGCTTCGAGTGCCGCAAGAAGGTGGGCCTGGTGGGCGGGTTCGAGTGCAAGTGCGGGTACGTCTTCTGCTCCGGACACCGCATGCCCGACGACCACTGCTGCTCCTTCGACTTCAAGACGGAGGGCATGCAGCGGCTGGCCGACGAGAACCAGGAAGTGAAGGCTTCTCGCGTCGCGGGCTTCTGAGGGGGGGTCGGGGGAGGTAGACCGCGCGGCCACGCGCGCCCCTCGCCCGACAGGGGGGGGAGGGTGACGGGATCGCGGGGCTCGCTCCCCCCGCCCCGCTCCCCTCCCCTCGGGGCCCTAGCGCTGAGCTGCCGAGGCTCCGTTTAACACCAACGACAGGGGCCCGCTAGAGGAGGGACGCATCGACGTTGTCCACGGCCGACAGCCGCGCGAGTGCCTTGAGGACGTCGTAGCGGGTGAGGATGCCGACGACCTCGCCGTCCTCGACAACGGGTAGCCGGTTGACGCGCCCCCCCACCATCAAGCTCAGGGCCCGGCTGATGGTGAGCGTCGGGGGCACCGTGCTGGGGTTCCGCTCCATGTAGGTGTCCACAGGCTGGTCGAGAACCGTCTCGAAGGCGGCGAGGAGTTCGGTGCTCTTGTTCTCCAGGAAGGGGATGTGCATGGCGTAGATCTTGACGTCCTTCCCGGACGGGCCCTTGAACGGGACCGTCAGGTCGCTCTTGCACAGCACCCCCTTGATCTGCCCGTCCGCGCCCACCACGGGCGCCCCGGAGATGTTGTGCTTGATGAACTCGTGCGTGGCGTTGCGGACCGTCGACCCCTCCTTCAGGGTCACCACGTGCGGGTTCATGGCCTCCTGCGGAACGAGGCGGCGCCGGGGTTGAGGCGCTCGACGGCCGGGGGGAGGGCAACGGGGGGGGGAGGGGGGAGCAATAAGGGGGTCGGCACACCTCGACGAGGAAGTCCTCCTCCATTGACGCCTCCCACACGCCGGTGTACAGCGCGGAGCGCCACGCGTCCCCCACAGCGCAGACGGTGCTCGATGGGCCGCGCAACCGCCCACCTCGCGCCAGATGCGCCCCGCGGCCCATCCGGGACGCGCACAGGGGGGACGGGGAGCACGACATCGACGTATCACGGTGCGCCCGCGACGCAAGCGAGACTGCGATTGGTGATGATGTCGTAGATCCGTCAGTAACGAGAGTCTTCGGGGATGCGGAGACCCTGGTTCCGCAGGACGGCCCCGGAAAGGGGCAAGGCAGCGAGACGAGCGAATCCAGTGCGCAACCACGATTACGGGACGACACTCCCTCTTTCCGATGCAGTTTTGGGGGAATGGGCCGCTCTAACTCTGTTCTGAGGGATGAGATGCGGATATACGGTCCTAACAGGGGTGGACGGGGTCGCGGACCTTTGACGACACTCGACATCCCGAAATACGGACGGCTTCCTGCGGACGGAGACCTGCGCTATGCGTGGAATGTGCGGGGGCGGTGTATCCGACGGGTATCAGACGGGAGACTGGAGCAGCCATGCGGAATCGCGCCATTCTCCCGCTCTTGTCGGGCCCTTTTCCCCAGCGCGGACAGCTGTTCCCATGGCGATGATCGCCCCCTCGTCGACGAATCGGCCGGATCCCTCGGACCGAAAGCGGGTCGACTTGATTCGATAACTCAATGCGCCCGTGCACTCACCTGGTAAAGCGATCGACGGTCGAAGCGGTTGGCTAAACGGGCCCGTTAAAGGCAGCAGAAGTCGCTCCCGACGCCAAGTATCACAGTACACCCCCAACGCCCCCTCGCGAACGTATATAGGGTGCGATGGAAACCACGGCCCCTGCGACAGGAGGGCCGCCACTGCGCACGAAGCCCGCGCGGACGATTCTGACAATTCAATCGGCGAAAGGGAGGCGGGCCGGGGCGATTCTCAGTGCACCGGTCTACGAAACAATAACTACTAGATCGCCCCGCCACATGGCTCCCCTCAGCCATAGTCCTGGTCGCGCTGCCCGCGCTTGCGGGGGCCAGTCACGGAGTTAGCGATGGCCCTGGCGGCCCCTGAGATGGCCGAGCCCAGCCCGAGCCGGGAGCCGCGCTGCTCGTGCGTGGGCAGCCCCTCCCCGGCGCTGTTGCGCCCGAGGCGGGAGGGCCCGGCCGCGCCGCTCGCCTCCGAACCGCTGCCGCCGGCGCCACGGCCCTGCGCCTCGCTCCTCCACTCGCTCAGGTCGGCGTTGGATTCGGCCATGGCGATCTCGTCGAGGTCGAGCCCCTCCTTGATCTCGTACTCCTCCTCGACCTCGTACTCGTCCTCGAGATCGCCCTCCACGATGAGCACGCGCTCCTGGGCGCGCCGCGCGCGGAACTGGATGAGGTACGACTGGAGGACGTTCTGCATCTGGTCCACGCTCTCCTGGTGGGCCTCGGCGCCCTCCTCGCCGTCGCCGAGCTCGTTCATGCCGTCGCGGGACTTGAGGAACTCCTCCGTGCGCGCCTTGCCCGTGGCGGCGGCGCGGATCTCCTCGCCGTAGTTCCAGAGGTCGGGCTGGAGGTTGTCGCCGACGATGTCGTCGACCATCTCGAGCACCTGGGCGAGCTCCACGTTGTCGGACCGCGCCTCGCGCTCGATGAGGAAACGCAGGAGGGAGCCGCGGTGGAGCTTCTTGAGCTTGGCCTCGAAGGAGGTGACGCCGCGCTGGCCCGCCTCCTTGTCCACCACGTCCTTGTACTGGGCGAACTTGTGGACCTTGAGGAAGGCCTTGCCGACCCAGCCCTTGTCGACCATGATGCCGTAGTTGGACCACGTGTCCTTGAGGACCGCCCAGCTGAGCAGCTCCTCGGCCGCGTCCGCGACCTGGGGGAGGAGGAAAACCTGGCTGAAGGCGCGGAAGAGGAGGTCGGCGAGCTCCGTGCTGGGCTTGAGGGGGCGCCCGTCGGCGTCGAAGGCGTCGTCCACGGCGCCGTCCAGGCCGTCGTTCAGCCCCGAGGGGAGCCCGGAGCTGGCACCGAACGCGGACGACAAGCCGCCCGACGCCTGGGAGCCCTTGCCGCCGCCAGACTCGTGCCCGGCGAGGGGCGTGTCGCGGTAGAGCCACGAGAGGGGGTTGGTCCCGATGTTGAAGTCGGGGCGCTCCTCCAGCGACACGAAGTTCTTCAGGTTGAGCTGCACCGCGTGGGCCTCGCGGTCGGCGAGCGCCATGCGCGCCATGAAGCGCGCCTTGGAGATGGCCGCCGCCCAGCGCTGCGCCGCGATGCTCTTCTGCGCCTGCTTGACCATCCTGGCACGGTACTGGACCATGGCGTAGAAGAAGTAGATCTGCTTCTTGATCTCGTTGATGTAGTCGGCGAGGTAGTCGTAGGCAACCGACCAGATGGCCAGGATGCCGACGCCGAAGGCGAGGATGTGCTCCACAAAGGCGACGCCGCTGACCATGTCGGCCACTTGGGTGTTGGCGGAGAGGAGCGCGGTGGAGTTCCACACAGACAGGGCGTTGGTGAAGTTGAAGAACTGCTGGAGGTAGTGCAGCTTGTGGTCCATGAAAGGGTTGGAGAAGGACTCGAGGAGGAAGTAAGGGAACACTCCGATGAAGAACATGCCCAGGAGCTGCACCGTGATGCCCTCGTTGCTCAGGCTGTTGCCAAACGTCTGGCAGATGAGCACCGCGGCCTGGAGGAAGTTCGCCATGACGAAGAAGAAGGTCCAGCTCGGCGAGTAGTAGAAGCTGAACTGCCCGAGCATGGCCTTGTACCAGAGGCGGTACGGCACCTTGTCCCCGTACTTCTGCCGCAGCTTCTCGCGCTTCTTCTCGGCGTACCGACGGCCCCTCCAGAAGGGCACCTGGTTGGTGCGCCCCATGGTGGCGCCGAGGAACCACGTGCCGAAGAGCAGGAGCGGGAGTCCCGCCACGATCACCGGGAGCATATAGTAGGTGTACTCGCGGAGCGCCAACCACTTCGCGTCGTGCTCGCCACGGAGACCGAAGCCCCAGAGCAGGCCCATGCGGGACAGGACACCCGAACCGGACGGCGGGCTGCAGCGGATGTAGGGGGCCGTCTCCATGAACAGCTCCTTGTACCCGTCGGCGCTGACCGCGAGCGGGTCCGGCACGCAGTCGTAGGGCGACAGCACGGCCCGGGCGATCCCGGGGTACATGATCTGCACGTACATCATGAAGATGCCAACGACAAGGGGGACGAAGTGCTGCGGGTACCAGAGCTCGCTCCACTCCGCGGAGTTCTCCAGGACGTTGGTGACGTAGTCCTCACGGCGCGGGTCCTTGGACTTCTGGATGGTCATGAGGAGGTACTTGCCGCGCTGGTCGGGGTCGGTCCGCATGGCCTCGAGCTTCTTGCGCTCGTGGCGGATGTGGAAGATCTTGAGCACGGCTCCGACGACCGACAGGAAGAGGGCCATGGCCGGGAGCACGTAAGCCACGCGGATCTTGGCCTCGGGCGTGGCCCACGAATGGCCAAAGACGCACTCGAGGTGCAGCGCCTCGACGTCAAACATGAAGATCGACTGGAACTGCAGCAGGTTCCGCAGGTACCGGCCGTACCCGACGCGGAGCTTCTGGAGCATGCCGTTGAACTGCATGAAGACCAGGGCGACGTGGAAGTAGGCCCACTCCTTCTGGTACTCGGTGCCCCAGATGCGCACGACGATCGGGAGGAGCATCAGCACCCCCATGAGGACGTAGTACAAGGACAGGACGAACCAGTTGGGGCACGTCGCGCACGCGCCGCCCGTGCGGAAGTGCTTGTCGCCACACTCTGAGCAGGCGCGACCCTTGTAGCCCTGGCCGCCGTACGCTTCCTCGTAGCGGCACGTTTCCTCGGCCCACACCTTGTCGGCAGAAATGGTGGTGCCGCCGATGCACGCCTCGGGGGGGATGCAGGAGCGCACGACCTGCTCCCGGGACTGCCAGGTGGCCCACTTGTCGATCCAGTAGCCCTCCTCCGGCTTCGGGAGCGGCTGCTTGGCGTTGTCGCACAGCACTTTGCCGCCGATGCCCGTGTCCGTGCACTTCTGGCACTGAGGACGCCCCGGCGTGTTGACAGGCTTGGTCACCTTCCCGAAGTAACCGACGTCACAGAAGCACTCGGAGACGGCCCCGGCCCCCTCGTTGGAGCGGGTCTCGGGCGGGCACGGCAGGCACACAGTCTGCTTGACGAAGGGGTTGTACGTCCCGGTTCCGCACTTCTCGCACACCGAGGCCCCCTCCCCGGAGTAGGTCCCCACGGGGCAGTCCTCGCAGGTGGGCGTGTCCGTGGTGATGGAGCGCGTCCCGGCGGGGCACGGCTCGCAGATGGTGAGGGTGAGCGTCTGCTGCGACGCGCCCGTCCCGATCGTCTCGGTCACCTGCACGGCCCGGGTCCCCGGCGTGCAGGCCACCGTGATCTTAGCCGTGGCGGGCTGCGACAGCGAGGTCCCGTCCGTTACCCGGTACACGAGTGACTCCTCGACAGGCCGGCCGACAGGGGACTGGTAGTAGACGTGCGCAGCGCCGTCGGGCCCCGTGGGGATGATGACATTGCCATCGGCGTCAGCGAGAAGGGAGAGCTCGGTGTCGGGGTCGACGATGTAGTCCTCGCTGCCAGCAGAGAAGTCCGAGGGCAGGACGGTGTCCTGTGACAGGGAGCGGCGGTTGGCGCGCTTCTTGGGGTTGGGAATGCGGCCAGCGTAGAACTTGCCCTGCAGGCCCAGCCCGATGGAGTCGGCGATGTTGACGACCACCGTGACAGTGCCGTCCTCCGCGTCGGAGATGTCGGCAATGTTGATGGGAATGTCAGCGTAGGCGTCGTTGGGGACGTTGTTGGGGTTGACCAGCACGGGGGCCCGAAGGACCGGGGAGGAGAGGATGACGGGGGGGTCATTGACCGACTGGACCTCGAACTCCCACGTAACCTTCTCCGTGGAGCTCGCACTCTCGACCGTGATCTCGAGTGTGTCAGTGCCGTCCTCGTCGGGGATCGGTGTGTAAATGACGTAGGCGTAGTTGGGCTGGCCCTCAGCCGCGCGGGCGCACTTCACGTTGTCCCCGACCTCCTTCCCGTCGCAGAGCATCTGGGCGATCCCCAGCTTGGGCTCCTTGGTGATGCTGTACACCATGAAGGGGGCAAGCGTCTCGTCAACCATCGACGTACGGCGGATGGGGATCGTGTACGACTTCTTCTCGACGGCGTTGCCGCGGTAGCCGAACAGCTTGGGGACGATGAAGTTCCTGCCGACCTGCACGAAGACGGTGGCCTCGGCGGACAAAGTGTCGGCCGCCGTCCGGGGGTTCCCAGCAGTGCCAAGGCGGTCGTCGACCTTGACGTCGAAGTCGACGATGCCGGTAAAGCCGGGCCTGGCCCGCAGGATGAAGGATGCGTTGTTAATCTCGATCGATGCGCCAGGGGAAACGTTGCTGACGGAGAAGGTGAGGCCGTCGCCGTCCTTGTCGCGCGTCGGCAGGGCGTACACTCGTGTGCCCCCAACCTCAGCCGCGAGGTTTCCCATCACCCACCACTGCGCCTTCCCATCCTCGGTCACGAACGGGTCCAGGAATTCGGGCCTATCGTTCGTGGCCTGAAGGAAGACGTAGTGCTTCATCACGTCCGTCACCACCGTCTCCGTCCGGTTCCCTCCCGCGTCCGTGGTCACCTTGATCCCCGCAACTGCGCAGAGCGGGGCTTGGATCGGGGGTTCAGCGGCATCAAGACGGTCAGTAAACCCGTCGATGGCGTCGCCCAGTGGGAGGGGCGCGTGCAACGGCCGGCAACGCGCTGCGCCGGGGCGGTTGGCAGTGGGTCCAGGATAATCCAGATTTGCCCCGCAAGCACACGCGGGGGCCTCCCCAAGCGTATCGCATGGTCATCGATGTCGATCGTGCCCGTAAAATCGGGGAGTGCGCCGCGAACGGCCGTGCCGTGGACCAGGGGAGCCGATTCTGCGACAACGAGCCCCCTGAGACTCCCCAGGGGATCTCCGGGCGACGGGGGGCACTCCCGGCGCCACTTCTCACCTCCGATCATGTCCAGCCCTCCGTCAGTCTCCGTAATGGTGTACTTGTCCGCGCCCGGCGTGTAGCTAAAGGTACCGGTCGCGGCAGAGGTGAGGCCGAAGCTCCCGGGGCACCCCTCGCACATCCGAGGGGCACAGACGAGCCTGCGTTGGCGTAGAAGAGAGAAAAGCGGGTGTTATGGGTGTATTACAGCGCAAATATCACCGTGAACACCCAAGCAGCCGCCCCGCGCGGGGTACAGGTGGCGACCGGGACCCGCGGCGAGTTTGGCCATCAGGGGCCATCCGTCCCCCTCCCCGGCGCGGACGGTGGGCGAGGCGCGCGGGCCGTGGCGGAGGAGGGGTAACTATCATAAGTTACCCCCCGTATGTCCAGAAACTCAGTGTCTCCGGCTCCCGATACGCCGGGGGGGGGTTCGCCCACTCAAGGGGAGCGGGCATGGCGTAAGTCGCGACGGGGCTGATTCGAAGGCGCTCAGACCATAGAGCCCCCCGCACCGGGACAAAGTGGCTCGTATGTACGGGAAGAGTCGGGTGGCGTGGCCCCGCGAGCAGCGAATTTCGCTCCCGAGCGGTCTCCAGGTGCGTTGGTGTGCAGCGTCACCTGAGCTCGTCCGCTCCCGTAGGCACGGGGATGGCTCCAGCGATGGCGGGGCCGTCCTCGATCCCCCTGAAGGTAATACTCGCAGAATCCGGCGGCGGGGGGGGCGGGGTCTGCGCGATCGCGCCACCGAGCCCCAGCGAAAGGAGGAGAAGCCAAAGGAAAGGCACCATTCTCGTCCCAATTCCGACTCGACCGGGACGCGGAATTCAGGCTAGCTCCACTCAGACTACTAATTATAGCTGAAATGATACGTTGAGGCTACACGAGAGTGCTCGCGGGCCCTCGGCAAACTGGAGGGGGCGCTCTAGTGCTAAGCCGACGGTGAATGAATCGGGAGGACCGTGTGCCCTTCCTCGAGACGAACGTCACCGTCGAGTGTAAAACTTGCTACCGTGAGCCGTCCGCCCGCGCAAATGGGCCGATCGTGGCGGGGTTAGGAGGTGGGCGAGTCGGTCAACTCAGGGGCACGATCGTTTCCAACACTCCGCCCCGGCGCGAGTGTACGCACACCCACTTGCCACGCCGCGGGCCTCGAGTCCCACAGCGGGGACCCTGTGCGGCAGAGAACTCGCCCGAACCTCCCCCACTCGACCCATCTGCGCCGGCTGCCCCCACGCCTCCGAGCACCGCGACTGCCCGCTCCCGCCCCCACCCGCGCTGGACACCTGCTCGGGGGCTCCGCGACTCGGTGGCAGCCATGTCGAGCCTGGACGTCCTGACGAAGGACGCGCCCACGGCCGTCTTCATCGAGGACGTGGCCAGCTTCATGAAGGGTGAGGCGCAACCCTCCCGCGACCCCCCGCCGGTACCAAAATGGCACCGACCTCACTGCGCGCGTGGCAGCCGCGACGGCCGCGCGTGGACGGCACGGGGGCTGTTTCTGTTGTCCTTTGACGTCATGACGTCGTCATGGCGTGAGAGCGTCGATATTTGACCGTGTCTCGCGAGGAATCGATCGGGCCGAAGCCCCGAAGGGGCCTTGAAAAGGACCGGGGCACGCGGCCCGCCGGCGGACATGTTGATCAGATCTCGATGCTCCACCCGCGTTATCTATGGTGCATGGCGGCGCAGGGATCATCAGTGGCTCCCCCGCCGCGCCCAGGGCTGCCGAACCGAGGGGGGCAACCAAAAAAGTCCCGCTTCGCGGCCCGCCTTTCCGCAGGGAAGCAGGTGGACGAGGAGCTCGTGGCCCTCCAGAACCGGATGCAGGGGTACAAGATGATCGAGAGCCGCCTGCAGCAGGAGAGGATCAGGCAAGCCGCAACCCCCGACCGACACCGCGGCCGCACCTTCCCCGCCCCGTCCCCCGTGCCCAGCCCCCTCCCAGCGCCGGCCCCGCTGACGCCTCGGTGACGCCGCCCCGCCCCGCAGGCTGAGCGCCAAGGTCCCAGACCAGACGCGCGCCCTCGGCATGATCCGTATGCTCCAGGAGAGCGGGGACGACGCCGACGGCTCCC
>Ga0181583_10003168_pt1 | contig 12096 bp, 9 predicted proteins | sample 071ome_31_FD_132461 | JGI IMG/M metagenome (GOLD analysis project Ga0181583, IMG submission 132461) | Coastal salt marsh microbial communities from the Groves Creek Marsh, Skidaway Island, Georgia - 071405CT metaG (megahit assembly) | ecosystem: Environmental > Aquatic > Marine > Intertidal zone... | reverse complement strand
GTGCGGGGGGCGGCGGCGGCGGGGGGCGGGGCGGGGGGGCGGGGGGGGGCGGGGGGGGGGGGGGGGGGGGGGGGGGGGGGGGGGGGGGGGGGGGGGGGGGGGGGGGGGGGGGGGCCTCGCCCACGGCAGGGACGGGGCTTCACATGCAGGCCGCTGGGGAGTGGCGCAGGGGACCATACGCAGCTCCCGCTTTGTTTCAGGCATGTAACGAATCTTAAGACGCGAATACGCGCTCCAGCGACCTTTCGACCACGAGGGAGACCCCAGGCCGCTGAACGGGCCCCGGGACGGGGGCGAGGTCCCGGGCTTTGACGGCCCGCGGAGGGGCGCGTGTCCACGTGCCGTGGGGTTTGTCGAGCTCGATAGGTACCTTAGTAGCGAAGCTACCGAGAATTCTAGAAAATCAAGCCCCTTCGAGGGGGGGCGGCGTCGAGGGGCGTGGGTCGGAAGCTCACTTGTACAGGCCTGCCAAGAGTCCCCCGTCCTGGCCATCCCCGGCGCCCGAGATCGCGCTCGGGTTCTTCGACGGGCTAGCCTTTTCGGACTTCGCCATGGAGAAGGTCTTCATCTCCGGACTCCCAGGGAGGCTGCAGGCCTCGGTTCCTCGGCAGAGGAAGGGGGACGCCTTGCGCTAGCCTTTGCGGCGCCCGTCTTGACTGTCCACGGGACCTCCTCGCCACTTCCCCGCGTTTTCTAGTCGTTATATGATCCGGATGTATATTGCGTCGCAAAAGAGGTGCTGAACCCCACCGCAGAACACGCAGGCGTCGCTCTTCCCGGCCAACATGCAACGGCGGGGACGCCCCCCTGTACTTCCTCTTACCTCCGCGCTTCTGCCACGGCACGTGCGTCCTGGTGAGGGTGTGTGTACCGGTTGCGGCGCGGTAGGAGCGGGGCCCGCGTTCCAGGGCCGGCCGTGTCAGTGACAGGACCCGCCGACCGCCGACCGTCGGCCCGACGGCGTGCGGGCGCCCCCTCCAGGGAGGCTGACACCTGACCCTGGCCCGACAAGTAGCACGTGACACGAGCCCCGCTTGCATCGACACGAGCCGGTGGGCAGAGCGCACGCCAATAAGAGCCAGCCGCGAGGCCATGCGCTCCGAAAGCCTCGCGAGGGCACACTGTCCGAGCCCTGCCGTGAGACCACCACCCACGTGGGGGTGCCGTCTCGACCCAAGAGAACGCCGCCCCCCCTGCCGCCAATCAAGCATCGATCCCCCGGATTCCGGTAGTTACGTGATAAAACCGGACTGATATAAGGAGCGGCGTCGGAGGAGATGGTGAATGAGGGAGCGAGTGGCAGGTGCGCGCCGTGGAAAGTCGTGCCCCGGAAGGGGCCCCTGGAGCCCGAATCCCGCGCCGTGCACAAACACCGATGGGCGATGGGCGAATCGATCGGTTTTGGGGGCTATATTATGTCCATACGGTCCTATTTTCGCCGCGTATCTCGCCTGGCGACCTGCCCAGGGGCGCCACGAGGTGCACGTGACGAGACCAGCGTGACGATACCAGCGCGCAGGGTCGCTGCCATTCAGCCCATGGCCATCGTGGACTGCGTGGTGGAGGTGGACTCCCCCGGCGCGCAGGCCGTCACGAAGGTCATCCTCGGCGACGACAGCGAGGCGGGCGGGTCCCGCCGCGTCGACCGCGCGGCCATGGAGGGCATGCTGGCGGCCGTGTCGGCGTCCGGCGCCCCGACGCACCAGCTCCCGGGCGGGTCGGCGGCCAACGTGCTCCGGGCCCTGGCCGCGCTCGGGGAGAGGGGCCGTATCATCGGGTGCCGCGGCGACGACGCGGACGGCGACCTCTTCTCCGCCTGGGTCTCACGGGCGGGCATAGAGCAGTCGGCCCTGACCCCCGTCCCGGGCACCCAGACGGGCAGCTGCCTCGTCCTCAACCAGGGCCGCCTCCGGACCATGCGCACGTGCTTCGACGGGTGCGCCCGGCTCGATCCTGCCGCCGTCCGTGCCGCCCCCCTCGGCGCGGCGTGCCAGTGGCTCTTCTGCGCAGGGTACTGCCTGTACGTGCCCGGGCTCCTCGAGGCCGCCCTGGAGGCGGCGCAGGCGCAGGGGAAGCGGGTGGCCCTGGACCTGGGGAGCTTCGAGATCGTGCGGGCGCACCACGCCGCCCTGCTGGGCCTGTTCCGGCGGCGGCTAGTCGACGTGGTCGTCTGCAACGAGGACGAGGCCCTCGCCTTCCTAGACGGGCTGGCGGGCGCGGGCGACGCGGGGACCGTCCCGGGCGCCCCTGGCGCCGGCGGGGCGGGGGCCGGGGAGCACCGGCCGGTGCTGCACGCGGCTGCGGGGTCCGGCGGGGACGACGTCGCGGCGATGGAGGAGGGGGCTTCGGGGAGCATGCGGGACGCGGTGCGGGCGTGCCACGAGCTGAGCCGGCGGGTGGGGACGGCCGTGGTGACGCTCGGCGCCGCCGGGTGCGTCGCGGTGGCGACGGACGTGGGGACGGGGGAAGTGACGCAGCGTGCCAGGGTGGACGCGTGCCCCGTGGGCCGAGTCGTCGACACGACGGGGGCCGGGGACGCTTTCTCGGCCGGCCTCCTCAAGGGGCTCTTGGAGGGCAAGTCGCTGGCGGACAGCGCGCGGGTCGGGTGTGCGGCGGGCGGGGCGTGCGTCATGGCCGTGGGGGCCCGGCTGTCGGAAGAGGGGCTCGATCGGGTGGCCGAGGCGCTCGCCGGGTAGGCGGGGGGGCACGCGTCGTCGCAGGGCAGGTTCTTCAAACGACCCGCTTTTGGCATGGCACACGTTGGCATGGCGCACAGGGGGGGTCGGGTAGCCCGCGCCCTACTTGCCCATCATCATCTTGACGAACTCCTCGTAGTTGACCTGCCCGTCGCCGTCGACGTCGGCCTCCCGGATCATCTCGTCGACCTCCTCGTCGGTGAGGCGCTCGCCGAGGTTGGTCATCACGTGGCGGAGCTCGGCGGCGGAGATGAACCCGTTGTTGTCCTTGTCGAACACCTTGAAGGCCTCCACGAGCTCCTCCTCGGAGTCGGTGTCCTGCGAAGTGGGTGGGCGCGGGCTCGGCGCGTCGGCGGGGGGCCGCTCCTGGCCAGGCATGTTGCCCCAGAGGGCTAGGGGGAGGGGCCCTCCCGCGGGGGCCTCGCGGGGGCGGTCACGGGCTACGTGACGACGACATATGCATATTGACTTCTCCAGCGCGCGCCACTGTCGCGCGCGCCCGGTCAAGCGGACCGAAGGTTACGTGGCGGGGCGGACCCTCGAAAAGGGCATGCACCTGCTTCGTCGCAAGTATCGGAGGCCCAAGCGGGGAATTCGGGGGGAGATTCAGGGACAATTTTATCGAAGTAAACGAGTTTTCACGCGTTGATGCGTCTGTGCAGGGCAGCAGAGGGCTCACCTTCATCTTCTTGGCCATGAGGTTGAGGAACTCGGGGAACTCGATGGTACCGGAGCCGTCCGCGTCCACCTCGTTCACCATGTCCTGAAGCTCGGCCTCAGTGGGGTTCTGGCCCAGAGACCGCATCACGGTGCCGAGCTCCTTGGTGGTGATGGTCCCTGCGCGAAGAGGGGGGGAAACGAGAACGTTAGGCGCGTTACGGTCATTTGGGTGATTGGCAGGGGACAATTGAGAAAATCCTCGAATTACGCTCCCATCAGCATACTGATTTGGGCCGCGGTGAGGAGGGGGGCGTAAGGTGCACGCGGCGAGGGCCGAAAGAAATTGGCGTGGTTGTTTGGGGGCGAGCGCCAGATCGCTAGGTCCACGGGGCCAGGTGAGACGGCGAACGAGAATTTTATGGCGCAAAAATGAGGTGGTCAGCGTCCGCGTGCGCTCCCACGGGGTGTTGCGCGCCGGGGGGGGCGTGGTCTCAGCAGATGCTCTCAATTGGGACTGGAGATGTCCCCCGGCCTGGCCTTCCACGAACGAGACCGGGGGCCCGATCGCCATCACAGGAAAAGAAGACTCCACAGTATCCGTCAAGCGCGCAAGGCGGCCGCAAATTGGAAGGGGGGGAGGGAAAATGTTCCCAGAGAAAGAGGCGAAGGAAGCAGACTCCGCCGCGACCCCCCGGCATGGATTTGGGGTCGCAAGGGCGTCATTCGGCACCAAATTGACACGATTCATCGCGCTATGAGACAACGGAGGGCTAATTAAGCGAGGCGGGGGGGGCTCCCGGCGTTCCCTCGCAACGGTGTTTCGCGTGAAGCAGGAAGCACAGCGCACGACTTCGCGCGCCCGGGCTCACCATCGCCGTCCTTGTCGAAAAGGGCGAACGCCTCCTTGAACTCGGCGATCTGCTCCTCGGTAAGCTGGTCAGCCATCTTGGGTGTGGAAGGGGAGAGAGGGGCCCGAAAGACGAAAGGTTAGCCACAGGGTGGTTTGGGAGGTCTGGTGATGCCAACCATGCCGTGGCGGGCGGCCTACTTGTGGCCGGGGCGGGGCGGGGGGGGGACAATCCGCGCCGCTTTCTCTTTTCTCGCGGTGCTGGAACACTGGCCCTCTTCTTCTGACACTACCCCTCCCCATCTCCCTCTCCCTTCCGCCCCCCCGCCCTCCCCCTTAGACGCCCCTGGGGACCCTCATCGTCGACCTTTTCTAAATTCCTCGTTCAGGTCAGGCTCAACTCGGAACTGCTGCAACATGGCCAAGTCCAAGAAGGAGGTGTCCAGCTCTGAGGAGGTGAGTCGTCCCGGAACGAGGATTTCTGTTTATACTGTAGTATTTTTTACTGAATTACCAGAATTTCGCGCTTTCGCGCGTTTAACTTGCGACGCTGGCACGCCGTCGGGTGTTCATCGGTGTCACAAACAGGCCGCGAATTCACGGAATATGCTTGGCAAGATGCTGCAAGACGCCCTTCCGTCGCTTTGTTTTATCTAATGACTGGCATATGCCTGAAATTCACGCCCCATTACTGCCCGAACTCGCCGCGGTTGCCCCCGGCGTGCTAGGGTGAAAGGAGCAGGCGGCCGGGTGCACTGGGGACCAACGCTCAATTATGTCGCGCTCCGACGCCTCCTACGCATTATTTATCGCCATTCGGCGCCTATGAGTGGGCAAGGATCGTTGTACCTGCCTTAACGCGCCCCACCGGTGCAGCCGCCTCGCCTTGTCGTCTTGGGCCAGAGATTCGCGCCCCCCCCCTCCGACTGCGCGGCTATTTCTCGGCTGGATCACGAGATCAACGCCATCTTTGATGTATTGTCGACGCTTCGACATGTAATATTATCAGTACTCTCCCTTTTTCCACCGTTTGCGGGCGCTAACCCAGAAGGTCGGCCCGCCCCTTCCGCAGGCTTCCTCTACCTCTAGCTCCAGCTCCGAGTCCCAGGCCAAGAGCTCCGACTCGGTGAGTCTTCGAATAAGCCCCTAGGCGGCTGAACTATCCATGTACACGCGCCCCCGCGCTGCGGTGGGCCGGACCCTAAAAACCACCCTGCTGATTGACCGGCCAGCTGCGCGCGGCGGGTCCCCGCTGCGCCTCCCCGCGCTCGCTCTCGCCTCTCCACCTCCTCGAGTCCACCCCTTCCCCCGCTTTAACGAGCCCGCCGCCGCCCCCCGCGCAGTCTTCTTCCTCTGGGTCCGAGGGCGCTGCCCCCGCCCCCGTGTCGAAGAAGGACGTGTCGTCCGGCTCCTCTGACAGCGAGTCCGACGCCGACAGCGACGCCAAGCCCGCGGCGAAGCCCGCGGCCAAGAAGGCCAAGGCTGCCGCGTCCGACTCGAGCTCCGACTCGAGCTCCGACTCGGACTCGGACTCGGGCAGTGACGCCAAGCCCGCGGCCAAGAAGGCCAAGGCGGCCGCGTCCGACTCGAGCTCCGACTCGGACGCCAAGGACGGCGACTCCTCCTCCTCCTCCGACTCGGGCTCCTCCGACTCCGAGTCCGAGAAGGAGGCGCCGAAGAAGCGCAAGAGGGAGGACGAGATCCCCACCCGCGGCGGCTCGGAGGAGGGCCTCGCCCCCGCCCCCAAGGCCCACGCCGCCGAGGGCGAGAACGTCGGCGTTTTCGTCGGCAAGCTCCCCCACGACGCCACGGAGGACGACATCTGGGAGTTCTTCGGCGCCTGCGGCGAGATCGCCTCGGTCCGCATGCCCACCGACCGCGAGACGGGCGCCCCCAAGGGCATCGCCTTTGTCGACTTCGCCGACGCCGCCTCTGTCGCCAAGGCGTGCGAGCTCAACGGCACCGAGCTCAAGGGCTCCGCCCTCAACATCAACCCCGCCGACCAGAAGCCCCAGCGCCGCGAGCGCAACGAGGCCGCCACCTGCTTCGTCAAGGGCTTCGACAAGTACCTGGGCGAGGAGGAGGTCCGCAAGCAGCTCACGGCCGCCTTTGCCGAGTGCGGCAAGGTGGTCAACATCCGCCTGCCCACCTTCCCGGAGGACGGCAACCTCAAGGGCTTCGCCTTCGTCGAGTTCGGCTCCGAGGAGGCCAAGAACAAGGCGGGCGAGCTCAACGACCAGGAGGTCGCCGGCGGCTGGCTCACGGTCGACACGCAGCCCTCCCGCCCCTCCACCCCCGGCGGCGGGTTCGGCGGGCGCGGCGGCGGGCGCGGCGGTTTCGGCGGGCGCGGCGGCGGGCGCGGCGGTTTCGGCGGGCGCGGCGGCGGGCGCGGCGGCGGGCGCGGGTTCGGCGGCGGGCGCGGCGGGCGCGGCGGGGACCGCGGCGGGCGCGGGGGCGGGCGTGGCCGCGGGCGCGGGGGGATCGACTTCTCCGCCCCCCGGCAGAACAACAAGGTGTCCTTCGACTGATCGGCCACCGATCGTCGGGCCGCCATGTCGCCATGCCCCCCCATTCCGCCTCCCGCCCCTCCCCCCACCTCAACATCTCGTAGCTGTGCGCTGACCCCACGCTGTATGCTTTCAACCGAGGAAACGTGAGTCCCCGGGCGTGCCGAGGCCCCCGTCACTTGTCCGCCTGGTGCCGCGTCTTCTTCATCTCTACCACGAGCACGTGCACGCCCTTCTCCCCCGCCACGAGCTCGAACGGCGCGGCGTGCTTCCCCCCCCCCAGCACCTCCACGGCGTCGCGCTCCACGAGCGTGACCTCCTCGGTCGACGTCCCCACGGTCGCGCCCCCCTCGATGCACAGGAGGTAGGCCTGGCGGTCGGGCCCGATCGGCAGCGACAGCCTGTGCCCGGCGTCCGCCTCGGAGACGAAGACGTTGGCGTCCTGGTGCAGGGCGGGGACGTCGCCGCCGTCCCCCTGCCCCCACTGGGGCGCGGCGCCGGTGCCCCTGAGGATCTGCAGCATCCGGTTCCTGCGCTCCGCCTCCCCGAACGCCCGGCTGCCGTACTGCGGAGCGTGCCCTCCTCGGTCGGGCTGGATCCACGTCTGGATGAAGCGGCACGTATTCGCGCCCTCGTTCATCTGCGAGAGGATGGGCGGGGGTGCCCGGTGAGAAGCGGCGGTCCGGGTCGCTCGCCGCGACCCCACCGATCAGCGCCCCTCACCTCGCTGTGCACGACCCCGGTGCCCGCCGACATGTACTGGACGGCTCCTGCGGGGGGCGGGCTGGGAACGGGGTGCCCCTCGGCGCGGCGGGCGGAGCTCGCGGGGGCAGCGGGGGGCTGGGGAAGCAGAGGGAGCGCGCGGGGCGGCGGCGAGGCGGCAGGTCGGCTCTCACCGCGGCCGAGGGTCTCCTTGGACCCCATCGAGTCCTGGTGGGTCAGTTCCCCCTTCACGACGTAGCTGAAGATCTCGTAGTCCCGGTGCGGGTGCGGGGGAAAGCCCGACCGGGCCCGCACCAGGTCGTCGTTCATGACCCTCAACACGCCAAAGTTGGTGTTTTTCGGGTTGTAGTAGTCGGCGAAGCAGAAGTGGAAGCGAGACTCGAGCCACCCGACGGGCTTCGAGACGTGGAGAGCCTTGCTGGGCACGTGGCGCAGGCTGACCATCGTGGCGGGGGGCATGCGCGGCGGGTCCTGACCACCTGGGGCTTGGCCAACGTTGACCCTTCCTCGCGGGCGGTTCTGCGTCGAAGAGAGAAGCCTCGGCCCCCTTTCCGACTGTCCTCCCGGATTTCGACGTTGATTCGGTTCAGATTTTATTCTGAACTTCCTCGGTGAGTCTATCTGAAGTCGAGCGCGGTAGTGGACCCCGAGAAGTTCTCGGGTTCTCATAACCCCCTGTTTGTTTACTGACCCATGCCTCGCAGTGACCGGAATCCCGTCGTCCGTGTCGTCGCCCCCTCGCGAAAGCTAGGGAAATTGTCTCGATATCCCATACTTTCAGTGGAACGGGGTGCCACCCTCGCGGTGCCGCACGCGGCGAAGTCCGCCCGCTACTCTGGCCCCCCCAAGACAACCCTGCGCTCCTCCCCGCTTGGAAACAAACCGCCGTCGAGTGGGCCTTTGATGGAAAGCGTGAGGCATTATTATTAACCCCACACCCTCGGATCCCAGCCATTTCCTGAAAGCGTGGTTATCGGGGACTCAAATGTGGAAATTCCTGCTGGGGATGCCATGGCTGGGGTCGCCACCGCTCCACCTGCCAAACCGCGTGCCACGTGCTAATGCCACCCACACAGTTGACGTACACCCGCGTCTTGTCCAGATCGCTGTCGCCAGGGCGATAGACGGACCCCGTCCCCAGCAAACCGCAGAGAGACGCCCACATATGATCGGAACCCGGCGAAGCAATGCCCGCCGCGAAGAAGGATGAGCACCCCCGGCGGAACGCGGGGCAGGTGGGGCCGATTTCGGGAATGTCGTCGCCGGACTTGGGGGACATGTGAGTACTGGTCCCCACCCCGCGCTCCCGCGCCCGTTCCCACCCGGACCCCCGAGGCAGACCCCTCGACACCCCCGCCCATGCCCCCTGCCGCCCCGCCATCCCGGCCCCGGCAGCCCCTCCTCCCGCATCGGTTTTCCTCGACGATGCCTCGCCCCCTCCCGAAAGCCCCCGCGACTCGCCCCACTTCACCCAACCTCCCCGCAGGAAGGGCTCTGTCACGGATGTCGAGGGGGTCAGCCCCAAGCTCCTGTCGTCCATCTATCTGGCGTGTGCCAAGCTGCAGGGGTCCCACGGCGGGCTCTGGGAGGTGCTCTCGCCCCTCCACGCCCTGGGCGTGTCGGTCCCGGGCGCCGAGACCCCCTACGCCACCGTGGTGCTCCGCGGGCAGGCCCCCGGCGCGGAGAGGGGGGCGGGGGGCCCGCTGTACGTCGAGGAGTCCTTGCCGGGGATCAACGTGTCCCCGGCGCGGTACTACGGCGCCATGTACGCGTGCTCCCACAACGGCGCGGCGCCCGCCGTGCCCGCCGCCGACATCGACCGCGCCGCCTCGGCGCGCCTCGCCGGGGCGGCCACCCGCGGCCCCGGCCCCAAGGTGGTGCGCCGGATGGCGCCCGAGGCCGCCGCGCGGGCGCCGCGGGAGGAGGAGGAGCGGCGGGCCCGGGCCGAGGCGGCCGCGCGGCGGAACGGGCAGGCCCACCGGACCCACCCCGTGGAGCGCGACCGCGCCCCGGCCGAGGACGTGGAGGGGGGCAGCGCCTTCGCGGCCCCGCTGGTGCCCCCGCCGGGGGTGCTGCGGGTGTCGTGGCGGCGGGAGGGGTGGTTCGGGGACGCCCGTCCCCGCGAGCTCCGGCAGCTGGAGAGCCTCGGCGTGCCCCTGCCGGGGGAGGAGGGCCCCTCGCGGCTCCTCCCAGCGGTCGACTTTCTGGCGCCGGAGGCCGGGGGCCCGGGCGGGGGCAGCTGCTCGATAGCCCCGCGGGCCTTCCTCCCGAGCGCCGGGGACCTCGAGTTCCTCGAGTGCCTGCTCCTCGCTCTGGCGGCGGTGGCGACCGGGCCCGACGTCGTCCGGCGGTCGGGCGCCGCCGGGCCCCCTCGGCCCCCCGATGGGGCGGGCGAGGATAGCCGCGCGAGCAGCCGGAGCGCGGCGCTGCTGCGGTGGAAGGACGCCGCCGGCCGCGCGATCGGGCGCCGCCTGAGCACGGGGATCTTCTCCGGCCCCAGCATCGGCGCCCCGGCCCGGCCGCAGTTCGCCAGCCAGGTGTCAGACGGGCCGGGGCCCGGGGCCGGTTCGGAGGCCGCGCCCTCGCCGCAGGGCCGGCCGCGGCTCGAGTCGCTCGTGGACCAGCTCATGGCAAAGGCCGGGAGGGGCGCGCCGGGGGAGGCGGTCGAGGTCGCCGGGCTGGACCACCGGTCCCTCCTGGGGACGCGGGAGGACGTGCGACCCTTTGTCGCGACGGTGAGCGTGACCAAGTGGGACGGGCGGCAGGCGACGGTGCGGCTGTGCTACCCGCCCACGCTGCTGGGGCCGGAGGAGCAGCCGCGGGGGCTGTACCGGCTCCCGAGGGACGTGCAGTTTGACGCCGAGTCTGGCGTCGTGGTCAAGACCCTCCCCGTGGGCTCCGCGGGGCGGCTGCCGAACGGCTTCCACGTGGGAGTGGCGGGGTGCTGCCACTGCGGGGTGCACGTGCTGGCCGCGCACGCGGAGCGGTGCCAGGGGTGCCGGAGCGCCATGTACTGCTCGGACAAGTGCCTGGCCCAGCACGCCATGTCGGCCCACCCGCCGTCGGCGTGCCACGGGATGCACAAGGCGGCGGCCGACAGTGTGGCGCAGGCGCTGTCGCGGGAGGGCATGCCCAAGTGGGGCTTCTACGCGGGGGAGGTCCCCAGCCTCCACTACTGGCTCGAGCGGCTCGGCCTCGACGCCCCGTCCACGGCCTGGCAGGCCATCGACCCCTGCGGCGTCCCCGCGGGCACCGCCCGGCACCACGCCCTGACGGCGCAGTCCGCCGCCGAGGAGGGGCGCGGTGGGGGGTACCCGGGCGGCGCGGACGGCCCCGGGCGGCCCGTCGCCCCCGGCGCGACGCACGTGGGCGGGGGCGTCGCCGCCGGCGGGGACGCGGCGGCGGCGGTCGCGGGTGGGGACGGAGCCGCCGGCCGGCCCGGCGAGCTCCGGGCCGACCTGACGGAGGACGCCCTGTACCCGTGGGGGGAGGAGCTGCCGATCCGGGGGGGGCTGCTGCCGGAGGAGTGGAGCAAGCGGGCGCTGGCTGCGCGCGGGGAGGTGGCGGACGTGCAGGACTGGGGCCAGTGGCTGGACCGGCGCGGAGTGCCCCCCGAGTCGCCGCTGCCCGTGGCGATGACGCACGCCCTCACGCTCTTCTCGATGGTCAAGCGGTGCGCCGACGCGCAGCTCGTGCCCCTCGCGGGGCCCGGCTCCCGGCTCATCGTCCACGTGGTCGGCTCCCGGTGGCAGCTCTTCGTCGAGCCCCGGCTCTGGTCCGAGCTGGGGGTTCTCCTGCCGGGAATCCTGCTGGAGTTGCACGTCTTTGCGCCGCTGGCGCCCCCGTCCGCCCTCGGGGGCCACGCCCTGGGCCCGTCGGTCACGGCGCACGTGCACGGGTCCCTGTACAGCCAGGCCTGCCCGGACGGCCGGGGGCGGGACGTCCCGGCGCCGGACCTGGTGGTGGGCCTGAACCTATTCGCCCCGCTGACGCCGGCGCTGCTGACGCGGGCGGGGGCCGGGGAGGGCCGGGCGGGGACCGCCTGGCTCAGCGAGCTCCGGCACGCGCGGGGCAGCGGGGCGCCCGTGCTCTTCACGGTGCCGGCGTGGCCCCCGGCCCCGAGCGGGGCGCAGGGGGCGACGCCCGCGGAGAGGGTCCCCGGGCACGAGTCGGCCCAGCTCAATCCGTTCCGTTCGCCGCTGACCGAGTCCCTGGAGCACTGCGGCGCCCCGTACGCCAGCAACGGGTGGGTGCTGGCGTACCGGATGCGGCCCAGCCGCAGGGCCGCCAGGAGCCAGGCCCTGACGGCGTCCCGGCCGGGCAGCGAGCTCGACGGCGGGTCGGCCGAGTCCCCCGCCGGGATCCCGCGGACCCACAGCGCCCCTGCCCGGCAGTTCCCGCGGAGGCTCAGCACGCTCGCGGCGACCGGCGCCTCGCGGCTGGCTCCGGTCGGGACCCCCCCCCCCGGCCTCCGCCACCCCAGGGGGGCGCGGGCCGGCGCGATGAGGTCCCCCGACGTGCTCGGCGACCTCCCCCCCGCCGAGAGGGGGCGGCTCACCCCCGTGGCCACCGTCCCAGGCTACCCCCGGGGGAACGGCACCCCCCGGGGGCCGGGGACCCCGTCAGGGCCGGGGGAGTGAGCGGGCGCACGGGGGGGAGAGGG
>Ga0181583_10003166_pt1 | contig 12098 bp, 8 predicted proteins | sample 071ome_31_FD_132461 | JGI IMG/M metagenome (GOLD analysis project Ga0181583, IMG submission 132461) | Coastal salt marsh microbial communities from the Groves Creek Marsh, Skidaway Island, Georgia - 071405CT metaG (megahit assembly) | ecosystem: Environmental > Aquatic > Marine > Intertidal zone... | reverse complement strand
GCAGCTGCTATGGCGTGGGGGCCCCCCACACACGTGCCGTTCACATGGGTCGGAGGCGGCTCGAAGGTGGGCGACGCGGAGATATGGACGGGTAATCAGCGATTTCAGCAAATATAAGGCCCCGTCACTACGTTTTGAGCGCGGAATTGCGCTGTCGAAACGGGGAGGGCGTGCAGCTCCTCCCACGGAGCTGCACGTCCGCGAACCTCGTGCAGAGTCCCCACCGCGAGCGATTCGTTGCTGAGAGGACTAAAAAAACGAAAGACGGCGGGGGACGAAGAGGAAACTTGGCACCCGAAAGCCTGTACGCGTGCCACGGGAAGCCAAATGCCTGGCCAGGACCACGTCCCGTGCGCCGCAGCGTGTAGGTATTTTAGGGACGAGTGCCCCACATCACCGCGAAAATCGTGCATCTTGGCACACAGGAAGTGACGAATGGGGATTACGGGCTCACCTGGGCGGCATCGCCCTTCCCAGCCTTCTTCGCCATTCTCCTGCAGCAGAGATGTGAACGAAGAGGGGGGTTCCCTACGGAAAGGTGCGGGTGCGGGATGGTGTCACGCCCATTTCTAGGGAGACGGGCACGTGGACCGCCCCCTCGCCCGGCGGGGCCCGTGGGCGTCCGCGTCTCTCCGCCCGACTGACAGCAGGTCCCCGGGCGGTACCTCAGAGGGAGCTCCTCGGCACCCTTTTTTGGCGATTGGAGAAAGCGGGGAGGCAGGAGAAGTTGATCCGGTGCAGCGGTCGCACCTGTCACCCACGTCGACGGTTTTTTATATGAGCGCAAGGAGTGACCCCTAGCGCGCCCTCCCCTTCGTTTCCCCCTGGGCATCTTGCACTTCTTGGGGACCCCACGTTGCAGCATGACTGGCGTTTCCTGCCCCGGGTGTACCCATGCATTCGACGACGAGTTCCGCGTGCCCACAGGTACGGAGCTCACGGGCGTCGTCCCGTCAGCTAGGCCAAGGAGGGCACTGGCCCGGCCAGGGAAAACGGGACCGTTTCCTCCCCGGTTTCCCTCCCCTGGAGCCCCGCGGCATCGCGCATGGGTAACTCGAGGCGGACTCGTCCACTCGCAGCGCTGAGATCCCGTCGGATCCGCCTCGCGGGCACCCGAGCCGTCGACTCCCCCCCGCATGCTTTGAACCTCGCAGAGACACCGTGCGGGCACCTGGTGTGCACGGCGTGCCTCAGGGATCGCGTTAACGAGGACGAAACCGCCGTGGCCTGCCCAGAGTGCGGATCCCTGATCCCGCTCGAGGATAGCGACGGGGAGGCGAGCGAGACGGAGGACCACGCCCCGGTCAGTGATGCGGCAGGGGAGAGGGGGGGGACCCGGGAGACGCGTTTCGCGCCATCACCCTGTCCCCCCGCCCCCCTGACCCCCGGTGACCCTTGTGTCCGCCCGAACGCCATGTGGCCCGCTACCCTCCCGCGTCCGCAGGTGACCTCACTGAACGGGAGGGGGGGCGCGGTGCCGTCGGCGGGCGCCTCACGGGGCGGGGGGCGCGAGCGGGACGCCGTCACCCAGGCCCTGCGTCCGCAGCACAGACCCCCCCGCGAGTCGTCCGGGGGGGAGCTCCGCGCCTCGGATCTGGAGATCCCCGGGTCGGACGTGTCGCTGGGCCCCCTGCTCTGCTCGTCCTCCGAGTCGGAGGTGCTCGCGGGGACCCTCCGCGTAGGCTCGGCCCTTGCCCCCGTGGTGGTGAAGCGCGTCCGCGTCCCCCATCCGGGGGACGCCGTGGGCTCCCTTGTGGATCACCTCTCCGAGATCGTGCGGACCTCGTGGCGGTGCCCGGGCATTTGCCGGGTCTACGGCTTCCTCCCTGACGCGTCCGGCCAGCTGGGTCTCGTGATGGACCGGCACGGGTCGACGGCCGAGGACCTGCTCGAGACCCACCCGGGGGGTCTCCCCGTGGAGCGCGCCCTCCGGGTCGCTGCCGATGCGGCCCGCGGGGTGGCCGAGATGCACGCCTCGGGCGTCGCCCACCTCGACATTAAGCCCTCCAACGTCCTCCTCTCCCAGTCGGGCCGGGCGCTCCTGTCTGACCACGGCCTCGCAGCAGCGCTGGCCACGCTGTCCAAGTCCCGCGTGGCGTGGGGGGAGGCGGCGTACCTTTCCCCCGAGTGCATGGGGGAGGGCGTTGGCGCCGCGCCGTCCCCGGCCTCGGACGTCTGGTCCTGGGCCTGCCTGGTCATCTCCCTCTTCTCGGGGCGCTCGCCCTTCCCGGGATTCAACCCGACCCAGATCGCCCACGCGGTCGCCGTCCGGGCGGAGCGCCCCGAGATCCCGCGGAGCGTCCCCGGCCACCTTAAGAAGCTCCTCACGCAGTGCCTCAGCCGGTCCCCGACCGCCCGGCCCCGCGCGGCCGAGCTTGCCGCGGCGCTCGCGGAGCATGCGTCCGAGCAGGGCCCGGTGGCCCCCGGCGCCTCGGGAGGCGTGGACGGGGTCATGTCGGCCCTGCTCCTCCTCGGCTTCACCCCCGCGCAGGTCGTCCACGCTGTCCGCCGCCGTCTGGGGCAGGGCCTCGCCGTGGACGGGAGGGCGCTGGTCTCGGACCTCCTGCACCGCCGCGAGGTGACGTCCGGGCGCATGGAGGACATTGTCGCGGCGCTCGCGGCGGACGGGGTTCAGGAGGTGGACCTTTGCTGGACCGAGATCCGAGTCCCCGCCAAGACGACGCTTGCCGTGACCAAGCCTGGGTTCTCGATCCGAAATGGCAAGGTCATCGGGGCCAGGGGGAAGGACCAGGGCAGTGCCCCCATCGTCTCGATCCGGGCCGACGGCTGCGCCCTGGAGGCTGTTGTTGTGGAGGGCGGGGCGGCCAAGGCCCCCGCCGTGGAGGTGGAGAAGGCGCGAGGAACGCTGCTACGTGGGTGCACGGTCACCGGAGGCCGCGGCCGCGGCGTACAGGCGTCGGGCGACATCTGCAACGTCGACATGGAGGAGTGCGAGGTGTCACGGGTCCGGGGGGTCGGCGTCGAGATGACTCAGGGCGCGGACCTGAGGCTGACCAACTGCAGGTTCAGCGAGTGCGTGACCGGTGGCGTGCACGCGGACGGCAGCGGCACCACCGTGCAAATCGACGGGGGCTCGTTCGACGCGAACGGCGTGGGCGTCTCGCTGGACAACGGGGCCCTCGCCCAGGTCACGGGGTCCAGCTTCTCTGGGCAAGCCAGGGGTGCAGTGACGGCGCGCGGCCGGGGGACCCGGGCGGAGATCTCGCGCGCTGTGGTGGCTCCGGCAGCTGCGTCTTTCTTCTCGCAAGACGTCTCCTTCATTGCGGACGGGGGGGCCCTCGTGCAGGTGGGGCGGCGGGTGGAGTTCTCCGGGAGCTGCAAGAGCAGGCGCGGGGGGCGCGTGGCCCTGCCCTTCAGCCTCGGCCGCCAGTTCAAGCGGGTCTGGGGCGCCCTCCTCGCGCTCCTGCTGGCTGCGCTGGCGTATGACGTGCTTCTGCAGCTGGGCCTGGTCGGCGCTGAGACGGACGTCGCTGTGAGGGCCACCCTGACTGACTGGCAGGAGGCCGCAGCGGCGGGGTGGTCGAGCGCAGTGGCAGGCGCCACGGACATTTTCTGGGCGGCCGACAGGCGGTTCGGCGAGAGGCTCTCGACGGCAAAGCTCCCCTTGGCGGGGAAGCGCCTAGCCAACATGGCGGGTGCTGTCTCTGACGGGGCGCGGGCGGTGTGGGGCGACAGGCGGCGCCTGACCACGCCGGCCACCAAGGCCGTCTCGTGGGTGCTTGTTCGACTGGCTGTTTTGTCCGGGGTTGCTTGACAGGTGCGCGCTAATCGAATCCGCTATAGTGTCCGGCCTCGCGGGCGATCCTCTTCTCCTCCTCGACGTAGCTCTTGCTGCTTACCCCCGTCTTGCGCTTCTCCCTCTCCCGCTTGGCGAAGCTCTTTTTCTCCTGGGCCTTGCCCTCTCGCAACGCGCGCTGCTGGGCCTGGGCCTTCAGGGCCATCTCTGCAGTCTTCTGCACGCCCTCTGTCGCCGCCCTCCGGGTGGCTTCCCGCTGCGGGGAGTGCGTGGGGGGGCTCAGAGTCGTGTGCGGGGGTGGTGGATGGGGGCTGGCTGGGGGGTGGGGGGTAGGGGGCTTGTTGGGGGACGCGCTGGCCGGGCTCTGCGCTCCTCACCTCCTCCTCCGTCTCATCTCCGTTGGCGTCCGGTCCGCCGCTGTGCCCGTAGGCCCAATTATCGCCTGGGCGCTCCGCCGGGGGGGGCACAAACAGAACTGAGGGGTTGCCCTGGAAACCGTTCCGCACGAGGTCTGCCACGCTCAGCTTCTTGGGTTCCACTTTCTGCCTCTTCGCGGGAACTTGGGGCTCGTCCCCGTCTTCCGAGCCGTCGCTGTCGCTCGATAGCTCTTCCTCGAGCATCTTGTCGAGGAACTTGCCAGGCCGGGACATACCCGAGCGCCTTGAGAAACCGCCCAGAGATGGGTCCGCACGGAAAAGGTGGGAACCGTCTGTGTACTCGACAGGGCAGGCGCTCTTAACCTGCCGTCCCGGGGGTTTCTTGGGGCATTGCCCGTGGAACGGCTGCGGCGCCTGGGTCAATGAGTCGTCTGACATGCATCCTCCGCCACTGCGTGGACTCCACTCGGAGCTCGGGGCTGGCACCCGCGCGGCTGCCCCCGAGAACCCTGACTCTGTCCCAGCAAGGGGGTTCAAGAATCCCCCTCACGCCCCCTGCCAGCGAGGAGGCCGCCGGAGCGCAGGGCGTCCCAGGCGTACATTCCCCCCGACGAGATGGTGGTGGCAGCGGAGGAGTACGTGAGGAGCTCCACCGCTCCCTGCAGCCCCCCTGTGAGCGCCTCTGCGTCCCCAGTCCACAGGCCGTACTCGTATATCTCGCCCGACATGCTCGCCCCCTGCGCCAGGGCAGCTACGCCCAGCGCTAGTTGCAGGCACGTGTTCACTTTGCTGATCATGAGTGGCCTAACGGCCCTTGCTGGCGGGGTGCCTGGGGAAGGTCCCGCCCTCGCCCCCCCCCGCACCTTGGCCTCACCCCCCTGCTCGCTCGATGGCGCGGACACGCGGAAGAAACTGTTCGCTCCTGGCCACTGCCAGCCAAACTGCAAAAAGCGGACAGCAAAGGCCCCCCCAACTAGAGCCACGTCACGTCCCACAAATACCCCCACGACCCAGCCTGGGACGAGGCCCTGGCTCAGGAGCCCTACCGCGACAGCAGCGATGAGGGCCTTGTCAGCGAGTGGATCCAGGTACGTCCCCAGCGTCGAATCCTGCCTGAGCCTCCTAGCCAGGTACCCATCGAGCCAATCCGTTGCCCCTGACACAGCCACAGCGGCTGCTGCGGGGAGGAACATCCCCTCCGCTACCATCCACGCCACTCCCGGGGCGGTTACCAGGCGTGTCTGCGTTCACAACGTACGATCACGCCTTGGAGGCCAGGCGAATGGGCGCGCAAGGGGGGCAGACCTGCAGCAGTCACTGCGGGAGCTCTCGTGCCTCGGGTCCTCACCGCCGACACCAGGTTTGGGAGCAGTAGCGCCTCCCGCACCGTCGGATGCAAGCCCTCAGGGGGACCGGACGGCTTGCTGATCGACACATCGCGCCCCCTGTCGTCCCCTGCAAAGCGGCGGGCCTGGAAGCTGGGGGCACCCTGCGGAGCGGGCAGCGAGGTCTCCCCACGAGCCCCCCACCAGGCGCCCGCAGGAGGCCCCAGCGCGTCCCAGACGTGCACACGGGCAATCGCCGTTCGATTGCCGACGGCTAGCGTGCTGCACATAAGAGCCCGCCGGCACTCGGACGACCGGTAAGCCGCCCCATATGCAAGGGGCGCTCGCCGCGACGCGGCCCTCAAGGCTTCATCGAGAATCGCTAAGCCGCGACTCCCCCCCCGCCCGAGCCGCGACGACGCGACCAGCGACATGACCAGGGCCCGCAGCCTAGAGCATTCAACGGAACGATCGCCAATCGCTCGAACATCAAGGTCACCGGGGCACCGGACAGGCACTTCGGCGCACCGAAGCCCTCTGTCAGGGGCACTGGGCGGCGGGGGGGAAGGCGGCAACAGCGGCGTGCGGTACCTCACACCTGCTCCTGCTTTGTGCGGGACGCCCTGAGGGCCTTGGAGGCCTCGGGCTGCTTCTTGGAGTCGAACATGTACGTGAGGGAGGTGTGCACGAGGCCCGACAGGAGCCAAAGCACGATCGAGGCGAGGGACACCTCAACGAAGCGGGCGTTCCACGACGCGAAGAACTTGGACCGCATGATCCCGACCATGATGCCGTACTCGAGAGTGGCGAGAACCAGGTACACCGGGAATACCACCGTGCCGTTGTACATGTTCAGGGAGAAGAACCTCCTCCGCCCGCTGAACTGGCTGTCCCACCAGAAGGCTCCGACACGGTCCGTGGGGTCGGCCACGTAGCACGACGGGGGCCACACAATCGCGAGGAAAACGAGGAACGAGTCGCGGAGTCTCGGGACGATCAGGGGGATCTTCTTTGGCGTCACGCGGACGAGGCGGAAGGTCTTGGTGAGGAACTGGCGGCCCGGGTGGGGCCCTGGGACGAACCACATGCAGGCCACGACGCCAACGACGTGGAAGGCGAACATCATGAAGACCCACCCGCCGACCGTGGCCGCAAAGAGGGCGTACGTGACGGCCCGGGAGGCAAGCTCGGTGATGCGGAAGCAGAAGAAGGTGACGATCCACATGAGCTGGAGGGGGGGTGCCTTGCGGGCAAACTCGAGGCTGAGGCGGTGGTCGTTGACGTCCAACGTGATGTAGCATAGCGTGGCCGACACGAGAGAGGCGATGACGGCGAAGAAGAGGATCGTGTCGAACCCCCCGCCGCGGCTGGGACAGGGAACGGAGGGGTCCTCGCAGCGGATGCCCATGTACATGTTGAGCATACCCACGCTGAGCGTCAGGAGCACCGTGTCGGCAAACCGGAGTCCACGCACCTCGAAGAGGGCGGCGCGCTGCTTGTCCGACTTGGCACGGAGGGCACGTACAGCGGCAAAGAAGGTTCCGAAGCCGAAGAAGGCAAAGATAGCCCCGATTCGCTTCCTCAGGACGACCATGTCCGCCTTGGTGAGGCCGAAGACTGACTTGACGTCCCGGTCAGCCTTGGTGGGCTTCTCCCAGTTGTAGTGGGCGAGCCAGTAGGCGGTGTTGAGGAGGCACGACAGGATGAGGAAGATGATGACGAGGGCAAGGATGCCGCCGTGCCCCCCCTTGGAGAGGCGGGCGAGCTCCCGCAGGAGGGAGGCTTTGCCAAGGAGGTCCAGGGCCAGCCCGACCCACAGCATCGTCTTCTGGAAGGCGTTCATCTCCGGGCCGAGGGCACTGATGCGCTCCGCCGCGCCCTGCCCGATGGCCAGCGGGGTGCCGTCTGCCTCAGGCTCGTTGGTGCTCTTGCGGGGGGCCTTGCCCTTCGGGGTGCCGAACTCATCCCCTGGCGTCCTGCCGCCCCCCCATGTGGCGGCGCCCACGCCCCACTGGTTAGCCGCGCCTGCCCCGGGGGTCTCCGCCGATCGGGCCATGTTCTGATTTGTCATGTCTCCGAGAGGCTTCGCCGCCGGGCTCATCATGCTCTTGGAGATGCCGGGGGCCTGCCTTCCGCGGACGTCGAGCTCGTCCTCAGATGACACGGACAGGTCCTCGGGGTCTGCGTCCACGACGTCGAAGCCATACTCCATGGAGGCGCCCACGATTTCGTGGCGACGGCCCGACTTCCTCTGCCCTCGGCGCGGGGAGTAGTCGAGCTGGCGTGCCACAGCGACCCGGGCCTCCACGGGCGTGTCATCCTCGTTCCCGAACCCGGGGGTCGAGTCCCGCGTCCCGTTGGTTCGGGGCGGGCTGCCGGTGCTCATGCCACCCCGCGTGGACGGGTACTCTGCCCCGTACCTGCCGCCGCCGGCCACGGACGGGGTGCCCTCCATCACTGTGTCTGGGACAGAGACGTGGGTGTTCTGGGACTGCCCGACCAGGGGGGGGCGCCCATACGGAGGCCTCCCGCCGGTCGAATCCGAGGCCCGCAGGCTGGCGCTCCCCCGCGCGAAGCCTGCGAGGTGTTGCGACCGGGCAAGGCGTCGGGTGCCGGCACCCTGTCCCGCGGGGAGCCCCGCGGGCTGGGCCAGGAGGGCACCCCCATGGCTTTTCGAAATGCGCTGCCCGGGGGCTTAGGGATGAAAGACGTGCCGGACGCTGTGCCGGGGCGCACGGAACAGAAACTCCGAATTGGTCTGTCCGAGCCTGTCGCATGGAACGCAGATGACATTCAAAGGGCGTGTCGAGCGCTCAAATCGTTGTGGCTCACCGAGGCTCTCCCTGAGGCGGTCACCCCAGCTCATGCGGACGGCATCCTCCTCGCGACGGGGGCTCTGCTCGCTCACAATCACATCAGGAATGTCGGGATGGGATCCGCTCCCCGTCCCCTCGGTCCTGAAGGTGAAGCCCGGGGCCTCGAGATCGACCTCGTCGGCCGATACCACGTCCGGCCCGCCACGCCTCGCGAACCCCATTTTCCGAGTCTCAAACGGAAATTGTCTAACAAATTACCGAGTTTTGCGGGGAGAACTGCTGTAGGGTAGACTGGCGGCTCTGCTGCTCGGCCACCTGTCTTGCCTTCGTTTCGAATGGAAGCGACCCGCCTCTCGCCATGCGACTTAGTGCACCGTTGAATGAGTAACGTGCGCCTGGGGACACAGACCCCAATGTGACGGTGGGGCACCGTCGCGCCCTGGCGCGCCCGGTCCGCCGGGACCCCGCCGGAACCCTCTGACAAGGCCGCTGGTGCAGTCCCCGCGGGCGGCCACGCCAACCCTGTCCGGAGCGCTCGCGCACCAACCCTACACGTCGCGCTGCCCGGCGTACCCCGCCGCAAGATTCGCTCGCGACGCTCGCGACGACGTGGGAGTTCCGGCCGGGCACTGCGTCCTGCTGCGCGGGGCCCATACCCTTGAGAGCCCACCACCAAGGGACTAGCAGACAAGGGGCTTGGCGCGTCAAAGGGTTGCGGCGTCGGGGGCAGAGCACCGGGAGGAGGGGCGACAGCGGTGTAAGAAGACTTAAATGCTAACGGCAGCACCGGCTGGTGCTGAGGGGGGACCAGGCAGTCAAGGAACAAAGCGACTTGCGCCGATCAGAGCTTGTCCTCGAAGTCGGAGACGGGGGGCACGTTCTCCTTGAGGCCCTTCCTCTTGCGGACCTCAGCAACCATCTTGCCAGCGAGGGAGTTGGGCTCGCAGGGGTCCTGGGTGATGGTCTCCCAGTGGTCGAACACGAGCTGGGGGAAGGCCTGGCCGGAGGTGGCGGCACGGAGGTCGCCGGTGAAGCCGAAGGACTCGGCCACGGGGAGGTGGGCCTTGATGTTGTACATCGGGGTACCGGGGCGCTGCATCTCCTCGAACACCTGGCCACGCTTCTGGTTAATGCACGAGTAGATACCACCAAGGGCGTTCTCGGGGGCCTGGATCTCGACGAGGAAGATGGGCTCCTGGATCTTGGGCTGGGCCGTGAGCTCAGCGGCGTACATCACACGGCGAGCGGTGGGGATGATCTGCCCGCCACCACGGTGGATGGCGTCGGCGTGCAGCACCACGTCGTGGAGCTCGAACTGCACGCCACGGAGGGGCTCGTCGCAGATGGCACCGGAGGCGGTGGCGTTCTGCATACCGGCGACCACGTTGTCCTTGATCTCCGACAGGAACTGCACCCCCTTGGTGACATCCACGACGAGGTTGGGGCCCGTGGTGTCAGGGCCGAAGCACCAGATCTTCTTGGCGGTCTCCTTGTCCCAGCCGAAGTCGTCCACGAGCTTCTTGCCGCGCTCCTTGGGGTCGTCGCGGGGGCCGATGTTGCCCTCCTCGATCGCGTCAGCGAGCGCCTCGTTCATGGGGGCAGCCTTGAAGTAGAGACGGTTGTGCTTGTTGGGGGACTTGGCCATCACGACGCGGCACGACTCCTCAATCACGGTCTCGCGGAAGGGAACGACGGGGTCGGACACGACAAGGGGGGCGCCGGCCATGAAGTCGTCCTGGAGGTCCTTGAGGCAGATCTCGAGGTGGAGCTCACCAGCACCGGCAATGATGCACTGCTTGGTCTCCTCGTCGGTGGTGCACTGGACCATGGGGTCGGAGCGCGACAGGCGCTTCATCCCCTCGACGAGCTTGGGGAGGAGAGAGGGGTCCTTGGTGGTGACGGCGACGCGCACCACGGGGGACACGGAGAACTTCATGGGCTTCATGGGGAAGCAGTCGGTGTTCTCAGCCTCCGTGATGGTGGCGGTCTTCGCGATGTACTGGTCCATGCCGACCAGGGCGACCGTGTTACCGCAGGGCACGGACTCGATGGGGTCCTGCTTGCGGCCCATGCAGAGCACGGTACGCTGCACGGCCTTGGTGTAGAGGTCCTTCTTCTCCCCGTGGACGTAGTTGGAGCCCATGATGCGCACCTTCTGGCCACCGTGGATGACACCAGAGAACACACGGCCGAAGGCGATGAAGCGGCCGGTGTCGCCGATGGGGATCATCTTAGACACGTACATCATCAGGGGGCCGTCGGGCTTGCAGGCGCGGATAGCGGCGGCGTAGCGGTCGTCCTGGGGGCCCTCGTAGAGGGTCTCGGCACGGTACTGCTGGGCCGTACGGGGGGAGGGGAGGTGGTACACCATCATGTCCATGAGGGCCTCGGCGGCGGGGAGCCAGGTCTGAAGCACGCGCTTCATGAGGGGCTTGCCGGTGAGCTCCTTGGCCTCGGTGGTGAGCTTGATGCCAAGCTTCTCGAGGAGGGGGAAGAGCTTGTCCTTCTGGTCGTTGATGGCCATCTGGATGATCTGGTTGATGGGCTTGTAGATGAAAGACACGAAGCCCCGCTCGGCGCCCTCCTTGGGGCCCGAGTACCACTTGTTGGTCTTGCGGTCGAAGTGAGAGTCACCCCAGAGGCGGTTCTGCATCTTCTCCTCCTCAACACCGAACTTCGCAGCGTACATGCGGGCGAAGGTGGGGATGGTGAAGGCCCATCCGTGGAGACCGGCAGAGAAGCACACGGTGCCCTTCTCGGGGTAGACCTGGGTGTCGCCCATCTTGTTGTCGTCGGAGTAGGTGGCAAGCACCACGTTGACGTTCTCGATCACCTTACGGAAGGTCGTGAAGGCCTCGTCGGCGTCCATCTGGAGCTCAAGGAAGCAACGGTCGAGCTTGTTGACCGTGAGCACGGGGCGGATACGCTCACCGAGGGCCTGGCGGAGCACAGTCTCGGTCTGCACGCACACACCCTCGATGCAGTCCACGACCACGAGGGCACCGTCCGTGATACGGAGCGCGGCAGTAACCTCAGAAGAGAAGTCAACGTGACCCGGGGAGTCGACGATGTTGAACAGGTAGGCGTTCCCGTCGCGGGGCCCCTTGTAGTTGGCGAGCTTCGTCTCGTCGATCTCGTAGTACAGGGAGATACCGGTGGACTTGATGGTGATACCACGCTCGGCCTCGTCGGCACGGGTGTCGGTGAGACGCACGTCACCGGCGTTCTCCATGGCGATGATACCGGCGGCGGCCACGAGGGAGTCGGTGAGGGTCGACTTCCCTGCATGGTTGAGAAGAAAGGTGGCGAAGGTCAATGCGACGCCCCGTCAACACGCTCCTCGACGGGACGCGCAACACATGCGCGCGAGACGCCACCGGCGACAAGGTGTCCGGAGCGCGTGAGAAAAAACAGTCCGCAGGGCCTCGGGGTGAAGTGAACGGTGAAAAGAGGGACGTGCCGCGACGCAGGATGACGCGCGACGGAGAAGCTGCCGAGCAGGAGAGTGTGCTAGGGCGGGAGACAACTGCCGGACGATGCGCGCATCTCGCCGGAGCGGCGACCCAGCCAGGAAAAAGCGCCTCCTCGTGGAAAGATGAAAAGAAATAGTACCAATACCGCCCCGCACATTAAAAAATGGCAGCGGATGGTACCGGGGTGGGGGGCGGGGGGACATGGAACTCACCGTGGTCCACGTGGGCGATGACGGACATGTTGCGGATGTTGTCCGGCCTGCGAGTGAGTGAACGAAGAAAAGCAAGCACGTCAGAACTGTACCACGCCCCATGCGCCCCCGCAGGGGTTATGAGAGCCAGCCGGGCCT
>Ga0181583_10003162_pt1 | contig 12105 bp, 9 predicted proteins | sample 071ome_31_FD_132461 | JGI IMG/M metagenome (GOLD analysis project Ga0181583, IMG submission 132461) | Coastal salt marsh microbial communities from the Groves Creek Marsh, Skidaway Island, Georgia - 071405CT metaG (megahit assembly) | ecosystem: Environmental > Aquatic > Marine > Intertidal zone... | reverse complement strand
TTACTCATCGGGTGCAAACGTAGCGGCTGTTACAATGGGCATTGAGACTTCAACAGCATAAATACATAGGAGAAGGAAAAAACCATGGGAAGATATATTACAACAACTGGTACTGCTGGTGTTACTACAAGACAAATTAGTGGTAACTACTCATGCGCAGTTAATGATAGATTGCTAGTAGATACTAGCGGCTCTGCCATTACAATCACATTACCAGCAAATGCAAGTTTGCTTGTAGACGACACAATCCAGATTATTGATATTGCAAATAATGCGTCAAATAATAACATTACTGTTTCTCGTAACGGAAGTGAAATTAATAACGCGGCAGACAATCTAACCATCGACGTTAGTGGCGCTATTGTAACTTTAATTTACACAGGCGCAACTTACGGTTGGGTAGTTGGTGCAGTATAATAATTTGAAAACTGTCTTTATAACAGGGGAAAGAAATGGCATCATTAGAAACAATACTTAGGGCAAAAAACCCAGAACGCGGAGAGAATAATCTCGAATCTGGAAGAATTTATAGTTTTGCCGAAGGTAACACATATACAAAATTTTGTAGATGTATTTGTTGGTGTCCGCCTGCCACAGGATCTGTAACCATTGAAATGTGGGGCGCTGGTGGATCTGGTGCCAAAATGTGTTGCTGTGGTAACGGAGTACCAGGAAATTCAGGCTCGTACACAAGACGAGATATTACAATGGGTACAAGCAACTATGTGTATGGGTGTGTAGGCTTTGCTTGCGGCAACTCAAACTCACTTTGCTTTAGAGGTTGTTCAGAGCCCACTATGCTTTGTTGGTTTAGCACTACAACAAACGGTTGTATGTGTGCTAGAGGCGGCAAAGGTGGAGTAAGTTATTGCTCAACAGGTACAAGTATGTACTGTTGTTTTAGAGCAGGCGGCTTTTGTCACACTAACACAGGACCAAACTGCGGTACAATTTGTAACCAGTGTTCAGGACAGTGGGACGCTATAGCATATGGCGGTGACATAAACAGATGCGGAAACATCGGATGTATGGGGTTCCATGGTTGTTATCCTCAATGTATCTGTTTGTTTAGACAGTTTATTCCATTCCCCCCAGGTATGATTTCAGAATGCGGTGGTATTACATCGTTCGGCATGGACGACTATAATGCACACGCAGACTGGTCAGGTCAAGGACAGTTAGAAGCTGTTGCGGCTATTAATGGTGCAGGTAAACACCCAGGCGGCGGCATTCCACATAAAAGGTGTTGGAGAAGTGACAAGAGTTGCGGATGCTATAACACCAACGGTTGCCAAAGTGTTTTACCATACGGTGTAGGAGGTCCAGGACCTCAACCTTGTCCTGGAGTTAGAGACCATGCTACAAGAGGTGGTATGGGCGCAATTAGAATTAGATATGTGGAAAGTTAAGGAGAAAAGTAAATGGCAAAATTAACAGCAATTTTACAATCAAGAGCTCCTGAATCAATTGAGGAAAATCTTGAAAAAGGTAAAATATTTGCTTATTCAACTATTTCTACATATAGTTCTTATCCAGGGTGTTTTTGTTGGATTTCACCAGGAACAGGTACTGTAGAAATTGAAACAATTGGCGCAGGCGGCAGTGGTTCAAGAATGTGTTGCTGTTCTGCTACAATCTCTGGCAACTCAGGATCTTATGCAAAGAAAACAATTAGTATAGCATCAGGTTGCTGGATTTGTGGACACGCAGGTAAAAGCTGCCGTAACGGTAGTTTGTGTCACAGAGGATGTTCAGAAGCGGCAAGAGTTTGTTGGCAAGGTAACAGCGGAAGCAACGGATGTATGTGTGCAGAAGGCGGATGGAGTGGTGCAAGTTGGTGTACAACTGGTACAGCTCGTTGGTGTTGTTTTGCGGCAAACAACTGGTGTTCAACACAGTATAACGGATACTGCGGCATTATCTGTAACAGATGTTCAAACAGCTGGAACGGTGTAGCATATGGCGGCGATGTAAATAGAAACAACGTATATAGTTGTGTTACTTTCTGGCACTGCTATCCAAACTGTAACTGTTCAACACAGCATCACACAGCACTTCCACCAGGAATGTTCTCAGAATGCGGCGGTGTTGCAACATATAACACAGACTCAGACAATGGACACGCAGACTGGTCCGGACAAACACTCAACGGTTACCTCTTTGCGCTAAATAGTTTGTCAAGAATGCCAGGCCAGGGTACAGGATGGACAGAATGTTGGGATGGCTCACGTCAATGTGGTTGTTATCAAACACAGGGTTGTTCAATGTATGTACCACACGGCAGTGGCGGACCTGCGGCAACACCTTGTTCGGAAGTACGTGACAACGGTTGGGCCGGCGGTGACGCACTTGTTAGAATTAAATATATCGAAAGTTAACGGAGATAGAGAATGAGAAAAACTTTTACTGTAACATATCCAGATCAACCGTATCACACTACAACTGATCTGAATAACACATTCGAGTGTACCTATAATGGTCCTCGATTTATCTTAGTCCAAGTAGACAAAGATGATCATCAGTGTCGCGAAGCGTCACGTAGCGAAAAGGCAGACGATCCATGTTTAGATCCTGCAAACTTTGAGCAAGATGATTATGAATATGTTCTACTAGATGCGGCTGAAAGCGACGAAATGGCAAAATATGCGGCATACATGACAGATGATTATACACATCCAGATGTTGCTGATTATGAAGAAGACATTACTGATGCAGACGGCGACACTTGGACATGGAATCATGTGTATGAAGGTACTACTGGTATGCTTCCGCACATTTATTGGCAAGGTTCACTATTGTACAATCCATCTACTAAAGTATGGACACATCCTACATTTAGAGAGCATGTTAATTCAAGAGAAAGTGTAGTTGAAAGTTGCACAGTTCAAGCGGCAGCAATTGATAGAGCACTAGCTGACAGCGAACAAAATTTTACCGACGAAGAAAGAACTAAACTTACAAATCATTCAGCTTGGTTGAAAGATGTGGATCGTAAGTATGCTGGAATTAATCATTGGAAATGGCCTTTCCCAGCAGACGCACTTCCTACATGGGAAGATCCAAATCCACCAGCAGACCCTGAAGACTAAAAACTAAAATTTCTCTATCCATTATTGGTCGGACTTAACACTGTATAACGATATATATTGTTGAGTCCGACCTTTTTTAATGGAGTAATAATTATATGACACGATCAAAAGCGTTTTTTCTAAACGGCGGCGCAGGGCGTATGCTGTGTTCAATCCCTGCACTAGAAAAATATGAAGAAGAATCAGGAGATACTGATTTTATTATTGTATGTGAAGGAGGCACAGATATGTTTAAAGGCCACCCTACATTACATAAACGTGCTTACGATCCTTGGCATAAAAATTTATTTGAAAACGAAATCAAACATAGACAAGTTGTTAATCCTGAACCTTACCAGGTATGGGAATATTATAATCAAGAATGCAGTTTAAGTCAAGCATTTGATATTATCTTTAATAACAAAGGCGTTAGAGAGTTACCAAAACCGTATTTAAAATTAAGCAAAGACGAACAGTTAATCGGACGTAAAATTGTAAACGAAGTTAAAGAAAAACTCAAAAAAGATAAAGTTATTGTAGTACAACCTTTTGGTAGAGGAATTGAAATTATCGACGACACTCCTGTTGATATTACTGCAAGAAGTTTTGAATACAAAGATGTAAAAAAACTTTTTAAAGAACTCGAAAAAGACTTTGCTATAATTATGATGAGCGAGTTAAAAATGGAGCTCAAAGGCGAAGGTTTAAAAAACGAAGTAGCAATGCCTGAAGGACTAGGACTTAGACAGTGGGCATCAGTTATTCAATTTTCAGATCATTTCTTAGGGTGTGATAGTGTAGGACAACACTTAGCATATGCAGTTGGTACAGAAACAACAGCAGTTATTGGATCAACATTTCCAATTAATGTGAGCTATCCTGGAAAAGAAACTCTTAAAGTTGTTGATCTAGGAATGAAAGACAGACAATACGACCCAATTAGAATTACTGTTGATGAAGCTGTTGCTAGAGCAAACGAAGGTATAATGAATATGGACGATGCTATTCGTGAATATGTAATGGGCGTTGTTCGTAGAGAAATTGATCCTGATAACGAAGAAGAATGAGACTTTATACTTTAGGATGTTCGTTTACAAACTATGCATGGCCTACTTGGTCTGATATACTTGGTTTAGAATACGAAACTTACGAAAATTGGGGATATCCTGGACTAGGTAATAGAGCTATTGCAGAAAGAGTATGTAATTTACATGCCCTTGAAACACTAACACCTAGCGACACTGTTATTATCCAATGGACTAGTCATTTAAGACATGACTGGCATACAAACGATCAGCGACATACCGGTCAACAAGGTGTTGGATGGAAAACATCAGGCAGTATCTTTAACTATATAAACGAAGAAATATATGACGAAAAATGGATTAGAACGTTTTTTGACGAACATAGTTATATGATGCATACTCTTAATTCTATATTGCTAACAAAACAATTTTTAGAAAGTTTGGGTGTTAATTACTATATGACTAGTATGGGATATATTCATAAAATGAATTCAGATTATCCTTCTAATGACGGACACGGAGAAATAGTTACTAATGATATTGATATTTGGAAACAAATTCCTACATTAAAAATTTATAAAGACAAAATTTTTGATTGTAATAGATGGTTACCTCCTGTAGGATCATTTGCTTGGACTCATCAAGACTCTCCCTACAAGTTTGTTAACAAACAAGGTAAAACCACAGTTGATAGACATCCAACAATGCAACAGCATAGCGATTATGTCAATGAAATAATTAAACCTGCGCTAGGTTTAAGCCAAAACGTGCATCCAAAAGCACAAAATTGGATAGATACAGTGTATAGAATCTATAACACTACCCATGGTAATTTTGATTATTTTGTAGATTCTATTAATAAAGAATTAGACGGATGGGGAAACTTTTACAGAGGATTTTAATATGAGCGATAAAAAACCAGTTTGGATTGCAGGGATTGCCAGGGGGCATAATGCAGGAGTATGTTTACTTAAAGACGGAGAAGTAGTTTTTTCTGTAGAAGAAGAAAGATTAAGCCGTCAAAAATACGACGGTGGTCCATTTGCAAGTATGGTTAAAATTCTTGAATATACAGATAAGTTAGATTATCTTGTAGTTGCACATACACAACCGTTAAAAGAAACAGCAGGCCGTGTAGATTATAGTGGCGACGATGTTTATACTGGACTAGCAAGAAAATTAGGATTAATTGATCAAAAGTCTAATTCGTATACATATGAACATCCTCAAGTAATTGATTTAGCGTTTATGCATCATAAATTACATTCTGCATGTGCGTTTTATCGTTCAGGATTTGATAGCGCAGTTAGTGTAATTGTCGACGGAGCAGGTACATTTATTCCCCTTGCAATTAACAACGAACAGATAATGACCTGGGAAACTGAAAGTATTATCGATTGCGAGTATCCTGCAAACTTTACAACCTTGCACAAAGTTTATGGTACTAGAGATCCAATTCAAGGTGGTATTTTACAATTAGATAGTGGAATGTACGGAGAGAATGGCAGAACACATTCAGCAGTAGTACATGACAGGGCAGGAATTGTTAAAGCATATGAAGCGGCAACAATGTATTGTGGATGGTCTAGCATTGAAGCAGGAAAAACTATGGGACTATTTCCATACGGAAAACCAAATGATAATTTTCCAAAACTATTTGAAGAAAACGGAGCAGATTATCCTTTAACAAATAGAAACTTAGTTGTTCCTAATTATCCTAACGGTGCGTTTATTAATGCAGGTCTTTATAAAGAATTAGCTCAGCCAGCAAGTCAAAATGAAGACGTAACATATCTACAAAGTAGAAGAGATATTGCATATGCTGTACAAACTGAAACACAAGAAAAAGTTTTAGAACTTATTCTAAAAGCAGTTGAAATAACAGGTAAAAATAAAGTTGTTTTAAGTGGAGGGTATGGACTAAACTGTGTAGCAAACTATTACTACTTAGACACACTACGTGAAAAGGGAATTGAACTTTACGTAGAACCTGTTTCAAATGATGCAGGCACTGCAATGGGTGCGGCACTTATGTTTTGGTATGGACTAGAAGACGAAACTGAAAAAAGACAACCACAAACATTATACTTAGGACCAGATAACAACTACGATTTAGATGAAATTACTGATATTGCAGTATCTGAAAACGTTGAAATGTCAGATGCAACTAATGAAGATATTGTAGAGTTATTAACAAGTAAGAATATTGTAACTATTTTCCAAGGAAAATCGGAAAATGGTCCTAGAGCACTTGGTAATAGAAGCGTATTATTTGATCCAACATTTGAAGATGGTAAAGACTTTGTAAACGAAGTTAAACGTCGTGAATATTTCCGACCATTTGCAGGAAGTATTCTTGAAGAAGATGTACACGAATGGTTTGATTTGCGTGGAATGAAAAACAGTCCGCATATGATGTATGCTGTTAATTGTCAACCTGGCATTGAAGAAAAGATCCCTTCAATTATTCATATCGACGGTACATGTCGTATTCAAACTGTAACTAAAGAACAGAATCCTCATTACTATGATTTAATTAAAGCATTTAAAGATAAGACAGGTGTTCCTATTGTCTTTAATACTAGTTTTAATTTAGGTGGAGATCCTCTAGTAGAAACACTTCAAGATGCCATCTGGACATTAAAAAATAGTGATATTGAATATCTATATCTACCAGAGTTTGGTAAATTAATTACAGTTAAAAACAAGTAATCTATTTTTCAAACTCCGATAAATACTATAAAGCGAGTTTGAGAAATGATTGATTTATCCAAATACTTTAAAAAAGGTCTTAGAAATACTGTTTTAATGGCCAATAACTCCCATTTTTCCTATGCAGGACAATGGCAAGAAGTTTATAGCAATCTGGTGATTGATAGATGGCATATGGGAGATTTTGCCAGTGCTGAATACACTCTTAGTATAGAATTAGGCAAAGATAAAAAAGAAATTATTAAGTGTCTACTTACTGCCTCACCAAATGAGGCATCTGTTGTAGTGTACGGAAGATCTAACACAAATGGTGACCTTGTAAATGTAACTGCACAAGTTACAAATTCGTATGTTGAATTAGTATTAAATCCTAAATCAAGTACAGAAAGAGGTGCTAAAGCATTCTTTGCTGGTACTTATTTTAGGAGTCATCGCTAAAATGAGTTCGGATAAATATATTAAATTGGAGGAACTACATGGCAGTCACCCAAAGACCATTTGAGTCTGAGTTTGGTTTTAAAAGTCCAGGCTTCACTGTTGACGAACTAGGCAATATTACTGCCACATCCATCAATGCGGCTGGTGCCGGCGGTGGTGGCACACAAACAGGTGACTATAGTGTAACAACAGTTAACGGTAATTATAGAATTGCTAGTACTACTGTTGTTGTAGATACCGGAGACAATCCAGAGATTACACTAACTAGAGGTACAAGTTATTCGTTTACACTTGAGTTATCTAGCGGATCATTTAATGTATTCGACTCAGTAAATGTGCTTTATAATTCAGGCTTAACACATCAAGCAGACGATGGTACAATTAGTACAGGTGCCGCGGCACAAAATAAAACAAGCGGAAAATTAACATTTGATGTTCCTTCAGATGCGCCTGATGTATTGTATTATGGTAATGCAACATACACGATCAAGGGTACAATTACAATTAATGATCCGGTTGCTGTGAATATTAGAGCAAACGATCTAATAGCTACTGGTGACACAACATTACAATCATTAACAGCAACATCGTTAACACTCGACGGTGCCGGCACAGTTAATGGAGCATTTGAAATAAATGGAGCATTAACTGCTGAAAGTTTAAACATTGACGGATTAGGTGTAGCAGAAATAAATGCTGGCACAAATATATCATTAAATGCAGGTAATAGTATTGACTTTGTAATTAACAATACTACAAAAGGATCAATCGGAGTAGATGGATCTACACTAAGAGTTATAAACACTACCATTGACAATACTGCAATCGGTTCTACAAGTCCGAGCACTGGCAAATTTACAGCGGCCTCCGTGTTAGCTCAGCCAACATCTAAAAACGACATAAGTAATAAAATATATACAGATAATACTGCAACCGCGTTAGCAGTAGCACTAGGAATTTAAAGAATGGCAAAAAGAAAGATTTCACAATATAAGTTTAAACCTGGTATAGGATATACTGAAAATTTATATCCTAATGCACACGCTTTGCTTAAAAACAACAAAATTTGGTTGATTGACGAAGTTGCCGCATTTATACAAGGAAGAGTAAGCGATGCATCAGCATGGCAAACAGAATTAGAAAATACAGTTAGAGATCTTTCATATGATATGGTGTTTAACACTAACATTAACCAACGTTATAGGGGTTATATTGAATACCTACAAACTGTAAAAACAAAAGGTGTACGCCAAAGAACATTAATTAGAGCAAAAGACAAAATTATAACTTTAAGTAATGTTACAGGAGATCCTGAGACTGAGTTTAGAGATGCAGTAAAAGCAGTATTAAGTATAAGTGAGTCAGGTACTGTAGGAAATCCTACGTATACAAACAAAGTCTCACACGATGTTGATGCAGGTTATACCAAAGATAGAATTATTAATAACAAAAATTTCCTTTACGCAGAAATTACAGCATATATTAATAACGCTAACCCTGCAAATACAATAACAACAAGTGCAACATTTGAAGATGACATTAAAATGTTTATCGATGTTCTTGCTTACGATATGTTGTATGGTACAAATTTGCTTACTAACAGCATTGCAAAAACTATTTTTGTAAACGTAACAGCATCTAATAGAACACTATATGCGAGTGGATTTACAAGACTCGTAAATATCATTGAAGATGTTGTTAATGGTGTGCCAATTACTAAAACAGTTGGTAATAATCAAACTCAGAGTACAACAGGAACTGCTCCTGGTGGAAGTTATGCAACTACAGCATCTGGATTAATTAGTAATGTACAACAGTGTATTGCTAATGGAACGCTTTCTGCACTTCCTGCAGATAGCGCACCTGATCTTACAGGGCAAGATGCAGGTTATATTAGTGCAAGAACAGATATTCAAACATGGGTTGATGACACTAATGATAATCAAGGAAATGTAAATGCATTTCTTAATTATACATACAATCAATCTAAATGCGAACGTGATGTAAACTTTATTCTAACAGCATATCTTTATGATTTACAATATGGTGGAAATAGTAAAACCTACAATTATGCTGGAAAATACTTTGAAGGCGATGTTGCACAAGTAGATGGAACAAGGTATCCTGAAATGGATACACATGCTCACATTTATAAAATTATTACAGATTATATTTTAACACAGACTGCATATCCAGCAGAACAAAGTGCCACAACACAAACACTAGCAGGAACAGCACCTGGTGATGAAAATCAAAGCTATAATGTCTCTGATGCAATCTATACACCGTCATCTGGCGTTATGGTTTTAACTATCGGAACACATAACTTTACAGTCGGAAGTAAAATCTTATTTAAAGAAGAAAGCATTACATTTACATGTGCTAAAGATGGAAACGCAACATTGCATTCATATCCAAGAGCGCACGGTGTACCTAATTCAACAGGTAGAGATCCATTCCATAATAAGTGGGTAACTATTACAGCAGTAACTACAACTTCTATTACTGTTAATATTGGTATTAGTTCTGACACTAGTGTACATACTTTTTCCAGCGCAACAGCAGGCGCAATTATTACCGGTGCGGTAGCAACATTAACAGATTTAAATTCAATAGTTTTAAACGTAATACAAGATGGACTAAGCCAGTTACCTACATTTGAAGATACAGGTGCTGGATACGTTAAATTTATTGGTAATTATGATGCTAGTGACATTCTACTTATCACAGACAGTGTAGAAAACAGAGTAATTTTTGCATTCAATGATACAAACACTGGCGGACATGTAGAAGCAAATATTTTTACAAGTTCTAATAATGTTATATATGATGGCGATGATGATTTCCCACAGTACTTGCAACGATCAGATTCGATAACAAAAGTATTTTTTAATACAAATACTCAGACCTCACATGCAAGCAATCCGCTACAAATTTTTGTAGATACAGATGAACTTATTGTGCGCCCATACGAATTTGGTACAGATGCTATTGAAAGACAGCGTACAGCAAATCCAATGTCAATGCTTGATGCTGACTTTGAATACGGTCTACAGCCTACAAAATGGAGTGCTATTGCAACAATGCGCGGATACCCTTCAGTATACGAAGTTCCGGGCACAGAAACAGATGTGTTGAGTGTTGAAACTGATGCAAGTGCTGGCACTAATGACATTGGTAGTTCTTTAATAACTGTAACAACAGCAGGCGCTCACGGATTTGCGCTAGGTGATGCAATAACTATTAAAAACTTTGATCAAGCAATTCAAGGCGCAACAAGAGCAGAAGGTGCATTTATTATTATTAATGTTCCTAATACAATTTCATTCCAGTATTATGCAAAAGCAAAAGTTGGAACCACTGACGGACAAACATTACATACTCCTGCAACACAACTTAGACAAGGTGGATTTTATACAGGTGCAAGTATTGGTGTTCCAGAATTTAGTGTACAAAGCCAAGGCTCAAACGGCACAGTACGTCCAGCATTGACAGTGCCGATCGGTGAGGATGTTATTCCGTTTGTTGTAACTGTAGGAGCGGCACCAGAAATTGGTGCGCCATTGAATGCAAGTTCAGGCATTCCTGTAGGCTCACAGGTTACTGGTGTTATTGGGTCCGGAGGTATTGAAGTTACACCAGTGGTGACTGGCGATTTCTCAATCGACGATACTGTAATCACTGTACAAAGTACAACAGGTGTACAGCAAAACTTGGCGGCTGACAGAGGCGACGGACAAGCAATGCTTGTAAACACTGTTGTTGGAAATGATATTACTTTTAATACTCCATTAGTTTCAAACTTTAGTGGTAACTATGTAAACTATACAGCAGTAGAAGGACAAAATGTTGTAAGTTTAGGTTTCGGTGTAACTTTCGATATAAGTAGAGCTGCCGGTGTTTACACCATTGACGCAGTTGCAACACCAGGACAAGACTATCAATTAAATGATGTATTAGAAATACTTGGAGATCAGTTAGGCGGTACAACACCTGCTAACGATGCTCTTATTACTATAACTGGTGTTGATACAGCAGGTGAAGTTCTAACAGCAACTATTAGTGGAAATGCTTATAACGGTAGTGGTAACTTTACAAATAGTGGCGAATATCAACACGGTAATGGTAATGGCGGTCTATGGGACGTTTCATATACTAACAATGTTTACACTGCAACACAGGCTAATCCGACATATACAAATATTCAAGGTACTGGAAGCGGCGGAAATGGTACTGGCGCAATCTTTAACTTTACAATTTTAAACAATACCTATAGTGCAACAGTTGACCCGCAAACTAATGGCGTCACAGGATACCAACCTTATGATATTGTACAGGTATCAGGTACAGATTTAGGCGGAACATCTCCTGCTAATGATGCAGAAATTACAATCGATGCTGTTGATAGTGCTGGATATCCTACAGCCGTTACTGTATCAGGAAACGCACCCAATGCATTCAATACTTACACGGCAGTAACATATAGTACTTCAGGATCGGGCATTGGCGCTCAGATTAACATCAACACAAACGGTGCAACTTATAGTGCAACATTTAGTTTAACAGGAACAGGATTTGCTGTAAGTGATACAATTACTATACTTGGATCAGCTGTAGGAGGTACTTCACCTGCTAACGATATAACAATCACAATTAATACTGTTGATACAGGTGGTGAAATTTTAACATACACTGTAACAGGTACTGCGGTTAATAGTTTCACAGTTAACAATGTTAACACTGGTAGTAATCTAGTAGGTGCTGGCGTAACGTTTGATATTGAAATTGACGGATTAACAGAAAGTTATATTGTTACTGTTAACTCTCCTGGTGGAGCCTATGGCCCTAACCAAGTATTAGAT
>Ga0181583_10003158_pt1 | contig 12116 bp, 12 predicted proteins | sample 071ome_31_FD_132461 | JGI IMG/M metagenome (GOLD analysis project Ga0181583, IMG submission 132461) | Coastal salt marsh microbial communities from the Groves Creek Marsh, Skidaway Island, Georgia - 071405CT metaG (megahit assembly) | ecosystem: Environmental > Aquatic > Marine > Intertidal... | reverse complement strand
CAATTATAAAAAAACTCCTTGATGAAAAGTGATAAATTATGAATACACCGAGGTTAATCGTATTGATAATCCTCATAAATATATGTATACCTCGTATGAAGGGAGTGGTTTTTTAGATGCCTACAGAAATTGATCATAGTACTGATTCAGAGGCTCGTGCAGAAGTCTTAATAGAGTGTTTGCAAAATTATGTGCATTCCGGCAGCTGGGAGTATGAATTGGAGAACAATCTTGGAGGGGAGACATTTTATATTATCCATCCTGTATTGAAGCATTTAGCTATATTGGGCAAAAGTAGGTTATGGGTAGCAAGTTGAAGATTGGGATAACACAACGAGTAGATAGGGTTGGGTCTTATCATGAGTGGCGAGATGCATTAGATCAAAGGCTAATAGACTGGGTTATTCAGGCTAATTTTTTTCCAGTGCCAATTCCCAATACTATAATTGATATAAATTTATCTAATCATGAACAGTTAGTTTTGCATGATTGGTTGCGTATGGTTAAGCTTGATGCGCTCTTATTATCAGGGGGGAATAATATTGGTGATATACAGCAAAGAGATTTAACAGAGCAATATCTACTTTCATGGGCAGAGAAAAATAGAAAACCGGTTTTAGGGGTATGTCGTGGAATGCAGATGATGGGAGTGTATATGGGTATAGGTTTAGTTGAGATTGATGGGCATGTGAAATCTCATCATAAACTACGGGTAAATAGTAGTGACAGCTCATTGCTACCAGCAACAGTAAATAGCTACCATAACTTAGTTTTAGAAAGCTGTCCAGACAGATTTGAAGTATTAGCTAAATCTGAGGATGGTAGTTTGGAGGCAATAAAACATAAAAAGTTACCATGGGAGGGCTGGATGTGGCATCCAGAAAGAGAGGAAAAATTTTCAGAAATTAATCAAGAAAGATTTAAAAAATTGATGAATGGCTGGAAATAAAAAACCAAAAGTAATTCTATTAGTGGCAGGGGAGGGTAAAAGACTTCGTCCCTACACTTTGGATCGTCCAAAATGCATGGTAGAGATTGGCGGCATTAGTTTAATTGATCGACAGCTGTCAGTCTTGAAGTCAGAGGGTTTGAGTCACATAGTTATGGTGGGTGGCTATAGGTCAGACATGTTGAAAAGAGAAGGCGTTAAACTCAAGCTAAATGCACAATACCAAACAACAAACATGGTTTGGACTTTATTTTGCGCAGAAGAAGAGTTAGAGGGTGATGTGATTGTTAGCTATGGAGACATTGTTTATTCGAGAGAAGTGTTAAAGGCATTATTAAAGTCTGATGCGGACATATCTGTAGTAATAGATAAACAATGGAAGGGTTACTGGAAGAATAGAAGTGATAATTATTTGGATGATGCAGAAACACTAAAGTTACGTAAAGACGGCTCAATTAGTGAGATTGGTCAAAAGCCAATAGAGGAGGATAAAATAGAGGGGCAGTATATAGGCCTTATAAAGCTCTCAAGTAAAGGCTTGTCCCAAATAAAAAGTGTATTTAACTCTGCTCTAAAGAATAATGAATTATTGGGAAAGTCAATTAAGGGTTCTTATATGACAGATTTATTGCAAGAAGTTATTAACTCAAATATAAATGTTATGTCAGTTCCAATTTATGGAGGCTGGATAGAAGTGGATACTGTAGAAGACATGCAGTCTGAAGTAACCAAAAACAGACTGAAAAATATAATGTAAGCGATTTTCCAAACATTAATTTTTTTGAAACTATAATGTTATTTTTTTATTTGATTAATAAATATCGATTTGCTATCAGTTAGTAGGAGAGTTTGACACATGCTAGATAAAAATAAAGAAGAATCCATTAATTACTGGAATGATTCTGCCGCTATCTGGAAAAATAAGGCATATAGCCCAGATGGAAACTTTACAGAGTTTCCTTCGTCACAAATGAGAAACGAAGTGATTATAAAAGAGCTATCCAATATTGATAAGAGCAAGAAAATTCTTGATATAGGTTGTGCTGATGGTAAGTTGATTTTAGATATGTTGGACGCTGGGTTTACTGATGTTAAAGGGATAGATAACTCTCCCGACATGATCCTTGAGGCAAAAAACCTTCTAAAAGACAGTTATCCAAATCTAGACCCAGACAGTGTTTTTTTTGTCGCAGATGCCGATAAAATGCTTTTGGATGAGAAATTTGACATTGTTACAGCTATAGGATTAATTGAGTATGTGAAAGATCCTAGTATCTTCCTTTCTCAAGTGTATGGCTTATTAAATCATCGTGGCATTGCATTTATAGAATCTAGAAACAAGTTGTTTAATATTTTCTCAGCTAATGAGTATACGTCTAATATCGAAAATATGCCCAACTTGATTGAGGAATTGGGCCTTATAAGTGATCTTAGTCCTATGCAATCGGAGTTTACTGAAAAAGTTGTTTTCGAAACTATGACTGCGATATCGAAAGAATTGAGCCCTAGAGATTTAGATGCAAAAGTCGAAAGAAAGAAGTTTGAAGAGTATCCTTTTGATCTACCACAGTACACCCCTCTAGAGCTGCTTGACCTATGCAAAGAATCCGGCCTTACAACAAGGAGTGTTGTGTATTATCACTGCCACCCTTTTGCTCCTAGATACGGCGTAGAATTCCCGCAGATTTTCAATAAGATAGGAGTTCTTATGCAGCCTCTAGGGTACACCCCAATAGGCGCCGTTATTTGTTCAGCATTCGTATCAAAGTTGGAAAAATGCTAAACTAAAATAGTGAATATCGTTGCTGTAGTACCTGCTAGAGGTGGATCTAAGGGTTTGCCTGGAAAAAATATTAAAAATCTAAATGGAAAGCCGTTAATTTCATATACTATCGAGGCTGCATTAAAGTGTGATGCGATAAGTAGAGTTGTGTGTTCTACAGATGATGCAGAGATTGCTAAAATTGCACTTATTGCAGGTGCAGAAGTTCCATTTCTAAGGCCAAAGCATCTATCTACAGATGAGGCGCCCACTCCTCCCGTCATCGAGCATGCTATTCATTATATTGAGTCTCAAGAAAACAAAAAAGTAGACATAGTTGTAACTCTGCAACCAACCTCTCCACTAAGAAACAATCTGCATATTGAGAGGGCATTGTCACAATTCTTCGGAGGATGTTATGATTCGCTGGTTAGCGTAAGGACAGGACATTCGCCATGGTGGATGTTTACAATTGAGAATGACGAAGCAAAGCCATTGTTAAGCCCGAAAGAGGCAATTGATCCATTTAATCTCGGCAGGCAGAACCTTCCAACTATTTACGAGATAAATGGTGCAATATACATAACGAATCGTGACTTCTTAGAGCATAGTTCTTCGATTATCAGCCGAAATAATTGTGACTTGTACATTATGAGCCAAGAAGATTCGTTGGATATTGATACAATGGTGGACTTTAAAATAACTGAAGAAATTCTTAAGAGTAGGGCTGTTAGTTAAATTGGCATGCTGCAAAATAAAGGCTCAAGTAAAAACTGGCTGGTGTTCTTTAAGATAAATATACTCAACTTCCCGCTAGTTTTTATTGCTAGTTTTTTCAAGCCTGTTGCATATTGGAAGAGTAGTAAGATTCCTAAGTCTTTTCTGCGTTTTTTTCATCCTTTAGAACCTGAAAATATTTTTAAAGATGGACAAATGGAATGGAACGCCATTTCATCAAATGCATACGATAGATTCTCCTCCATACTTAGATGTCAAGATTGGTGTAGTTATAAGACTATGGGCAGATTCAACAGCAAGACTATTGATTTTACATCAGTGGCAGTATCCGAAATATCTGAGAATTTTGAAGCTTATTATCAGTTTGAACATATGGTTGATAAGTGGAAGGAGTCTAGTTCAAGAGTATCAAGCGTTACAATTGTAGGAGAATGGCACAGACATGTAATAAGCAGTTTTACAAAAGACCATACAAGGGCGAAAGAAGACACTAATTCCTTGTTTATATTGGTAGATAGATTAGCATTTTTTTTAGAAAATCTGTTGATTGTCATGCTCTCTATTAGAAAACTTGTTTTTTGCCTTAAAGGGTCTAAGAGGTTGCGCAACAAATCCTTTCAAATATTGTGGAAGGATGTGAGTGTAAACGAAATAACAGAAAGTTTATTAGAGTGCAACTTTGCATTTTTGTTGCACTACACTCCAGCTAGTGTTGGTAAGATTTTGTATGTTCTGCCAAAAGAGCCTACTCACAAAGTGAGGCAATGGTTAAAAAATAAAAACATAAATTGGATAGTTGAAGGTGAATGTATTTATTTAGTGCCTTATATTGAAAGATTGCGTGCGGCCAAAGATATTGCCTTCGCTTTTGTTGGTATTGGATTATCTTCCGCCTTGCCAGTGGCCAAAAGAAGAATTCCAGTCTATATTGCACAAGGTGCACCATTGTATTGTGTTGTAAAGGCTTGTAATATTGGTACTATTATTGGCACATCTAGTGGACATAATAGCTGCGGACCTCTTAATTCTCTTGCCAAATCATCTGATGTGCGAACGATTATTTGGCAATATTCGCAAGCTGGAGTTATTCCTGTAAAGAGAAGTGGGCCATACAATTCTGCAAGGAGAAATAGATTAGTCCAATCAATATTTCCTTGTGATGAGCAATGGGTTTGGTATCACAAAGACTTGAGTTTATTTAAGGATAGATGTCTACAGCCAGTAGAATACGCCCCAATATTTCGGGTAATTGGCCCTATTATGTCAGGCAATTCTAGTTGGATTTTTAAATCCTCGGATAGGGCGAGAGAGGATATGCAGCTTCCTGAGTGTAGTAAAAAAGGCTTATTGTGGGTTGGAGTTTTTGATATAGATACCAAACACCCTAGTATAATTTCTGGTAGCAGAGCAGGACCTAATCGATTCAGCATAGAAATGCAAAAAGCTTTTTTTAAAGATCTATGCGAAGCATTGGATGTCTTTCCTAACTTGAGGCTTATATATAAACCCAAAAGGCGTGTAGCAAAAGAAAAGTTTGTGGTTAGTAAAGAAATGCTTGAATTAACTAGTCCGGATGGAAAATATGTAAAAAAAGGCAAGGTTGTACTTGTTAAATACAATATTGATCCGTACATTCCTATAGCTATGTCGGACTGTTGTATCGGCGCCCCATATACATCCGGGGTATTGCTATCGAATTTAGTCAAAAGGCCAGGGGTTTATTACGATTCTTTAGGTGTATATAATAATTGCTATCCATCAGAGTATATACAGATACAAGTAAGCAAAAAGAAAGCCCTATTTGAGAAAATTCAATCTTGGGAGAGGGGTAAGAGTATTGCTGATGTTGGGTTTATTGCTAATGAGTCGATAGATGAAAATTTTGCAGAAGATTTTGTTAAACTGCTCGAACTGTAGTTTCTTACTGGGAATAAGTTGGAAAGAATGACTGGAGAGCGTGATATCAAATGTAATACTTGCGGGAAGATAAATCCAGGCGATTCATTATTCTGTTCAGGGTGTATTTCTGCCTTAAATGTTAAAAAAATATCAGACCTAACAAGTGATGATTTAGCAATATCAACTATTGGTTTGATTGATAGCTTGAGTCAAGTAATAAATGTTGACAGTGTAAGCCGTGATAATGAAATTTTTATAAGTTATCTGTCTGCATTTTGGCTTCGCCCTGAAACGGCTTTATACCAAGCAGCAGAAGCCTCTATTGTATCTACCTTATTACTTCAGAATCAAAATGATCCCTTTCTTGATATTGGATGTGGAAATGGTGTAAACACCTCTTTGATTGCGGGATGGAGGTTTATGCCAGATTTTGATGTATTTTCTGATTTAGATCTAGAATCGAGTGATATTTATGACAGTCCTTTAAAGAAAAAAGATCAAGTTTCGTTTCTCAAAACTGGACGGACAATAGATTATGGAATAGATATTAAGGAAAGCATGGTGCAAAGAGCCAGATCTCTAGGAACTTTCAAGCAAGTATTGAAAGCCGATGTTTCCAATATACCTGTTGACAGCAATACGATAGGCGTCATATATTCTAATGTGCTTCGTGATTTTAAAGAAAATGTATTGAGCGATGCTTTGCGGGAGTGCCAAAGGCTGCTTAAAACTGAAGGGTCGTTGATATTTCCTACTCCCACAAAAACATATAGGGATAAATTGTATCACTACTCTAAAGCAAAAGAGATGGAGAAAATGGGGGACTTGACTGGAGCTAGGCATCAGCTTGTGCTGGATAGAGGTCGATCCGAGTACTGTGCGCAACAGATTTCTATTGAAGATTGGGAAGATTTATTGACAGAGTATGGGTTTGAAATTGTAAAAACGTACCCGCTTTCAGGAGTAAAATTGACCAACCTTTGGGATACAGGCCTTCGCCCATACACGCCATTACTTGTAAAGTTTTTAGAGAATGTTAGTGACGATAATCGCTATAAGTTAAAACAGGTAATTGTTGATTTTTTGACTGGTTTGCTGTATCGGGTATTGGAAGAAGATACTGCCACCGAAGATCCTGCATTTTTGGTTATTCATGCGAAAAAGTTGTAGATTTATTTAAGGAAGAAAAGTTATGAGTAAAGGAACCGTATACATAGCGCATGCTGTTGATACAGAGGGCCCTATGTTTGAGAGTTTAAAAGCCACTTTTGAAAGAGTGCATGATCATTATGGGATCTGGTTAGAGCCATCATTGGCAACAATTAAAAAATTAAGAAACCATGAAATTGATCTAGACGGCAAAGAGGAGCTGGTTGCTGAAATTGTTCGAGAGGATATGGTTGATCAATATTTGGGAACATGGGATCAAATTGATAAGATGCATGAGACAGTTATGTCTAGTGATTGGCGCAATAACTTGTCTGATAGTGATGGAAAGCCTTATGTTTTATCTTGGCATTGCATGGATCATGTGAACTTCGAGAACAACCCTCGTCGAAGAGCGATGGGTTTTCATGCTGTTTACGAACATTATGAACAGCTATTGATTGATAACGATGTCCCGCGTGATCAGATCAATTGGCATTTTCATCCGCCTAGCTTCTCTCGAGATGCACATAGGCAGTCGTGCGGTTATAATTTAGACGTACTGCATAATGAAATCTTAGCTAGAAGAATCATAGATCATAAATGGTTTCCTGTTGCCAATAGGCCGGGAGGGCATTATGAAACTTATGATATCAATCTATGGCTTGAGGCTTGGATGCCTTTTGATCTTGCGCACCAATTAACAGACAACCCTGAGGATATTAAAAATATATACCCAATACCAGGACGTTTTGTTGATTGGCGGGGGGCTCCGACTGACTGGCGCATATATAATCCTGATTTTTACGATCATAGAAAGGAGGGAGGACTTAAGCGTATGATTGGTCGTTGTCTAAATCTAAGAACGCGTTATAACAATATTAATGAAAAGGAGTTGTCTGCCGCTTTTGTTGATGCTGAAAGTGGAAAAAATGTATTAGTCGGAGTAACGAATCATGATTTCAGAGATATGGTTCCAGAGATTGAAGAATTTGTTGCCTTGGTCAAGCAAACACAAAAAAAACACAAAGATATTGATTTTCGCTGGGTGAATGTAGTTGAAGGATTTAGAGCTGCCCTCAATATGGAGAAAAAGCAACCACCCAAGCTGAACTTTGAGCTAAATAGTGAATATTTACGCGTAACGAGTGATAGGGACATATGGGGCGTTCAGCCATTCTTAGCATTAAGAACTCTAGAAGGCAGATACTATCGAGACGATTTTATTAATGATGAAGGAAATCAATGGACTTATGTTTTTGATGCGCATACTATCAATCAAAAATCTTTAAGCCATATGGGCGTTGCGTGTAACGATGATATTGGTAACACCGTAGTTAATGTTTACAATTTCGAAACTCGGCAATGGGATGAAAAAATATGGCATCAAAATGATTGGGTTTAGATTGGTTAATTTTTTTTGTATTTGAAAAAAACATGGCACCAAAGAAAAGAATTTTTTCAACAGGAACGATGAGAACTGGTGGTACGCTGCTTCTTAATTCTCTATCGGTTCACTCGAAAATATCAATGTTTAATGAAAGGGTTAATTATTTTCGTTTTTTCTATAGCCAGGATAGTTCGTTTTCACTTGAAAATGTCGAAAGAATGATCAATCATTACAGAATTCGCTTAAAACACAGATCAGGAATTTCTTATGACGCAGATGCTGTATTTAAATCTGTTAGTCAGTATTCCAATGTGAATAACGCTATTTTGTACGATGAGTTGATGCAGGATTTAATGCGACCAACTGGCAAGGAAATCTGGGGTGAGTACGCCAATTTGTCTTGGCGGTATGTGCCTAATTTTTTAGACATGTTTCCAGATGGAAAAGTAATACATATTTGTCGAGACTTACGGGGGGTGCTAGCCTCATTTAAAAAGATTAGCTATATGCCCGATAAGCTATATTTAAATGCAATTTTTAATTGGATTGATTCAGTTAATTATATAGAGAAATATAAGAAGGATATTTCATCGAGAAGCTATATGGTAGTTAAGTTTGAAGATCTTCATGCAAACCCAGAAAGGGAAGTTCGCAAGGTATGTGACTTCCTGGAGGAGTCTTATGAAGATATGATGGTTCAGGGGGATAAGTGGCAAAATCTTATTGATGAAAGATGTACAAAAGTCAAGATTGCGGTTTACACCAAAAAGAAAGTTTATGGTTTTGACAAGAGGCGCAACAAGACTTGGATTGGTGAATTAGAGCCTTGGGAATTGGCATTGTGCGATCATTTGGCCGGAGATCTTATGGATAAAATGGGTTATGAGCAGTCTAGTGGACTTTATACAGAGTGTGATTTGGACTATGGGATGAAACAGTTGTACAATCAGCCATATCTTTGTAAAACTTTAGAGCAGTTTTTAAAAGATGGAGAGGGTGTGGATTGTCACCCGATAGATCCAAAAAGCCCGGAGAACTGGAGCGCTCCAGGGAATGGCTATGAGAAGTTTGTTGACAGTCCAGCGTATGGCAAATATGTGGATGATATGGAAGAATTGGAGGAGTATTTGAAAGAGAAGTACGGATAATTTTTTTTTGCCTTATAGTCTGAGTTAATATATGCGTCCCTTTGGTTTAATGCTGCACCATTTTTTTGATAAAAACAATCATCCTGAAGGTCAGGGTGCAATTTCGCAGTGTGATTTTGAGAGTCTGTTGGACTATATTGAAAATAACTACAATCTGATTAATGCTGAAGATTGGATGGCTCGTGCGTTAAGTGATTCGCTTGATAAAAAAGACGTTTGTTTAAGCTTTGATGACGGCCTAAGATGTCAATATGATATCGCACTTCCTGTTCTGCAGAGGAGGGGTATAACGGCATTTTGGTTTGTTTATTCGTCAGTCTTTAATGGAGAAGTGGGGAATCTTGAGCTCTATAGGTATTATCGTACTGTGAGTTTTGACAATATTTCAGATTTTTACAATGAGTTTGAGACACAACTTCAGGATTTCGATTTTTATTCAGATGTAAAGGAGAGATTGAAAGGATTTAAGTCTAAAGAGTATCTAGCTGAGTATTCTATTTACACCGACCAAGATAGAAGATTTCGCTTCATTCGAGATGTTGCGTTGGGGCCAGATAGGTATGAAAAGGTAATGGATAGTATGATTTCCAATGGAGGCATGGATATTGAGTCGTTGTTTGAATGTTTGTGGATGGACAATACCTGCATTAGAGAGCTGCACAAACTTGGGCATGTGGTCGGATTGCACTCTTATTCTCACCCAACCAAGCTGAGCGATTTGAGTGCCAGCGAACAATTTGAGGAATATAGAAAAAACTATGAGCATATTAGGGAGGTAACAGGAATTAGTCCAATAGCAGCCTCTCACCCATGCGGTTCGTATAATAAGGATACTCTTGGTATATTGCGCGAATTGGGAGTGAAACTAGGGTTTTGTTCAAATATGCTTCAAAAAACATCGTCATTATTGGAACTACCAAGAGAGGATCATTCTAGTATTATGAAAAAGCTCCGATCTTAAACTGCTTAATGATCATTTACAGCTCCAAATATCCAAATGCAAGAAAAAAAAGATTGATTTTGTCATTATTTAATAATGATAAAATCAATCTGGATTTTCTTTAGCTGCCAAACAAATTATGGAAAGTAAACATCATCTTGCAGGTGATAATATAAAGACAGAAGATAGCAACTGGAATTTTTCTGGAGAGGTGGTTGCTAATTTTGATGAGCATGTTAAAAAGTCGGTTCCACTGTATTTAGAGGGGCATCAAATAGTCTGTGATTTGAGTAAGTTCTTTATTAAGGATGGCTCAGTTATTTATGAAATAGGTAGCTCTACAGGCGCCTTATCAATCAAGCTATCAGAATCTAATTCGTCCAAAATGAATGTCAATTTTGTTGGGTTTGATATCGAAAAAGATATGGTAGATTATGCCAGTCAACGTTTGCAGGATGAGGGTATTGATAATGTAAGCTTTAAACATGCGGACATTGTATCCGAAGAGTTGGAAAAATCTGATTTGATTGTTTGTTATTATACTGTGCAATTCATCCCCCCTGCTGTGAGGCAACAAGTGATTGATAAGTTGTATCAGTCGTTAAATTGGGGTGGTGCTTTGATTATGTACGAGAAGGTTAGGGCGCCTGATGCTAGATTTCAAGATATTATCAATACTTTGTATTTAGATTACAAATTAAAGCAAGGGTATAGCGAGGAAAATATCATTGGAAAGATGATGAGTCTAAAAGGCGTGTTAGAACCTTTCTCTACGCAAGGGAATATCGACATGCTTAGAAGAGCTGGTTTTGTTGATATTACAACTGTGCAAAAATATTTATCTTTTGAAGGGTTTTTGGCGATTAAGTAGATGATTAAAGAGAAAATTAATACCTTTATTCAAAATGCCTCTTGTTTCTATAACGATGACGAACTTAATGATATTGACAGCAAGCACCAAGACGTTATCGGACAGGCATATAAACAATTCTCCAAGGATTTTGGCTGGAGTGATTTGAAAAACTGGCAGGGGCAATCAGATATGACAATTCCAGCACAGTTTTCATGGCTTCAGTTCAAACATAGAGGAATTAAAGCTTTTCCCATCTTTTTGTTTAAATTAATATTTAGACTAAGAAGTAATCAATTTATTAAGTCTAGTTTATTGGACGACATATCAATAATCGAAAGAGAAGAAGGCGGCTGCGAATTATTAGCTGAAAACCCTGTTCACCTAACCCCTGGATCTAACTTATTCTATCAATACAAAAATACAACGGTTAATGCAAGGTGGCTAAGATACCTATATATCTTGCAGCGGATTAAATCATACAACTTGCTGGGTGGTAAGAAAGTATGGATTGATGTCGGTAGTTATTATGGCGGGTTGGCTGGCTTAGTAAAAAAATATTTTCCAGAAACTAAAATTATACTAGTCGATTTTCATCATCAACTTTGTCGAAGCTATGTTTATTTGTCAGAACTATATCCTGAGGTTAAACATATTTTCCCTGATCAAATATCGGACTATCCTAAACTTAATGAGATTCCAGATGGCTCGATAGCATATGTTCCGGTTTCGTTATATAAAGATATACAAAGCACTAAGGTTGACTTATTTACAAATTCTTTTAGTTTCGGTGAGATGCGTAGAGAAATGTTTGACTCTTATTTAAGTAGTAATTTGTATCAAAATGCTAACTTTATATACCTTATTAATCGCTTTGTTAGTGCACCTTTCTTCGAGCCAACATACGATTCAGATTTGAATATCCTTGATTATGCCCTAGAAGACAAAAGACTAGTTTATTTCGACATTTTCCCTATGCATTTTTATATGCTTATAAAAAGAAAAGTATTAGGAAGTAAAGAGTTTAGAAATGTTAGTTCACCATATTTTGAGGCAATAATCAATCAAAAGATAAATTATGAATAATAAAAAAACTATTGTTACCATTGGTTACGATAAAGTTAACAAAGTTAGAGTCGGAGATAATCTCCCATTGGCTTTCTTCGGTGGGCCTTGTGCTATAGAGTCAAAAGATCATGCATTTTTTATGGCAGAAGCCATTGCTCAGAAATGTGAAAAGCTTAATATGCCATGGGTATATAAGTCTTGTTATGATAAAGACTGTCGGTCAGCT
>Ga0181583_10003148_pt1 | contig 12126 bp, 5 predicted proteins | sample 071ome_31_FD_132461 | JGI IMG/M metagenome (GOLD analysis project Ga0181583, IMG submission 132461) | Coastal salt marsh microbial communities from the Groves Creek Marsh, Skidaway Island, Georgia - 071405CT metaG (megahit assembly) | ecosystem: Environmental > Aquatic > Marine > Intertidal zone... | reverse complement strand
GGGCACCACCCCTGCCCGTGCGCGGCCCGAGCAGACGCCGACCGCGAAGGGCCCGGGGGGGCCCAAGTCCGGGGGCACCACCCCTGCCCGTGCGCGGCCGGCAGTGATCAAGAGGAGAACACCGAGCCCACGGGTCAAGACGCGGAAGACACGGGCGGAACTGATCGCCGAGCACGAGGCGGCAGAGGGCAAGAGCCCGACAGCACGCGCCGCGGGCGGCCTCGTCAGCCCCGCGCGCGACAGGACCCCTGCCTCCAGGCCGGCGTGGTCCTCCGCCCCCCCACGGAAGCCGCCGGCCGGGACCACCGCGTTCGACGACGGGGAGGCGGGCGGCACGCCGAGTGGGCCCCAGAGGAAGGCCCCTGCGGGGGCGGGAGTGGCCAGCCCCCGGGGGAGGGCGGCTGCGTCGCCAGCCCCTGCGCGAGCGGCAGTAAACCGTCCGAAACCCCCGGCGGTGAGCGCAGGAGGGCGCCCTGCCAAGGAGGACCTCGACGAGGCCCCATCGCGCAAGACTCCCCTGCGTGACCGGCCGGGGCCGGGCGCCGGGGCGGGCTCGGACGAGCCGGTGACGGACGGGGGCAGCTCGGGCTCCGAGCCGGAGGCTGCGCGCCCCGGCCCGTCCCGGGCGGCCCTGGCGCCCGCGGACGACGCCCCCCCCGCGGGGCCCGCCAAGGCCAGGGGCCCCGCGGGGCCTGCCCCCGCCGGCGACGAGGACGAGGCGCTGGTCGCGGAGCTCTCGTCCCTCGGGGTGGACGTGAGCTCGAGCGTGGGGCAGGCGCTGCGCGGGTACGCGGCGCTGGGGAGGGAGGAGCTGTTCCGGTCGGTGATCAAGCTGGAGCTGGGGGTGGTGTCGAGCGAGGAGCGGTCGCGGCTGGAGGAGTCGACGCGGAAGGAGCTGGAGGAGATGCTGATGCGGCTCGAGCGGCACGTGCGGGACCACGAGGAGGCGAGGAAGCGGGCGGAGGAGGAGCTGGCGCGGGCGAACGAGAGCCTGGCGGCGGGGGACGGGGACCGGGTGGGGACCGAGATGCGGCTGCGGGAGATGGAGGCGGAGCTCGAGAGCGCGCGGGTGGAGGCGCGGCGGGCGACGGCCATCCTGGACCAGGCGGCGGACATCACGCGGACCAAGGTGGAGTCCGAGTGGGCTGTGCGCTTCTCCCGCATGCAGGCCGAGTTCGAGACCAAGGTGTCCCGGCTGTCGATGGAGAACCAGAGGCTGCAGCAGGAGCTCGCCTACCGGACCGACATGATGCAGCAGGAGATGGCCCGCTGGCGCGGCCACGCCGAGCAGAGCAGCAAGGCCGTCACCCAGGCCCACAACGAGGTCATGGCGCGCAAGAAGGAGCTGGACGCCACCAACACCAAGCTCAACAAGCTCATCGAGCAGCTGGGGCAGGGGGACCAGTTCGGCTCCATGCTCCTCGACGAGATCGGGCAGCGCCTCAACGCCGACGTCAAGGGCGGCGCCGGCCCCAAGCGCCGCGCCGCCGCCGCCAAGCGCGCCGACGGCCCTGCCGGCTCCCCCGGCCGCGGCAGGCCGGGGCCCGGCGCCCGGGCCCCGGCCCGGGGCCCCGCCGCCGCCGGGGGCGCGCGCCAGCACCAGGGGCGCTTCCCCCCCGTCAACGGCAAGCGCACCCCGGGCAAGCGAGCCTCCCCGGCCGGGATGAACGGCGGGAACAGCGCCGCGGACCTGGCCTCGATGAACGGTATGGTGAACCCGTCGTTCTACGGCGGGGTCATGAATGGCAACGGGATGCTGCAGCAGATGCCCGGGATGAGCTTCGCGGGTATGGATGGGGGCATGGCGATGGGTCAGGGGTGGAACCCCGGGGGGGCGGGGTACGGCGTCGGGGGCTGGGGGGGGCAGATGGCGGCCAACATGATGCCTATGAACGGTATGGCCAACGGCAGCAGCAACGGCTACGGCGGGTACGAGGACGACGGGTTCGGCATGGACGAGCCCGCGCCGCAGCACCGGGCGCCGGCCAAGGTGAGAGGGGCCCGGGCGGCGCGGCGCTGACGGGCTCGGGGGCGGCGGGGCCGGGGGCCCAACCCGACGTGTCGCGTGCTGCCGCAGGCGGCGCCGCGGAAGGCACCCCCGGCCGCCCCGGTGGTGCAGGCGCGGAAGAAGAAGGTCGCCCCCAGGGGGCCGCAGCCCGACAAGAGCGTCAATCGCTGGGACGACCGGGCCGCGGAGGACAGGCTCAGCTACGGCAACCCGAGGAATTGGTAGCGCGATTTTGAAGCGGACAGCGGGCGTGACCGGCGCCGGGTGCTCTCCGTCAGGGTGGGTGCCGCCTGTGCGCGCGGGAGGAGGGGGACGCGCGAACTCGGGTCTGAGCCCCTGGCCCTGCTGGCGGGAGTCATGGGACCGACTGTCGCAGAGTCGGGTCCTCCTGGCCCCTCTTGCCGGCGGCGCCCCCCCCCCCCGTGCGCTACTCGGAGACGCGTGGGACCGTCGCCCGGCAATCTGAGCAGGCGTGTGGTCTCTCGCCGCAGACCCGGCTCCTGTCCGCGGTCCAGAGCTCCCCCTCCCCCTCGCGGCATACCCCTCATCCCGACTCGTCCAGTCGTCAACCAAGGAGGTAGATGCAATGAGCGGTCCATCGGGGGCGGGAGCCCCAACCATGCTTGAGAAGCACCGGGATCGCATCGAGAAGGTGGCTGCCCAACCCCCTCCCAGACAACCCCCCCGACCTCGCTTCCCAACCCCGCAGCGCTCTTTCGCGCTTGTATTACGGGAGCAGGGGCCCGCTTTGGGGCTCCACGTGCCGCGCGCCTGCCTGGAGCCGCGCTCCTCCCCCGAGGATCGCACAGGGGGAACACGGCCCGGCTACCGGGAGCCCTGCCCCCCCTTGGCCCCCCTCGCCAGCCCCCCCGACCCCCCTCCCCCGCCCGGCGCAGGCGCGCAAGGAGATCGCCACGCGCAAGCTGCACGCCCTGGTCCCGGAGATCGGGAAGCCCGCCCGTCTCATGGCCCTGGAGGAGACGGACTTCGACGCCGAGGCGGCCGTGGCGCTGCTCAGGGAGTTCCAGCAGCGGCACGGGGAGGAGCTCGGGCGGCTGCACGCCCGCCGGGTCCGGTTCCTCGAGGGCCGGGAGCGCTCCCGGGGGGCTGCCGGCGGGGGCGGCAGGGATCCCGGCGCCTCGTCCAGTGGCGGCGACGCGTCGCGCTCCCCGAGCCGGGAGGGGCGCGGGAGCCGCCGGGACCGGGACCGCCGGCGCCGAGACAAGCGGGACAGGCGGGACAAGAAGCGGAGCCGCCGGAGCCGGAGCCGGAGCCGGAGCCGGAGCCCGAAGCGCAGCCGGAAGGGCGCGGAGAGGGCCTTCCTGACGCGGGACGACAGGGAGTCGCGGCGGCCCGAGTTCACCCTGTGGGCGCGGGACGAGCGGGGCACCAACGTGGACAACCTCCCGCGGCGGGAGGAGGACAAGGTGTGGGCCGAGTTCGTGGACCGGTACAACACGGGCGCCCTGGAGCACCGCAAGTACTACGACCTCGCCCGGTACGAGAGGAAGAAGGCGGAGAAGTGGGCCAGGCTGCGGGGGATCCGGGTCGTGACGGAGGAGGAGCGGGCGGCGGAGCGGGGGGCCGAGCGGGAGCGGCGCGGGGCGAGGGAGCGGGAGGTCGAGGAGGAGCGGCGCCGCGAGCGGGAGGAGGGGGTCCGTCGGGCGTACGACGACCTCAAGCGGAGTGGGCGGGCGGACCGGGAGCTGGAGGAGGCGCGCGCCCGGGCGGCGGCGCGCGGGGAGGCCCAGGCAGCGTTCAAGCTCGGGGACTCGGGCCGCATGGAGCGCGCCATGCGGAAGCTCCAGCCGGGGCGGGGCCGGGACGGCCAGTGAGGGCGACCGGGAGGGCCGCCGCGCCTCCTGCTTTGGTTGGTTCAAACGAGGAGCGGCCGCCGAGCCCCGCCGCCGACTCCCGCCCCCGGCGCACGTCCCCGGCACCCCCCCTCCCCTCAGGCCCCCAGCGAGCGCTTGACGAACTCCATGGCCTGGGCTTTGACGGCGGCGACGCGCTCAGGGTCCCCGCGGGCGCGCTCGAAGTCGAGGTACTTCTTGAAGAGGAACTTCATCTTCTTGGCGGGCAGGTCCAAGGCGGTGCAGCGGTCGAAGAGCGCCCGGGTCCTCGCCGTGTCCCCCTGCTTGGCCTCCTGGTCGAGGTACACGGACCACACGTCGGTGCGCTTGGGGAAGGACTTGAGGATGCCCTCCATGACGCCGCGGCCGCGCTCGGCCGAGCCCTCGCGGAACTCGAGGAGGGCGCTCTGTACCGCCATCTCGACGTGGCGGGCCTTGGGGAGGACCTGCATGGCGCGCTCGAGGGCCTTGCGCGCGGCGTCCTTGTCCCCCGCGCGGATGTGCATCCGCAGCTTGCGGAGCCACGCCTGCGGGTCGTCGTGGAACTTCTTGAGGAGCCGCTTCACGAGCTCCTCAGCCAAGGCGTCCTCCCCGCGGCCCTCGACGATGTCGAGCATGGCGAAGTGCAGCTTGCGGGGCTCGCAGTAGGGCAGCGCCCGGTGGAAGAGCGCCATGGCGGCCTCCGCTCCCTGGTACTGCAGCTCCAGGTTGAGGAAGGCGACCCAGACGTTGAACTTCTCGGCCTCCTGGCCGGGGTTGATGGTGGCCAGCGCGCGCTCGAGTACCTCGCGGGCCCGGCCGACCTCGTCCTTGGACAGGAGCCACGCCACGTAGCGCACCCAGACGTAGCTCGCGTTCGGGGACGCCATGCACAGCGCCTCGAACTCCTGCTCGCTCGCGGGGGCGTCCCCCTCCACCTTGCGCCGCTCGGCCTCGAGGACAGCCCGCTCCCGCTCCTCCCGCTCCCTCCGGCGCTGCGCCTTCGAGGCCTTCCTCCCTGCCCCGGCGCCCTCCTCGTCGCTGTCTCCGGAGGTGTCCCCCTCCCCGGCGCCGTCCACCTCCATCCCCACGTCGTCGAAGTCCACATCGCTCACGTCCTCCGACATCTCGGCGTCCCCCGACGCCCCCTCGCCCTCGTCCTCGTCCTCGTCCTCGTCCTCGTCCTCGTCCTCCTCGTCGCCGTCCGACTCAACGTCCATGGCCTCGTCGATGGCCCCCTCGCTCAGGTCGTCGTCTTCCTCGCCCTCCTCTTCTTCACTCCCCTCCTCCCCGTCATCGGAGTCCGAGCCCTCACCGGCGCCCTCGCCCTCGGCGGCGGCCACGAGCGCGTCCTCGAAGTCTTCGGGGTCGGCGTCGCCCTCCCCCTCGGCCCCGCCGTCGCCTACGACGCTGGGCTTGACCGAGAGGGCCAGGCGCTTGGTCTCGGCATCGACGCGGAGGATCTTGCAGCGGACGCGCTTGCCCGCCTCGAACATCTGGGCCAGGTCCTCGATGTAGGCATCGGCGCACTCGCTGATGTGGGCGAGGCCCGTGCACGTCGTCCCGTCCAGTAGCAGGAAGACGCCGAACTTCTCCACCCGCTTCACCTGCCCCCATAGCACCTCGCCCACCTCGAGCTCCTCCATGGCCCGCATCCCAGGCACGCGGGGCTTGCCGCGGCGCAGGTCGAGGCTCACACGCCCCTCGGCGTCGATCGACTCGACCTTGCCCGCAACCAGGCGCCCCACCGGGAACTCGACCGCGGGATCCTGCACGAAGTCGTCCGCGAGGCACGCGAGGCGGATCCGCGCCGCCTTGCCCCCCGGCAGGGTCACGAAGGCGCCCTTGCGGGAGACGTGGGCGATCCACCCCCTGACCTCGTCGCCCGCGGCCAGGGCCCCGAGGTCCGTGTCGAGCGGGACGGTGTCCTTCTTCCGGGGGGCCTTGCCGCGTCGGGCGCCGGCCCACGTGCCTCCGTGCCGCTGGCGGAGGGAGAGGTCGACGTGGCGCCCGCCCTCGGCGACACGCAGGACGTGGGCGGCGACGGGGGTGCCGACGGCGAGGCGGGACAGGGGTCGGTCCACGAAGGCGTCGTCGACGTCGCACACGGCGACCCGCCCGATGTGCCGAGGGCCCAGGGAGACGCGGGCGAACTGCCCGTCCACCCGGGTGACCGTCCCGAGCCGGAGCGTGCCCTCGGCGGGCGCGTCCACCGTGGTCGGGGCGGCGCGGAGCGACAGGTCCACAGAGCGGGACTCCTTCGAGAGTCCCGTGACGCGGCACCGCACGGGCGTCCCGGGCCCGAACCGGTCCCGGTAGGCGGCCAGCTCGTCCGGCGTGGCGCCCGAGTCGAGCAGGTGGACGCGCCCCCGCAGGATGGGGGACAGCGCCACCCACAGGAAGGAGTCGCGGACCTCCTGCACGACACCCTCCACGACCTGCCCCTCGGAGAGAGCGCCGATCGAGTACCGGAACGTCACGCTGCCCCCCTCCCGCGCCGCCCGGACCATGCTCGGCCGGGCCGTGAGCTCCAGGGCGTGCACCCGCTTGCCGGTGGACCCGCGGACCTCGGCCACCACCGCGCACTCGAGCCGGGTGCCCTCCGCCATGGCGTCGAGCGGGGCCTGCCCGTCCTTGATGGCGTCCCTGACCTCGGTCGAGTGCACCCGCCCGACCTGCCCGGACGGCAGCTTCACCTCCACCTGGCACGCGTGCACCTTCATCACGGTGGCCGAGACGACCTCCCCCTCCGCGACGTCCCCGGCGCGGTCCCCGCCCTCCGACTTGCCCCGCCGCTCCCTCCGCGCGCCCCGCACGGCCAGCACGTACCGCCCCGCCGTGGCCTCCTCTGGCAGTGCCAGCACCTCGGCCGGGCACACGTCCCCGACCGCGAGCTGCACCTGCCGGTCCGACCGCGCCGTGTTGAGGTTGCACGTCGCCCCCACGGCCACCAACCGCCCGCCGGCCCCGGCGTCCACGGACACGACCGCGTACCCCTTCTTCACCAGCTCGACGCGGCACTCGACCTCGTCCCCGACGGCCAGCGCGGGCGCCACGTCCCCCTTCTTCCCCCGCTTCCCCCGCTTCCCGGCATCCCCCCTGCTCCTGGCCCCGGCCAGGAGGTCGGGCAGGCAGCTGACCTCGACGAGGCCCTGGCTCCGGGTCACCTCGAGGACCACCCCTGTCAAGGCGGCGCCCTCCTCCGGGGGCGCGCCGGCCGCGTGCCCGGGGGGCACCAGCCCGATGGCGGCCTCGTGGAGCTCGCTGGTCAGCACGGTCCCATAGTCGCGCTCCTCCTCCACGGTCCACTCGGCCACGCTGCCGGGAGCGAAGGCCCCCCGCACGAGCTCCTCGGGCAGCTCGGCGTCCTCCTCGTCCTCGCCCCCGCCGCTGCCACTGCCGTCGCCGTCGCCGTCGCCCCCCGCGGCGGCCCCGGCGGCGCGCAGGCGGGCGGCGAGGTCCAGGTCCCGGTACATGGACGTGACGAGGGCGGCGGCGGACGAGGCGGCCCCGGTGGCGCCGACCTTGAGGCTGAGGGGGAGTCGCCCGGTGGCCTCGTCGGGCGCGCCGGCCCTGGCGAGGACCGTCTGCCCCAGCTGCACCACGTCCGACACGGTGCGGGACTTCCTCCCCGGCTCGCTGACGCGCGCCCCGCCCGCGCCCTCGCGGTCCCGCGACGTCCCCGACACGCCCGTGAGCCCAGCCCGGCCCGTGAGACTGCCGAGGAAGCGGACGAAAACCGAGTCTCCCGTGATGCTGGCGACGTACCCGGGGACCACCGATCCCTCCACCACGTCCGCAAGGGCCGACGGGATGGTCGCCCGGGCGGCCACGAGGGCGGGTTTGCGCGTCACGAGCACGTCGCCGCTGCTCCCGAGGACCCGGAGGACCAGCAGGCCGTCAAGGGCCGCGCCCTCGGTGGCGGCGTCACAGAGCGCCTCGACGGCGAGGGGGTGGTCCGACAGGTGCTCGGCGGGGAGGCGGAGGACGGCGCCGTCCGACTTGCCCCCCGTGCCGCGCAGCACGAGCTCCGTCACGGCGCCCGCGTCCGAGCGCTCCACGGACGTCACAGTGCCCGAGACGAGGTCCCCGGGCTGGAGGGAGGCAGCTGCGCGGGCGCTGCCCTCCCGGGCGCCCTTGGCGGTCAGGGACAGCGTCAGGCGGCCGCGCTGGCGGTCGACGCCGGCCACGCGCGCCTTGACGACCGCCCCCGGCTCGAAGGCGTCCTCCGCCGACTGCCCGGCGGGGAGGCCGAGTTGGGCGGTGGGCACGAGGCCAGACACGGAGCCGAAGAACTCGACAAAGACGCCAAACGGCTTGACCCCCGTCACAACGCCGTGGCTCTTGTCCTCCTCCTCGACGGCGTCGATGCTCGTGATACGCGGCAGGCGCGAGTCCAACAGGGACTTCTTGAGCGTGACGGTGGCCACCCCGCCGGCCTCCCGGGGCATGCGGAGGACGAGCCCCGAGACCTTCTGCCCGACGGCGAACTTCTTGTGGATGCGGTCGTAGCGCCCCGGGGCGTCGCCCATGTGCAGGTCGGGCACCTTGGCACGGACCCCGGGGGCGAGCTCCAGGAACAGTACCGTCTGCCGGACCTCCTTCACCACCCCCGACACAGGCTGCCCGACTGCCAGCTCTCGCGACGACAGGATCGACTGCTTGAGCACCGAGTCCTTCAGCGACACCTGGCACAGGCTGTCCATCGCCCGGTACCCCACCACCCGGCACCGCACCGCCTGCCCTACCTTGAACGCCTTCTCCACCTTGTCCACCCGTTTGTCAGACAGCGCCGACACGTGCGCGTACCCCGTGCCTGCCAGCGCCCCGTCCTCCCCGATCAGGTCCAGCAGCAGGCCCAGGTTACGGTCCACGCGCCGGATCACGGCCCGCTCGAACGTCGTGCTCAGCGCCGGGAGCCCCCCCGGCGGCCGGAACTCGAGCAGCGACGGCTGCAGCGTCAGGCCCACCCGCTTCCCCTGCGGGTCCACGAAGAGGATCCGGGCCTGCAGGCGCTGCTTCTCCTCGAAGCCCTCCTGCCACTTGAGGGGGTTGGCGAGGGGCCCCAGGTGGAAGATGTCCACCGTGCCCTGGAAGAAGTCGAGGAAAGAGACCTGCGGGGGCGTGGGGGTGGTCCTGTGAGCCGGGGGCCCGGGGTTTGGTGGGGGGCACGCCGGAGGGGGGGGGGCGGGGGCGGGGGCCGCACCTGAAGGCCGTCGCCGAGGAGCTTCTCCACGCGGCAATGGACGAGCGACCCGGGGATGAGGGACTCGAGGGTGAGCCCGCCCCAGTCGCGCACGGCGGTTTCGGCCACGCGGACGGGCGCGCAGACCACCCGGGCAGCGCGGCCTTTGCGGCGCCCGGGGGCCTCCTCCACGAGGACGTCCAGGAGCTGCCCGGGCACGAGCTCGTCGTCCCCGAACGCCTCGCGGGCGTCGGCGAGCGGCAGGAAGGCCGGGCACCCGCGGATCCCCGTCTCGAGAACGTACCCGTGGTCCTCCTGGGAGGAGACGGAGGCCGGGAGTACGGTGCCGGCCTTGAGGGCGTCGGCGGTGAGGCCGCGGTTCTGGAGGGACGGGCGGAGGGACCCGAGGACCTTGGTGCGGTCCCCGACGAGGACGTCCAGGACGCACACGCGCACAAGCTGGCCGACGGCGAAGAGAGCCCCCAGCCGCCCTGCGCCGCCGCCCGGGAGGCAGTCCGACACCTCGTCGGCGTCGACGTGGACGCGCAGCCCGTGGGGCACCGACACGGTGACCGCGTCCCTGGTGATCTCCGACACGCACCCCCACAGCTTGGTCCCCTTGTGCAGCGACTTCGGCTTCAGGAGCTGGACAAAGGTCGCGTCCTTCCCCTGCAGGGCCCCCTCCCCGAGAATGTCGTCCTGCGGGCGGGGGTGCGCCGGGGGGGGCGGGCGTCGGGAGGGCAACGGGTGCACTGGCATTTCCTGGGGGGATGCGGCGGAGGGCCGGCGCCACGTCTCCGCGGCGGAGCGAGGCGCGCGTCCCGTTGGGGCCCTCGGGGTGGAGCAGGGGGGCGGGTGAGGGAGGGGGGCCGCCTCGGCACCGCGTCGCGACCCGTAGGACTTATTCCCGCGCAGTGGCAGGATAGCGTGCACTAGAAACGGGATGGACCGGTTTGTGCTGCTTTATATGCAGAGAGTCGCCCGGGGAGCGCCTCCGAGCCGAGCAGGAGGCTGGTGGCTGCCCTAAGGGAAAGGAGCGCAGGGTTTCCCGCGACCCGTGGGAAACGGGGCGCCTACCTCATCCTCGAAGACGCTCCGCTTCGTCTTCTTCGCCTTCTTCCCCTGGCGCTGCCCGAACACGTCCGGAATGTCCCTCTCCTCGGCAGCCGTCGCGGCTGGGCGAGCCGCACCTCCCCCTCGGGGGAAGGCCTCCGTGCCCTCCTGTCTAGCCCTCTTCGACATGTCGCGGCCCCGCAATACCCACAGGAGTGCCGTGATGGGGCTTACTGGGCCAGGAAGTCGCGCGGGAGCCGGGAACAATACGGTTTTAGGTCGCCTCCCCTAGTCCGCGATTCGCCTCCGCGCTGTACGGTGGAAGGGCGATGGGGGCTGGGAGACGAGAGATGTGAGGGGGAAGGGCGCGCTTGCCTCGCATATGACAGTCGTCGGTTCAAGGGAGGCGCGCCGCCCGCGGGGGGTGGCGCGCCCGGCGGTCAGCCTGGGCAGCCGCCGGCCCGGCCCGGGCCATGCCGGGTCAGCCCCAGGTCATCCGCTTGACGAACGCGCGGTCCACGCTCGTGACGTCGTCGTTCCCATCGTCCCCGTCGTCCCCGTCGTCCCCGTCGCCCCCCTCGCCGGCCGCCGCCCGGGCCCGCGGAGGCTTCGCCCCCTCCTCCCCCGTCCCCCCCTGGAAGTCGCGGGCGACGAACTCCTGCAGGAGGCTTGTGAAGTTCAGCCCCACCACGGCAGCCTTGTACGTGAAAAACCCTAGCAGCTCGGGCAGGATTTCCAGGTACACCCCGACCTCCGGCGCCTTGATCTCGTTCCAGCGGTTTGCCGACAGCACAAGAATGAGGGGGATGAGGAGGCGGGGGCTGGCGGCACCGGCCTGGCCGCCCTCCGCGCCGACGGCGTCGACGCTGCGGGAGAGGGAGCGCAGGTAGAAGAACCCGCCGATGGCCCCGACCAGGTATGACGTGGAGACGTCCGGGGCGTAGAAGGCACGGGTGCTAGCAAAGCACACGGCTGCAATGCCGACCGTCCACAGCTCCATCTGTTTCTTGAGCTCCTCGTAGCGCACGCGCCCGCGCTCGAGTTTCTCCTTGGCGTCCTCCGTCAGTTCCTCCTCGGTCACCACGGCGCTCACCTGCGCCCGCCCCGACGCCGCCCGCGACCGGTCCCACCGTCGTGCCTCGCCCTTCGTGGGGGGCAGGCGGGCGTACGTCCCGGGGCCGCGCTGGTCCCGGGGCCTCGGGGGGGGCTTGCTCCGTGCGGGGGTCTCCGGCTTGGGCCGCGGCTTGAGCTGATCCGACAGGTCCAGGCTCATATCGTCGAGTGACGACAGCGACCCCAGCGCAATGAAGCCCTTGCCCGTGTTGGCCTTCGCCCCGCCCCCCTCCTGCGCCACACGGACCCCGCGGCCCCTACATCAGTCCCCGCGCCCCCGACCTGCCGCGCGCTGCGTCGCGCGCTGCGTCGCGCCCCGCGTCACGCCTCGCCCCCAGCACGCCCGCTTACCTTGGCCTCCTGGATCTGACGCTTGACGTCCTCCTCATACTTCATGGCGTCTTGCCACTTGGTGTTCCAGATGAACTCCTCGTCGTACCGCCCCCCCTTCTTCAGCGGGTCCCCGGAGCCCCGCGGGCGGAACGGGATAACCGCGGCGTTCGGGTCCGCGGGCGCAAAGTAGCCGCTCTGCGGGAGGGGGCTGGGAGCGGGGCCGCTCGGGCCCAGGGCAGGGGCCCCCTCGTCCCGCGGGCACACGGGGGGTCCTCCGTCCGCGTGACTGGCAGTACATACAAACAGTTGCTCCGAAGAGACACGACGCGGCGCGGTGCGGGGGAGAAGCACGGCCCAGTGCGCCCGACGAGGCGGATTGCGAGGCTCGCCTTCGGCAAGTTGCTACTGCCGGCTTCCTTCGCCTCCCTGGGGGGGGACCGGCGCTTGTTGCCCCCCTCGTACTTGGCATACACCACCAGCCCCTGCGATAGCGAGGCATTGCGCGGCTCAGAAACGGTGGCTCGAGCGCGGAGCCCGGGAAGTTCCCGCTCGTGGAGAGAGGGTCCCCGCGGCACTCGGGCGGTTGGGGGGGGGGGGGGGGG
>Ga0181583_10003129_pt1 | contig 12156 bp, 9 predicted proteins | sample 071ome_31_FD_132461 | JGI IMG/M metagenome (GOLD analysis project Ga0181583, IMG submission 132461) | Coastal salt marsh microbial communities from the Groves Creek Marsh, Skidaway Island, Georgia - 071405CT metaG (megahit assembly) | ecosystem: Environmental > Aquatic > Marine > Intertidal zone... | reverse complement strand
TAACAGTTCTATGGGAGGAATTTTAGAAGTTGGATTTGGCACCTTTTCCATACTCATTGCCATTCGTTTCCTGCAGGCACCTGATATGATCAAGGCCATCCTCGCTTCGGGAGTATCTGCAGGCCTACTACTGGTTCCAAGCATGCAAAGACTGGCAGTCTGGTCCAAGCTTGCAGCAAGCACATTTTGTGGATACCTGATGCTGGTTTCTGCAGGTTGTTTATTTTTGGCTGCCTCAATTACTGATACCCGGTTGCTAGCAGGTGCCCTATTTGTTGCCCAGGTCTGTTTTTCTCAACTGCCCGGATTTATGATTCAGGTATATTCCAGAAATTATAGCTCCAAAGAACGAGGAAAAAGACTATCCTGGAATTTCATTCTCTCAGCGTTAATTGGGATGGTTTTATCCTATGGTGCAGGGACTTACCTCGACCAGCAGTCTGCCGAGCCTTACTGGATCTTCCTTACCATGGGGATGGTGTCCCTTGGTTCGGCAATTACTCTTTATTTAATCCCTTCCCAACCTATCGAAAAAGGACAGAGGACTTATGGATTGATCGACAGTTTGACCTCGCTAAAGGAGGATCGTTTGTTTGCCCACATGCTTCTTGCATGGATGGTTATGGGTCTGGGAATAATCATGACCCTGCCTTTGAGGATTGAGTATCTGGGTGGGCGGGATGGTCTTAATCTAAGCAACGAACAAATTGCCCTGGTCACCGTGGTTATTTTCTCAATCGCCCGTATCATTAGTTCAAGACTGTGGGGGGGGTTGTTTGACCGGGTGCGCTTTCTTTATTTTCGTATCTCTCTCAACCTCATTCTGATCGCCGCCACCCTCGTTTATTTCCATGCGGATAGCCTGCTGGGAGTGTCACTCGGAGCCGCTTTGGCTGGAGTGGGAGTGGGGGGTTCTAAAATTGCCTGGAGCCTGTGGGTCACCAAGCTTGCCCCAGACGGGATGGAGGCAAGGTATATGGGTGCCCATGTTGCCCTTACAGGATTGCGGGGAGCACTGGCACCATTTCTTGGCTACTGGTTGCTCGGTCTTCTCGGTTATGAAGGGGTTGCATGGTTTTCCGTGGCTCTCGTGACTTTGTCCACACTGCTCTTCTTACGCCTTTTTGCTCATCAACGCACCCGAACGAGTGGACTGTAAAGTTTACCTAACGATGAGTTGCCGATTGACGGAAGCGTACCGCCTGATTTCATAATACGCATGAAAAAGCTCATCCCCATCGCCCTGCTTTCGGTTCTTCTCGTTGCAGTTTCATCTGCAAAATCAAAAATCGGTCAATATGTACTCGGTTTTGGATACAGCCTCGCAGAGAGTGGTTCTGATGACCGCGAAGGAGACTTCCTGCGTATCACCGCTCAGGCTCCAAATAGTTCATCCACAGACCTGGGTGTGTATTTGGATTATGGCACCATGAAAAGTGGCGGGCAGGATGCATCGTCCTGGAATCTTGGTGCCGATTACCTGGTAAATTTCTCCGGCATTGGCGGAAGATCTGCCCGTCTCACTCCCTTCCTTGGTGCCGGAATAGGATACCTTGATGATGAATCCCCCATTCGGTTGGGTGATGATGGCTTTACCTGGAGCTTGCTTATCGGGTCAGAAATCCAGTTTTCCAACTCCCTGTCCCTTAATCTGGGAGGCCGCTTTTTTGGCTTGTGGTCTGAGTTTGGAGAAAACGAATTTACTGCAGATGCGGGAATTACCTGGTGGTTTGATGCGGTTCATGGGGTTTCTTTTGAATACCAAAGAGCTTTTGAGGCAGAGTTGAATTACTTCACCCTCAAATATTTGTATTCCTGGCGCTAAAGCGTGCCGGTTGGGCGGGAGAGCATTTCATTGAGCACAGAAACATGGTTTGACCACTGCCCGGACCGAAGCAATCGTCCTGGTTTAAAATGGGGCAAATATGCGGGGCAGGATGTGATCCCCCTATGGGTGGCCGATATGGATTTTCGTGCTCCTCCTGCGGTGGTTGAAGCTGCCCGCGAAGAGGCAGAATTTGGAAACTATGGTTATGCCAAGGCTCATCCTGGCTTGGTGGATGCTGTGGTTGGGCACTGCCAGTCTATTTACGGATGGAAAATCGACCCCAACTGGTTGGTTTGGTTACCCGGCATGGTGTGTGCCCTTAATGTTTGTTGCCGGATGCAGCAAAGTCTTGCCAAGCAGGCACTCACCCATACCCCGATCTACCCTCCCTTTCTTTCAGCCCCGGGAAACTTTGACCTTCGATGCACCCAGCTTCCATTGCGGTTGGAGAATGGTCGGTTCACTATGGATTTTGATCTACTGGAAAGTACACCTACTCAACCAGGAGATCTCTTTATGCTTTGCCATCCTCACAACCCAGTGGGCACTGCATTTCACCGGCAGGAGCTGGAACGCTTTACCAAGTGGGCCAGGGAGAGAGAACTTATCATTTGCTCGGATGAGATTCACTGCGACTTGCTTCTCGAACCCGGGCTTCAACACATCCCCCTGGGCAACCTAAATGCGGAAACCGCAGAAAACACCATCACCCTGATGGCACCCAGCAAAACTTACAACCTGCCAGGCTTTGGTTGTTCCTTTGCTATTATTTCCAACCCGGATCTGCGTATCCGTTTTAAAAAAGCAATGGCAGGGATTGTGCCCGATCCCGCCGTGATGGGTTTCCGATTGGCTGAAGTAGCCTACCGCGAAGGAGAACAGTGGCGCCAGTCTCTCTTGGAATATTTGCGAAACAACCGTGAACTGGCGATGGAGCGATTGCAGAAAATCCCCGGGCTCCTACCCTACTCTCCTGTTGCCACCTATTTGTTGTGGATTGATGCCAGAAAGCTGCCGGTGGATCACCCACAGCGTTTTTTAGAGAAGCATGGGGTGGGTCTCTCCGATGGATCTGATTTTGGTGCACCTGGGTTCCTTCGGCTCAATCTTGGCTGCTCGACAAGCTTACTCGAAAAGGCATTGGACCGGATAGACCGGGCGTGTGCCAGCCTCGCTTAACAATGAGCTCGTCGGGTTCAGACAAACCTAAATCTGCCAGACTTCAGGAGCTACGGACCGAAATCAAACGGCATGACGAGTTGTATTATCGCCAGGCCCTACCCGAAATTTCTGATCAGGCATATGATCAACTCAGAAAAGAACTCAACCAGCTGGAAGCCGACCTCGACCCCCTCGGTCTTTTTTCCGAACCCCAACAGGAAGAACACCAAGTAGTATCTCCGCAGGTGGGAGACGACCGTCTGGACTCTTTTTCATCCCACCGTCACCTCCAACCGATGCTCAGCCTCGACAACACCTATGATGAAAAGGAGTTTTTTGACTTTGACCAGCGGTTACAACGAATTTTTGGTACGGACAAACTTTGCTATGTGGTTGAGCCCAAGATCGATGGAGTGGCCATCTCCTTGACCTATGAGAAGGGGAAACTGGTGACCGCAACCACCCGGGGAAACGGGATTGAAGGAGACATTGTTACCCAAAACATTCAACATATTGAGGGCTTGCCCACTCAACTCAAAGGCTCCGTGCCCGATCTCATTGAGATCCGTGGTGAAATCTACATGAGTCACCAAGAATTTGAACGGATTAACCAGGACCGGGAAAACAAAGGTCTCCAGTTGTATGCAAACCCAAGAAACCTTGCAGCAGGAACGGTAAAACTGCTCGACCCCAAGGAGGCGAGGCAACGAAAGCTCGATATCGTTCTCTATGGCTTAGGAGCCTGCAAACCAGAAGGCCACTTTTCCACACTTTCTCAATTCCATCAGGCCCTCCAAGCATGGGAAGTTCCTTCTGTGGAATATTTCCGTACTGTATCTCAGGCGGAGAATGCATGGCAGGCTATCCTGGAACTGGACCAACTGCGCCATGGATATGGCTACCCCACAGATGGTGCCGTGATCAAACTAGATTCCTTTGCTCAACACAGGGAGGCGGGTAGCACCGCAAAGTCTCCCCGCTGGGCGATTGCCTACAAATTTGAAACCGAGAGGCAGGAAACCACTCTTGAAAACATCCACTTACAGGTGGGACGTACCGGTGCGGTTACCCCGGTTGCCTGGCTCACTCCCGTGCAACTCGCCGGTACTCAGGTATCGCGGGCTAGCTTACACAATGCAGATGAAATTCAGCGAAAAGACATTCGTATTGGTGATCGTGTTGTGGTGGAAAAAGCGGGAGAAATTATTCCGCAGGTGGTGGAAGTTGTTCTCTCCCAAAGGCCAGCTGAAAGTGTGCCCTTTTCCTTTCCCAAAACTTGTCCCTGTTGTGACACACCCTTGGAAAGAACGGACGGAGAAGCGGCCTGGAAATGCCCAAGCCCCCATTGTTCCGAACAGGTAAAAGGCAGGCTGCGCTACTTTGCTTCCCGGGGTTGTATGGACATTGACCACCTCGGAGAAGCGGTGGTCGAACAACTCGTGGATCAAAATTTGGTAACCCGTGCATCCGACCTTTATTCGTTAACCAAAGAACAGGCCCTCTCCCTCGAAGGGTTTGCAGAAAAATCCGCGGCAAACTTAATTCAATCGATTGAGCAAAGTAAGCAGCAGGAACTTTGGCGATTGTTATGTGCTCTTGGTATAAAGCATGTGGGTGCGGCAGCTGCCAAAGACCTCGCCCGTACCTTTCGTTCCCTTCCCAACCTGGCTGCTGCCTCTTTTGAAGAACTTATCGCAATTGAAGGGATTGGAGAAATTATGGCAAACAGTGTGCGGCAATACTTCGAAGATTCCGAAACCCAGTCTCTGCTTGAAGAATTCAGCAAAAATGGGCTCTCTCCCGAGTTGGAAATAGATAATTCTGTGGGCACTCCATGGAGCGGAAAAACCTTTGTTCTTACCGGCACGCTTAATGCCATGACCCGTGATGAAGCCGCTGCCCGCATTGAATCACTGGGCGGAAAAGCCGCTTCCAGTGTAAGCAAGCGCACCCATTTTCTGGTGGCCGGCCCTGGGGCTGGGTCCAAGCTTGATAAGGCAGAGAAACTGGGCGTACCGGTCTTGGACGAAGCTGCTTTGCTTGCCCTTTTCGAAAGTCCACAATCCTTGTAATTCTCTTTGATTTATTTGGTTTTCGATTGTGAGTTTCGGATTCTCATCTATGATAAATTCCTCAACTTTTAGTTCTTTTCATCATGTCTAATTCCAAAAAATCAGGATTTGATCCCGTAGAAGATGCAATTTCTGAAATTGCCAAGGGTCGCATGGTGATTGTCACAGATGATGAGGACAGGGAAAATGAGGGAGACTTGGTCATGGCCGCATCCAAGGTGACTCCCGAATCAATCAACCATATGATTGCCCATGCAAGGGGTTTGATCTGTGTACCCCTGCTTAGCAACCAGTTAAAAAAATTGGGGATTTCCAGCATGGTTCCCCACAACCGTGAAGCCCAGCGTACCGATTTTACTGTATCCGTCGATGCGGCTGAGGGCATTACCACTGGGATCAGTGCGTTTGACCGATCCTCCACCATTCAAATTCTTGCCAACCCATCAGGCACTCCCGAGGAATTGGTACAGCCCGGACATGTATTTCCCCTTCGTGCTCGCTCTGGCGGTGTGCTTGAGCGTGCAGGACATACCGAAGCAGCAGTGGATCTGGCCTCCCTTGCTGGCTTGCACCCCAGTGGGGTCATTTGTGAAATCCTCAAGGAGGACGGCACCATGGCCCGCCTACCCGACCTCCGTAAACTCAAGAAGAAATGGGGAATGAAGCTCATCTCCATCGCTTCGCTGATCGAATATCGTCACCAGCGCGACCGCCTGATTAATAAAATCAGCGAATCAGAGTTTCCCACCAAACATGGGACATTTCAGTTACATGTGTTTGCCAGTGTTCTTGACCGGAGGATTCATTATGCCCTCACCCTTGGTAAAATAAGCAAACGATCCACCACCCTGGTTCGTGTACAATCGGCCAACCCCTTAACCGACGCCCTTGGGCTAACCTCCAAAAATCGTCGAAGCAGTGGCATTGAAGAGGCACTGCAAGCCATAGCTAAAAATAAGTCTGGTGCCCTGATCTACCTGGAACCGCGCCGCAAGGACTCAAAGGAAATGATTGGGTCGGAACTGAACCCAGGAAAAATGGATTTTCGGGATTATGGGATCGGTGCCCAGGTACTGGCAGCCCTGGGAATCAAAAAACTGCGCCTGCTTACCCGTGACCGTCGACGGGTCGTTGGCTTGGAGGGGTACGGTTTAGAAATCGTGGAGCGCTCCCTCCTCTCCTAATTTTTATTCAGTATGAGTACAGATTCTCCCAATCCACCGATTATAGACCCAGCCCCTTTTTCTTTTGGTATTGTCTGTTCCCGGTTCAATGAATCACTCACCCAAAGCCTGCTGGACCGGGTGATTGAAGTGCTCAACGAACAGGGAACTCCTGCTCAAATAATTATCGAGAGGGTGCCTGGAGCCCATGAAGTGCCCGCGGGGCTCTCCCTTCTTGCAGATAGTGGCCGATTTTCCACCCTCATTGGATTGGGCGTAGTCATTAAAGGATCCACTTCTCACCACCACTTGGTCGCGGAATCGGCTGGTCATGCCATCCAGTCTCTGGTGGTACAACACCGCTTACCCATCATCAATGGCATTGTGGTCACCGACGATTTAACCACTGCCGAAGAACGAATTACGGGCAAATTGGACAGAGGAAAAGAATTTGCACACGCAGCCTTGGAAATGGCCAGCTTACGAAAAAAATGGATTTAGATTTAATAGTTAACCCAGAATGGAGCCAGCGTAGGCAAAACCGTACCGCTGCATTTCGGTTCTTATATCAGTGGGAAATGAACCCGCCTGATGACATCGCTACAGACCTGCATGAATTCCTGGAGAAGCTTGAAAAAGAAGAGAACTATTTCAACTACGCCATAGAACTAGTGGATGGCATACTCGATAAGCTGGAAGAAATTGATTCTTTAATCAACGAATTGGTGGCCAACTGGGAATTCTCCCGGATTGCTAAAACGGACTTGGCTATTTTGCGATTGGGAGTCTACGAGATTCTCTACCGCTTGGATGTTCCCCCTGTGGTTGTCATCGATGAAGCTTTGGAAATCAGTAAAGACTTTTGCTCCGACAACTCCCGAAAGTTTCTCAATGGTGTGCTTGACCAAGCAAGTAAGCGGAGTGGCCGGCCCAACCGGCAACCACTTGTATAATTTGGATATTTAAAGACGGGCAATCAGAGTTTGCCTATCCCGTGTGCCCGAAAGCCAATTTTTTTCAACTCATCCAAATCGAGCAGGTTTCGACCATCAAAAAGAATGGCAGGCTGATGCATCTTGGCATAAATAGACGAATAATCTAAGTCCTTAAACTCATCCCATTCTGTGAGCAAGGCAATGGCATGGGCTTGCTCGCAGGCAGCCTCCGCAGAAGTACAAAATTCAATCCGTTCACTGGCTTCCTTAGCACTTATGCCCAGGCTGCTGATTATGCTTTCCTGGGTGACCCGTGGGTCATAGATCGCCAAGTTCGCTTTTTCCTCAAGAAGGCGCCGACAAATGCCAATCGCTGGGGATTCCCGGGCATCATTGGTATCTTTTTTAAAGGCATAGCCAAGAATGGCTAATCTCTTTCCTGACACTGTGTTAAACATCGAATCAAGCAAGCGGGTAACAAACCTTTCTTTTTGGTACTCATTCATCTTGATCACCTGTTCCCAGTATCCTGCCACCTCTGGTAAACCAAAGTGCCGGCACAGGTAACACAGGTTAAGCACATCCTTTTGAAAGCAAGACCCTCCAAACCCAATCGAACTCTTGAGAAATTTTGGACCGATCCGGCTATCCGTACCAATCGCTCTGGCGACCTCATCCACATTGGCTTCACTTGCCTCACAGAGAGCAGAGATTGCATTGATGCTGGAAATTCGTTGGGCAAGAAACGCGTTGGCCGTCAGTTTGGAAAGCTCGGAAGACCATAGGTTAGTGGTGATAATACGCTCCCTTGGTACCCATTGAGCGTATATAGAAACCACCTGCTCCACCGCAAGCTTGCCAGCATCCGATGTCTCCCCACCAATGAGCACACGATCCGGTTCTTCCAAATCACTCATCGCAGTTCCCTCAGCAAGAAACTCAGGATTGGAAATGACTTGGTAGGAATGGCCATTGTTTGCCGAATCTAGAATCTCTTTCACCATCTGGGCGGTGCGAACTGGCACGGTGGATTTTTCCACCACGATCTTGTTCCCCCCGCCTGCACGGGCAATGCCACGGGCACAAGATTCAACAAAGCGTAGATCCGCAGCCTGACCGGAACCAGACCCATAATCCTTCGTCGGCGTGTTCACACTGATAAAAATAATGTCTGCTTCCCTTACTTTTTCATCCACCTCCGTGCTGAAAAACAAATTCTTATTTCGGTTCTGAGCAACAATCTCTTCTAGCCCAGGTTCATAGACTGGTAAATCCCCCGAATTCCAGGCAGCAATACGTTCTGCATTCAAATCAACCACCGTGACTTCGGTGTCGGCACACTTATGCGCAATCATTGCCATGGTGGGCCCGCCCACATATCCTGCTCCGATACAACAAATTTTCATCGCTTCCACACTTAGCACGATTTAAAACTCAGTGCTACCTTAGAATGGACATCTTAAATATCACCATTTTGGCTTCCTCTTCCATAATAGATCAAATCACTGGCTTCCCTTGGGGAAGAATGGGGATCATTTTATTGATCATCTACCTCATCCTTTGCTTGTATGCCTGGTTTTTTGCTGACTATCTTATTTTCCCTGCACCCCGCAAACCAGGATATGATAAAGATGATTCAGTCTTTTATCTGGATACAGCAAGTGGGGATCAGATTGCCTGCAAATATTGGCAACCCCAAGACCAAGCGAAAGGAACCATTTTATACAGCCATGGAAATGCGGAGGACATAGGTCGAATAGAAGAAGTGCTTACTTCATGGGTCGAGGATGGGTATTCAGTCATTGCCTACGACTATCCCGGGTATGGTCACAGCACGGGCAAGCCGAATGAGCAGGGTTGCTACGACGCAATCGATGCCGTGTACCGTCACCTCACAAAAGAGTTACAACTATCTCCCCAAAAAATTATTCTCTGGGGAAGGTCTCTGGGCACGGGCCCATCCTGTTATCTTGCCGAAAAAGAAAAAACTGCAGGCTTACTTTTAGAAACTCCCTTTCTGTCGGCATACCTCACCGCTACCGAAATCCCCGTGGTACCATGGGACCGCTTCCGCAATTTAGAAAGGGCACCCAATATAAAACCACCCACATTGGTTATCCATGGGCACAAAGATGAGGTTGTTCTTTTTCGTCATGGAAAAAAGTTTTTCAACGCTTTGCCAGAACCCAAAAAACTGCTCGAATTTGAGCATGCGGGTCATAACGACCTGCCCGAAATCGGTGGGACCAGGTACCGTGATCAGATCCATGAATTTCTCCAGCGTGTGCTTGGGGGTTGATTTCCCTGAACCTCCGAGCTAATCCTATGATGTGATTAACTCGGTCACACAGCGGGAATTTAAATATTAGGTGTTGGAAAAAGGATCATGTTGGGACTAAACAAAAAAGGATTGCGAATTTTTCGCACGGCATTGTTTTGCCATCTTCTTTTTGCCCTCGGGCTTTTTCTCTATGGCTTTATTCCCAGTTGCGAGGAAGAGCCCGAAGTGGTGCATGTATTTGAGCTGGCATCCTCCCCTCCCCCCGCTCCTCCTCTAAGCAAACCCGCTCCTCCCAAACCTACTCCAAAACCGGTTATTCAAAAACCGAAGCCCACCCCCAAACCGAAGCCCGTGCCCAAGCCCGTGGTTCAAAAACCAACGCCTAAGCCCACACCTAAACCGGCACCCAAGCCTGTGGTTAAAGAAGTGGCCAAACCCTCTCCCCCAAAAAAGATTTCTTTTGACCAGTTTCGTAAGCAACACGATGTCCCTGCTCCCAAGCCAGTAAAAAGACAACCCGCTCCCCAACCAGTAAAAATAAAGATCAATCCCAACGACTTCAAACTGGCTCCCATAGTGGTCAATGCCCCCACAACCACCACCTCCTCCACTATTTCTCCCTCCCTGATCAACCAATACCTTGCCGGGGTAAAGTCTCGGCTCGAAGAGGTCTGGCAACGCTTACTTGCCCAAACCGATTTAGGCACGGGAGGGGTTGCTCACCTGGGCTTTCGTATTGGTTCAGACGGTTCCCTACAAAGCGTTTCCATCACCCGCTCATCAGGAAACCGATCGCTCGACAACCTAGTCTTACGCGTAGCCCGAACCGTGGGCAATGTGGGCCGCCCGCCCGGAGGTTCATTTTCCTCTAGTCTGGAAATACCCTTTCGGGTAAACTGAGATTTATGAAGTTTGATTGGAAACGCCCGCTCGCCCCTGTTCTTTTGGTTGCAGGCCTATTGCTCTGCCTCTCACGGGACCCTGTAATCGGCCTGGGGGTATTCCTAGTTTCCTTCGCCTTGGTCTTCGGGTTTTCCCGAGGCTCGTCCTAGGCGCAATGCTTCAAATTCCTGGTTGGTCGATTCAATCGATTGCACAACCAAGTGGTCTTGAAGACCAAATGGTTTTCTCCCCTTCTTTGAGGAAGAAACATAATTTCCGCGACTTCTCAACTCGGTCGCATATTGGTTATCCCGAAAGAAACCATCCGTGGTATCCAACACCTCTGCTTCCATCCCAGGATCTTCAACCGGGAAAGCCACTTCCACTCGCCTAAAGAAATTCCGGGGCATCCAATCAGCGCTGCCCAGAAAGGTGCGTTTACCCTTGGGGGCATTATGAAAATGATACACCCGGCTATGCTCAAGAAAACGCCCAAGCAGACTGCGTACGGTGATGTTTTCGCTCAGACCCTTTACTCCAGGCACCAAACCACAAATTCCACGAATCACCAAATCTACCTTCACACCTGCCTGCGATGCACCATACATCGCCTGAATCGCATCCGGATCAATCAGTGAATTTACTTTGATCAAAATACGGGCAGTCTTTCCTGCTTTGGCTGCCTTGGTCTCCTCTTCAATCATACGAATCATTTCTGAGTGGAGATTAAAAGGAGCCACCAGAATTTTCTTAAAAGTGGGCTTGCGGGTATACCCGGTGAGGGCGTTGAAGAGGTTGGCTAAGTCTGCAGTAAAAGCTACATTGCTGGTAAAAAGGCTATAATCTGTATAACTTTTGGCCGTGCTTGGGTTGTAGTTCCCCGTACCGAGGTGAGCATAGCGTCTTAATTTATTTCCTTCACGACGGACAATCAGGCAACACTTGCAATGAGTTTTCAATCCACTCAACCCATAAACCACATGTACACCCACCTCTTCCATCTTTCGAGACCAGGTAACATTTGCCTGTTCATCAAAACGTGCTTTGAGTTCCACCATGGCAGTCACCTGTTTGCCATTTTGAGCGGCATCCATCAGTGCTTTGATCACCGGAGAGTCCCCGCTGGTGCGGTAGATCGTTAGCTTGATTGCAAAAACTTCCGGATCTTCCGCCGCCTGCCTTAATAAGTCGACCATAGGAGTGAAGGAATCGTATGGATGGTGAAGCAAATAATCCTTTTTCCCTATCTGCTTAAATAATTTGGTACGCATCGATAAGTCGTAAGGTACTCGGGCTTCAAAAGCTTCAAATTTCAGATCGGGACGGTCTACCAAGTCGGGCAGACTCATCAATCGATAAAGGTTGATCGGCCCATTAATTCGCACCACATCATTCTCGGTTAGGTGAATCGATTTAAGCAAATACTGGAGAACCTCCGGGTCGACATGCTCATCGATTTCCAGACGCACTGCAGCTCCTTTTCTGCTGTTGTGCAGTTCTTCCTCTATGCTAAGAAGCAAGTTTTCCACCTCCTCCTCGTCCACATAGAGGTGGCTGTTTCGGGTAATACGAAATGCCCAGGCACCCAACACCTCATGCCCAGGGAAAAGATCGGATACAAAGTACCTCACTACCTCGCTTAAGAAAACAAACGTTTCATTTTTCGCTCCCGATTGCCCGATCTTAACCAACCGGGGAAGAATGCGGGGCACCTGCACAATCGCCCGCAAAGGGGCCGCTTTTTTGCGTCTCAAATTTCGCAGGGATACAAAGAGGTTGAGAGATTTATTGAGGATCAGTGGAAAAGGATGGGTCGGATCCACCGCCAAGGGGG
>Ga0181583_10003115_pt1 | contig 12185 bp, 10 predicted proteins | sample 071ome_31_FD_132461 | JGI IMG/M metagenome (GOLD analysis project Ga0181583, IMG submission 132461) | Coastal salt marsh microbial communities from the Groves Creek Marsh, Skidaway Island, Georgia - 071405CT metaG (megahit assembly) | ecosystem: Environmental > Aquatic > Marine > Intertidal... | reverse complement strand
CAAAAAGCCTCATCAATTACCTTGATCTCTTGCGGTTATGGAGCTCCCAAGCATCTTCAAAAAAGGTATGCTGAAGACTCGCAAATGTTATCTGATAAGTACATGGAACTGGGTGCTGAGAGAATGGCGGAACTTTATGCGGAGGGAGCTTTTCGACAACAATTCAAAAACAAAGATTACCGGGGTTGGCTTGAATTTAAGGCGAGGCTCGCTAGTCACTCAACGATAGGTGCTTCGCTCACTATGTTGGGGGTTCAAAGACTCCGCCCTTCACTTTATGACTTAGAGAAAGAGATAAAAGAGCTTTTGGTCCCAGCATTAATAATTGTTGGTGATGAGGATGACTGGTGTATCGAACCATCTATCTTCCTGAAGAGAACATTGCCCATGGCTGGCCTAAGTGTCTTTCCCAGAACAGCTCATACAGTTAATTTGGAGGAGCCTGATATGACCAATAGAGTCTTGATAGACTTCCTATCGATGGCCGAGTCCGGAAGGTGGGGATCTAAAGAAGATTATATGGGAAAGTCCGCATTGTTGTCCGGCTTCAAATAAAAAAGACTGGAGGTTTTTTTTGCGCCCCTCTGATTATGTGAAGTCGGACCGGCTCTGGGCTAATTTAATGGAACTGGCCGAGATAGGCGCGATTGATGGCGGTGGGGTAAACCGACAAGCATTGACGCGAGAAGAATTTGATGCGCGGGAACTGTGCATCAAATGGGCTCTTAAATCTAATTTCCGGATATCCCAAGACAAAGCAGGTAATATTTTTTTTACACTAGAAGGACGCGACAAGAGTAAAGCGCCAATTATGACTGGTTCGCATTTGGACTCGCAACCGACGGGAGGCAAATTCGACGGTGCTTATGGGGTTGTTGCAGGTCTCGAGGCTTTGTCCGCTATTTTGGAGAGCGGTGTTTGTGTGGAGAGAGGGATAGAGGTCGTTGCTTGGATGAATGAGGAAGGTTCTCGTTTTGCTCCGGGCATGATGGGATCTGAGGCCTTTGTCGGCGTCCGTTCGATTGAAGAAATCGAAGCTGTTAAGGATAAAAATGACATTTCTGTAGCTCAAGAACTTAATAAACTTCACAATCGATTTTCCGAAATCAATTTTGTTCCTTTGGAAAGGGAAGTTTTTTGTTTTGTTGAGACGCACATAGAGCAGGGACCTATCTTGGAGAATTGCGCGACCCCAATAGGAGCAGTGACAGGAATTCAAGGGGTTCGTCGAATGAGAGTTAGGATCTCAGGAGAGGAAGCGCATGCTGGTACTACCCCATACTATTTGCGAAAAGATGCCATGGCGGAGGCAAGCATGGTGATTAGCAGCTTGTATAAGCTTTTTTCTTCAGACGAAGAAATGCGTTTTACAGTTGGTATGTCCAATCCATCACCGAATGTGCCGTCTGTAGTAGCAAGTGAAGTGCTGTTTTCGATAGATCTTCGTCATCCCAAAACTCAGATACTTGCTGCGGCTGAAGATCGTGTTGCAGACATCGTAAAAAACACTCTTCAAACATGTAAAGGTCAAGTTTGGACCATAGCATCTGCCGATACCATTTCATTTAGCCCGGATATTATAAAGGTTATTGAAGTGGCAGCAGAGAATCTTGAGCTACCATGCAGACGTATCTTTTCTGGTGCCGGACATGATGCTCGACAGATGAGCTATTATTGTCCCTCTGGAATGATTTTCGTACCCTCAAAGGACGGAATTAGTCACAATGTAAAAGAATATACCAGTAAAAGTGATCTTGTATCTGGTGCCAGAGTGTTGTGTGACACGTTAATGAATTTAGCAAATAGGCAAGATCTGGGAACGAAATGATCGATCTGGTAATTAGAGCCGAGCGGGCTTGTGATCCTGGGAGTAACTATTTCGGGCCCGCTATTATTGGAATAAAGAATGGACAAATTGTTCTCTTCCATAAAGGTTTCGATTTGGAGGTCGCGGCTCTAGAAACTATCAGTTATCACAATGAAATCGTCGCGCCCGGATTTATAGATCTCCACGTTCACGTTTACGAGTGGGTAACCAACTTTGGCGTATCCCCCGACAAAGCCGGAATTTTCTCTGGGGCGACTACGGTCGTAGATCAAGGAAGCGCGGGGCCTTGGACCGTGGGAGGCTTTGAAGCTTTCATAAGTAAACCTTCGGTGACAGATGTACGTTGTTTCATGTCCGCAAACCTAGCTGGCGCATTGATGGGAGGAATGGAAGGTACAACACTCCATGGACCCCAGATGACACGCATCGAGGAAATAAAAAAAGCTTATAAAAGATACCCTAAATTAATATGTGGAATTAAGTCTCATGGCGAGTCGGGTGGGATGTCTCACTGGGATACCGATGTTTTAAAACAAGCTGTTATGGCCGGAGAAGAGTGTGATTTGCCGCTATATGTCCATACCGGTGAATTGTTCCCGGTAGCCGATGAAAATCGGCCTGCCCCTGAAAGTGTGGTTGAAAAAGCTATCGAGTTGCTACGCCCTGGCGATATTTTAGCCCATGTCTACAGCAATATGCCAGATGGCGTTATTGGTTCTTCTATTGAAGTCCCAAAATACGTCCATGCGGCGTTTAAAAAAGGTATTAATTTTGATATCGGCTATGGAATAAATTTCTCCTATCGCATCGCACGGATGATGATTGAAAGTAAATTGCCTCCTACGACGATTAGTAGTGATCTTCATGGGGATTTCAACGCCTACCATGATTTTTCAAAACTCGATTACAGTCTAGCTGGCGCTTTCAATAGATTAATCGGGCTTGGTTTATCGATTTATGATGCTATCAAATGTGTTACATACGCACCGGCATCGATACTTAAATCTTCCCATGAAATTGGAACTCTTGCAGAGGGGAGCACCGCAGATCTTACTATTCTAGATCAGAGGGATGAAACACTTGTGATGTCTGATGCAGAGGGACACAAGTTACAAATTCCAGGGGCTTTAGTTCCAATTTTTGTATATAAAAATGGGAAAAAATTCGAGACAGATCCAAATATGTTTCCTGATTTAAGCTGAAGCCTTTGTAAAATTTTGTCTGTTATCCAAAGCCTTAACCAAATCCATTATTCTCACCCGACTTTCATTCAACTCATAACCAAGCGGGCTGAGTGCATCAGATATGGCGTTAGCAATAGCCGCGGGCGGAGCAATGGCACCACCTTCTCCTAGGCCCTTTACCCCAAGTTTGTTTAAGGGGGAAGGAATTTCACTGTGAACAAGGGTTATATGAGGAATGATATCTGCGCGGGGCATCGTGTAGTCAGTAAAATTGGCTGTGATGTTTTGACCCGAAGGGTCATAAATAACCTCCTCACACAATATTGCGCCTATGCCTTGTACTGTGCCGCCAATCACTTGTCCTTCCGCTAAGGTCGGATTAATTAATCGTCCGGCATCGTGAGTTACCGCATAATCAACTAGTTCTACATGGCCAGTATCCGCGTCAATTTCGACGACCGCTCCGTGGCTTGCATAAGACCAGGTCACTGTTGGAGGGTAATATAGACTTGAAGCCTCGAGGGGCTCGGCAAAGTAATCATTATGTCTAGGTTTCCAACCTGGACGAATTTCTTCGATGAGATCCTGGAAATTTAGTCCGGACCCTGGGACCCCTTTTATTCTGACGGTCGATGATACGATCTCAAGATCACCCTCATCAGCTTCTAAAATTTCAGCGGACATGGAGAGGATCTTTTTTTTGAGCGCTTTTGATGCCTTTATCAAGCCATTGCCTGCGGTGACTGTGCTGCGGCTGGCAATAGTCCCATATCCATGCCGAACCCCTTCGGTATCGGAATGTGTTATTGAGATCCGCTCGATAGGAACTTCCCACTCGTCCGAGAGTACCTGAGCAAAAATTGTCTTATGGCCTTGGCCTTGTGCACAAGCGCCAATGTCAGCTCGTATATCCCCATGGGTATCAATTTTGATTTTGACCCCTTCAAAAGGCCCCACTCCGGTTCCTTCAACATAGGAAGCAAAACCAATTCCTAATAACCGATTAAGTTTGAGTGCAGTGCTCTGCTGAACTCTAAACGGTTTTAAACCACCCAGGGTTTCTATCGTTTTTTTTAATGCAGATGGGTAATCGCCGCTATCATATACAATAGGCTCTCCATCTCTATAGGTGAGCCCTACTTCGAATGGCATGCTCTCTGGCGGGACCATGTTTTTTAGTCGAACTTCTGTTGGTTCCATATGAAGCTCGCGCGCCACGCAATCAATGGCGCGTTCAAGAGAAAAACAAACTTCTGGTCTACCTGCCCCTCTATAGGGCGCGTTTGGGGCCTTGTTTGTTAAAGACAAAACGCAATTGGCTTCGAAGTGATCGATTGCATATGGGCCAAGACTGTGGGCAATCGAATTGCTAATAACGCCAGCGCCCACTGGTGTGTAGGCTCCCGAGTCAATTAGAATTTCATTCTTTAAGGCAACTATTTTGCCTTCGTCATCAAAACCAATCTCAGTATCGATAATGCAGTCACGGGAATGAGCTGAATTAAGAATATGCTCCCCTCTATCCTCAATCCATTGAACAGGTCGGGCTAAAAATTTTGCAGCCCACGCCACTAAGATTTCTTCGGGATAGACGTGTCCTTTGCCTCCGAAGCCACCACCGACGTCTGGTGCTATACATCTTATCTTCTCTTCTGGTATTTGGAGAGCTATCGATAATTCTCTTTTTAACCAGTGGACGACTTGGGTCGAGCTCCAAACAGTCAAAAATTCGGTTTTTAGATCATAGTCTGCGAGGACAGAGCGGCATTCCATCGGCATTGCAGCGTATCGATGATGTTTAAATCTTCTTTTTATTTTGTTTTTTGCATTTGCGAGTGCTTGAGAGCAGTCACCCTTTCTATCGGACAATATGGCGGCTTTATTATTGGGTATAGAATCGTGAATTAGATTTTCTTTTTTTGTGACTGCCTTGACGGGGTCCGTTACAGGAGAGAGCTCTGAAATGGAATAGGTAATGTCTTCTAATGAGTCCTCAGCGACGTTTTTCGAAGTGGCTACGACCATCGCTAGAGCTTCACCGACGTAGCGGACTTTTTGATTAGCCATTAGTGGCTGCGAAGGTATATTTAAAAATTTTGCAACCCTATTCGCCCACTTTTCTGGCGCCTTTACCTGCATCCCATTAATTGGAGGTAAAGCACCTTCAATATCTCTACCAGTCACAGCGAGCAAAATGTTTGGGTTTTCAGTTAATTGAGAAGTCGTAATTTTATCAATATTGCCATGGGCAATATTGCTTCTTAAAAACGCTACATGTGCCGTGTTCTCGGGCGATATATCCGCTACGAATTGTCCTTTTCCGGTTAGAAGAGCCTGATCCTCCAAACGAGATATTGGCGATCCAACCAAAGTTTGCCTCTCTTTACTTGGCATTAAAGCTTCCGAATCTTTACTTAAAGTAGTTGTTGTTAATTTAGATAGGGCGATCTCAGTTAGATAGGAAGCAAAGGCGAGTTGGCAACGTGATGCTGGCCTGCCACATAGCAAGAGACTGGTTTAATCCGCTCTTCTACGGTCACGGAAACGCCACTATTGTCAGCGATTTTATGTTTTCCTTTGACAATTTCTAAGACAGAAATATCGGCGGAAGATCCTATGCTGAGTGTCCCGAGCTCACCGTTCATTCCCAACATTTTCGAGCAATTACTCGTTACCATCGGTATTATCTTCTCAAGACTTACTCCCATTGCCATCAGTTCAGTCATCGCACTGCAAAGGCTAAAACGTGTGTCGCCCGCAAAAAGATGCATTTCATCGTCAGGGTGTTCGTCTGGAGATCCTTGGGGCTTTGGCACACTAGTATTATATCCATGCATATCGGCGCCAAGTGTGTGAGGAAGGATACCCGCATTGATTACCTTCTCAGCCATATCGAAACTGAAATGAGATCCGTGGCCGATGTCGATCAAAACACCTTTGTTTAGGGCGTCCCAAATGATTGGGTGAACTTCACCGTTTTTATTTACAAAACCACCTGGGTGACGGGTAAAGGGATGTGCCAAAATATCGCCTTCCTCCAGTAAATTTACGATTTCCGGAAGGTAGTCATCCATATCTGGATTTATTTCACCCTCGGGAGGCCAGAGTTCCCCCAAATGGACATATATTGGGAGTTCCGATGCTTTTCCTGCCTCCTTTGCTAATTTAAGTGTTTCAAGTCCCCATCTGGAAATTCCTCCACCTTCAGCATGAGCTTTTAGACCTTTTACTAAATCTTTGTTCGCTAAAGCCGCTCGTGCACAACCTTCAACGTCTATCCCACCTGGTCCATATAGATACGGGTAGTAGTGACCCTCAAGTCCACCTACCGTGTAGATAGACAGGAAGGCGAGAACCCTTGATTGCGCTGGTTCAACTATAAATTTGCGGAAACCAGGAAAAGTCATGCAACTTGGCCCACCCTGATCGATTAAAGTGACAACTCCCGATTGAACGCCGACCATATCGGGATTAAGTCCAAAGCGCCCGCTGACGTATTCGAACACGTGCGCGTGTGTATCGATCATTCCAGGGACTACAATTTTTCCCGTTACGTCATGAATTTCTTTGGCACTTCCAAGGTTCTTTCCGATGCCCGCAATTTTGTTGTTACTTACGGCTAAGTCGAGCATTCCATCGATTTTATTATAGGGGTCAACCACCCTTGCTCCTTTGAGGACGAAATCGTAGCCATCGGTTCCATTGTGTTCACTCATTTTGATCCTGCTTTCCGAATTAACTTTTTAGCTGAATTTTGTACGTTCTATTTTATCTAATTTCTGATCTAGCCATTATCCAGTGCTTCTACAGCATTCTCGAAGATTTCTAATGGTGGTTTGAAAATACCAGCGCCGAGGCCACCGTTTTCACCATGTTTATCGATGCACCCGAGTTCCACAATCGGGACTGACCTAGTTGAGATCACTTTGTTAGCCGATAGACCGACGTTTAGATGTGAGTGGCCAAACTGCGGGTGGGATCCCATTAAAAGGAGTTCAGGCAGAGATAAATCCTCTTGTGCGTAGAATCCTTGGTGAAGTTCCCGCATTCTTTCTGAAAAAGAAAGCGCCATAGCGCCTGTCCCAAATGCTTCGCTGATCGCGCTATCACCGAGCGCCCCTAAAGTGGTTTCAATTGTAAATGGCTCACGAATATTTCCCATGGGCTGTGATGCTTGAGAACAAAACCAACGGTCGGGAAGACCTGCCACCTTTATACCAAAATTTGAGCCATTCCCACCCATATGTGTTATGAGCGAGGACTTGTGAAATCCCTCCGTGCTCATTAGAGCAAGCTTAGAGCAGGCCATCCAATAATTAAGGTGAATAAAAGGCCATTTTTCAAAAAATTCCCTTACTCCGGCATTTATGTTCATATAATTTGGTGAGTTTGAAAACTTTCTGATTAAAATTGAATGTGCTGCGTTATGGCATAAATGTCCATCATCTCCTTTGGTTAAGGCCTCGTCTATAATTGGATACCATTCCAGAGGTCGTCGAAAGATAGTTTTAAGTCCAGAGGCTATTTCTCCGTTTAAGTGCCTGAGAAAAGAGAGGGCTGCCTCACTCTTCTTTCCATAACGAGGAACGGGATCTCCGCCAGTTCCACCTCCATTGATCGGAGTCCAAATTTTAGAGGCTTCATTATTTAGATCTGAGATTTCAATAAGGTTCATGGATGGTGTAATCACAGCTGCCATCGGTGTCACAACGCGTTTATCTTGTGCTGGAAAAAATTGAATTTTACCGGCTTGGATAAGTGTGGTTGCTTCCATTAAATTTTTTGCCCAACCTTCAAAAACAATCGCGACGGCAGCGGAATTTGCGATAGGGGCAGGAATTTCGGTTTCTCGAGAAAAAGGCGGGCCCGCATGCAATACAGACCTCTCAGCCAGTTCCAGAACGTCGGATGCTCGTCGCATTCCTGTCCACGCGGGGCATACTTTTAGCAGTGATTGAAAGGCTAACTGGTCTAATTCGCTCTCCAATTGTATTGGCTCCCTAAGGTTTAGAAATAATGGGTTCCACGAAGCTTAGGGCGGTGTCCCAAGGAAAAAAGATCCATGTATCTTGGCTGACTTCTGTGACATAGGTATCTACCATGGGGCGCCCCGCAGGTTTAACGTAGACAGTCGCAAAATGGGCTTCGGGGATATACTTGCGCACGGCTTTAGCTGTCCTGCCTGTATCGACCAGGTCATCTATTAAAAGGACATTTTCTCCACCGTCTGAGGCGTGCTTAATAATTTTGACGTCTGATTGGGCTTGATGGTCATAAGAGCTAACGCAAATGGTATCAATTAGACGAATCTCGAGTTCACGGGCGACAATTGCTGCTGGTACAAGACCTCCTCTGGTAATCGCAACGACTTTATTCCAAGACCCCATCTCGGACAGACGCCATGCCAAAGCTTTAGCATCTCTGTGCAATTGATCCCATGAAACCACGAATGATTTTTGGTACCGGTCGTCTTGTGCAGCCATGTTTAAAACCCCTTACTTCAATGATGCTTGTTTTGTACTTTTAATGGATGCGAACCAAAGGGCGATTAATTTTCGTTCTGAATTCTCCATGTAGGAAACATTACTCGGGGGCATCGCATTGCTTAAATAACTACTTATGTAAATTTGCTTTGCCTGCGCCTTCACCCTCTCTTGTGTGTCCAGGACAATTCCCTTTGGGGCGGCGACCAGTCCTTCCCAAAGAGGTTTTGAGGCGTGACACATTGAGCAACGCGTTGAAACGATCTCCATTACTTGCGAGTCTAGAGACACTATTGTTGTTGCCACCTTGGCGCTCACTGTTTTCTCACTGTCGGTTGGAGAAATAGAACTCAGCCACGCAGCTGCCGTGATGCCGATGATGGCTATAACCCAGCACCACCAGGCGTTCTTTTCCGAGCCATGCTTGAGGTTGAAATAGTGGCGGATAATACCGCCGACAATTAGGATGATTACAAAAATTACCCAATTCCATTCCGAAGCATAAGCGAGGGGATAATGGTTGCTTATCATAATAAAGAGCACCGGCAGCGTTAGGTAGTTGTTATGAGTAGACCGAAGTTTTGCCTCGGCACCTAAACGGGGGTCTGGTGTCCTACCAGCGATAAGGTCTTCAACCACAAGTTTTTGATTGGGAATAACGATGCGCCATACGTTAATGATCATAATGCTTCCTATGATCGCGCCCATTTGCATGAAAGCGCCTCTGGCGCTGAAAATCTGCGTGAAACCCCACATAGATACAGCTATCAGAGCAAAGCCAACTATACCAAGCGCCCATTCAAATTGTCCCAGCTTTGATTTGCATAGAGAGTTATAAACAAACCATGAAATTACAATGCTAGAGGCACTGATAGTAATCGCTATATCGGTAGACAACTCGAAAACGTTATTGTCTATCAAATATAGCTCTGCCCCGAGGTAATAGATGATAACAAGCAGCACTAAGCCAGATAAAAAGGTCGTGTATGCTTCCCATTTAAACCAAGTAAGGTTTTCCGGCATTTGACTAGGGGCAACAACGAACTTGACCATATGGTAGAAGCCGCCACTGTGCACTTGCCATGTTTCCCCGCCCGCTTCGCTTGGCAGGTTTTGAGAGCTTTTTAAGCTCGCATCTAAGTGCATGAAGTAAAATGAGGTTCCAATCCAAGCTATCCCAGCTATGACGTGCAGCCACCTAAACCCAAGCTCCAGCCACTCCCATATAATTACATCCATAACATTTCCTCAGTTAGCTGCCGCGATATGTCGTGTAGCCGTAGGGCGAGGCCAGTAAAGGCACATGATAGTGGGAGGATGGGTTACTTACGGTAAACCTCACCGGAACCTGATCTAAGAAAACAGAGGTATTTTCATTTGACTTGGTAGACTCAAAATATCTTCCGATAAAAAAGGTAATTTGATAGACACCTGCTTGCAGTTGATCACCGCTCAAAAGAGGTTCAGCGCTTCTACCATCGTTATTAGTTTCCGAGCTTTTCAATAGCTCCAACGTTCCATCAAATTTGACCCGATAGATCTCGATCTTGACTCCAGCCGCAGGCATTCCTCTAGCTGTATCGAGTACGTGGGTGGTAATCATTTTTACAAAACTTTATCCGTTATATAAATATGCCTTGACGCAATAAAGGTAGGCTATCATGGGTTTCCTTTGGGAGCTATGCTCGGTTTTAGCAATTAAATCGATCATTGATAAAACTTGTGTCATGGGAGTTTCATGTGACTTGGGTGCAACCTAGAAATTTAACCGGGTATGGGGCGAATCCTCCGCAGGCAGATTGGCCAGGAGGAGCTCGATTGGCATTACAATTTGTTCTGAATTTTGAAGAAGGTGGTGAAAATAGCCTGCTGAACGGAGATCGTGTATCTGAGGCATTTTTATCCGAGATAATTGGAGCTGAGCCTTTAGAAGGAACTAGGCATATCTCCATGGAGTCAATTTATGATTATGGGTCAAGGGTAGGGGTTTGGAGACTGCTTAATTTATTCGACCGGAAACAAATACCGCTAACCGTTTTTGCAGTTGCGCGGGCAGCCGAACAAAACCCCGATGTGATCAAAGCGATGATAAACTCAGGCCACGAAATAGCCTCTCACGGGTATCGGTGGATCAATTACCAATTCATTGATGAGAGCCTTGAGAGGGAGCACATCCGAAAAGCGGTTTCCATCCTAAAAGAAATTACCGGCAAGAAACCTGTGGGTTGGTACACTGGTCGGACCAGTCCAAACACTCGAAGGCTCGTGGCGGAGGAGGGAGACTTTTTGTATGATTCTGATGCCTATGATGATGATTTGCCCTATTGGCAAGATGTTAATGGGAAGTCAGTTCTAATTGTTCCATATACGCTCGATGCAAATGATATGAGGTTTGCTACTCTTCAGGGCTTTAATTCTGGAACCCAGTTCTTTGATTATTTAAAGGATACTTTTGATGTCCTTTACGCCGAGGGAGAACGCACCCCTAGAATGATGTCAGTGGGTCTTCATTGCAGGTTAGCTGGGCGACCCGGTCGGATCGCCGCGCTTACCAAGTTTTTAGATTATATTTTGTCGTTTGATGATGTTTGGGTTTGCAGAAGAGAGGATATTGCGCGGCACTGGCGTGATGTCCATCCAAGTAAGTGAGACGTGAGGCTGTATTCGCATGGATAGGGAAGAGTTTATTTCGCGGTTTGGCGGGGTATTTGAAAAATCATCCTGGATTGCTGAGGTAGCTTGGGGGCAGGGAATAGAACCCCAGGATATTGATCTCGACACTATTTACCGAGCGATGGTTTCTACCTTTCGCGGAGCGGGGGCAGAACGTCAAATTTCTGTTTTGCGATCACATCCAGATCTCGCTGGTCGCCTCGCGCTTGCTGGCAACCTGACCCCCGATTCTCTCGCTGAACAGTCTTCTGCTGGACTAGATAAATGTTCAGAGGCAGAGTTGTCCGAATTTAAATGCTTGAACAATAAGTATGTCGAAAAATTTAAGTTTCCTTTCATAATAGCTGTCAGGGGACTTAACCGGCAGGAAATTCTAGAAATCTTTCGGTCCAGGATAAATAATTCAAGAGAGAGTGAGTTTAAAGAAGCTACAAAGCAGGTAGAAAAGATTGCTTTTCTTCGACTTCAAGAGATTTTCTCCGATGACTAATTGGAAATTTCGTGCATCAGAAGTCCAAGTTAAGTTGGAAGAGCTTGCAAATTACTCAGAAGTCAAAGATGCGCTTGCTCGGCCAACACTCTCCAAGTCACATAAAAAAGCTTTGGAACAAATCCAAATTTGGATGCAGGAAGCAGGCATGGCCGTTGTTAATGACCATGCTGGAAACCTCATAGGGAGCTTAAAAAGTAAGATAGAAAACGCTCCAACTTTTTTAATGGGTTCGCATGTTGATACTGTTTCTAATGCGGGAATTTACGATGGTAATCTGGGTATAATAGCAGCGATTTCGGCTGTTGAGTTGGTTGGGTCCAGTTCCTCCGAAATTCCTTATAATATCGATGTAATCGCGTTTAGTGACGAGGAAGGAAACCGCTTCCCAGATACGCTTACTGGTTCTCAAGCCGTGGCTGGGACTTTGGACCCAAATGTCCTAACGGTCAGCGACTCAGAAGGGATTACAAGAGCAGAGGCTTTAACCAGTTTCGGTTGCGATCCTGCTTTGGCATGCAATTCGT
>Ga0181583_10003109_pt1 | contig 12201 bp, 11 predicted proteins | sample 071ome_31_FD_132461 | JGI IMG/M metagenome (GOLD analysis project Ga0181583, IMG submission 132461) | Coastal salt marsh microbial communities from the Groves Creek Marsh, Skidaway Island, Georgia - 071405CT metaG (megahit assembly) | ecosystem: Environmental > Aquatic > Marine > Intertidal... | reverse complement strand
GACGATAGAAGACTTGTTTCAATAGGCTCAGCGCTAGCCGGAAACCCAGACGTCATTCGTTTTTGGATAGCAGACACAGGGGCAACTGTCACAAAAACTTCAGCAAACGCAGTCGCTGTCACCGAAACACAAAGCCCAGCCACTGCCCACGTTTTCATCCATTTCATCGAAGCGCCTCGTTTTCCGCGTTGCAACATACTATGGGGAACGGCGCACCCGATTCCAACTCGTTCCATCGAATCGATAATCCAAACGGTCATGTAACCGCGATGAACGACCCTGCCAAAATTCGATGCGCGTTGCCCGAACGGCATATCCACCCCAATGTTGCGGCCGAGGCACCTTGTCCGGATATTGAGCTTCTAACTCGGTCATTTTTTCTGTCAACACGTCATGCGACTCTATGACTTGTGACTGCTGACTCGCCCACGCACCCAATCGAGATCCTTTCGGTCGCTCTTGGAAATAGGCGTCATTTTCTTCATCGCTCAGCTTTTCAACTGTGCCCTCAACTCGCACTTGACGCTCGAGTTGATCCCACCAAAAAACCAACGCAGCCGACGGTGATGCCAAAAGCTCCTCACCTTTATGGCTCAGATAATTGGTATAAAACTTAAAATCCCGACCGTCTTGCCCTTTTAACAAAACAATACGTGCATGCGGATTACCCATCCCATCAATCGTTGCCAAAGTCATCGCGTTGGGTTCAAGTTGCGTTGTTTTCTTCGCATCACTCAACCATGCCTCGAACAAAGCAATCGGATCTAATCCTGCATCCTCTTCGAGTAACTGGCCGACCTGATAATCTCTGCGCAATCCTTCTAAATCACGATTCATCAAATAACTCCAACACTTGACTGATGCGCTCAACGCGACACACTTCAATACCACTCACTGGTTGTTTGGGAGCATTCGCGGATGGCACGATGGCTTTTTTAAATCCATGCTTGGCCGCCTCACGAATTCGCTCTTGACCTGATGCGACAGGCCTCACTTCACCCGACAATCCAACTTCACCGAAGATCACCCAATCTTTGGGGATTGTTTTACCCCGGAAACTCGAAACACAGGCCAACAATAATCCGAGATCCGCTCCCGTTTCTGTCACTTTGACGCCTCCGACAGCATTGACGAATACGTCCTGATCACCCAATTGGACATGGCCGTGGCGATGCAAAATTGCTAGCAACATCGCAAGACGCTGGCCATCAAGACCAACCGCGATCCGCTTCGGAGAGCCACCTAAACTACTATCGACTAGCGCCTGAACTTCGACCAACAAGGGACGGGTACCCTCCCATGTACAAATCACTGAGGAGCCCGGCGCCACACTTTCAGGGCGACTTAAAAATATCGCTGATGGATTTTTAACTTCTCTGAGACCTGTTTCGGTCATCGCAAAAACACCCAACTCTCCAACCGAGCCAAATCGATTTTTATGCGCACGAAGTGTTCTGAATCGACCACCGCTATCGCCATCGAGAAGCAGTGATGCATCAATAATGTGCTCAAGCACTTTCGGACCAGCTAAAGCGCCTTCCTTGGTCACATGGCCAACCAATAAAACGATCACACCCGTTGCTTTGGCAAGACGGGTTAATTGAGCAGCAGACTCACGAACTTGACCAACGCTACCTGGCGCACCAGAGAGTGATTCAACCTGCATCACCTGAACTGAATCAACAACCAGCAATGCTGGTTTGACCTGTTTAACCATGGCAGCTATCGCTTCAACTCGAGTCTCAGAAACGCACTCAAGCTGGTCGCCATTTAATCTCAAACGCTGTGCTCGCAGCGCAATTTGCTCGAGGGATTCCTCACCTGTAACGTATAAACAGGGTTTTTGCCCTGATAACAGCGTCGTCACTTGCAATAGCAACGTACTTTTACCAGCACCTGGGGCACCACCAAGTAAAATCACAGAGCCGGGAACAAAACCCCCACCCAAAACGCGATCAAACTCTGAATATCCAGATCCAAGACGAGCGAGCCGCTCCGGTTTAATCGCTGATAGTTTTGAACGCGCAGGCATAGCACCTGCATACCCACCCGAACGGCCTTTAACAGGCTCGGGAGCTTGAACTGATTCAACAAGGGAATTCCATGCCTGACAACCAGGGCACTGCCCTGCCCACTGTGACGAAGTAGCGCCACATTCTTGGCATTGATAGATGGATTTGACTTTAGCCACATTGGTCTCCTGTTCACTACAGGATAGACCAGATTTTATCCGACAGCGCGTTCTGTTCGTGTTGATGTCAGATGTTTAAACTTCCGTTGGGTGCGAACAGCCTGCTGGATACTCTCGCCAAGAACCTCAAGTACGATCTGGCAGACCAAACGGTTCGTAAATCGAGCCATGGTTGCACTGGACGAGTCCAAGACCAGGTCGAGTGTTCTGTGACACGCTCGGGCTAATGGGGAGCCTGTCGGTGCGATTGCAATTAAGCGTGCACCGCGCTCATCTGCAAGGGTGGCTGACTGAACCATGGGAGCGGTTTCACCATTTGTGCAGAGAAATAAAAATAGATCATCTGGTGACGCGGTATTTGCTGTTAATTCCTGAATGACCGCATCTGTATGAACAACTACGGCGATCGGTGCACCAATAAAAAGCTCTTGTGCGCCACGCGCCAGACCAGAAGTTGGGCCCAGACCGTAAATCAGTAACCTGCGGCAATCGAGGATCTCCCCAATGACACCAATCAGATCTTGTTCTGGTAATCGTGTGCGTGCTCGATTCATTCGTGACATTGCGGTCTCAAACATTTTATCTGCAAGCTGAAGAATTGAATCACTGTCCTCAAGACCACGAACCTGAAAAGTCGCTGGATTCGCAAGTGTTTGTGCGAGCCGTAATTTGAAGTCAGGAAAACCACGACAGCCAAGAGATCGGCAAAACCGATTCACTGTTGGCTCAGACACGCCCGCAGCCACTGCCAATCGCGCTATGCTTAGATGAACAGAATGCTCCGGATCCGCTAAGATTGTCTCGGCAACAGCTCGCTCAGATTTACTGAGATTAGATAGTGAGGCACGGACTTGATCAATCACTGTGTCGCTCCTTTGTAATTCTTCACATATTATTGAGCACACGCATCGCCGAACTCCGTTCGACTATCAAGGAGAATAAACAATGTTCAATCGTAGGACAATCCTGTTCGGGATTTTCATGTATCTAAGCGCATTAACAGCGCATGCAAATGGCTTTACAGACCTCAACGATCAGCCGTTTGAAATTAAGGGTCCGGCTGTAGTCAACTTTTGGGCGACTTGGTGTGCGCCCTGTATCAAAGAATTACCCGATCTGGAAAAACTCGGCCAAAAACTAGGTAGTGAGGCGACTGTTTATTTGGTTAATTTTGGTGAAAGCACAAAAACAATCGAAGGATTCAAGTCCAAAAAGCCGGATCTATTTGGAGATCACACAGTGCTGCTTAAAGATGCCAAGATGTCAGGACTCAAAGCCTACGGACTTCGCGGAGTTCCAACGACCGTTCTAATTAATGGGCCAGGTGAGGCAGTGGAGAGCATCCAAGGCATGAAAGAATGGGGAGCCGATGAAGTCGTTTCCGAAATTAAGGCGAAGATTTTGCCTTAACGGCATCTTCGAGCTCATCAAAACTCGGGAATTGTGACAAGACAATTGGCTCCTTTCCCGGGTGATTCACCACATAAAGCGGCACACCAACCCGGTCGAACGCATTCAGATATTCAGTAATCAGCGGGTCATAACGAGTCCAGTCGCCCGTCATCCGGATCACTCCGTGATCCTCAAACAACTGATCAACGGATTCTGTTTTCAATAATCGCTTTTCCGTAACCTTACAGGTAATGCACCAATCAGCCGTCATGTTAATGAAGACAGATCGTCCATCATTGAGGTGCGCTCGTAATGAACTCGATGCATAAGGCTCAGCATCCACCTCCACCATCACCTGATCTGAAGAGGTTGGTGCAACTTGAGACACGCTTGGAATTGCCATCAAAGAAGCGGCCACCGCCAATACACCCAGAATTCTTGAGATCCGGCCTTGTCCTTTGGTCAGCCAAAGACCAAATACCAGCAACAGTAATCCGCCGAGAATCAATGCCAAAATGTCAGAAGATGTTTGACGGACGAGGACCCACAATAGCCAAATTGCAGTCGCCAAAATTGGAAATGCCAACAACTGTTTTAATCGGATCATCCAATTGCCAGGACGCGGTAATCGACTCGCCAATTGTGGCCAAATGGCAAATGCGAGCATCGGAAGAGCCAAACCAAGACCCAAGGCCGAGAAGACAATTAATGTAATCCACCACGGTTGCGTCAACGTGTAACCCATCGCGACACCCATGAATGGGGCTGTACAGGGAGTCGCAACGACAACGGCCAACACGCCAGTAAAGAACTCAGCACGCCCCGAGTGGCCTTCTGTCAGATTCTGTCCAACGCCTGAAAGCGCCATACCAAATTCGACCCAGCCATACAGCCACAATCCTAGAATCACAAACACATAGACTAACAAGCCGACGAACCATGGCGTTTGCAACTGAAAACCCCAACCAATTTGTGCACCACCGGCTTTAAGACCGACCATAATTGAGGCCAGCACTAGCATGGTCACCAAGATACCGGCGGTATACAGCCACGCCCCTTTCTGAACATCACGCCGCTCTTTTGTCGCCTTACCTGCAATCGATAGCGCCTTGATGGACAGCACAGGGAATACACATGGCATCAAATTCAAAATCAACCCGCCAGCCAACGCCATGATCAAGACAAGGCCAAGGGATAGATTCTGCTTCTCCACCGAAGGCACAGCGAGAGCCGAATCATATGGCAGGCGAACCCCACCAGCTTCGAGCCCAATAACCCAGTGACCCGCAGCATAGGCTGAGGGATCCAGCGCGCGATCAAATGTAACTAAAACGCCACCTCCAAGTGGTTGCACACTCTCGACAAGTCCCAGAATTTCTCCAGAACCCTCGGGCATCACATCGTTAATCGCAATCTCGTTAAATCCAGAGATCCATACCGATTGAGTACCAGCAAAATTAACGCTGGCAGGAAAATCTGTGGGGACAGCTGCGCGCGCAGCATCGATTTGTTGCACAGATGCAGAACGGCGCACATCGAGTTGAGATGAAACAACCGGCAATGAAATGCTGATCTCTTGGCTTTCAGGAATGCAAATGTCCTTGCAAACCAACCAACGTGCTTCGCCTGTGAGTGACCATTGGCCCGATACCGTTTGAGGCACTGTGATCTGAAATGGGTGAATAACCGCTTTGGTATATCCATAAGTCAGAAGGCTGACATCGTCACCAAAGGGTTTTGTTTTCGCGAGCGGGAATTGAAGATCCGGCTCATACGATTGTGTGCCATCACTCAATTCAAGTGAGGGAGGAAGACCAGTTGAACCCGCATTCTTCCAGTACGTATTCCAACCTTCAGCAATTTCAAGCGACAACCCAAACCACAGCGTGTCACCTGGAACAACAGATTCAACTGGCGTGATTAAGCGCGCAGTAACTTGGTTGGCCTGAGACAATCCAGGCAATACAGCAAATAAAGAAAAAACGCAGACTTTTAAAATCCATTTCATGTGGCGAGATTAGCGGATTGACTTCGGTAAAAAACTGTATTTTTATACAGTAATGAAAACAAATCTTTTACGCCCACTATTTGATGCCGGAAAGCTGTGGCAAGGCAATACAGAAACCACGATCGAAGTCACCGATACTGGGTTTCCGGAACTCAATACCCAGCTGTGCAGCCAAGGTTGGCCCGCACATATGTTGATTGAATTTCTAACTGATGATGTTTTTTCAGCCCCTATTCAATGTGCGTTAGCCACTTGGCGCTCACAGCACGATGCGCGCTGGATTGCTTTTGTAAATCCACCATTAACTCCCTGCACTGAAAGACTGATGCAAGAAGGAATCGACACAGAAAAAGTCGACGTCATGAATATACCAACCGATCAGTTTGCCTGGTGCTTAGAGCAACTCGCCCTATCAGGGTCCACACGCAGCATAATCGCATGGGAAATGGAAACACTCACTTCAACACAGCTCAGGCGACTACAGCTCGCCTGCCAACGAGGGCACACACAACTCTTTTTAGTCCGACAGCTCACACATCGAAACCAAGCTTCACCAGCGCCCGTACGTGTCAGCATGCAGTCATCAATCACTGGTTTTGAAATCACTATTTTTAAGCAACCAGGAACAAATGCAAGACCACCTATTGTAGTTCCCACCGAGCTTTCTTGGATTCAAAAGCCAAGCCCTGCTCGACGCACAACGTGTATCAACAAAGACTCATCAAGACTGCATTAATGGTGATCTATGCGTACCTCAAATTTCCAAATCTACTTTTGGATGCACAAGGTGTCTCACATCACAACGAGTGCGTTGCCATCCACCATCAAGGCCAGATCATGCAATGCTCCGAACAGGCATTAGCGGAGGGCGTTGTTCCTGGTATGACACTGAGTATGGCACTCACACTCTGCCCACATTTACTCACTAAAACGTATCAGGCAGATGCAGAGCGCCGCTTAATACATCGCTTAGCTCTTTGGGCATATCAATATTCGCACCAAGTCGCGATCTGGAATAAAGGATTATGTATTGAAGTTTCAAAGAGCAAATCTCTATTTGGTGATCTTGCTGAACTCACTCAAACTCTAAAAAGTGCGGCCTCATCCCAAAGCTTTCAAATTCAGCTTGCCTTTGGGTACACCCCTGAAATGGCAGCCCTCTTCGTGCAAGAAGGATTAAGACCAAAGGAACACGCATTTCAAAAAACATTAAGTCGTATTTCAATTGATGCTGTCGCCATCCCACGCGAACAAATTAAACGTCTAAAAAATATGGGATTTCGAACAATCGGCGACTACTTTAGTGCACCATCTCGAGCTCGGCAGGCACGAATCCACCAAGATACTTTCTTATATTTCGATGCAATTGCAGGTCGCCATCAAACGCCACTTACATGGTTTTCACCACCTCCTGTCTTCGATCAATCCGTTGAGTTTCTACGCGGACTTGAATCAGTCGACATGCTGAAATTTCCAATCAATCGCTTAACACAAGATGCAGCAAATTGGTTAAGACAGCGGGTATGCGTAACCGGTCAGTTACGATGGGAAATTACACAGGAAAACCGCAATATCGATGTTTTAAAAGTTTCACTTAATCATCCTGTGAATTCCGCAACAGCACTGTCCGATCCGTCTTGGCTGCAACTCGAAAAATTACGACCTGCGTCACCGATGACAAGGATTCGCTTAACCATTCAGCAAGTACATCAAGCAAGCCCACAGAAGAATGACTTATTTGTTAAAACGCACGACACAGATCGATCGCAGTTACTCGACCGTCTCACTGCACGTCTTGGAAAAAAATGCATTCAAACACCGTGCCGACTTCAAGATCCAAGACCTGAATATGCGAACCAATTAGACAACAATCACAACACACATCCACTGCCTCACCTGCCACCTCGGCCTCTCTGGCTGCTCAACCCACCAGAGTCACTTGGTTCATCACCTGAGAAAGCAGGTCATACCTTACTTCAAGGGCCAGAACGGATCGAATCAGGATGGTGGGACTTCGAGCCTGCGTGTCGGCGATATTGGATCTGCCTGTTTCAAAGCACACGAATCAGTTGGATCTATCAGGATCAGCGCTCAAAAAGTTGGTGGCTTGCCGGTTGGTTCACTTAAGCATTGCGACAACCTGCTAAACTCTCCTCTTCATTTCCAAGGATCATTGCGTGGATCTCAATCGGTTCAATCCAAGACAGCGTGAAGCCATTACACATGTCGGCTCACCACTTCTTGTACTTGCTGGTGCAGGCAGTGGGAAGACCAGTGTTATTACACATAAAATTGCCTGGCTGATTCAGGAAGCTGGCATACCCGCACGTCACATCACAGCCGTTACCTTCACCAATAAAGCATCACGCGAAATGCGAGAGCGTATCGGTAAGGTTGCACCTAAAGATCAGATTCGGGGGCTCACGGTCTCGACTTTCCACACATTTGGCCTCAATCTGCTTCGGCGAGAAGCTGCACTCGCTGGACTAAAATCTGGTTTTTCGATCCTTGACGCCGAAGATGCTAAATCGGTTCTAGTCGACTTACTCAAACGAGAGTCGATCGAAGATCGTGAGGCTATTTCAAGTGTTCAGAACACAATTTCAAACTGGAAAAATGACGGGTTATCACCTGAAAAAGCCCAAACCCAAGCAAGTGATCCACAGTCCGTATTAGCCGCCAGCGCCTACGTGGAATATGACCGTTATTTAAAAGCCTGTAATGCAGTCGACTTTGATGATCTCATCTTGAGACCTGTTGAGCTGTTCCGATCAAAGCCGGACCTTCTTTCGAAATGGCAAGCCAAAATTCGCTATTTATTGGTCGATGAGTATCAAGATACCAACGGCATCCAATATGAGCTGGTTAAGCTACTCACTCAAATTTCCGGTGCACTCACGATCGTTGGCGATGATGATCAATCGATTTATGCATGGCGCGGGGCACGTCCAGAAAACCTCAATGAACTGAGCGTTGATTTCCCAACACTCAAAGTCATCAAGCTCGAGCAAAACTACCGCTCCACTCGCATCATTCTAGAGACGGCAAATGCGCTGATCGCAAATAATCCGCACATCTTTGAGAAAACCCTCTGGAGTGACAAAGGATTTGGTGACCGCATTGAGATACTTCCAGCAAAAACGGATGAGGATGAAGCGGAACGAATTGCTTCAATGATTCTGGAGCGACGACTCAACCAGAAGAAGCAGTTTTCAGACTTCGCAGTGTTATATCGGAGCAATCACCAAGCACGCATTCTCGAGTTTAAATTGCAGCATTTCAAAATCCCCTACAAATTAAGTGGAGGCACCAGTTTCTTTGCGCGTTCAGAAATTCGAGATTTGATGTCTTATTTGAGACTTTTAATTAATCCAGATGACGATAATGCCTTACTGCGCATAATCAATGTACCTCGTCGCCGGATCGGTCCAACCACCCTTGAAGTACTTGGGCGATATGCGCATGAGCGCCATCAACCCATGTATGCATGCATACCAGAAATGGGACTGACGTCTCGGTTGGATCCAGAGGCCTCTAGGCGACTTGCACAATTTTACGAGCTAATTGAAACATCCCGGCGCGACCTGTTAGTTGGCAAAGGGATGCAAGCAATCGATGAATTATTGGAAGGAATCAATTACAGAGGTTGGTTATCAGATCAAAGCTCATCGGAGCCAATGGCCGAGCGCCGCTGGGGAAATGTGATGCAGCTACTGGAAGCGCTTCGGAAAGACCTCAAAGGTGACCCAAATGAAGTCAGTGATGATGAGGAAACTGACTCAGATGATACAGCGATCGAAGCAGCGATTCGAAAACTCGTGCTTCGCGATATCTTAGAGCGTGAAGAAGAGGAAGATGATAGCGATCGAGTCCAACTCGCCACCCTACATGCTGCAAAAGGCCTCGAGTTTCCAGACGTCTTTCTTATGGGCGTTGAGGAAGAATTACTTCCCCATAAAAACTCGGTAGAAGCGGACACCATCGAAGAAGAAAGACGGCTTATGTATGTTGGTATCACGCGGGCAAAACAGAATCTAACGGTCACTTATGCCAAACGTAGAAAACAATTTGGCGAATTTACTGAAACAACGCCGAGTCGATTTTTAGATGAATTACCCGAAGAGCATATTCACTGGCATGGAAAAGATGAGCTTGATCCAGAAATAGCACGACAGAAAGGACAAGATACGTTAAGTGCGCTGCATGCAATGTTAAAAGGTGAATCTGCATGAATTTGTACCGCCCAATTATTATCGGTCTTGAGGGTACTGAGCTTTCCTCATCAGAAACTTCATGGCTCAAAGAATTGCAACCTTACGGAGTCATTCTGTTTTCTAGAAACGTTGACGATCGCCGGCAACTAAAAGCTCTTTGTCAGTCAATTCGCGAAGTGTTGGGTAACGATGTCGTCATTGTTGTTGATCAAGAGGGTGGACGCGTTCAGCGATTAAAAAAACCTCACTGGCCACAACTCCCTTCAGCATTGGATATCGGAAAGCTGTGGCGACGCCATCAGTTTCAAGGGCTCGAAGCCGCAAATAGTCTAGGCCAAATCATTGGCTCCCAATTGGCTGAGGTGGGCATAACGCACGTAGCGGCACCAGTCCTCGATTTGTACATCAATGGTGCTGATCAGGTAATTGGCGACCGGTCGTTCGGAACTACTCCAGCGGAAGTTATCCCATTAGCCACAGCATTTATCGATGGCTTAAGTCGATGCGGCGTTACCGCTATCGTGAAGCACATCCCGGGCATGGGACGGGTTCATTCCGATAGCCATGATTCATTGCCGGTGATTCAAACACCGACCGAAGTACTTGCGCAGTCTGATTGGATTCCATTTCAAGTCGTCTCCGGAACGCGCTGGGCGATGACGGCGCATGTTGTGATTCCGGAATGGGATAGCCTGCCAATCACAACTTCAGAGAAAGCGATGACACGCGTCCGAGACACGTTTGGAGATTGGCTGATTGTTTCAGATTGCCTGACGATGGGGGCAATTACTGGGACGATTAGTGAGAAAATCCGTAATACTTTGGACGCCGGTGTTGATCTCGCTCTATTTTCGAATGGTTCTGAGGAGGAACGACGCACTGCAGTTGAGGCATCTGGAGAACCACGATTGAATCGTGAAGAGCCCAATACCCTTCAAGCCCTTCCCGAAACAGTCATTGGAAAATTATTAAGTAAACTTGATCGCGTGAATGCTAATGAAAGCATGGCCGATCCGACGTGGGATCGACCAGTTTAGTGTCTTAAAGACCATCCACCATGTAAGCGACAGCGTCTGCGATTTCTTGATCAGAACAATCGGCGCACAAGCCACGAGCTGGCATTGCGTTGTATCCCTGGATTGCATGCTTGACCATTGTCTCCATGCCTTGGTCAATACGTGCGGCCCAAGCGCCGGCATCGCCTAGTTTCGGGGCACCAGCAGCACCCGTTGTATGACAGGCAGCACATGCGCCGCTATATACCTGGTCTCCAGTTCTGGCTGCAGCAGCAACCGGTGCTTTGCCAAGGTTTTCAGAGCAAGGATCGCCCATGACACAAACAGATGCTGGATGCTTTAAGCGCTCTAGCACCACGTCAGCGTTTTCACTTGCAGCGAATGCAGATAATGCAATTAGGGATGTGATCGCGGTAATTACCGTTTTCATTGGTAACCTCATGCCTGTTGTTGAGTTTTCTGCGCGAGATTATAGATTGTCGAGGTTTGGAGTGCCACGGGTATTTTTGCGCTATTGGTTGATTGTGAACTGCCGGTGAACCGTTTTAAGCAGAGTTCAAATCTTAAAACAAATCCAATTTGTCATATTGATGCATTGCACAACATTTGATATACTTTAGTCGTTAATAGTAGCCAAAAGTTACGTTTGATCACAATTCTCAAAAGGAACCTTTGAATGTACGCAGAAACACCTCTCCGCAGACCAACCTTTGATGCATCAAGCATCATTGTGCCGATCACTTCTTTCTTGGGGCGTCTCCTTCATGCGTTGATGGAATCGCGGAGAAAACAAGCCGCAAAGCAAACAGCACTGCACCTAAAAGCAACAAGTCGTGATTTCGCCGATATCGCATATCAAGATTTAATCGTGTGGATACTGGATGACCAATATCCAAGGCATCTCGATGGCATCTCTTTCTTAGAACCATCGAAGTAAAAACGGAAGCAGTATTCCTAAAGCTCGTATGGAATATGAGTAACCTAGGTGGACTCTGTTAAAATCTCGTTCGTAATGTCGACGAAGCGTGTACACTTTCGCTTCTCGAAAAGCGCCCGTAGCTCAGCTGGATAGAGCGTTGCCCTCCGGAGGCAAAGGTCAGAGGTTCGAATCCTCTCGGGCGCGCCACTTTCAAGTGAAACTTTAAAGAACTGAATGGACTGAAACCACCTTGTTTCATAAATCCAGTTCAGTATGCCATTCGCACATGTATCCCTGAGTACCATCTCAAAGAGTATCATCTCTAAGCATCACAAGGTAAAACGAATTAAAAGTATCTATTGGGCAGGTTATATGTTTTACTCGCCGCGCTTTCATTAGATCTTCCTAGCTCAGTTTCTGACTTTCCTTTGAATTCCTCTTTGAAATCCTAGTACCTCAAG
>Ga0181583_10003102_pt1 | contig 12217 bp, 11 predicted proteins | sample 071ome_31_FD_132461 | JGI IMG/M metagenome (GOLD analysis project Ga0181583, IMG submission 132461) | Coastal salt marsh microbial communities from the Groves Creek Marsh, Skidaway Island, Georgia - 071405CT metaG (megahit assembly) | ecosystem: Environmental > Aquatic > Marine > Intertidal... | reverse complement strand
TTAGTGATGCTAAGCACGATGTATGGCATCAATCAGTTACCAAATATTTAGACGCAGCCAGACATGATGTGCATAAGTATGCATCTATAATGTCAGATGTTAAGATACAGCCGACTGCTGTTAATCCAATGACGGGTCTACAGGGAATGAGTGGGATTAATTCATGTGTTTTCGGATCTCCAAAGGTTCAGATGATGATGATACCGGTTCTCGAAGGATGTAAGCCTAAAATGATGGTAACAACTGGCGCATGTACAGTTAAGAATTACACAGATTCCAAAGCTGGAAAGAAGGGAGAATTCCACCATACGTTAGGATTTGTTATAATCGAAATCAAGGATGAAGAGATATTCTTTATTCGACAAGTAACCGCTGATTCTAATGGAGATTTTATAGATCTGTTTAATTCGGTTAAATTCGTAGGAGAATCTAAGGAACTTACGTTTGATTCTACAATAGATCAAGTTAATTGGAGCGCAGCCAATTTTGGAGCAGAACCAGTTGAATGGATTGGAGAATCATCAGTATCTAGAACTGAAAGATTTGAGGCTTGTGTTCTTGGAGATTTACACTATGGACATGAGGATAGTGAAGTGTTGACTAAGACGCTAGACCTTCTATCTAAGTTTAGTCCTAAGCATATCGTTCTCCATGACGTATTTGATGGATATTCAATTAGCCATCATGAAATGAAGGATCCCTTTGCTCAATATAGAAAGGAAGTTAAGGGAACTAATTCATTGAAAACAGAGGTCAACTACATGTTAGATCAGCTCGAAGAGTTTACTAAATTTGAAGATTGCGATGTTGTGATTGTTCGAAGCAATCACGATGACTTTATTGATAGATGGCTTAAAAACGGAGATTGGAAGAAGCAACCTACTCCTAAGAATTCAATGGAATATATGGAGTATAGCCAAATCCTCCTGAGACAGTATGCTGAATCTGATAAAGTAAAAGGAGTTATACCTGAACTTATTAATACTAGATATCCAGAATTCATTACCTTAGGCCGTAGTGATAGTTATATGGTCAAAGGATGGGAACTAGCCCAGCATGGTGATGTTGGTTCTAGTGGAAGCCGAGGGTCCCTACAACAATTTAGAAAACTAAATACTAAGATAATTGTAGGTCATTACCATGCCCCGGGTAGAATGGATGGTGCAATAGCTGTCGGAACATCTACTAAACTTAGAGTCGGATATAACATTGGAGCAAGTAGCTGGTTACAGTCTCATGTAATAATTCATGAGAATGGAAAGGCTCAACATATTAATTTCATTGAGGGAGATTTTACTACTCTTAAGTATTAATTAAAGCAGAGGACCTGATGAAGCGGTGTGGATTGATGCTTTAATTCTCTCAGCTTCAAGCCAAGCTAAATATTTAAAGATTCTCTTTAGAGTTTTCATTACACCTAATCCCCAATCAAGTAGTTTATTTTTCTGATCAACTCACCACCACTGAAGGGTTTTATTACATATGTATTTCTTTCATTGTATCCCTGCAACTTTGGATAATCCCTAAAAAATATAAATGGTGTATCATTATCGGGATTATGGTATATCGTTCCATGTGTATAGCCATCGATCTCTTTGTTCCAAATCTCATTCACTTGTTCCACCCATGGTTCTTTATATGTTTCTATACTACTTAATACTAAAATGATTGGAAGATCCCAACCTACCTTACTAACCCTCTCAACTAGTGGCCATAGAGTTTCGTGACTCTTAAACTCAACTATTAAGACTTGCTGTTGGGAAAATGTTTTTGAGTCATATCTAAACTCTCGAGTCTCATAATCCCTTAGGGCATGTTTTAGTAACTGTTTTGTTATATTAATTTCTGTTATTATACCTATCATTACTTAATCATGTTGTACACAGCTTGAGCGTTTTTAGTTCTCGCGGCTACCGCTGGTGCTCCAGCTCTTTCATATTTTGTAACCACCTCTTTTGTAGCAGAGCTAATGCTTTTAGTGGGTTTAATTGAAGACCAGCCAGCTCCACTGTTATTTGTTAGTTCACTAATTACAAAATCAAGCTGCTTATTAATCGTGTCGGCACCTGCATCTACTAGGGCCTGTCTTCTAGACTTGGTCCAGTGTGCTAGTCCATATCCCGCCCAGCCCGGAGTTTCGGCTGCTTGTTCTAGAGATATCGGTTTATATCCAAGACCTAGTGTCATGCCTTTAGTGTAATACTGACTGTTGTCATGTCTGACTCCGCTCTCCTGTTTAAAATTTCCAATGAATGCCGCAGCGTGTATTTTAGTCATACCAATCCCCTTACCTTTATTGTATAGATAGAGAGCGGCAGCTTTGGCCCTTTCTTCCCATCCATCTACAATTAGAATATATTCACTATATGGTTTTAGTGATCTTCCGTATTTTTCATTAAGCTTGTTAACACTGGATTGATTAGAAACTCCTTGCCAAGAAGAGGATCCTATTTTTTGATATTCCCAGCTCTTTCCGTCCTTTGATATTCGGTATACATAATTTTCCCTTCCTTCGATAGTGCACTGTTCAAAATCATCAAGCTTGTAAATAGCTAAATTCTTATTGTACTTAGAATTCAACGAGGATACACTTGAGTCGTTTTGAACTCTTGACCAAGAAGAGGATCCTATTTTTTGATATTCCCAGTAAACTCCATTAGAGTCAGGTCTGTATACATAATTGGGTCTGTTTTCTATTGTGTAATTATCAGAGGATTGTTCGTTTAGCCTCCAACCTTTAAAGTCTACTAGGTTTGACATCGATTTAGTCTTTTTTATACAAGATTATTTATTAGGGATCGAAATAAATAAAAATAAAGATCTAGATGAAAAACAAGAAGGATTCAAGCTGGAAGAACTTTTACAACTATCACAAAGGAAAGGATAGACTAAAGAATGCTGTTTTACAACACCCCGATGAAGATCCAGGTTCTAGTTCAGTTTATAATTTTATGCAGTCCGCTAAGTCTAAGTTTAAGTGGGTGATGCCATTTAAGCAGTACGAGGACATGGGAAAATCTAAAAAATAAGATATGGGAATACTAACTCCTGAAATATTAAAAGGTTTATACTCTAGAAGAGTTTTTGAGGACAACAAAGTTTCAGTTAAGTCTGGAAATGAAAGTGAGTCTGATTTAAAAAGAGCAGCTGATATAGCTGAGACCAAGATTGGAGGAAGCTCGGACGAATCTAAAGAGTCTTCATTTCAATCAATTAAGCAGCTTTTAGATATAGTACCAGTTGAACTAATGGACAAGTCAAGCAAAGATCCATCAGTTCAAAAGATATTCTATCACATGACTGATCCTGAAAAGTCTAAGATTGTGGACGAGTATGTGAAGCACGAAAGTGAAGAGTTAGAAAAGATTATTAAAAGAACAGATAAATCTGAGGGAATACAAAAGATTATGAAGAGAGATCAGGGTTTCATAACTGATTTCAATCAATCTGCAGCTATGATACTCAGGTTTGAAAAATTATACAAGTTGTATAAGTCTGAAACTGTTGAGATTGATTCTGATCCTGATTTAAATACTCTTAAGTCCCTAAAAGCAATTGGAGCCGTGATAGATCTTGGGGATGGTAAAAGTGGTCAGATTATATCAATTGGAGGAGATAACTCAGATATTGACGAAAATCTAGTAGAGATTAAGCTTACTGTAGGAGGAACTACTACTGTGACAAAGGATGAAATATCGAAAATAGTAGGAGGTAAAGACCAGCTTTCTAAGAACGTTAGAAAGAGAGTAGCATCAGAGCATGCTAAGAGAATGGTTAATATATCGTCAGATAGTAGAAACTCGATAAACAAATGGTATGACTGGGCATCTGGCACTTTTGGAAAATTCGCAAATGATTTAGATGAAGAGTCAAGTGAAACTGAGATAGAAAGTAAGGTTGATTCAATCAAAGACTTCTCAGATGATACCAATGATATTGTATTCAATATGGTCTTTAATTATAAGGACAAAGAAGTAAGCCTGGATCAAGCAGTTCAAAGAGCAGAGTCTAGGACAGAATCTACCGGAAGAAGAGGAATTAGAGCAAAGAAAGCCGCCTTTAGAAGAATAAAGGAGACTCTAGTTAATGCAGCTTTACCTATTGTAACTAATGGGGAAATTCAAAGGCCTGGAGATTATTACAGATTATTTGTTACTCTAGACAGAGAGAAAGGAGATTGGATGAATACTGTGCTCATGAATAGAATATTCAACGGGGACTCAGATCAATATAATAAATTCAAGTCGGCGATTGAATCCGAGAATCCAAACGAGGATTTTCAGACTGATTATCTTGATGCATGTCATCAGTGGGTCAATATCTTTATTGAAGACAGCTATATGTCTGAGTTTAACGACAAAGAGATTACAGAATATAAGGAAACGATCCTATCAATCGTTCTAGAAAAGAAGAAAGAAATAAAGAATTATTATCTGTCTAAGGGATTTAATCTTGGAAATTTCAAGTCAGTCCTAATTAATCCGGAGATAGATCTTCCTCTATATAAGAAAGTCAGCCTTGCAGTATCTGAAAAAGACAGAAAGGAAGAAAGTAGTTTAAGAAATATATTAACAGGATTGGGATCTGCTGCACTAAGCTTTTTCGGAGGTGGAGTTGATATCGATCAATCAGTTATTGCAAGAGGAGCTCAGTTCAGAAAAGCAGATCGAGAAGTATTCAGAGGAATTAACAAGTTTGTTAAGGGAGTAGTCGGAGCAGCCGGAGGAAAAGAAGCAGCTAGAAAATATCAATCAGGTATGGAAGATAGATTTAAATCACTAAAACAGGAGCAGGTTAAGGAGGATATGGTCGCTCCAATTGACGGAGGATCAGGATCTCTGAACGGACCTGGAACTGCAATTCAAACCCCAATGTCCTTAGCTGGAGATATGGATACCATGTCGCTTGCTGGACCTATGGGAGGAGATCTTACTCGATCTACTCGAAAGAAAGGAAAGAAGAAAAAGAAATCAAGATCTAAGGGATCAACTTCGAGCTCTAAGGTGCTTACATTTCAAGACTTCATCAGAGGTAGGGGCTAACAATATCTCCGTGGCATTCTCTAAGGGGGATATAAATAATAAAAAGCATTCTGATGGCAGGTACAGTCGATCAACAATTTCAATTATTAGCTAAAGATTTTACTCAAGCGACCGAAACAAGCGCTCTGGTCGAAAAGGTGGGTCCAGTCCCGGGTGCATCTTCTATGTTTAACCCATTTAATATATTTAGATACAGTAGGTATGGATTAAACCAGAATGACTACCGAGCAAATCTTCACCTCGATAGGGGAGGGGAACTATCTGACACTGATACTATAGCCTTAATGGGTGTAAATGTTAATCCATTTGCTACCCCAGAGGATCAAAATGCTGCAAATAACTCAAGTGGATCTCAAGCAGGAGCTCAAGAAGGAAGTGAGAGTACAAGTAAGAGTTCGGCCATCGGAGAATTAAAGTCATTTGTAGATACTAGAAGATTTATTGAGAATCCAACGGCTACTAATATAATCGAGTGGTCACAAAGAGAGGCAACACCTGGGGCTAGAACGGCTAAGGGTCCTACTCCATATTCGGCATCAGACTTTTTATATTGTAGCCTATATGGAAAAGTTCCAAACAACAGATTGGTTACACTTAGAAGATATCCAATTCCAGTTGAAGACAATCTTACAATTTCAGCTGATAAGACCCCTCTGGTTCCGATAGCTCAGGCAGTTACTTGGTACGGACAAGATATCGATAACCCCTTAAATAGCATTCTTAATTTGAGCTGGGGACTAAACTGGAAGTCAGAAAATGCCAAGGTACAGGATATTCAGGGAAACGAGATCACAGTCGATGAGCTAATTGCTGCTCTGCCGTTTGAAGTGGATGAAAAGGTAGCTCAGGTATTAAAGACTCAGATTTTTGCAGGTAATGATAAGATATCTATTTTGAAACTTTCCGGATACGACGTTAATGCCCAAGACTATATCAAAAAAGCATATGAATCTGATGGTCCATACTGGAATAGAGTATTAGGACCAGTTAATGTAATCGACTCAACTTATAGAAGAGACAGAGGATTTGTAGATAACAAGACTAATCCAGTTACACTTAACTTCAAGTATTCGCTAAGATCATTCAACGGGCTAAATCCTAAGATGGTCTTTCTAGATCTCATAACAAATTTCTTAAGTTTAACTTATAATACTGCTCCATTTTGGGGAGGTGGAGCCAGATATTTTCAACAGATTGGGGTAACCTTGCCCGCTTTAAGAATGGAACAGAAATTCTTTGAAGGGGATATGTTAGGAGCAATTCAAACTGGTATAGAAGAATTATCTGGACTTGCCAGTGCTAGACTAAATGAACTGATTAATTTGGCCGAAAATGCACTTGCAAAGGCCGGTGGAGATCCAAATAAGGAAGCTGTTCTAAATGAGTATATAAACCCTAAAAAGGAAGAAATTGATGCTGCAACCGAAAGAGCTCAAAGAGGTGGAAACGCTGCTACACCGGTAGAGAAGGCACTTGCACCTCGTCTTGGAAGACTGCTAAGAAAGCCTTTATTATATAGATCACTATTGGATGGAAGAGCCGTTGGAGAATGGCACGTAACTGTTGGAAATCCCATGAATCCAATAGCTATGATGGGAAATTTATGTCTAGACAAAGTTACAGTAGATTTTTCTGATACACTTGGAATTGATGATTTTCCAACTGAAGTCACATTCAAAGTGACTCTCAAACACGGAAGGCCTAGAGCAAAACAGGATCTAGAATCGATATTCAACCTAGGTAACGGAGCAATGAGCTTTACTCCTCTTCCTCCTCCTAGCAGCGCGAGTAACTCATATGGGGAGGCAAATACTGCTAGGCAAAACGCAGCTTTTGACGGAGTTCCTTTGAATCCTGACAGCGCAGATGCAGCAGGTCAAGGAGCAGGTATCGTTGAAGCAGGTACAAGCGCAGAGAAGTTAACCGCGATTAAGGATAATCCGACTAATCAATCTGCGGCAAACGCTTCAAGTAATTTGAACAACGCAGGAGACGGACCTAGCATGAAGGAAATTGAAAAGCTGGCTGACTCCTATAGAAGCAGAGTATCTTCATTCTATGGAGAAGGATACGGACGTAGCCCGATACTGCAGGATTATTTTGTCCAACTAAAAACAAAAGACTAATATGCTGATAAGTAAACTGATTGAAAAGAAGAAGATATTTAAGAGAATCGGCAAAGACATGACCGACTTAATTAGCAGCACCTTTAAGTTTCCTATAGATATAAACGGGGGTGGAGGTGGAATTCTAGTTGGAGAATACGAGAGCATGCGACCGGATCTAATCGCAGACCGAACGTATGGAGATCAGGGAAAGTGGGATGTACTTCTAAAATATAATGGAATATCAAATCCGTTCTCAATAGAATATGGCGACATATTGCTCGGCCCAGCCGCAGCCGTATTAGATTCGATGTACGTAAATCCTAGAGAGATTAGAGAGCGAGACCAGAAAGAAGAAAAGTCTACTAGCCCGCTCCTGGATCCAAAGTCTAAAAAGGATAAAGATCGATTAGAGAACCTTAAGAAAAAAGCAGGGATGATTCTACCTCCTAATGTAAATAAGCCTGGAGATAAGAATGTTAAAATTAAAGATGGCAGAGTTGTATTTGGGGAGGATGTTACTGGAGTTAATAAGAAAAACTGTCCAGTTCCTATATCTAGAACCAGATTACAAGCCGCACTATTAAAAGATAATCTTTCTATTTAATGGCATTTAAGCAACAGTTAAAAGTAACACAGCAACCTAAGATAGCGCAAAGAGAGCTATTCACAGCGGACACATCCTCGTCTTCTGGACAGAATCCTTTCTATAAGTCAGGTTCTAATACTATGGGATCCGAATCTTCAGCTGGATCTACATCTCCGTATGTTATGATTAACGGGGCTCAAGTAACTTCGATAGATTCTCTAATTGTATATGAGACTGGAATACTCCCAAAAATAAAGATCATATTTAAGGATGAATTGGGTGCCCTATCTGGGCCTAATTATCCAAGAAATAATCCAATACTTAGTCTATACATGAAGGTATCAGGTAATTCCCTAAAGCCTATTAGAATGGATTTCTTAATCACTAGCATAAAGAGTGATCAGGATCCTTTTGCGGATGCTGAAACTGCCGGAAACAGCGCAGAGTTGATAATGAGTGGGGAAATGTATGTGCCTAAAATATACAATAACTTATCTAAGGCATATAGATCAATGGGATCTAAGGAAGCCCTACGTAAATTAGCAGCTGACTTAGATCTTGGGTTCTCAGAAAATGATAGCTCAACTAATGATACTATGACCTGGATTAATCCTAACCGTAACAGTCTGTATTTTATAGATCACATAGCTAGACATTCTTATTTAGATGAAGATACTTTTTTCGATTGTTTTATTGATAAGTATTTTAACCTGACCTTTGTAAACGTTTCACTACAGCTACAAAATTCTAGGGAGTTAGATCTTACACCTGAACAAAGAGTCGATCCGTCAGAGCTTGAATTAACTAGAAGTATTCAAGGAAAAGGAACAGATAAAGGAACTGAGAACATCCTTTCTGTATTACAGTTAACTAATGATTTTAGATTTAAAACTAGACCGGAATATATCAGAGCTCATTCTTTACTTGGAGATGTTGGTTCAGTTCTCAAGAATAAAGGATATCGAAGACAGATATACTACTATGATCACATGCTTAATGATGGTGAAAAGTTTACAAAATTCTATATCAAACCAGTTGAGATTCAAGGAGCCAACGAAAGATTGAGCCTAGTTCCAGCTGATGATATCCTAAAAGATAACATGGTTAAGAAGTGGGTTAATATAGATTATGGAAATACACATCGAGAGTGGAATGCTGCTTCATTTATAAATGATCATAATAAATCAGAGCTTAAAAAGGTAAAGCTTAAGGCTGAGACCGCAGGTATAAATTTACAGGTAGTTAGAGGCAGCTCGATTAAAGTAAACATGTTTAACACGGCTGACTCTGCGGTGATGAGAAATTCTCAAATATCTGACAAACCTAAAAAGTTTGAAAATGGGGTTGAATTTAAGAATGAAGGGGAGCAGATTGCGGATGTCCTACTAACTGGAACATATTATGTATCTGGTATAAGATATGTCTATGATTCAGATACTGGATTCTCAACGGAATTTGATCTATGTAGAATGAACTGGATAGGAGAAAATATAATTGACTAAGGATGCATAATTTTATAGGTATAGATAACAAAATGAGGAGCTTTAGGAAGGGTCAATATCTTGATGCCTTTGACGAGCCTACATATTTAACTTTTGCGCTTGATTTTAAGTTTGATGAAAACACTACATTCGAGAGTGAGTCAATTGTTTCTGAGAATCAGTTATGGCAAAGTCCTCTTTTTAATACTTCTGATAATGAAAAGTCCTTATTAGGAGCTGCCCCATTCTTAATCAGTCGTGGATATACAGCAGAGGCCGATGGAATAAAGACGTTTAAGGAAATATTAAGATATCTTACATTCCAGGCTCCTTGGTATTTTCAGTCTATATCAGGTCTAGACAAACTCCATGAGTATGCAACAGATCAGTCTAAAGCCTGGAAAACTAAGGGAGTAACCTTAGATATTGATACACTTGAGGCAGTAGATCTTAGAATGGCAGAAATAGCCGCAATTTATAGAAATTCAATATTTGATAACAAGTATAGACGCGAAAGAGTTCCAGATAACTTAAGATGGTTTAGTGTAGACATTTATGTAGCAGAATTTAGAAATCTAAGATATCGTTTACCTGGAGCATCTCAACAAATAGCTCAGACTTTGGGTATAAACACCGGATCTATTGGAAACATCGTTGGTGGTGGAAACATGCTGACTAATGTGATGGATCAATACGGATATATTAAATATAGCTGTAGACAATGCGAATTTGATTTTTCTAAGTCAACTCCATATGGATACAAGATAAGTGTAGGTGGAGACAACAGACAACAGGAATCTAATAAGTTCGGTATAAAAGTAGGATGGGTTGAAGAAGAACACAAATTTGGAGATGGAACTCGACTATATGAAGACAGTTCTAAAACTTCAATTAGAAATCCATGGGGAGCTAGAAACATCGGATCTACTGCTGAGAATATTGGTTCATTCCTAAGCGGATTACCAGTTATCGGAGATGATTTAGCTAGAGCAGGTCAAAAGGCAATGGACGGAATAGCTAAAATTGGAGACGGGCTTGGAATAAACAAAGCACTTGAGGCAGCCGCTGAATTCATTAATCCTCCAGTTGAATCAATTGGAGACGTATATGATATTGGATACAGTTCAAACGGAGACACTGTACCTGAAAGAAAGGATCCTCCAAGTGGAAACGTGTACCAATAATAATAGTATAAATTAATATGAATCACGACGTAAATACTAGAAATGAGGATTATGTAGATAAGTCGTTCATGGGAACGATTGAGGATGCGAATGATCCAAGAAGAGAGGGACGTTGTAAGATTAGAGTATTTGGGATTCACGATGATTTAGAGGCTGATGATCTTCCATGGGCATATCCTGCCCAAAAGAGTACGTTCTTTGGACAAGACGGTAAGGCTGGATCTTTATCAGTGCCGAAAAAGGGTGGAATAGTTATCGTAAGATTTAACAATGGAAATCCGTATTCTCCTGAGTATTATTCGATTCATGAGCTTGAGAGCACTGCAAAGGAGGAGCTTGAAAAGGAAGGTGAATATCTAGGAAGCCATATCGTTCTCTTTGATGGAGACGAGGAAATTAAGATCTGGTTTACTGTAAACAAAGGTCTTACGATGCAGCTGAAAGGATCTAGAATTAATATCAGACAAGATCGTGGAATCGAGATAGAACATTCGGGTACGAGCTCATCTATTGAACTCAGCGGCGGTGATATAAATATTCAATCTCAATCAACTGTAAACATCACCTCGGGCAACGAGATAGTCACTACGTCAAACCTTGTTCATCTAGCAGGTAATCAAACAATAGTTGGAGAAGGTAATTTAGCACCGGAGAAAGCAGTTCTAGGAGAATCCCTATTTGCTTGTTTATATCAGTTAGCAAGTTTAATTGATGCAAAGGTTCCGACAAGTGGCGGTGCAGCAGTTGGACTAGTAAAGACTGCAGAAGTAGCAGCTCTATCTAACACTGTTGTAATACACAAATAAGATTTATCTTAGCTCTTATAATAGAGATTTCCAATTGACTCATATCTCATTAATTTATTAAGCCTAGATCCTGGAGTTACAGACACCATCTTAATGTTTTGATCTTTCATGTATTTAAAGTTATTAAACATTCTCTCGAATCTGACTTCATAGTATTTTTGTCCTAGATTATTTGAGGATTGATAGCCGTCGTTCTTCCAAAAATGACTAGGATTAGACCATTTTAAACTTACTCCGGCAAAGTAGAAAGTAAAATCTTCGTGTGCATTTCTTCTGATTTTATTGTTTCTATATATAAGACACGCGTTGGTAACTGAATCCGGAAAAAGAGATCTATTTTGCAGAGGGTATAATCTAAGCCAGTTTGGAATTGGACCTTGTATTGATCTTTTGAGCCATTCGCTTGAATAGCATTCACTTTGATCAGTCAACTTAATTCTAGTTATTTCATTAGCAGGCTTATTAAGTTCTCTCAGAATTGGATAATCGTGAAAATAGAAGTAATCTGGGATATGTCTAAGCCATATCCTATTTACACCAATGGTGGTAATAGTAGGATCTAATCTACTAAAATCTATATCATTAATCTGGGGGCCATTCCCTAGGACTAATACTCTGTTTTTCCTTCTAGCCAATCTTTGGAGTTTATGTTTTTGTCGTCTATAAAGACATCGTATGCCGGTTTTCCCATCTTAAGTTCAGTGTATTTAGCTCCCCAACTTAACAATTGTTTTTCGGTTAGCCCCCTCCAGTCTATTCCAGTGACAGTTCCTCTCGCTGTCCAATACACTATAGTATTACCTGCTTCATACAAAAAATTGACTTTATCTATTGCTTCTTTAATTGGAACAGCAGTCTGATAGTTAGTTCCAAGAGTTGTGCATATGGTGTCATCAATATCTACGTAAATTATCATAATATTTCAACTATTATATTATTATCGGATTTATACTTTTCCCAGTCAGCCGAGGGCATTAGATCTGGAAATCTTTTACCTCCATTACATGACT
>Ga0181583_10003087_pt1 | contig 12238 bp, 11 predicted proteins | sample 071ome_31_FD_132461 | JGI IMG/M metagenome (GOLD analysis project Ga0181583, IMG submission 132461) | Coastal salt marsh microbial communities from the Groves Creek Marsh, Skidaway Island, Georgia - 071405CT metaG (megahit assembly) | ecosystem: Environmental > Aquatic > Marine > Intertidal... | reverse complement strand
GCTGATTATTCTGGCTGACCAGCTTGGCTCGGCCTCGGATCAGGCCTCTGCCATGCGGCAAGCTGCCTATAAGGATGCCACAGGCGAGTTTACCATGCCATCTTCCTTTGATGTGACCTCAACCTCTGCAGGCGATATGTTCTTGGGGGCGTTCTTGCCGGGTATGGTGCTGGTGGGTGTGTATTTTGCCTATATTCTGACAACCGCCCTCATCCGGCCATCACTTGCGCCTGCTGTGCCTAATCCAACTGGCTTTACGCGTGAGTTTTTTGCCAAGGTTCTATTTTCGCTTGTCCCGCCTCTGGTACTGATTTTCCTGGTGCTGGGGTCAATTATTATGGGGATCGCAACCGTTAATCAGGCCGGGGCAATCGGGGCCATTGGCGCGACTATTATGGCTGGCTACAAGCTGTATGAAAATAAAAAGGGCGCATTATATCCAGCCATTTTGGCGGCACTCGCGATAGCGGCTATTTTCATCCTTTTGGAGCTTTTCGACTTAAACATTAAAAACCTGGCGGTAACGGGCAATCATATTCCTGTCTCTCTGGCCATTATAGCGTCTGGCACATTGATAGTGGCCATCGCCTGGTCATGCTGGCGCACATTCAAAGTGGAAAACACACTGAATGAGGTGATGATCGAAACAGCCAAAACCACCTCTATGGTATTTATCATCCTGCTGGGCGCAGCCATGCTGACATCCGCCTTTAGAGGGTTTGGCGGTGAGCATTATGTAAAAGAGTTTTTGCAGAGCCTGCCAGGCGGGTTCTGGACACAATTCATCGTGGTGATGGCCGTTATCTTTATTTTGGGCTTCTTCCTTGATTTCATTGAAATCGCTGTGGTGGTTGTGCCTATTATCGCGCCTATCTTGCTGGCTGATCCAAGTGCGAATATCACGGCTGTATGGCTGGGGGTCATGATAGGGGTAAATATCCAGACCAGCTTCCTGACGCCTCCATTCGGCTTTGCGCTATTTTATCTGCGCGGCGTGGCGTCCTCTGCGATCAAAACCATTTCGATTTATCGCGGTGTTGTGCCGTTCATTGTCCTGCAGCTGATTGCGCTGGGGATTGTCGGGGCGTTCCCGCCACTAGTGAATTACCTGCCTAATCGTTTTTATCTGTCTTCTTTCAATGCCCCGCCGCCGATGAATCCGCGCTTGCAGGCTTGTGTTGAGGAATATCTGGCAGAAACATTTGTTGCTGACAAGGTGGCCATTTCTGCCTCTATCGCCAAGCTGGAAGCAATTGATCTGACCAACTTGCCAGAAAAGCTGGCCGACAGCATTTCCGGATCGGCCAAGGCAGCGGGTTCTATCTTCGCACAGCTGGACGCGATTAATGCTGCAAAGGCAGTTCTGGATGAGGCAACAATTTCCTATGCCAGTCTGCATACGCAAGTGCGCGATATTCAGCGTGAAATTGGCAAGCTGGAAGGGCTCAACAAACGCTATAAGAGCGAGAGACAGACCACAGATAATGAGGCAGAAAAACTAGAACTAAGCGCAAAAATGGAAAATGTGGATGCACAGATAGCAGCTTTTAAAGATCAGATACCTGCGAATTGGAAAACGGTTTCTGGCGAATATCAAAAGCATCTGAAAGCATTATCCAAAGAAGAACGCGGCTATCGCCGGGCGATGGATGACAGCTTTAATGGTATCCAGGAAGCGATGAGCATTATCTCCGCCGGGGATGGCTTTGCCGCCTTCCAGCCAATTTTGGCTGACCTGATGGGCTCTGTTAAAACCCTGAAAGGCAAGGAACAGGAACAGGCCATTAAGGATGCGTCCGCAACCTTAAATAATGTGGCTGGCGCAACCGAGGTAAAATCTCTGCTCAGCAAAGCGCGCCGCGCCTATAAAAAAGATGATATCGAAAAGGCAGATGAGCTAATGGCAGAAGCACAAGCCCTTGTTGCCGCAGAGATTAGCTGGCGGGAAAGCGCGGTACGCGATGTTCTACCAGCGCTGGCAAGCTATCAGACAGAGACAGCCGCAAATATTGGTCTGCGTGGCCAGGATCGCCTGCCGGAATTTCTGGTACCGCGTATTTCAGCCTGTCGTTCTGTCCATACCGATATATCGCTAAACTTCTAGTCGGATAACCACTCCATGCTTATGGCTGCTATGAAAGCGGCCATAGGCCGGAGGCACTAACACATATCTCTCTGGCCGCAGATAAGAGGGCGAAACAGCTATGGACACGCAAAAGAGGCTTCGCCTATCCAGCCAGTTCACCCGTCTGCCGCAAGCCGATATAGACGCCTTTAACGGTCTGCCTGTTGGCTGGATATCCGATGCGCTGGATCGGCAAGCTGCCCTGCCCCATATCATAAAGCCTGTCACGCAAAAAACCGAATTTGCAGGCTCTGCCCTGACGGTTGAAACCCCTTATAATGATAATCTGGCGGTATATGCCGCCCTGTCTATTGCCCGGCCAGGCGATGTGCTGGTCATTGCCATAGATGATGAAAACAGCGCTACGCCTTCTTGTTCCTTATGCGGGGATATACTGGCAGGCTTTGCTAAAAATGCCGGCATTGTGGCAATTGTCACAAATGGTCTGGTACGCGACAAGATGGGTCTGGATAATGTGAATATACCTGTGTTTGCCGCAGGGATGTCACCCAATGCGCCGGTAAAAGAAGGGCCTGGCAGCTGCGGGCTGGATATTCAGATCGGCGGCAGAATTATCGCTTCGGGCGACCTGATATGCGGGGATGATGATGGCATTGTCCATATTGCCCGTGCACAGATTGAACAAACCCGCAAAGGGCTGGTCGCGGTCGCCAATAAAGAACAGCAGATGGATAAAGCACTGCAAACAGGTGCGCCTCAGCCAGACTGGCTAAAAGCCCGACTGGCAGAAGAGGATATAGATTGGCAGAAGAGCTAGCGCCTATTTCAAAAAACGATTGATCATGGTCGTGACGAGCTTTTTTTCTTCTTCCATGATATCACAAACGACCTTGGTATTATTTTCGGCTGTGGGGTTATAGACAACGCCTTTTTTCTTATCCACCGCCAGCCAGCCCTGTTTTTTCAGATTTTGGACGCGCCGCCGCACCGTTTCAAAGGGCATACCGGTTGTATGAGCAATAGAGCTGATGGTCAGCTTTTTTTCTACCTCGGCATCTGCATCATAAAAATTCAGCGCAGAATGCCAGGCATCATAACATTCCTCATAGGTGTTAATATTCTGTTCCTGCTCATTAATCGATGCCAAAAAATGATGCCAGCAGACAATCTGCATGATCTGGCCGTCCAAAGGATGCCCCATAATCTCGTTAATACGTTTTGTTCGCATGATATTAAATAACTGAAAATCTGGCCAGAATTTCGCAAATTTATCTGCCAGCATCTGACCTACGGGGTATGTGGAAGTCATCTTAACAAAACCTTTTATGCGAACTTTTCTTTTCATAACCCTACCAAAAACCCACCCAGATACAACCATCCATTGCTCAGAATGGGTGAGGATAATGTTGATGACCCCTGAATTTTCACATTTATCATACCATTTATCATACCATTTATCATACAAGGCAAAATTGTACATTTTTGCTAAACCTCTGAATTTTAGTGCGGATTATCCATGTCATCTCTAAATTTTCTACGCCGGCACAACCGGAAATATTTCCAGAATCTGGATCGCATCATTGAAAAGAAAACCGGCCATTTCTGGCTTATCCAGAAAAAGAGCCAACTATTAGGCAACCCGCATTTTTATCTAAAACGGGTGCAAAATGGCTATGCCCCGGCCTATATCATGCTCTCGGAAAAAGGGGTGCGGATGCGCTTTAAAATCGCGGCATAAAATCACGCGCCTGTTCTTCTTTGTCCCTTTTTTTTGGCATCACACCGGATTATGCTATAACTGGGCAGAGAAAATTGCCGCACACAGCCCTGATAGTAAGGAGCAATATGACCGCCCTGTCCCCCTCGCCCGAATGGCAGGATATTGCCAGCCCCTCTATTTATGAACAGGCAGCTGACCAGATGTGCGCCCATGCCCAAGCGGTGATAAAAGCTGGCGCGGGCGAGGCGATATTTACCACCGAACATCGGCCTGTCTATACTGCTGGAACCTCTGCCCGGAAAAGCGAGCTTCTTGCCGATAAGGGCTTTGAGATTGTGCATACCGGCCGCGGCGGGCAATGGACCTATCATGGGCCTGGCCAGCTTATTTTATGGCCGGTTCTGGATTTAAATAAACGCAAACGCGATATTCGTGCCTATATTCACGCTCTGGAAGGCTGGATGGCCGATATGCTGGCCAGCTTTGGCGTAGAAGCGGTGCGGCGCGAGGGGCTGCCCGGCCTGTGGGTGGCACGAAAGGATATCTATCTGCCCGACAGGATGGACAAGATTGTGGCTGTAGGGGTGCGGGTATCGCGCTGGGTGACCATGCATGGGCTGGCAGTCAACATCGATCCCGACCTCAGCCATTTTGACGGCATCATCCCTTGTGGCGTGCGCGATGGCGGGGTGACCAGCCTTGCTGATCTGGGCTATATCCTCAGCCGTGCAGAGGTAGAAAGTGCCGCCAGAAACGCTTTTGAGCGCTGGTTCGGCCCGGATAGCGAGATGGGGATAAATCCAGCTTTGAAATAGCCCCTCTAATAGCTTTCCTGCAGTTCCAGAACGGGTAGCAGGGCGGTTATGGCGGCGTCTGCCTGGTCTGTCAGATAGCCTTTATCTGTGGCCTGTGTGCCAAACCCCTCACCCATCCCCTGATAATGCAGGATACGATTTCGCATCGCCCGAAGTTGGTCAAGTGCGCGCCGCTCGCCTGCTCGCAACATGGACAGGCCATAGCCTTCCTCTGGCGCATCATCAAAGCTGCTATCGCTGAAATCCATCTCTGCCCCTTCATGGGCAATAATATCCACCAGCGCTGCGGCCAGAATAATCACTGACAGATGATGGTCTGAACGGGCAGCGCGCAGCAGTTCGTCCAGCAGAGCCGTGCCATGCGGGCCTAGTTCCAGTTTGCCCGGTATTGCCAGCAAGGCCAGCAATTCACGCAAAGCCGGGCGAGCCACCTATGCCTCCTCACCCTCGGGCTTTAGCGTCAAAATAACATCATCGACATTCAGATTATCGCCCGTATTTGCCGATATTTCCAATACTGTCCCCCTGATTTGGGCGGCCAGCGTATTTTCCATCTTCATCGCTTCTATCACCGCCACATTCTGGCCGGCCTCTATTACATCGCCCACTTCTACCATCAAACGGGTCAGCAAGCCCGGCATAGGCGCGCATACCTTATCCTGGCCAGCCCCTGATTGCGGGGGCGGCATATAGGCCAGTAAATCTGCAGCGCGGGCAGGATAAATCTCAACCGTCAGGCTGTCTGCCCCGCAGGAAATGTGATAAGTGTGATTTTCCGGGACAATCTGGACGGCGGTGGGCTGTTCATTTATGGTGCCGTCAAACAAAATGCCGGAACGATGCAGAGGCTGATCCAGCGTACCTGTTAAATGATAGCTGTTTTTGTTGATGGTGACCTGATCGCCCTCTATGCCGGCGCACCAGCTGGCCATAACCGGCATCTCTGCCTCATCGCCGCTGCGGCATACCAGGACAAAATCTCTATCTGCATGGCCTTCTTCTTGCAGACGGGTCTGGGCGCGGGCGTGAAAGGCAGTGGCCAATGCCATCAGCTTTTCTGCGGCCTCTGCTGCTGGCACAAAAGGGGCAAAGGCATCGCCATATTTTTCCGCAATAAAGCCAGTGGTGATATTACCTGCCCGAAAATCGGTATCATCCAGAATAGCAGATAAGAATTGCCGGTTGGTAGCAACCCCTGCGATTTGGTAATGATCAAGGGCCAGGCGCAAACTATCAATCGCTTCGGCTCTGGTCGGTGCGCTGGCTATCAGCTTGGCGATCATGGGGTCATAGAACATGGAAATCATGCCGCCCTCACATACCCCTGAATCAGCACGGATACCCTTGCCTTGCGGCTCGCTATAGCGCAATAGTTGGCCGGTAGAGGGCAAAAACCCTCTGGCAGAATCCTCTGCATATAGACGGGCTTCAATCGACCAGCCTTTTGCGGTGATATCGGCCTGTTTCAGGGAAAGTGCCTCGCCAGCGGCAATACGGATCATCTGTTCAACCAGGTCCAGCCCATATACCTGTTCGGTAACGGGATGCTCTACCTGCAGCCTGGTATTCATTTCCAGAAAATAAAAATCCTGATCTGCCCCGACAATAAATTCCACTGTTCCGGCCGAAACATAATCAACCGCTTTTGCCAGCTCAACCGCCTGCTCGCCCATCGCTTTGCGGGTGGCCTCGCTGATAAAGCTGGAAGGAGCTTCCTCGATAACTTTTTGATGGCGGCGCTGTACCTAACATTCGCGTTCACCCAGATAGATAACATGACCATGTGTATCGCCCAGAACCTGGATTTCAATATGGCGCGGCGAGACAACAAATTTTTCAATAAACACCCGATCATCGCCAAAGGCATTGGCCGCTTCGGTCATGGCAGCACGCATTGCCTCTGGCAATTCTGCCTCGCTTTGCACCACGCGCATACCCTTGCCTCCGCCGCCAGCAGAGGCCTTTACCATCACTGGATAGCCAATCACAGCCGCTGCTTTCATAGCTGCTGCAACATCGCTGACCGCCCCGTCTGTGCCCGGCACGCAAGAGACGCCTGCAGATTGCGCCAGAGCTTTGGATTCGATTTTATCACCCATCACAGAGATAGCGCGCACATCCGGGCCAATAAAACTAAGCCCTGCCTTTTTGACTGCCTCGACAAAGCCGGCATTTTCAGACAAAAAACCATAGCCGGGATGGATAGCCTCTGCCCCGCTATCCAGCGCGGCCTGAATAATCACATCGCCCAGCAAATAGCTTTCCTTTGACGGGGCCGCCCCAATATGTACTGCCTCATCTGCCAGTTGAACGTGCGGGGCATTGGCATCGGCATCTGAATACACCGCAACGGTTTTAATTTTCATCTTTTGGGCGGTTGCCATAATTCGGCACGCAATTTCACCCCGATTTGCAATAAGAATTTTTTTAAACATATCTATTCCAATACATAAAAACAGGGTTAAAGCGGCAAATTATCATGCTTGCGCGGCGGATTACTGAGCTCTTTATCTTTTAGCATATGCAGGGCGCGAATAATGCGCCGCCGACTATTGCGCGGCATGATAATATCATCCAGATAACCGCGGCTGGCCGCTACAAAGGGGTTCGCAAATTTTTCACGATAATCATCGGTTGCCTTTTTCAGTGATTCCGGGTCTTTGGCGGCTTCGCGGAAGATGATACGCGCAGCCCCTTCTGGCCCCATTACAGCGATTTCTGCAGAAGGCCAGGCATAATTTACATCACCGCGCAAATGCTTGGAGGCCATCACATCATACGCCCCGCCATAGGCCTTTCGGGTGATCAGTGTGATTTTCGGCACCGTCGCTTCGGCATAGGCAAATAGTAATTTTGCCCCGTGATTAATAATTCCGCCTGCTTCCTGTGCCATGCCCGGCATAAAGCCCGGCACATCTACCAGCGTGATAAGCGGAATATTAAAGGCATCGCAAAAACGCACAAAACGGGCGGCCTTGCGCGAGGCATTAATATCTAGGCATCCCGCCAAAACCATTGGCTGATTAGCGACAATACCAACGGTTTGCCCATCCATACGTGCCAGACAACACAGGATATTTGCCGCAAAATCCTTGTGAATTTCAAAAAAATCCTGCTCATCGACTATCTCGGCAATCACACGACGCATATCATAGGGCATATTCGGATTATCCGGGATAATATTATCCAGCACAGGCGAGGCTCTATCGGCTGCATCTGTACAGAACAGTTCGGGCGCGGCTTCGCGATTGGAAAGCGGCAGAAAGCTGAGCAGCCGTCTGGTCTGCATCAGCATATCCAGATCATTGGCAAAAGCACCATGTGCCACACCCGATGTTTTGGTATGCTGGCTTGCCCCGCCCAATTCTTCTGCTGTCAAATCTTCATGGGTGACCGTCTTTACCACATCTGGCCCGGTCACAAACATATAGGACGAGCCTTCAACCATGAAAATGAAATCTGTAATGGCAGGTGAATATACCGCCCCGCCCGCACAAGGCCCCATTACAAGCGAGATTTGCGGCACCACCCCCGAGGCCAGAACATTGCGCTGAAACACCTCTGCATAGCCCCCAAGCGAGGCCACGCCTTCCTGGATACGCGCCCCGCCTGAATCATTCAGCCCAATGACCGGCACACCTACCTTGATAGCCTGATCCATAATTTTACAGATTTTTGCGGCATGGGTTTCTGAAAGTGACCCGCCCAGAACTGTGAAATCCTGGCTATAAACAAAAACAGGCCGGCCGGAAATGCGGCCAAAGCCTGTAATCACACCATCGCCCGGGACTTTATTTTCTTCCATCCCAAAATCATTACAGCGATGTTCAACAAACATATCCCATTCTTCAAATGAGCCTTCATCCAGCAGGACAAGCAGACGCTCTCTGGCCGTCAATTTATGCTTTTCGTGCTGTTTGGCGATACGGGCATCGCCGCCGCCCTTGCGGGCGCCCTCGCGCCGTCTCTCCAGCTCTTCAAGTACCGGTTTCATCTGCCTGTTTTCCCCCTGCTTATCTGGTTCTTGCTATGTTGATAGCATCACAAGAAACCGTTCCAAATCCTGTAATTCCTGTTCAATGCGCTTCTGGCGTGCTTCGGCTTCGCTATCCAGCCCCCATTTCCTATTTTGATAGAGCTCTTCAAGAAAGGCAAACTGGAATAGACTGCTTGCGTTAATTTCCTGTTCGCTAAATGCCAGCCCTAGCGCAAAAGAGCCCGAAAGCGTCACCGCCCGATACAGAATGCCCAGATGCCAGTCAGACAAGGGCGATAAATAGCTGGCCACCCTGCTGCGAAATGGATCGGGCTGGTCTATCGGCATCAGGCCGGAGGTGGTGCGGATTTCAACATTAAATTTCTGCCCCATCCAGTCACACCAGGGCGTCCAATATGTCTCTTGCTCTTTATCAAGGCCGGTATCTTCTGTTCCTGCCCGATAGCACAGCACATCATTACCAGCATAATCACATAGCTCGGCACGCAAGGTTTCAGACTGGGTCATTACACGGTCAATAACTGTCACCGCCATGGAAAAAAACGGCATATTTTCCGGCTGTATTTCCTCGCCAGCCTCTGCCCATTCCCGGCGTACCGCTTCGGCCAGTTCCAAGGAGGGCAGATGCAAAATCGTATTGGCAGGGCTTCGCAGCGCCCTGCCATCCAGGGCTACGCCAAAGCCTTCTGGCTGGCTATCTATGGTGACTTCTTTATAAAAACGCTTCATCAGCCTCACTCTTGCCCATAGGCCGCAAAATGGCTATCTACAATATCTGGCAGGCTACCAAAATCCTGCAAGATAGTCAGAGCCCCGCATTGCTGTAAAATATCCGGGCTGTGATACCCCCATGACACGCCAATAAAACCGATACCGGCATTTGCCGCACAACCGGCATCAATTTCTGTATCACCTACCAGCAGGGTGTTAACCTTATCCACCCCCAGCCTGTCCATCGCGGCCATGGCCATATCGGGAGCAGGTTTTACATGGCAATCATCTGCTGTCAAAGAGATATCCAATAACCTGTCCAGCCCATGACGTTCTATCAGGCTTTTCAGGCCGGTTCGGCTTTTATTCGTGACAATCCCGGTTAAATAGCCGCGGGCGGACAGGCTTTGCAATACCGATGCCGCCCCGTCAAATAGCGGGTCAAGGGGCGGATTACCGCCAAGATATTCGTCTCTGGACAAAGCGCGATACATATCTGCCAGCGCAGCGGCCTTTGCACTATCGCCATCTACATACCCAAGGGCAGAATGGCTGATGCCATGTCCGATATTGCCGCGTATTTTACCGGCATCGGGTATCGGCAAATCACATGCCTGACAGGCTTGCTGCATAATACGGATAATGGTGGTGGCACTGTCACAAAGCGTGCCATCAAAATCAAACAACACCAGTCGCAAGGGCGTTTCCATATCTCAAACCTTCTTTCAATTACCTAATTATTTAACGCTCTATGCCCTGAAACCCGAATGAGGGGAAATCCCTTGCTCCAGGCAATGCCAGACCCGCAAATTTCACTGATTGGGCAAAATGTTCTGGCAAAGGGGCAAAAAGCTCTCTGCCCTCTGGCAGTTTTAACCCCCAGGCGTGCAAGTGCAGTTTTTTATCGAACCCGCCAATATGCGCGGCCGCCCCGCCATATTTACCATCCCCCAATATAGGGGTGCCAAGATGGGCGGCATGGGCACGCAGCTGGTGGGTGCGCCCGGTGCGCGGGCTAAAGCCGACCAGGCTGACAATACCGGCACTATCCAGGCAAATAAAATCGGTGATTGCCTGCTGGCCATTTTCTTCATCGACCACCATTTTTTCAAAGCCCCTGCCGCCGGATTTCTGCAAGCTGGCAGAGATAACGCCAGAGGCAGGCGGCTTGCCCACCACAATCGCCAGATAATATTTTTTAATACGATGCTCTTTAAAGCCGGCGGTCAGGCTACGGGCAGATTGTGCGCCCTCTGCTATCAGCAATAAGCCTGAGGTATCTTTATCAATACGATGCACCAGCTTGTAATCGCGGCTCGGAAAACCGGAACAAAGAAATCCGTCAATATGTTTTAGCGTTCCTGTTCCACCTTGCACTGCCAGCCCGGATGGCTTGTTCAATACCCGCCAAAGCGGTGTCTGAACAAGTGTCATTTCGTCAATCTGTCGGGCAGCAAAGCTGGCATCTATCACCGGCTTTTTGCCCTCAGTCCTGTCTGGTTTCGCCTTTTTTTCGGCCTGTTCCAGAAAATAGGGGGCGATGGCGACAATCTGGCGGGCTTCCACGCGGTAGGCGGATTTTACTTTCTGGCTATCCACACGAATTTGACCGCCGCGAAGGGCTTTTTCAATAATCCCCTGACCAATAGACCCGGCAATATGGCGCAAATATCTGTCGATGCGCATCCCTGCCTCTTCTTCTGTGACGGTAAATTCTTTCATCCCGCCCCCAGAGCTGTGCGCACCACCCCGTAAGCGATGGCAAAGCTGGCAAGAGAGAGAATAACTGATGCGCCAATATATCCGGCTGCCCCGATTAAATCGCTGCGCATCCAAAAGTCATAGCTATCCAGCGCAAAGCTGGAAAAAGTGGTCAGACCGCCCAAAAAGCCGATAGCCAGAAAGCCCTTTAATGGCTCGGATATATAAACAGAAGAAGCCAGCAAAGCAGCAAATACACCCATCAGGAAACACCCCGCCATATTGACGGCCAGCGTTGCCATCCAGCCCGCCTGGCCAAATCGGCCAACCATCCAGATAGCTACAGCATAGCGTGCCATTGCCCCTAATGCACCGCCTGCGCCTACTGATAAAAATATGCCTATCATGGCTAAATTCCTAGCCTATTTTACCCCAAATATCCAGCCTTCACATTTGCTTGCCCCACCGGGCGACCAGATATCTGCCTCGCCTGCCAGCGCGCGCAAAGCCGCAACAGAAATGGCGGCATCTGCCTCGTCAAAATCAGGGCCAGCGGCATGAAAATCATCTGCCAGCCCTTCAGAGCCAAAATATGCCAGCGCATTATTTAACACAGGTAGCTGGCCATGATGGCCGCGTACCGCCTTTATGCCGGCAAGGGCAAAATAATAGCTGGGAAAAATTTCCACTAAAGTAAGGTTTTTATCCCCTGCCCGGCAATTGTCAAACGGCCAGATTTCTGCGTGTTTTTGAAAATGATGCAACAGGCGCATCCCGGAAAGAGAGCCTGTTCCCACCCCGGCAGGACCCACACAATTAAAGGTCGGGCTGGGAGATTTCACCGCCCGTGCGGCCTGTTCTGTTTGCCGGCGGCGAGAGGTAAATTTTGCCCCGCGCCGACCAGAAGGCGCATTATAATATGCCCCTAATTCGGGGTGATCCCAAATCGCCCCGCCATAAAGATGGGGAGCGTCTTTATTGATTTCTTCAATGAATTGCCACAAGCCAGGCCCATCTTGCGGGGCGTCGGCAAAATCAGGGAAATAGCCGCATCGTTCGCCCTTGTCATCATAAACAGGATAGGCAAAGGCAAAATCGATACCGGCCAGAACACGCCTTTTTGCAGATATGCCTTCCAGCCAGTCGATAATGGCCTTGCGGCTCCAGTATTTCGCGTCTGGCGGCGAGATGCGTTGCGGGGCTTTTTT